>Ga0316204_10003832_pt1 | contig 28769 bp, 25 predicted proteins | sample 6monrhotite_MG_2_FD_205661 | JGI IMG/M metagenome (GOLD analysis project Ga0316204, IMG submission 205661) | Microbial mat bacterial communities from mineral coupon in-situ incubated in ocean water Damariscotta River, Maine, United States -... | ecosystem: Environmental > Aquatic > Marine >...
ATGGCCCCGCCGGAAATCAGCCTGCGCGATATCTATGGTTCAATTTTACCGTTTGTTTTGGTGATGCTGCTTGCGTTGGCCTTGATCATGGCCTTCCCAGACATCGCACTGTGGTTGCCACAATATGTCTACGCGAAATAATGGTTTGGGGAATCTGTTTTCGACGTTTGAGTACTGAGCAAACACTTTGGAGGTTAAGGAGAGGACTATGATTACAAGGCGTAAGTTATTAACGGCAGCGGGTGCTGCCGGTGTTGCGGGTGCGGCTTCGTTGGCGGCCCCGTCGGTGCAGGCTAAGTCGAACAAGACCATCAAGTGGCGGATGCAGACTTATGCCGGTGCGTCGCTGGCGGCACATGTCATCAAACCGGCCATCGACAGCTTCAACAAAGTCGCCGGCAGCGACATGCAGATCGAATTGTTCTACGGCGACCAATTGGTGCCGACGGGCGAATTGTTCCGCGCCATGCAAAAAGGCACCATCGACGCGGTGCAGTCCGATGACGATTCAATGGCTTCACCGACCGAAGTCACCGTGTTCGGTGGCTACTTCCCGTTCGCCAGCCGCTATTCGCTGGATGTGCCGGTGCTGTTCAACCAGTACGGCTTGAACGAAATCTGGGACGCGGAATATTCCAAAGTCGGCGTCAAGCATCTGTCCGCAGGCGCTTGGGACCCGTGTCACTTCGCTACCAAAGACCCGATCCACAGCTTGGCCGACTTGAAAGGCAAGCGGGTCTTCACGTTCCCGACCGCCGGTCGTTTCTTGGCTCAGTTCGGCGTCATCCCGGTGACGTTGCCGTGGGAAGACATCGAAGTCGCCGTGCAAACCGGCGAGTTGGACGGTATCGCTTGGTCCGGCATCACCGAAGATTACACGGTGGGTTGGTCGAAAGTGACCGACTACTTCCTGACCAATAACATCTCCGGCGCATGGGCGGGTTCGTTCTTCGCCAACATGGATCGCTACAACGAACTGCCACCGCATTTGCAGGAATTGTTGAAGCTGACCATGGACAGCTCTCATTACTATCGTCAGTGGTGGTACTGGGGTGGTGAAGCATCCTTGCGCGTTAACGGTCCGGACATGAAATTGACCACCATTCCCGATGCGGAATGGGCGACGGTCGAAGATGCCGCCGTTAAGTTCTGGGACGAGATCGCGGCTGAATCGCCGACCAAAGCTAAGGTCGTTGAGATCTTCAAAAAGTATAACGCAGACATGACCAAAGCCGGTCGCCCGTACCGTTACGGTTGATTTCGGCTAAGGCTACAGCTGTGCGGCAAGGTTCGTTCTACCCTCTGGGCCTTGCCGTCCGGATACCCCCTGGGATTTTATCCCGGGGGGAGTTCGGTTCACAAAAGTCTACCCAAATTGATTTGATACTTTCACAATATCCAAAACCACAATATCCAACTTAGGTTTTGAACCAGCTAGGTGATGACGATGGCAGGCAAGTTGACTTTTGATGAGCTGAAGCAGGCTGCTCAAGATGGCGAAATCGATACGGTTCTCGCCGTATTGGTCGATATGCAAGGCCGCTTGATGGGCAAGCGCATGCATGTGGATTTTTTCATCGACAGCGCGTGGGAGGAAACCCACAGCTGCAACTACCTGCTCGCCACCGATATGGAAATGGAAACCGTCGAAGGCTACAAATCGACCGGCTGGGAAGCGGGCTACGGCGATTATGCGATGAAGCCGGATCTCGACACTTTGCGTCTGATTCCGTGGCTGGAAGGCACCGCGCTGGTGATCTGCGATGTGCTCGACCATCACACCCACGAACCGATTGCCCATTCGCCGCGCGCAATCTTGAAAAAGCAAATTGCGCGCCTGGAAGCGATGGGCATGAAAGCCTTCATGGCGACCGAGTTGGAGTTCTTCCTGTTCAAGGAAAGCTATGAAGAAGCTCAAGCCAAGGGGCATTTTGGCCTGACCCCGATCAGCGGCTACAACGAAGATTACCACATCTTCCAAACCACCAAGGAAGAAGACGTCATGCGCGCGATCCGCAACGGATTGAACGGAGCCGACATTCCGGTGGAAAATTCCAAGGGCGAAGCCTGCGCGGGTCAAGAAGAAATCAACGTGCGCTACGCCGATGCCTTGTCGATGGGCGACCGCCACGCGATCATCAAAAACGGCTGCAAGGAAATCGCCTGGTCTAAAGGACGTTCCATCAGCTTCATGGCGAAGTGGAGCTATGACGCCGCGGGCAACTCGTCGCACGTTCACCAATCGTTGTGGAGCCTGGACGGCGAGCCGTTGTTCTTTGATCCAGACGCCGAGCATGGCATGTCCCAATTGATGCGTCATTACCTTGCCGGGCTTTTGCTGCACGCCAGCGAGATCACCTATTTCTTGGCGCCCTACATCAATTCGTACAAGCGTTTCATGGAAGGCACCTTTGCGCCGACCAAGGCGATTTGGTCGAAAGACAACCGCACCGCGGGCTACCGCATTTGCGGCGCGCATTCCAAAGCGGTTCGTGTTGAATGCCGGGTCGGCGGCGCGGACTTGAACCCCTATCTGGCGATGGCGGCGCTGTTGGCGGCGGGCATCGACGGACTGGAAAATAAGCGCGAATTGGAAGCCGAGTTCCAAGGCGACGCGTACAACGGCAAGGATGTGCGCCAAATCCCCACCACCCTGCGCGACGCCATTACGGAGTTGGACAATTCCAAGATGCTGCGCGCCGCCATGGGCGACGATGTGATCGATCACTACGTTCACGCCGGTCGTTGGGAACAATACGAACAAGACCGCCGCGTCACCGACTGGGAAGTCCGGCGCGGTTTCGAGAGAGCTTAAACGCTTCAATATTTTAAGAGAAAACCCATGACAAAAATGATCCAGTGTACCTCCCCCGTGGACGGTTCGGTGTATGTCGAACGTCCGTGCGCCAGCCAAGCTGAAGCCATCACCATCGTCGCCAAGTCGCGCGCCGCGCAACCCGCATGGGCCGCGCGTCCGCTGTCTGAGCGCATCGCCCTGGTGCGTGCAGGGCTTGAACGCCTTGGCGAAATGAACGACGACGTGGTCACCGAACTGGCCTGGATGATGGGCCGTCCGACCCGTTACGGCGGTGAGTTTGGAGGCGTCAACGATCGTGCGTCTTACATGGCCGACATTGCCGAAGAGGCGCTGGCCCCGATCGTTGTCGAAGACAGCGCTGCTTTTGAACGCCGCATCGAGCGCGAAGCGCTGGGCGTGGTGATGGTCATCGCACCGTGGAACTATCCGTACATGACGGCGATCAACACCGTCGCCCCGGCGCTGATTGCGGGTAACACCGTGATCATCAAACACGCCAGCCAGACCTTGTTGGTTGGCGAACGCATGGTCCGCGCCTTTAATGAGGCAGGTGTGCCCGAAGACGTGTTTTCAAACGTGTTCTTGGATCATGAAACGACCTCGGCTTTGATCGCGGCGAACTGCTTTGATTTCGTCAACTTCACCGGCTCCGTTGGCGGCGGGCAGTCGATCGAGCGCGCCGCTGCGGGCACCTTTACCGGCGTCGGTCTTGAGCTTGGCGGTAAAGATCCGGGCTACGTGATGAATGATGCGAACTTGGACGCGGCGGTCGATACCTTGATCGACGGCGCGATGTTCAATTCCGGGCAGTGCTGTTGTGGGATCGAGCGCATCTACGTGGTGGAATCGCTTTACGACGCCTTTGTCGAAAAAGCCGTCGCGATTGTGTCGGGCTACAAGCTGGGCAACCCGTTGGAAGCGACCACCACCATCGGTCCGATGGCGCACAAGCGTTTCGCCGACGAGGCCCGCGCCCAAGTTTCTGAGGCCATCGCCGACGGCGCCACCGCGCTGATCAATCCGGCGTTGTTCCCTGAAGACGATGGCGGCGCCTACATGGCGCCGCAGATCCTCGTCAACGTGACCCAGGACATGCGGGTGATGGGCGACGAAACCTTCGGCCCGGTGGTCGGCATCATGAAGGTCAAAGACGACGAGGAAGCCATCCATTTGATGAACGATAGCGACTTCGGCTTGACCGCATCGCTGTGGACTCAAGACGCGGATCGCGCCGCCGCCATTGGCGCGCGCTTGCAGACCGGCACGGTGTTCATGAACCGCGCCGATTTCGTCGATCCGGGATTGTGTTGGACCGGGTGCAAAGGCACCGGACGTGGCGGCGCGCTGTCCGTCATCGGTTACCACAACCTCACCCGTCCCAAATCGTATCACTTGAAGAAAGCCTAAGCGCCATGAGCACCTCCGCAAATTGGAACTACCCCACGCCGATCCGTTTCGGTGCGGGACGGATTAAAGAAATCGCTGACGCGTGTGCTGCCGTGGGCATGAAACGCCCGCTGTTGGTGACCGACAAAGGCCTCGCCAACCTGCCGATCACGCAAAGCACGCTTGATCTTATGGAACAAGCTGACCTTGGCCATGGTCTTTTCGCAGACGTCGATCCCAACCCCAGCGAAATCAACCTGGCGGCGGGGGTCAAAGCTTATAACGACGGCGACCACGACGGCGTGATCGCGTTCGGAGGCGGCTCGGGCTTGGACCTGGGCAAAGTCATTGCCTTTCAAGCCAAGCAAACCCGTCCGGTGTGGGATTTTGAAGACATCGGCGATTGGTGGACGCGCGCTGATGCGGACGCCATCGCCCCGATCATCGCCGTGCCGACCACGGCGGGCACCGGATCGGAAGTGGGCCGCGCGGGCATCATCACCAATTCCGAAACCCACGTGAAGAAAATCATCTTCCATCCCAAAATCATGCCGTCGATTGTCATTTGCGATCCGGAACTGACCGTCGGCATGCCGCAAATGATCACCGTGGGCACGGGGCTGGATGCGTTCATTCACTGCTTGGAAGCCTATAGCTCACCTTTCTATCACCCCATGAGCCAGGGCATCGCGCTCGAAGGCATGCGCTTGGTGAAAGAAAACCTGCCCAAGGTCTATACCGATCCGAACGACATCGAAGCGCGCGGTCACATGATGAGTGCCGCAGCGATGGGGGCTACGGCGTTCCAAAAGGGTCTCGGCGCGATGCATGCTATGGCGCACCCGGTGGGCGCGGTCTTTAATACCCACCACGGCATGACCAATGCGGTGGTGATGCCTGCGGTGTTGAAATTCAACCGCCCGGCCATCGAAGACCGCATCGCCGCCGCCGCCGCCTATCTGGGCATCGACGGTGGGTTCGACGGCTTTTATGATTATGTGATGCAAACCCGCGCAGACCATGGCGTGCCAGAAAAATTGAGCGGTTTGGGCGTCAGTGCGGACAGCATCGATCAGCTGGCGGCGATGGCGGTTGAAGATCCCAGCGCTGGCGGTAATCCGGTCGAGTTGACGCTTGATGCCGCGAAAGCGTTGTTTAAGGCCTGCATCTAACTTTTCCGGACTTCCCCATTTTTTTCGTCACAAGGCCCGTAAGATAAAATCCTTTTGCGGTTTTGATCCTGCGGGCCTTGTATTTTTTAAGCACTCAGACCATGTAATTCGCCATGTGTAATGCTTTAAGTCCTGAAAAAGCCGTGATTTGGTCGGTCTTGCATGATCTAGCACCCGCCGATTTGCGTGCGGTGTACTTTACCCATCCCGCTTACCGGGCGTGGTTCGAGGCGGTGAGTGCCTTGCGTCATGAAAATACCGAGGTTTGCACGCAGACCATTCGTGCCGCCGTCGAGGCCCAAGGTCATGCGGTGCGCGAAATCGACCGCCGCGCGCTGCAACGCATGCTGCGTATCGCACCGCCCGCGCGCGTTGCCGACAATGCCCAATTGCTGAGCCAAGCGCTGGTCGACCGCCACCATGGCAGGGCCGTGCATATCGAAAAATTGATCAACTGAACCCGCCGAAAAGGCGCGATTCTTGAGCCAAAAAAAAGACGCCGGTGAGAGAGAACCCTCACCGGCGCAAGATTTTAACCCCTTGCTCTCCAAAATGGAGATGTCACTGGCACGCGAATGGGGACGCATACCAATGAACACACACGCTTATATTCTACCCATTGGGGAAATATGGTACATTCCACGGATAGACGACGCGGATAATCTATTTGTATTATTTAAATGATGGTTCATTTTGTGTTTCAAGATGAACTCGTTATTATGCAAGATGATAGCGGTTTAAGGGGTGAGCGGTGCGACGGTCATGGCGGTCATGGCGGTGTGCTCGTTCGAAGGGAAAATAATGAAAATCCTGTTGGTTGACGATCATAAGCTGGTTCGCGCAGGGCTTGTTTTGGTGCTAAAGCAAATGCAAGACGGCATTGAGCTGCTTGAAGCCGGGACGGGCCGAGAAGCCATTGAGGTGGCGAGCGGCGCACCGGACATCGACTTGATTTTGATGGACCTGGATTTGCCCGAAGGCAGCGGCCTGGAGGCCCTGACCGCCATCAACGCGAAAAACCCAGCTGTGCCTGTGGTGATCTTGTCGGCGATGGAAGATCAAGCCATGGTGTCGCGGGCGATGGAACTGGGCGCGCGGGGCTTCATACCCAAATCGGCGAGCGGCGATGTGATGCTCAACTCGTTGCGTTTGGTGCTGTCGGGCGGGATTTGCCTGCCGCCTGGCTACGGCGATACAGCCCGCGGCGACAATCGCGAACTGCCCAATTTGACCCAGCGTCAGTTGGAAGTGTTGCGTTATATGGCACAAGGCAATTCAAACAAGGAAATCGCGCGGGAACTGGGTATTTCCGAGAACACCGTGCGGGTTCATATCTCAGCGATCATCAGTGCGCTGGACGCCACCAACCGGACCGAGGCAGCATATTCGGCAATGCGTCTGGGGCTTATCCCGCGCGCGGCACTCAGTATGGTTTGATCGTCACCCTCTAAAGCAGCGGTGGCGGCGGTTCGGGCGTGGTCTTGTGCGATAGTATTTCGTGAACTCTGGCCATCAGCTCTTCGGGCTGCACGGGCTTGTGCAGGATCGGGAAGCCGCTCTTCTTGGCTTCACGCAAACGTTCCGGTGCGGTGTCGCCGGTGACAATGATGGCGGGAATGTCGGTGGCCAAGGTCTTGCGGATCATGTCGATGGCGTCGCGTCCGGTCATTTCGGCATCCAGACGGTAATCGGCAATGATCAAATCGGGGATGCGGCTTGCGCCGATGAACGCACCGCGAATGGTATTGGTGTGTGCACTGTGGAACGTCTGGGTGGTATAGCCCGCACTTTCCAATAGAGATTTCAGCCCCAACAGGACCTGCTCATCGTCTTCAATGATGACGATATGTTCGTCGCCGTGGGTCATAGATGCGGGGAGGAGCTCTTCCTCCTCGTCGATTTGTTCGCCCGACAACGCCACCTCGATCCAAAACGTGGAGCCTTTGCCCGGCGTCGATGCGCAGCCCATCTGACAGCCCAACAAATTCGACATACGCCGCACGATGGAAAGCCCCAGCCCCAGACCTTGCGTGCGCTGGCGCGCTTCATTGTCGATTTGGTAAAAGTCTTGGAAAATGAGGTCCTGTTTGTCTTTGGCAATGCCGGGGCCGGTGTCGTGCACTTCGATGCGCAGATATCCATCGCGGCGGCGGCACCCGATGAGAACCCGTCCTCGCTCGGTGTACTTGATGGCGTTGTCGACCAGATTGCGGACAATGGTTTCCAGCAGTGAGGGGTCGGAATAAATGTACGTGGAGCAGTCGATGGTGCGCAGTTCCAAATCGTTGGCCCACGCCACGGCGGTGAGTTCGCTTTTGATGCGCGTGAACATCGACCCCGCACTGAAATCCTTGTAGGCCGGCTGCACAACGCCTGCTTCCAACTTGGAAATATCCAAAAGGGTGTTGAGCAATTCTTTCAATGAGTCGAGTGAGTTGCGGATCAGCTTGATGATATCGCGCTTTTCAGCATCGACTTCTTTGCTTTCCAGGGCATAGACAAACAGATTGAGCGCCTGCAGGGGCTGGCGCAAATCGTGGCTGGCGGCTGCCAAAAAGCGGGTTTTGGCGACGGATGCCTTTTCGGCTTCATCGCGGGCATCCATCAGCCCTGCTTCGCGTGAATGCAAAGTATCGACAAGGTATTGCAGCGATTGCGCCATGTCGGTGATTTCGTCGTCGCCCGAGGTGTTGATTTTAACGTACTCGCCATCCGCATGCGCCAACATGGAAACGCGCAGCTGAACCAGTCGGCGCAATACCGTGCGGCTGACGTAAAGGAACGTGGCAATCGCGACTAAGGCAGAGACCAGAATGAAGCCGATCATGGCCTGGAGCGTGATATCCATCGACCGGCTGGTTTCTTTGTTGGTTTTGGTGATGGCGGTGCGGATGTCTTGGGTGGCGAGGTTGGATGCGGAAATAAATTGCTCGGCAATGGTGCGCGCGGAGCGCAGCGAAGCCTGAATTTGATTGAGCGTGTCCAAGTCGAGGGTTTTGATGTGAAACAGCCCCGTGCGCCCAAATATAATGGCTTCCACCCGATCCAGGGTGTCTTGAGCGTCGATTTTCAACTCGTTGGGCAGATAGGCGTATTGGCCGTGAACGCCATTGAATTTGCGGGTTGCTCGCTTTTCGAAATCGATCAGGGGGGCGGTGTGCTCTAGACGCGTCGCCGTCATCAACATGAAAATGATCGAATGAATGGACTCGTTCCACTGATGCAGCGCCCCCGATGGCGCGATCGTGCCGTCGGGCAGGTTGGTGCCGAATTGCACCGACACCATGTCCTCTTGCAGCTGAATCATCTCCAGATCGATTTCTTTCAGTCGCTCAGCGTAGATGATGCGGTTTTCCGTGAGGGTGTTGAGCGTGTTGTAGGTGCTGAACAGCTGCTCCTTGAGATCGAGTAGCTCTTGCTTGCGGTTTCCCGATAGGGCCTTTTGGGAAATGCGGTTGACGATTTCTTCCAGCCACGCGGCATCGTCTTCGACTTGGGCGATCAAGTTGACGCGGGTCCATGTGGTCGGGGAAATGATCAGGCTGGCGCCGCGCCCAGCAACACTGATGGACAATTGGCTGATGTGTGCGGTGTCTTCAAGTGTCGGCAGCTCGGCATTGATCAGCGTGTCATAATTGTCTTGGAAACGGTTCAGCGCCACGATGGAGGCAACGCCAGCGACAATGGCGGTTATGGTGATGAAGCCAAGCGCCAGAAACAGCTTGGTTGAAATCGCAGACTGAGCTTTCGCAACGAAAAGACCGTTCTGTTCAGGAGGAGGTGCGTTGTTCGGCGCGCCCATGGCGTCCATACTCATTGATCCTTGAAGCCCTAACCGTTTGGAGAGTATCACTCAGTAGTACACGACTTTATATGAAACTCTCTTTGTTCGGGAGTATACATGAGCAAGGTGAATAACGGATAAGCGGAGTGGATTAGTGAAACAGACAATATTGTTGATTGCCGCAGCGTTTGTGTTGATGACCATGAGGGTCGAGGTGGTAAGCGCGGCATCGACCATAGAAACAGTTAAAAATCGCGGTTATGTCGAATGTGGCGTGACGGATCGGGTGCCGGGGTTTTCTCTGCACAAGGCTGATGGGGAATGGTCGGGCTTTTATGTGGATTTCTGTCGGTCCCTTGGAGCTGCCGTCATTGGTGACGCCCATGCCACGCGGATCGATAACTATTGGCTGGATGCCCTGGAAGGGCGCGAAGTCGATGTTTTGCACGCCGGTTCCACATGGACGTTCGTGCGCGACACGACCCGTGATATCGAATTCCCGGGTATTTATTTTTATGACGGCCAAGGTTTTATCGCTCATGCTCAGCTGGGCGTAAAATCCCTCAAAGAAGCCATGGCCCTTACGGATGTCAAGGTTTGCGCCATCGGTCCGACGTCGACCGCGCGCCGCAATCTGTCCGATTTCATCACCAAAAATAAATTGCAGTGGACATTGGTTCCGATCAAAACCATGGACGGTATGTGGCGTGCGTTTTTCGGCAGCCGCTGCGATATGGCGATCCATGACCGCTCCGCACTGGCCACCGTGCACGCGGGGCGCTTGGAAGACAGCGATGATTTCATCGTCCTTGCCGAAGTGATCAGTCGAGAACCGTTGGCCCCGGCGGTGCGCGCCGACGATGTGCAATGGCGCGATCTTGTCGCGTGGAGCACGCTGGTGATGATCGCCGCGGAAGAATTTGGTGTGACCAGCACCAACGTCGATGAGATGAAAGTAAACTCGACATCGTCAGAAGTACGCCGTTTGTTGGGCGTTGAACCGGGACTCGGCCAAGGCTTCGGGCTGGATGACGAGTGGGCCTACCGGATCATCAAGCAGGTCGGCAATTACGGTGAGGTTTTTGAGCGCAACCTCGGCCCCAAAACCCGCTTCAGGATGTCGCGCGGCCTCAATAACCTGTGGCGCGATGGTGGCTTGCTATATGCCCCCCCCATTCGTTGAAGCGTGGACTGCTCAGCAAAAACCCGCTGGTTGATGTCGGCGGGTTTTTCTTTGCCTCAGACTTCTCACGCGAGCGATTCATCTGTAAATTGCTTGCATGAGTATGGCAACAGACTGGAAATTTTGGATTGATCGCGGCGGTACGTTCACCGATGTGGCGGCGCGTCGTCCCGATGGGGGCATCGCGACCTTAAAACTGCTCAGCGAAAACCCGGAGCAATACCCAGATGCGGCGGTCGAAGGCATTCGCCGTCTGCTGGGGCTGGCGGCGGGTGAAGGCATTCCCGCTCACGCCATCCGTCACATCAAGATGGGCACCACGGTCGCCACCAATGCATTGCTGGAACGCAAGGGCGAACGCACCGCCCTGGTGATCACGCAGGGTTTTGGTGACGCGCTGCGCATTGGCTATCAAAACCGCCCGCGCTTGTTCGAACGCAATATCCAACTGCCTGATCTGTTGCACGAGCGCGTGATCGAAGCGCAAGAGCGTGTTGATGCCCATGGCGCGGTGATCACCGATCTTGATGAACAGGCGCTTCGTATCCAATTGCAAGCGGCGTTCGATGCGGGTATGCGCTCGCTCGCCATCGTGTTGATGCATGGCTACCGTTATCCGGATCATGAACGGCGCGCGGCCCGGATCGCCAAAGCGATCGGCTTTGGGCAAATTTCCACCAGCCATGAAACCAGCCCTTTGATGAAGCTGGTGTCGCGCGGCGACACCACGGTGGTGGATGCGTACCTGTCGCCGATTTTGCGCCGCTATGTCGATCAGGTGAGCGCCGAAGTGTCCGGCACGCGCTTGATGTTCATGCAATCGAACGGCGGCTTGACCGATGCACGGCTGTTTCAGGGCAAGGACAGTATCTTGTCCGGCCCAGCGGGTGGGGTGGTCGGCATGGCGCGCACGGCAGGATTGGCGGGCTTCGATCAGGTCATCGGCTTTGATATGGGCGGGACCTCTACCGATGTCAGTCATTTCGATGGCGCGTTCGAACGGGTGTTTGAAACTCACGTTGCGGGCGTGCGGTTGCGCGCGCCGATGATGCACATTCACACCGTGGCGGCGGGCGGTGGCTCGGTCTTGCATTTCGACGGGGCGCGCTTTCGCGTCGGCCCCGACAGTGCGGGGGCGAACCCTGGTCCGGCGTGTTACCGTCGCGGCGGACCGTTGGCGGTGACCGACTGCAATGTCATGCTGGGCAAAATTCAGCCCGCGCACTTCCCCCATGTGTTTGGCCCCAAGGCCGACCAACCGCTGGACGGGGCAGCGGTGGGTGCGGGGTTTGAAGCCCTGGCGACGGACATTGCACGCGCAACCGGGGAGCCCATCAGTCCCGAACAGGTCGCCGAGGGTTTCTTGAGCATCGCGGTGGAAAACATGGCCAATGCGATCAAGAAAATTTCGGTGGAACGCGGCTACGACATCACCACCTACGCGCTCAACTGCTTTGGCGGTGCGGGCGGCCAGCATGCCTGCTTGGTGGCCGATGCCTTGGGCATGGAGACGGTGTTCCTTCACCCTTACGCGGGCATCTTGTCGGCTTACGGCATGGGCTTGGCGGATTTCACCGCGATGCGCGAACGCGCACTGGAATGCGTGTTGAGCGAGGAAAGCTTCGCGTCGCTCAGGACCGCCTTGGATGAATTGGCTGTCGAAGCGCGCCGTGAATTGAAGGCTCAAGACATTGGCGACGATCTGATCGAGGTGCGCGAAAGGCTGTTGTTGCGCTACGCGGGCACCGACACGGCGCTGGACATTGCCTTTGCACCCTTAGCCGATGTGATGATCGCGTTCGAAGACGCTCACCAGCGTCGTTTTGGTTTTATTCAGCCGGGTAAGGACGTGATCGTCGAAGCTGCGGCGGTCGAAGCGGTGGGACGTGATGGGGAAGATCCAGAACAAACCAACCCGCGCTCAGACCGCGTCGGTGAGGCGGTTCCCTTGGACACGGTGCAGATGACCTCCGCCGGCGCGCGCCATGACGCCCCGGTGTGGGACATCGCGGATTTGTGTTTGGGCGATGTGCTCAAGGGCCCGGCGATCATTCGCGACGACAATTCGACCGTGGTGGTCGAACCCGGCTGGCAAGCAACCTATACCGATCAAGGCAATCTGGTACTGACGCGCTTTGCGCCACGCCCCAAAGGCCAAAGCATCGGCACCGATGCGGACCCGGTGATGTTGGAGATCTTCAATAACCTGTTCATGTCCATCGCCGAACAGATGGGGGCCACCTTGGCCAACACCGCGCATTCGGTGAACATCAAGGAACGCCTGGACTTTTCCTGCGCGCTGTTCGACGGTGACGGCAATCTGGTCGCCAACGCACCGCACATGCCGGTGCATTTGGGCTCCATGGGCGAAAGCGTCAAAAGCGTCATTGATGCGCACGGTGGGGCTCAGGGTGCGACCATGAAACCGGGTGACGTGTTCGCCATCAACGCACCTTACAACGGCGGCACCCATCTGCCCGACGTCACCGTGGTGACGCCGGTGTTCGAACACGGCGAGGTTTTGTTTTATGTGGCGTCGCGCGGTCACCATGCCGACATCGGTGGCATCACACCGGGATCGATGCCGCCGCATTCCAAAACGGTCGAAGACGAAGGCGTGCTCATCGACAACGTCAAGATCGTCACGCAAGGGCGGTTTATGCAGGACGAGGTCCGCACTTTGCTGGCGTCCGGCCCGTGGCCCGCACGCAATATCGAACAAAACATTTCCGATTTGGGCGCACAGATCGCGGCCAACGAAAAAGGCATCGCGGAACTTTCACGCATGGTTGCGCACTTCGGTTTGGACGTGGTGCGGGCCTATATGGGGCACGTGCAAGACAACGCCGAAGAAAGTGTGCGCCGGGTCTTGGATGTGCTGAGCGACGGTGATTTTACCTATGAACTGGACGACGGCGCCAAAATTCAGGTGGCGATCCGCATCGACAAAGCGGCGCGCAAAGCGGTGGTCGATTTCACCGGAACGTCGCCACAACAACCCACCAACTTCAACGCCCCGTTCCCGGTGTGCCGGGCGGCGGTGCTGTATGTGTTCCGCACCTTGGTGGATGACGACATCCCGCTCAACGCCGGGTGCTTGAAACCCATCGACATCATCGCGCCAGCGGGTTGCATGCTCAATCCGCGCTATCCGGCTGCGGTGGTGGCGGGCAACGTGGAAACCAGCCAGTGCGTCACCGATGCGCTGTATGGCGCGCTGGGTGTGTTGGCGGCGTCGCAGGGCACCATGAACAATTTCACCTTCGGCAACGACACCTACCAATATTACGAAACCATCTGTGGCGGCGCGGGTGCGGGGCCCGATTTCGACGGTCAAAGCGCCGTGCAAACCCACATGACCAATTCTCGCCTCACCGACCCGGAAGTCTTGGAATGGCGTTTTCCGGTGCGGGTGGACGGTTTTTCCATTCGCAAAGGATCGGGCGGGGCAGGGGCGCACACGGGTGGCGACGGGGTGGTGCGGCGCATTCGGTTTTTGGCGGCGATGAGCGCGGGCATCTTGTCCAATCACCGCCGCATCCCTCCGTTTGGCCTGAACGGCGGCGGCGCTGGCCAAGTGGGGGTGAACCGGATTGAGCGCGCCGATGGTGGCGTAGAGAATTTAGGCCCCACGGCGGCGGTTGAGGTTGAGCCTGGCGACGTGTTTGTGATCGAGACGCCGGGCGGCGGCGGGTATGGAGAGCGCTCGTGAGTAAACGGAAATCCCCCCGCACGTCCCCCCGCACGTCCCCCCGCACGCCCATCGTCTCAGCGGCGCACCTCGCCCAACCGGGGGCGGAGGGGCTTAGTGAATTCGAATATGGACTGATTGTCGCAAGCGGCGCATTTCAGCGCTGGACCGTGCGCTGCATGGCGGCGGCGGGCTTGGCGGAACTGAGCCATTTGGATGTCTTGGTGCTGCATTCCGTCAACCACCGCGATCGCGAAAAGCGCGCGGCGGACATTTGCTTTGTGCTCGGCATCGAAGACACCCACACCGTCACCTATGCGCTGAAAAAACTGGTGCGCCTAGATCTGGTGGAACGGTTGCGCCGGGGTAAAGAGAGCTTTTTTGCCGCGTCCCCGTCCGGTCGCCAAGCGTGCGCCAAGTACGCCGAGGTGCGCGAGGCGTGCCTGTTGCAAGCGCTCGACGTCTTAGGCCTCGAATCCGGTGCGATTGAAGAGGCTGCGGGGCGTTTGCGCGCCCTGTCGGGGCTCTACGATCAAGCCGCGCGGGCTGCTGCATCCCTGTGAACGGATTAAGACTCTTACCACACATATAAAAAGTTCAATATGTAGATGTTACACTTTTGTTTGTGGGCAGGCTGTTGTTCAACCCTTTGTATCGATTATAAAGAGTATATAAGCAGTATGGATTATACGGCCGCAAAAAATTCATTGATAACAGAGGCCTATTGATCATATGAAGGGGCTTTGAGTACTCTTTGAAAGAGGACTTTTTGCGTCAAGCAGTTGTTAGGGGGCTGCTCAAGGGGAATGACGGTACCAAAATGGGGGTCTTAGTACTCGTTTTTCGTATTGGCCTTGTGATCTTCATGATCGAGGCTTTGATTATGATTGGTTTCTCGTTGCTGCCCTTTCAGATGGGGCTGGGTCAGCAGGCGCTTTTTGACGCCATTTTGCTGACCTTGTTCAGCTCGCCGCTGTTATTTTATGGCGTCATCCGTCCGTATACCCGCGCTCAAAAGGCCATTGAACAGGCGGCAGTGACGGCCCGTCAGCACAGCGAAAGTCAACTGGCGCAGATTCTTTCGGCCGTGGTGGATGGCATTGTGACTTCCGATGAGCGCGGTATCATTCAGGTCTTCAACCCCGCAGCGGAAAAAATATTCGGCTACAAAGCCGAAGACATCATCGGACATAGCCTCAACATGCTGATGCCGCCGGGCCAAGCGCATCAGCACGACCGATACCTAGACACCTACGCCGCCACGGGCAAGGCTGCGATCATCGGTTATGGCCGTGAAGTCGTGGGGCGTCGTCAAGACGGGACCGAATTTCCCATTGATCTGGCCATCAGTGAGGTGACCATCGATGGCAAGCGTATGTACACCGGCGTGGTGCGCGATATCACCATGCGCAAGCAAGGGGAACGCGCGCTGATCGACGCCAAAAATCAGGCTGAACGGGCCAGTCGGGTTAAATCCGAATTTATGGCCAATATGTCGCACGAACTGCGCACCCCCTTGAACGCCATCATTGGCTTTTCCGAAGTTGCGCGGTGCGAAATGTTCGGCCCTTTGGGGCATCCCAAATACAAAGAATATGTTGGTGACATTCAAGATAGCGCTCAGCACCTTTTGGACCTGATCAACGATATCTTGGATATGGCGCGCATCGAAGCCGACAAGTTCGAATTGCATGACGAAGACATCGACCTCATCAAGGTCGCATCGACCCCCATTCACTTTGTCAATTCCGATCAGGTTAAGCTGCGCAACAACATATCTGAGACGATGGCGTTGCTGCGGGCCGATAAGCGCAGGGTGAAACAGATTTTGCTCAATTTGCTGTCCAATGCGGTGAAATTTACCCCCGATGGTGGCACCGTTGATCTGGACGCCTTCGTGGCACCGGATGGTGGTATCGTGTTGCAAATCAGCGATACGGGAATCGGTATGGATGCGGTGGAAATCGATCGCGCCCTCAAGCCCTTTGAACAAATCGATTCCGGTCTCAATCGCCGCTATGAAGGCACCGGGCTTGGTTTGCCACTGGTCGACCGCATGGCCCATCTGAACGGAGGAGAACTGCGTATCGAAAGCGAAAAAGGCAAGGGAACCTTGGTTTCTGTACACTTTCCGCCCGAACGCACGGTTGCGCGTACGCTCAGGTGCGAACCAAGCCACGCGCCAACCCCTTGAAGGCAGCGCAGCGGGTTTGGGCGGGGATGAAAGAAACCCCGAAATCCACCATTAAAGCGGTTGACAGGGCGGCTCTCACACCTTATTTTCCGCCTCCACAGGGGCCATGTCGGCTCCGCTTGTTTTTTGAGGATAGACGCCATGAAGGTTCGCAACTCGCTTAAGTCCGCGAAGACCCGCGACAAGAACTGCGTCGTCGTGCGTCGTAAAGGCCGCGTCTACGTGATCAACAAACGCAACCCGCGTTTCAAAGCGCGCCAAGGCTGATCCCGATTTCGGGCGGCTGCACTTAGGTGCGGCCCTTTGGCAGAGCGCTTTAAGAAAACTGCGCCATCCCTTCATTGGGACGGCGCGGTTTTCTTCGTTTAAGGGATGCCTGGGGTTGTCAAGCGGGCCTCAAAAAGAGGTGCCTTCGTGTGTGTGGCGTGTGTGCGGCTTGGCAGCCTAGCCGCGCGTCGGGGTGCGCCATTTGAGCTTGCCGGTGCGGCACGCCACGCCGGCGTAAATCTGTGTGTTGCTTTCGCGGGTCAGGTACTGCTTATAGGTGCGACAAAACAGGCCGTTCTTGGCACGGTAAGTGGCCAATGGCTCGATCTGGGTCGAGGTTCCGGTTTTCTTATCCGTCCAGCTGCGGATTTCACCGCGTTTGGCGTTTTCAAGCGCATCCTGCCACGTGCGGATGATGCCGACACGGACCTTCTTGGGTTCGTCGTTCAGGGACGGGCGCACCGCCGTCAGCTCGCGCACGCTTTCACCCCTGGTTTTGTGAAAACTTCGACGCAGCACGTAGCTGTTGATCATTGGCGCATAATACCAGGTGTAGGACTGCCACCACTTGTTGCTCGAGGAACGGCGGTCGCATTTAAGGCGAAAGGTGTCAAATTCACCGGCCAGCACGCGAACGCGTTCAACCCCCTCAACCGAACAAGACCATTTTTGCGAAAATTGGCTGACGCGCTGATTGGTTTTGCTCACCGAACGCCCTTCGGTCGAAAAGCTCGCCGAATTGCCGACACGTAGCGGCCACAGCGCATTGGTCGGCACGCGGGACTCCTTGAAATACTCCGCCGTTGAACCTTCCAGATAAGGGGTCGGAATGACAAAATTGCGGAAGTTTACGAGCTTACGCTTCGACTTGTTGATCAAATCTACGGTTTCGCCGTTCGTGCTGATGACCTGTTCCATCCAGCCGTTGGCGTAATAGTACTTGTCGCCAGAGTTTAGCGTGGGCAGTGGCGCGGAGGGCAGGTTGATGTCGGCGGTGGGTATAGTTGAAAAATACTTCGATTGCGGCGCAGAGCCTGGAATGCAAGCACTTGCGCCCAAGCCGATGGAACCGACAAGGCTTAATTTGAGAAGGTTTATCTTAAATTTGTTAGCCTGAAGCATGCTTTGCCTGTGTTTTATCTGTTCGTGGTGTTGTATGGCATTTTCCACAAAATCGAGCGGTGATCAAAATCACACAGCCATGCAATTGCGCAAGTGTACCAAGTGAGCCTGAATTGAACCTGAATTGCGGTAAAATGCCGGGGCAATGCACGGCCCCGGCACTTGGTGTTGAATGAAGTGCGCTCAGATTATAGTGGTTTGCCTGCACCATCTTCCAAGATCAGATACCGGGTCTTCCAGGTGCCTTCGTCGGTACGGCACGCCAGCCCGTAAGTGGTTTCGGTTTGGCCGGTGGCGGTGACGTCTTTGCGGTATTCACGGCAGTATTTACCGGACTTGTCTTGGTACGTGCGCACCGGGGTGAACAGCGCCGAACGGTTGCTGTCGGGGTTTTGCCAAGCCAATTCGTTGCCGCTGAGATTGACCTCAAGGGCCTTGTTGAGCGCCGCATCCATGGCGACTTGATCTTGCATCATCGACATGGATGCCAGCTGCATGGCTTTTTGCGTGCTGGTTTCAGAATATTGAAAACCACCGCCAAGGCCCAAGAACAAGCCAGCAAACGCAGCCGCAAGGGGAAGAGCTTTGTGCCAATGCGCTGGAGGGCGCGGTGAAAAGGCAACCACGTTACCTTCCGCGGTTGGTGTGGTGGCTGGCGCGGTTTGCGCCAGCGTGGCGGTGATGGCATCACGCAGGTGCTGGGGCACGGGTTCGTGCAGGGTGTCGTTGAAGGCCACGCGGCTCAACGCGGCGAGTTCACGTAGGCGCTCTACAAACTTTTGAGCTTCAAGATCATCGCTCAATTTGGCTTCGACTTCACATGCTGTTTGGGAATCCAACTCGCCGTCGACGTAAGCGATGAGTGTGCTTTCATCAAGGTTCATCATGGCTGTGCACCTCGTTCTATAGGGGATGTCTGATCGCCGATCATGGCGCCGTGGTCATGATCGGGTTTGTCCATTATGCGGGTCAACGCGGTTCGGGCGCGGACCAAGCGGCTTGTGAGCGTCCCCATGGGGATTTCCAGAACGTCGGAGGCTTCCTTATAAGATAAGCCTTCTACCGACACCAACATGACCACGGCGCGTTGTTCCTCGGGCAAGGTGTAGATGGCGCGACGAACGTTATCCAAGGTCAGGATGGCATGGGCGGCGGTTTCCCCATCAAAGGATTGCTCACCTTGCTTCTCAATCACCTCAAGATGAGCGTTTCGCCGCTTCTGGCTGCGGATTTGATCGATGTGAGTGGTCTGAATGATGCGAAACATCCAACTGTCCAGGCGGGTGCCTTGCTCCCATTGATCGATGCGGGTGATGGCCTTTTCGCATGCGGCTTGAACAAGATCGTCAGCTTCAGCCCCGTTCCGAGTGAGACCGAGGGCAAATCGCCTCAATCGAGGCAAAATAGCAACCAATTCCTGTTGTGTGCGTGCATCCAAGGTCTATAAAACCACTTCAATCTAAATCCACGTGAGGACGCTATTATATATACATGTGCGAAGAAGTCTTTGTTGCGTAAGGCTTGTCGGTAAGATGTCTTCGCGCATTCTGTAGAGACAACGACGTACAGCGCACTTTCATCCCTCAAAAATAGTTTTTTTGTTTTTTTCACTTTTTTTTCACTCGGCGGGATGAAATAAGCCTTTCGTGACGTTATCCGGGCAAGAACGCTGATGAGCGCTTCTAACAGTTTCGATTTGGAAGGATACGAGAGCAATGGCACAGACCTGGATCAAACCGGAAAAACAAGGTCGGGCAATGCCCCACTTCAACCTTGTTGGCGATGATTTGAACGGTGCCGTTAAAGGTATCGTGCGTAAGCTGGTGCTTGTGGCGTCCGTAAGTGTGTTGGCCATGGCCTTTGCTATGAGCCCGGTTCACACCGACCAGGGCGGCATCTCGCTTGGCCTTGCCAAGGCCTTTGCCGATGATGACGGCGGCGGTGACGGTGACGGCGGCGGTGACGGCGGCGGTGACGACGGCGGTGACGACGGCGGTGACGATGGCGGTGACGATGGCGGTGACGACGGCGGTGACGACGGCGGTGATGACGGCGGTGACGGCGGCGGTGACGGCGGCGGTGATGACGGAGGTGACGACGGCGGTGATGACGGCGGTGACGACGGCGGTGACGATGGCGGCGATGACAGCGAAGATGCCGGTGATGATGCCGATGACGATGCCGGTGACGATGCCGGAGACGATGTAGGAGACGACGTTAATGACGACGCTGGCGACGATGGCGGAGCTGGTGGCACAGATGGTGGTGCCGGTGGTGCCGGAGCCGGAGCTGGAGCTGGCGCTGGCGCTGGTGTCGGTGTCGGAGCTGGTGGCGCTGGCGGCGGCGGTGGCGGTGCTGGTGGAGCAGGCGCAGCAGGAGGAACGCCGGTCGGTAACCTCGGTGGCTTGACAGGTGTTGGCGCTGGCGCGGAAGCTGGCCTTGTCGGCAACTGGGGCGGCACAGGCGGCACAGGCGGCGCAGCAGCAGGCGGTGCTACAGGTGGCGCAGCGGCAGGCGGTGCTACAGGCGGCGCAGCAGCAGGCGGTGCTACAGGCGGCGCAGCAGCAGGCGGTGCTACAGGCGGCGCAGCAGCAGGCGGTGCTACAGGCGGCGCAGCAGCAGGCGGTGCTACAGGCGGCGCAGCGGCAGGCGGTGCTACAGGCGGCGCAGCAGCAGGCGGTGCCGCAGGGGGCGCGATCTAAGATACGCGTCTGAGCTTTCGATCAGCCGAAATATTTGGCGAAGACCCCCGACCTTGCGGTCGGGGGTTCTTTTTTGACCAAATTTTTCATGCACGCTGCTCTTTTGTATGGCCCTGTTAGGCGATGGGCGACTACACTTGTTGTGCGTCGCGGTGGGGCTGTCCGCCGTCGTTTTCCATCTTTTTGGGTAGAGTGATCCAGCTTTGGCGAAGAATATTTTGATTGGTGTTGCGGTTGTTCTGGCTTTGCTGGGCGCAGTTGTGATCGTTGGGCCGAGTTTTATCGATTCAAATGCGCTCAAGCGTGAAATTACCGCGCAGGCCCGTGCCGCCACGGGGCGCGACCTCACCATCGGTGGAAATCTGGAAATTCGCTTTTTCCCCGCACCGGCCTTGACCGCCAATAACGTTAGCCTGTCCAATGCCACAGGGGCTGAAAGCGCTGATATGGTGAGCCTGAAGGCGGTCGAAGTGCGTGTCGCCTTGATGCCGTTGCTGTCCGGTCAAGTGCAGGTGGAACGCATCCGCTTGCTCAGCCCGGTGGTGAACATTGAAAAATTTGCCGATGGCCGCACCAACCTGGAACTCCAGCCTGAAGGTGACGCGGTGACGCCTTCGGCTGCACCGAACACCGATACGGTCTCGCAAGGCCGCACGCCGCAGGCCCAAACTCAGGCTCAGGCTCAGGCTCAGGCTCAGGCTCAGGCTACGGCTACGGGCTCAGGGCTAGATATCCGTCTCGACAATTTCGAAGTTGTCGGCGGTCTGCTGGTCTATCGCGACGCGACCACCGGTACGGTGGAGCGGGTTGAAGACATCGACGCGACCTTGCGCGCGGGCTCTCTCAACGGTCCGTTCGAGGCTCAGGGACAAGCGCGGGTCCGGGGCGTACCGCTGGCGTTTGAAGTTTCTCTCGGCCAAATCATCGAACAGCGCACGGTTCCCGTAAATGCCGCTGTGAACGCGCCGGGCGGCGCACGCATCCAAGTCACCGGCGCGGTGCTGGGCTTGGAGGCTGAGCCGCATTTCAAAGGCAAGATCAAAGCCTTCGGCGATAATCTGGCGCAGCTTATCGATGCTGTTGTCGCTCCCGGATCGGCCTCTGGTTTGCTTGCTCAAGACTTTGCTCTGGACAGCGATATCGATGCATCGGCATCAAACGTCGCTTTGAGCGAGCTTGAAGTGCAACTGGGCAAAGCGCGCACCACCGGCAATGTCACGGTGGCGTTGAGCGACGGTGTTGAATTTGACGTGCAATTGAAAGCGGCCCGCATTGACGTCGATGCCATGCTGGAAGCTGCCGGCAAGCGACCTCAACGTGCTGTGAACACGCAACAAGACGCCGGAACGGCTGCTGGGATGGGCGCGAGTATCGCCCCCACGCCACCCCAAAATGGCGCAAAGGTAAGCGACCCATCGCAAGCATTCGCGTTTCCCAAAGATGTGCGTGGTACCGTTCAGCTGACGGTCGATGCCGTGACCTTCAATGGCGGTCTGGTCAGCGACGTGCGCTTTGCCGCCGAACTGGCCGATGGTGAGCTGGCGCTGAGCCAACTGCAAGCCATGGCGCCAGGGGTCACGGACATGGCGGTATTCGGATTTTTGCGCCCCAAAGATGGCGTGCCCAGCTTTGAAGGCGATGTCGAGGTGATCAGCGCCGATCCGTCTTCGCTGACCGATTGGATGGGTGTGAAGCTGCCCGCCGGTGTCGCTGGGCGAGTCAAACGCGTCACCTACAAAAGCAAAGTGGTTGCCGACACCAAGCAGGTGGTGGTCAGCGCCCTGGAAATCACCGCCGACCAATCGAAATTGACCGGCGGCGTGACGTTGGCGCTGCGCAAGCGCTTGTCGTTCGGCGCAGACCTCACGCTGGACACCATCAATCTGGACACCTATGTGAACGGCAATGGTACGCCTCAGGCGCAGACTGGCGCATCGGCACCTGCTGGCGCACCTGCTGGGGTTGAGGCCACAAAGGCGGCTGAGGCTCCTTCGGCGCTTGAGGCTGCACAGGCGTGGGCGGGGCTTTCCGTGCTCAATGATTTCGACGCCAATCTAAAAGTCCGCATCGGGGCGTTGACCCAAGGCGGTAAGACGCTCAAGAATCTGCTGTTCGACGGTACGCTGTATGCGGGGGCGTTGCAGCTGCGCAGTCTTCAACTCGGCGATTATCAGGGCGCAAACGCGACGCTTTCGGGCACCTTCAACGGCTTTGGCGCGATCCCGGAAATGTCCAAGCTCAAGGTTGACGCCAAGATCAAGGACGCGGCTAAGCTGGCGGCAAGTCTGGGAGTAAGCGGCGCGCCCAAGGGCCTCAAAGCCGTGGCGCTGAATGTCACGGCCGAAGGCTCATTGTTGAAGCCGCGTTTCGACGCCAAGCTGAGCGCGCTCAAAGGCCAATTCGCCGCCAAAGGCAGCTTTTCGCTGTTGCCCATCGGGTTTGGTTACAGCGGCACGGTGAGCGCTCAGCATGATGATGCGGTGGCGTTGCTGAACGCATTGGACGTCGGATACAGGCCCGCCGGGCCGCTTGGCGCACTGGATCTTAGCGCTCAATTGAACACCGATGGCAAAACCCACAAAATCACCGCGCTGAAAAGCACCCTTGGCGACACCGCCCTCAATGGCGATGTCACGGCGCGCACGGGTGGAACGAAGCCCCACGTGACGGCGAACGTGCAGACCGGTGCGTTGATTTTGGATCGCTTTTTGGCCAAGGCGCAAAAGACCGCGTCGCTTCAGCGGCCCGCCTCCAAGTGGGGCAAAGCACCTAAGCCCTCGAACATCATTTATGCCGCGTTCGGCCAAGATGAAGTGGCGCAGTCGTCTGTGCGGGCCGACAAGCGCTGGTCACGCGAACGCTTCGATCTCAGCGCCCTGAACTTGGTCGATGGCGAGATAACGTTGAAATCGGACGCCATCCAGTTCGGCACCTACAAGCTGACGGAGGCCGACATCCACGCCACCGTGCAAGACGGCGTTATGAAAGCCGACAGGGTCGCGGGCAACTTGTTCGGCGGCCCGGTCAGTGGTTCGGCTATTGTGCGCGCCAGCGGTACCCCGACGATTGAGACCGACATCAAGCTCGATGCGCTGAAAGTCGCTCAAGCGGTTAAGGCCGTGGCGGGCAAGGATTTGGCGTCGGGCAATCTGTCTTTAAACTTGGGCTTTAACGCCACCGGTTTCAGCCCCGCCGATTTGGTGACATCGCTCAACGGTGGCGGCAATCTCTCCATCAATGAGCTGGACGTCAAAAAAGGTGGCAAAGGTACAGCCCTTTCGGGCGTGATTGGTTTGGTCGAAGCGATGAACCAGCTGTCGTTGGGCGGCGGTAAAAAAGGCAAGGGTTTGGCCGATTTGGCGCTGGCGTTCGATATCCAAGACGGCATCGCCAACGCCAAAAAAATGACGCTTAATTCCGCCATGGGCTCCGGCACGGGCGCAGGCAAGGTCGACATTGCCGGTTGGGGTATCGATTTTGCGGGCAACATGACGGTGGAGCCGAATTTACTCACCAGTCTGCTCTCCAAAGGCCGCATCGGGCGTCAAGAGGTGCCGTTCTCGGTGCGTGGCGCACTGGACAATCCGGGCATCGACTTAGGCGTTGGTAAAGCGTCTACAGGCGGCGCGACAGGTGGCGTGCAGCAAAAGATCGATCCGTTTAGAAGCTTGATCGAAAAGGCCCTTCCAGGGGTCAAGTTGCCGCAAAAACCAGCAGCACAGCCAAGCGAACCCGTCCAGCCCGTCCAGCCCCCGCAACAAAACGGCACCCTTTTACCGCCCCCACCGCAAGGTGGATCTGCGCCAGCGCCAGCGCCGACACAAAAGCCTCGCAAGCCGTCGGCGGAAGACATCATCAAGCAGTTGATGCAGGGCTTATAAACAGATCAGGTTTTGAGCTGGCTGAGCACAAACACGCGGATGGCGCTGGACAGATTGGTGGTGCGCCCATGGTCGATTTCGGTGATCAGTTTGTTGACCGACTGAGCGCGCTTTTTGGCGATAGCATTGAGCCCGTCCCAAAACGCATCTTCCAACGACACACTGGTTTGGTGGCCGTTGAGCAGAACCGAATGCTTGCGCATTTTATAGTCTTGGTGCGAAAGTTCGTCGTCCATCATTGAGCATTCCTGAGTTTTTTCTTGGCGCTTACCCGCCGTCCGGCTTGCCACGACGTGCGCGCCCAGTCGCACAACGCATCGGAATCTTCCAATAGTCGTGGCGGGCATTCGCTGTAGCTTTTGATCAACCGCTTGTCGTCTTTAAATGGATTGAAAGGTGGCATGCCTTCAGCCTCAAACGCGCCACGGTTTTGATCGTCCACTTTCAAGAAAACGGTCTCGTCAGTCAAAATAGCGAAAATTGCGCCGTCGAGATAGAGCCCCGCCCCGCCGAATATGCGTTTGGCTTGGACGCGGTCTAGAGGCTCCAGAAGCTCCAACACATAATCTCGAAACTCTGCACTCACCGCCATCTGGGCTCGCCTCAAAACAGGTTGTCGTAAACCATCAGCACCGCGACCGTGATCATCAAAATTCCGGTCGAATGCGTAATCAGTTTATAGATGCGCTCGTTTTTTAGCCAGCGCCGCACCGCTTCGGCGGCAAACGCAATCGGCGCTTGCCACAAGGTGTTGATGATCATCAGCCCCAAAGACAAGGCGATCAGCTGATAGGGGACGTCGTCGCGGCTGTTGTCGACAAAATTGGGAAACAGCGCCAAAAACAGCAAGATCACTTTGGGGTTGAGCAGGTTGCACAGCATCGCGTCGCGAAAGGCTTTGTGACCTGAGACCGGCGGCTTGCCGCTCGCGCCGACGTGCAAAAGACCGTGTTCGCGAAAGCTCTGTATGCCGATCCACGCGATGTAGGCTGCGCCCAGCAACGCGACGGTCTTGAACACCATGGGGTTGGACGCGATCAGCACCGAAATGCCGAAGATCGCTAGCAGGGTGTGCCCGACCAGACCCATCTGCACGCCCATCACGGTCAGCAAGCCGACGTTGCGACCGGAGCTCAACGAATAGCGCAAGATGATCAGCGTGTCTGGGCCTGGCGTTAAAACGATTGCCGATGCGGTGAGCAAAAACGCGCCATAGGTGGCCAGATCAACGGGGAAGTCCATGGTTAAAGCTCCAGCGCAAACGTGTGTATGGCGGCAATGGCTTCATCCCAGTTTTGCGCTTCGCTGCGACCGGATTTTTTGCGCGGTTTAAAACCGTGATCGCCGTCTTGCAACCACTGCACACGAATGGCCTCCGATAGCGGGAAGCTTGGGACTTGATCTATGGTGCCAAAGGTATCGCGGGTACCTTGCAAAATGAGCGTCGGGGTTTTGATGTCCAGCAAATGCGCCATGCGGCCTTCGGCTTTTTCCGGTTTGCCCGGCGGGTGGAACGGATAGCCTAGACACACCAAGCCCTTCACCGGGGCATGTTCGTTTTCCAGCTCCCGCGCCACCATCGACGCCATGCGTCCACCCATGGACTTGCCGCCGATGACCAGATTGCCTGACCCCAGGTGGTCAATCACCGCGCGCCACGTCTCCAACAAGATCGGTGCACGGTTGGGCGGGCGTTTTTTACCATCCACCCGGCGCTCATGCATGTAAGGAAATTCAAAGCGCACACAGCGCAATCCACGTTCGGCTAAACCCTCAGCGAACGCGACCATGAACGCACTGTCCATCGGTGCACCCGCACCATGGGCCAAGGCGATGGTCACCGGCGCGCTACCGGGACCGTCGATGAGCAGATCGGGCAGGGACATCAGCCGGAATCCTGACCGTTGATGTCGTTGCCGTTCTTTTTGATCTCTTCGAAGAAATCGTTGCCTTTGTCGTCGACGATGATGAAGGCGGGGAAGTTTTCGATTTCGATCTTCCAGATGGCTTCCATGCCGAGCTCCGGATATTCGATGCATTCCACATGCTTGATGGATTTGTCGGCGAGTTCCGCCGCCGCACCGCCGATGGAGCCCAAATAAAAGCCACCGTGCTTTTTGCACGCGTCGGTCACGGCTTGGCTACGGTTGCCCTTGGCCAGCATCACCATCGAGCCGCCCGCTTCTTGGAACTGATCGACGTAGCTGTCCATGCGCCCTGCGGTGGTCGGGCCGAAAGAGCCCGAAGCATAGCCTTCCGGTGTTTTCGCCGGGCCAGCATAATAGACCGGGTGATTTTTGATGTAGTCGGGCAGGCCTTGTCCTGCGTCTAAGCGTTCTTTGAGCTTGGCGTGGGCCAAATCGCGGCCGACGATCAACGAGCCGCTGAGGCTGACGCGGGTGCGGATCGGGTGCTTGCTGAGTTCGGCACGGATGCCGGCCATGGGCTGGTTGAGGTCGATGTTGACCACATCGGGCGATAACGCCTTTTCGCCGATGTCGGGCATGTACTTGGCCGGGTCAGATTCGAGCTTTTCCAGGAAGATGCCCTCAGAGGTGATTTTGCCCAACACCTGACGATCCGCCGAGCACGATACCCCGATGCCCACCGGGCACGACGCGCCGTGACGCGGCAAGCGGATCACGCGCACGTCGTGGCAGAAATACTTGCCGCCGAACTGCGCGCCGATGCCCAGATTCTGGGTCATGGAGAGAATTTCGGCTTCCATCTCCACATCACGGAACGCTTGGCCGTATGAATTGCCTTGGGTCGGCAAGCCGTCCAGGTAATGGGCCGAGGCCATCTTGACGGTCTTGAGGTTCATTTCCGCCGACAGCCCGCCGATCACCACGGCGAGGTGATAGGGCGGACACGCCGCCGTGCCCAGGGTGGCGATTTGCGTGCGCAGGAATTCCGCCATCGATTTGGGGTTGAGCAGTGCCGCGGTTTGCTGGTGCAGGAAGGTCTTGTTGGCCGAGCCGCCGCCCTTGGCCATGAACATGAACTTAAAGGTGTCGCCGGGCACCGCGCCGATGTCGATCTGCGCGGGTAGATTATTGCCGGTGCCGACTTCCTTGAACATCGAAAGCGGCGCCATCTGGCTGTAGCGCAGGTTGTTTTCGGCGTAGGCCTTCATCACCCCTTCGGAAAGCGCTTGTTCGTCGCGCCCGCCGGTCCAGACGTTTTCGCCCTTTTTGCCCATGATGATGGCGGTGCCGGTGTCTTGGCACATGGGCAGCACGCCGCCCGCGGAAATGTTGGCGTTCTTTAACAGCTCCACGGCGACGAAACGGTCGTTGGCGGAGGCTTCGGGGTCTTTGAGGATCGACGCCAACTGTTTGAGATGTGCGGGACGCAAAAGGTGCGAGGTGTCGCGCATCGCGGTCGCGGCCAACAGGCTCAAGCCCTCAGGCTCGATCTCCAAGATGGTGCGTCCGGCCACATTGTGGGTCGAGACGTGATCGCTGGTCAGCAGCCGGTATTCGGTCTGGTCCGGGCCGAAGGCGAAAAGTTCGTGAAAGGCCGGTTCGCTAGCAGGTTCGCTCATGAAAAAAGTCTCTCAACTGGGGAGGCTGAAAACGACTTAATTTGTAACGCGCCCAGCGGGTGGGGGCCAGATGGAATTTGAAGGGATCGGAATTGTTATTTTTTGCGAAACGCGTCCAGCGCGATGACTTCGCCGGTTTTGTGTTCGTCATCGCCCGAAAGGCCGGTGTTGCGGTCGTCTTGGTTGGTGCGACTGCGCGTTTCTTCGAAATAGTCGAGATGACGGGCGTCGTAATCTTCGACCTCGTCATCGTCATAGTCGCCCTCGTCCTCTTCGCCGAGCGGCAGCATTTTCAACTGCAAGGCAAAGTTTACAGACGGGTCGGCAAACGAAATCACCGATGCGTAGGGGATGACGAGGTTTTCTTTTTGTCCGCCGAAGCTGAGCGTGATGGAAAACGCATCATCGCCCGCAGCCAGATTTTCGAACTGGTGCTGCAACACGATGGTCATGTCGTTGGGGTGCTGAGCGCGCAGACGCGCCGGGATCACGACCCCATCGTCCTGGGTCATGAACGAAATATAAAAGTGATGGTCGCCGGGCAGGCCACGGTCCGAGACATGGGCGATCGTCTTTTGGATGACGCTGCGCAGCGCCTCCTCAACCCAAATGTCGTAACGAAGTGTCTCTTCGGTCATATGATCCTGCGTCTTTCCGTATGCTGCTCTTAAAAGGCGCGCCAACTGCGGCGTTGTGATTATAAGTGGGGGGCTTCTGTTGCCAGGTGCCCCCCGAACCCCGTGGTTGCTTAGCTGTTAAGCGGCAACCGCAAATGCTACGTCATTATCGTTGGCATTTGTAAAAATAGCCCGATACGGTGGTACTATGCCGGGCGAAAGTCAGACCTTTACCACGCTCGTCGATCCTGTTTCGCCCCCATACCGTCCAACGCGCCCGAAGTTTCAAGCTCGCCGGAAAGATTTGGTGGAGGCGCCGGGTACCGCCCCCGGGTCCGAAACGCTTATTCCGAAAAACGTTTATCGCCATAGTCGGTTGCCCGACAGTTCAAATATAGGCTGCTC
>Ga0316204_10003833_pt1 | contig 28762 bp, 31 predicted proteins | sample 6monrhotite_MG_2_FD_205661 | JGI IMG/M metagenome (GOLD analysis project Ga0316204, IMG submission 205661) | Microbial mat bacterial communities from mineral coupon in-situ incubated in ocean water Damariscotta River, Maine, United States -... | ecosystem: Environmental > Aquatic > Marine >...
TATGCTGGCGGAGCGATCCAGACCCGTTCCACGCAGTCCGATATTTGGTCGCAGACCGTAACCGTCCTCTTCTTGAATGTTGACGCCCGGTACCGCCCGCAGCGACCGATTGATGTCGGAATAATCTTGCACATCGAGATCGGCGGCGGTTAGAACTTCGGCGGAGCCCGGCACGTCAGTTGGGTCGCCGGATAATCCGATGACAACGATGACATCGCGCGCCGTTGAAACCGGCCGACTTGCGACATCACTCTGGGCCAGAACCGGGGCGCCAAAAGCACAAATGGCGACACTTGCTAGAAGAATGGAACGCATTTTGAAAACCCCGGAAAAGCAATTGCGAATGATGTGCATTTAGAGTGCGACAAGATACTTTGTCCACCCTTGTTGCGAATGATTTGCAGTTACTGCGGCGTCGGGTCGCAATGACGTAACAAAAAAGCCGCACCCGGAAGGCGCGGCTCTTTAACGTTGTATCGAAAAGTCTATTTCGGCGGCATGCGCGCACCCGCATCGAGGCGGACGCATTCTGCATTGATATAGCCGTTGGTGACCATGAAAGCGACCAAATCTGCATATTCCGCTGGTGTACCAAATCGCTGTGGAAATTGGAGGTGGGATGCGAGATTGATTTTCACTTCCGGCGGCATCTGTTGATAGATCGGCGTTTCAAAGAAACCCGGAAGGATGGTGTTCACACGAATGCCTTCGCGCGCCAGATCACGCGCCATCGGCAATGTCATGCTATAAATGCCGCCCTTCGTCGCCGCATAGGCCACCTGACCGATTTGACCGTCCTGAGCGGCTACCGAAGCCGTGTTGACGATAATCCCGCGCTCGCCACCGTCATCGGGGTCGTTCGAAAGCATACCCTCAGCGGCAATAGCAGCGCAATTGAAAGAGCCAATGAGATTGATGTTCACGACGAGGGCAAATTTATCGAGCTGGTGGCGAAATATGTCACCCGATGACGACCGGCGGGCGGTTTTTTCTGCCCAGCCAATACCGGCGCAATTGATCATGACGCGTTCCTGGCCGTGGGCTTGGCGCGCCTTGGCAAATCCAGCTTCAACACTCGCGACATCGGCTACGTTGACGTGGCAGAAGACACCGCCGAGCTCCGCTGCAACAGCTTCGCCGCGTTCAGCGTTGAGATCAAAAAGCGCAACTTTTGCACCATCCGCTGCGAGACGGCGAGCCGTGCCCTCGCCGAGGCCTGATGCGCCACCGGTGACAATTGCGGCTGTATCCTTGGTGATTTTCATGGAACTCCCCTTGAAGCAATTTGTATCCTGAAGTCCACATAGCGCGCTAATGCCATTAAGTGAACGGTGTTCAGTCGTTTTGATGTCGAGAATTCAGGTGCTAAATGGACGCAGCATCTGGAACAGGGATTCGCGCAATGACAACCAAACCCGTAGCGATGGTTCTACACGGCGGCGCAGGCGTGCTCGCAAAGAAGTCCTATGAGCGTGAAATCGCGCACATGCGGGGCCTCGTCGAACGCGGTAAAACCATGCTGAATGACGGTGCCTCCGCAATGGATGTTGTGGAGGCCATTGTATATCAGCTGGAAATTAGCGGGCACTATGTGGCGGGTAAGGGCTCTTCGCCGAATACTGACGGTCGTTACGAGCTGGACGCCGCCATCATGGATGGTGACACGCGCAATGCCGGGGCCGTTGCAGCGATGGAGGGATTTGTCTCTCCCGTTCACGCCGCCCGCAAAGTCATGGAAGCCACACCGCATGTAATGCTCGCTGGCTGGGGCGCCAACCGACTGGCCGAGCGCGAAGGTCTGGAAAAAGTTGACACACCGGAAGAATACTACGTCCCGGCAGCCGTGCCGGATGGACGTGCCTATGCAACCGGCACAGTCGGGTGTGTGGCGCTGGACGTTGAGGGGCGGCTGGCCGCAGCGACGTCGACAGGTGGCACTTTGAACAAGACGCCGGGCCGCGTCGGCGATTGCCCACTGATTGGCGCGGGCACCTGGGCCGATCAGGACGTCGCGATCTCCTGCACCGGTCAAGGCGAGTTCTTTATCCGCTCTCTCGCTGCCGGCACGGCAGCCGCCCGCATAAGATATTTGCATGAAAGCCCGGAAGAGGCGTCGCGCTGGGCATTGAAGGACGTTAAACGGCTGGGAGGCGATGGCGGAATTATCGCCGTCGGGCGGGACGGCCAAATTGCCACGCCATATAATTCGGAGGGCATGAAGTGCGCCGTCCTACATGCCGATGGCCGAATTACCGCTGGCGTGAAAGACTTATCGTGATCAAGCCCGTTCGCTCATTAAGAGGCTATTTCGGCATCGGGGCAGAAGAAATTTCCAAGGCCATGAATCTCGGTGCGATTTTGCGGACCGCTCATGCCTTCGGTGCGAGTTTCGCCTTCACCGTCAATGCTCACCACAAAGCCCAAAAGGTCTTTGATGCCGACACGTCCAGAAGCCTGAAAAATGTGCCCTATTATGGTTGGGACACGTTGGGCGAGATGTTGCTGCCCAAGAATTGTTCGCTGGTCGGCATTGAATTGACCGACGACGCCGTCGAAATGCCCAGTTTCCGTCATCCCCGGGCGGCCGCTTACGTTCTGGGCAGAGAGCGCGGGTCGCTGTCTACCGAAATGCAGGCAAGATGCGATCACATTGTGCGCATTCCAACCCGGTTTTGTGTGAATGTCTCAGTAGCAGCGGCGATTACTTTATATGATCGAACGCTCTGCATGGGTGGTTATCCTGAGCGTCCGGTCATGCCGGGCGGGCCGGGACTTGATGCGATCGCGGAATGGGATGCGAAGAAGCATTATTGACGCAATAGGCGCTGCACCGCGCCGAGAGCTCCGGTGAATTTGAGCGAGCCGTCGGTCACCGCCAGCGCAAAACAAACCTCGCCGGGTTCTGCAATCGGCCTGTGGGTGGTTTCTTCGCCAACCGCGCAAAGGTCGCCTTTTTCATAACGACCAATACCGTCGGCAAATGCACCTGCGAGGACGAGTGTAAACTCCCTGCCAACGTGCGTGTGGCTGGGTGATCCATGGCCTGGTTCAATTCTTAAAAGTTCAGCCGTGGCATCGCCATCCCGCATTAATTCAATGCGGCGCACGCCCGGTGCGGCAAACCGCCATTGAGCGCCAGCCTCTAATGCCCGTTCACGCACCGGCCCCGGTAAATCAAGAAGCTCGGAAAGCGCAAAATCTGCTGCTTTTGCAGCAGCTTTACGGCTGATCGTATGTGTGCCAGCAGCTTCACCCGCGCCCGTTTCAATGGCGTCTATGGCGGCCAAAGCAATATCAAGCGCATTGTCCGCCATGGGCTCTGCCAACACATCTTCGAAAAAACTTCCAGACACGGCGTCTGCCATTAACGCGGCCTCAGCCACGTCGCTTTTCAGGGTGGCATGGGCGTCTACGAGCAAACGCATGGGGGCGCTCAAGGCCCCGGAGGCGCGCGCCGCAATCAACTCGTCATCTATAGAAATCAGCGTCATAGTTTTCTTTTATACCGTGTCATGGATTTTTCGATATGTCCCGGTTGACCCAAAGGTCAAGGGGAAGCTGACATTTAAATGTCTCCCGGATCCAATTGGCCCCGCATTTTATCAAAAGCCAGCCTTATCCTGGACTTCACGGTTCCAAGCGGCACATTTTCGCATTCGGCAATCTCCGAATGGGACAAGCCATCAAAGAAGGCGAGACGAAGCAATCGGACCTGATCCTCAGGAAGCTGTTTCAAAGCCTCGCGTACACGGCCCTCACGCTCACGCGCATGGGCGGCATTGTCAGGAAGCTCTTCGGCAACCGGCTGTAATAACGGTTCGCTCTGATCGAGATCCGGCCGCGCGGCCTTACGGGCCATGTCAATCCGGCGGTTTCGCGCAATCCGGAAAATCCATGTGGAGGCAGATGCCTGCTTTGAATCAAATTGGCTGGCCTTGCGCCAAACGGTCAACATAACCTCCTGTGCCAACTCTTCAGCCGTGGCATCATCAGTGGCCAGACGCTTCAGATAGCCTTTTACCCGGGGCGCATAGAATTCAAACAGGGCCGCAAAGGCGGTGCGGTCGGAGTTCGCACAGGCCTCAACCCATGCGTCCAACTGATCGCGATCGGGAGAGGGCCCGACTTTTGATGGCGAGTTTGGCAAGCTCATTCCTTCAACCACTGCTCTCAACAGATTAGACCCATGCCTAACAGATGTGTCACGAAGCGTGAAAGTGCTTTCGCCATTAACCGCCCATAAAGCGCCGTATTGCAGGGATGGTATGAAGCATCATCACGTTGGAGTTTGGGTCAATCATGCGATTTCGAGTCTTATTGACAGCCCTGTTTGCCGCATTTGCCGGATTGAGCCACGCTCAGGAGGCGCAAAATCGCGGCGCTTATGGCGACTGGATTGTTTTCACAGTCAACACAGATAACGGCCAGGTTTGCTATGCCGCCAGTCGGCCCATCGAAATGACGCCGTCGAGCGTCGATCATGGCGAAGTTTTTTTTGTGATTTCAACGTGGGATAATGGCGCGGCAGAAAACCAACCTCGTTTTGTTGCCGGCTATCCTTTGCGCCCGGAAACACCGCCTCGTGCGCGAATTGGATCTGACCGCTTCCAGATGTTTACCGCCGGGCAAGATGGTTTTCTGGAAAATCTCGACGATGAAAATGACTTGATCCGCGAAATGCGACGCGGTGCAGAAATGCGGATTGAAGCGACCAGCCAGCGCGGCACTGCAACGGCCTATCTCTTCTCGCTGACGGGTGTGACGGCAGCCCTGCAACGCGTTGATGCGCTCTGTTGATCGCCAAGAGAGCCGCTCCAAGGACTTAGGTTTTGCTGGCGAGCCATAACGATTGCCCCCTCGCTTTTGCGATGAATATGCATTATGTCCGCGCTCCCATGACCGCAGAACTCAACATATACGACCCGTCCGCCAAACCCGAGCCAGGGCCAAGCTCTCTCGCCGGGCTGACGCGCGCGCAAATGCAGGACGCGATGGCAGCTGCAGGCGTTGAGGATCGTAAGGTGAAAATGCGCACAGAGCAGGTGTGGCGCTGGGTGCATCATCACGGCGTCACCGATTTTGAGGCGATGACGAATATCGCCAAGGAACAGCGCGCTGATCTGGCCTCATCTTTTACCCTGAACCGTCCAGAGATCGTTGAGCGATTGGTCTCTGTTGATGGCACGCGCAAATACCTGGTCCGCCTCGCACCGGGCGTTGAGTGCGAAACCGTCTATATTCCGGGCGTCGGCAAGTCCGGCGCTCTATGCGTCTCCAGCCAGGTCGGCTGCACGCTCAATTGCACGTTTTGTCATACCGGCACCCAAAAACTGGTGCGAAATCTGACAGCGCAGGAAATTACCGCACAGGTGATGATCGCTCGCGACGACCTCAATGAATGGACCGCCTCGGCTGCGAACCGGCAGATCAGCAATATCGTCTTCATGGGGATGGGCGAGCCGCTCTATAATCTCGACGCCGTATCGGGGGCTATTGATACCTTGTCGGAAGGCATGACCATTGGCCGCAAGCGCATGACGGTCTCAACGTCTGGCGTCGTGCCCAAAATCGTCGAACTCGGGACGCGCACGCGGTCCATGCTTGCGATATCGCTCCACGCGACAAATGATGATTTGCGCGACGAGCTGGTTCCGCTGAACAAAAAATACCCGATCGCCGAGCTGATGGATGCCATCCGCGCCTATCCGGGGCTCAACAATTCTAATCGGGTGACGTTCGAATATGTCATGCTGAAAGGCGTGAATGACACGCCCGCCGAAGCGCGCGCATTGGTCGGGCTGCTCAAGGGCATGCCCTCGAAGATTAATCTGATCCCGTTCAACCCCTGGCCGGACAGCCCCTATGAATGCTCGGATTGGGAGACGATCGAAACCTTTGCCGAGATCGTGAACCGGGCCGGCTATGCCTCCCCCATCCGCACGCCACGCGGCCGTGACATCTTTGCCGCCTGCGGGCAGTTGAAGTCGGAAAGCGAACGGTTAAGGGCGAGTGCGCGTAAAAACCCATGACCTCCGCCGTCCTCTATCGCTGGGAGTTGAAGCCGGGGCGCGAAGATGATTTTCGTGTGGCCTGGACTGAAGGCACGAAACTGATCCACAAGAAGTGCGCATCCTATGGCGCGCGCCTGCACAAGGGCGCGGACGGTCTGTTCTGGTCCTATGCGCGATGGCCGTCGGAAGATGTGCGCCAGGCCTGCTGGAAAACACATGATTTCGGCGACCGTGAATGCTTCCAGATCATGCGCGATTGTATCAAGGAACGCTTGCCAGAAATTGTCCTGACCCTGACTGATGATGAGTTGTCTGAACGCGGCGCCGCCCATCCGGTGCCGGTATATGAAACCGACCGCCTGATCATGCGGAGCATTCGACAGGACGATGCCGAGGCGCTTTTCCCGGCGGTCTCAGACGAAGCCAATATGCGATACTGGTCGCGCGGCCCGATGGAGAGCGTGGCACAAGTCCATGACTATCTGGCCTGGAATTCTCACGGGGATGGCTGCCAATGCTGGGCGGTTGAGAAAAAGACCGAGCCCGGCAAGGCGCTGGGTTGGGTCATCCTGATGGATAAGGAAGATAACCAAGCCGAGATCGGCTTCATGTTCCGGCCTGATGCGCAAGGACAGGGCATTGCATTCGAGGCCGCTTCAAAAATGCTGGAACATGCGCTGACTGTGCGGCGCATACGCCGTGTCTGGGCCGATGTTGATCCCGATAATGCTGCCTCGACAAAGCTGATCGAGAAGCTGGGTTTGACCTATGAAGGGCGGCTCAAAAGTAATTGGTCGACCCATATTGGTATGCGCGACAGCCTGATCTACGGAATCGTTTTGCCTGAAAATGGTCACGAAGTTCCGCTTTAGAGACAATCGACATGTCAGATTCAACCGCCACACCCGCTCGTCGCAAGACGAAAGCGCGCAAAGACGAAGTTTGGGGCGGATCCACTTTGCCCGTTCAAATCGCGCTGCGAGGCTCAATATTGATCTTCGCTTTATTGGGTGTGCTCGGCGTGTTTTTCTTTATCGAGCAGATGCCCGATGGCGAGAAAGCCTGGGGCGAGGCTGATCTGGAAGAACCGATCCGGCTTTTCACTTCTGAGCACATCCGCGCCTTGCGAGATGATCCGCAGGCCTGTCTGGCCGCTCTGGATGGTTCGAATATGAGTTATGAAGCCGTTGAATCGCGCTCACCGACGCCGGAATGTCAGTGGGATGCCGGCGTTCAGGTCTCGGCATCGAATCTGGATTATGCCAATCCTGAACCGCCCGTTGCGTCCTGTGCACTGGCAGCCGCCCTGTATATCTGGGAGCGCGAAATCGTGGCGCCCGCGGCCGCCAGGCATCTTGATGCCGAGGTCGCCGAAATTTTGCATTACGGCACGTATAATTGTCGCCGTGAAAACTCATCGCAAGCCGGGCGTTGGTCACAGCATGCGAATGCAAATGCCATAGACATCTCCGGATTCAGGCTGTCTGACGGTCGGGTTGTCGGCGTTCATCGCTGGGATAATGGCGGAGCGGATGCGGCGTTTCTAAACGAGATCCGCGATCGGTCCTGCGAGATTTTCACCGGCGTTCTGGGCCCGGACTATAACGAAGCCCACGCCGACCATTTCCATATGGATATGGGACCTTGGGAAATTTGCTCCTAGCGGTGTTCGTCTGGCGAATTGCTATTTCCGCTCATTTCTCGCGGCGAACAGCCTTCCTCAGCCTGGCGGTCAACCAAGCGATTGGCGTCATCGACAAAACCTGAGCGACCATAACTAACCTCGGCGGCCTCGAGCCAGTTGCAGCCTGCCTGCCGGTTTTCCCGCTGGAATGCCAACGTCGCCAGACGCAATTCCTGTTCGGCCACCGCCGGGTTCTGACCAGCTTCCTCATAATACGTGCGCGCCTGCATCACATGACGCTCGGCTTCCGCAAAATCATCGGCGAAGAAAGCTGATAGTGCCAAGGCATCATGCAGATAGGCGCGGGTTTCCGGCGGTGCGCCGCGTTGATCTAAGATCTCAAAAACACGCCCCGCATGAGCTCTCGCCAATTCGTCATCTTGGGCCGAGGAGGCAATGCCAACAGATAAAATGAGCACATCCGCCATATTGGCAGGATCTGGGATACGCTCGGCCGCGGCCATCGCTTCGGTCGCAAAGATACGAGCTTCCGCAAGATTCCCCTGGCGCAACGCCATCCAGCCGGCATCCCGTGCAGCACGCTCGATGGCGCGGACATATTGAAACTCCCGGGCGCGTTCGAGGCTGCGAGCATAAAAACGGCTTGCCGCATCCAGATCGCCCCGCGATTCCGCCACCGAGCCGAGATTGGCAAGCGTCAATGCGGCCAGCTGTGGCTGTCCAGCCGTTTCCAGTTGCGAAAGCGATAGACGATAAAGATCTTCGGCTCGATCCAGTTCGCCCCGTCGGCGATAAATATTGCCGAGGTTATTTTGTGCCAACGCAATGCCGAGTTGGTCCTCGACCTCCTCCATGAGGCGAACGGCGCGATCATAAAAAGCCTCAGCGCCAGCCAAATCCCCGCGCGCTTCGGCAATCAGGCCTCGATTGCCCAATTGCCGGGCCGACTGAAATACGTCTCCGTTTAGATCAGCCAGCTCCAAAGCCTGCGCATAGTGGGCGTCAGCTTCTTCGAAGTTTCCCCTCACCCATTCCAATGAACCCAAGCTGGACTGAATACGGGCCTGCTCAGCCTCATCATCCGCCTCCACGGCCAAGCCAAGGGCCCGTAAATGGAGCGTTTCTGCTTGTTCATCATCGCCCTGTTCCACGTGCAGGCCGGCGAGTCGGTCCAGCGTGCGCGGGCGCTGGGGTGCCAAAACAATTGATGCTTGGTAAGCCAAAATTGCGCGAGGCGGATCAATCGCCTCAGCCAGAACGCCCACCGCAAACCAGCGGTCTGCAGCGGCCTCCGGATCACGACGCTCCAATTCGCCGGCGCTTTGTTCGAGTGCGGCAAATGCCTGTTCGTTTTCGCCATCATCCAAGCGGGCCAATGCGCGCTGAACATCCCGATCGCCGGATTGTGCCAGATCATTGACGGTGCGTTCAAGATCCGTATTGGCATCATAGCTTCCGCCGCGCGCCAGCGATGACGACTCCAGATGCGAGGCGACACTTTGTGCAAGCGAGGCAGCCTCGACTTGTGACAGCGCACCTCCTCCGGAGAGCAGACCGTCAAGATCGGTGACAACACCCAGTGTCGTGGCGATGACCGCCGCGATAGCCGCTGTCGGTGCCCAACGACGCTGAAGCCACGCACGCGCAGGGGTCGTGCCGCTTTTGAATGAAGTCCAGAATGCCATATTTTCACTATAACCTTCCCGCGAGAGGCGAGCCAGCTTCCGTCGACACGCTGAGTCGTGTTAACCATAAATCGTGGCCTAAAGGGGTGGCTCAACATGTATTTGATGTATGTCGATGAATCCGGAGATACGGGACGGGAGCCTGCATCAAGCCCGGCTTTCGTGCTGGCCGGATTAATTGCGCCCTCAGGAAAGTGGGCTGAAATCGACCAAGCGATGATTGATTTACGCAAGGAACTTGGTGCGCAATACGGCCTCAAAGCCAGCGAAGAGTTGCGAGGCTCCTCCATTATGCGCAAGGGGCCGGGAGATTCAGCAAGGCGCGTTGCTCTGATAGAGTCCGCTCTAAAGGGCATTGCCCGTATCAAATCTGTTCGGGTGCTTTTGTCGTCCGTAAGAAAGAAGAATTTACCGCCGGAGACAGACGTTTTCAGGGCGGGATGGTCGGCTCAACTGGGACAGTTTGACGAATTTCTGGGACGCGCGGGCGGGCGCGGCCGCCATGCTGGCGCACAGGGATTTATCGTTGCTGATCGCACCCAAAGCGCTCAACTGGACAAGCTGGTGCGTGCTTTGCGACGCGAAAGGCCCGTAACGGAGACCTATGGCTGGCTTAATCGGAAAACCCGAATTCTCAACAAGCCGCTGAAAAACGTCATCGAATTACCGCAACATCAGGATTCCAAAAGAAGCCTGCTGATTCAGGCGGCAGACCTATGCGCCTATGCCGTTTTCCAGAAAGAAACGCCATCTCCAGCCGTTAAGGCAAACAAGGGCCATGAGCGTTTTTTGAAAGCGATAGAGCCCGCCATCATAAAAACGCAGGGCGCAAAATCCGACGGTATTTTTATCGTCGAAAACGTCTGATAACCGAAATGGAATAAAAGAACGGGCGGCTCATTCGCATAGCGACGCGCCGCCCGTTCGTTGCTTAACCGAGTCCGACTTATCGGCCTAACGCAGCTCGCCCCAAGTTTTTACCACATTCTCAATCGCAATCAAACTGGTTTGCGGAACAATAGAACGAAGCGATCTGTACTGCCACGGATCGAGGGGTCAAATACCGAAATGGTCCGGGTATCGTCCGGGTTCGACAGGACGTCAGATTCTTCGGCTAATTCAAAGCCCGCAGCCTCAATTTCTTCCCGAACAAACGCCTCGTCTATGCGGTGATAATCGCCAACGGCGCTATCGCCCGTTCCATCTTCAGCGCGATGGTCCACAACCAGAAAAACCCCGCCGGGGCGCAATGCATCAAAAATTGATTGATTCATGGAAATTCGGTCTTCACGGGTCGGCGCCTCAAAGCCTTCCTGCACCCATGCCTGATCATGATAGATTAGCATCATGAATACTGCATCCAGTTGGTCGTCATATCCCGCCAGTATGTCGGACACAGGCGTGACTAGACGCACGATATTGTCGCGTTCAGCTTCCAGTGCCGCGATGGCTTCATCTGCCGCAGGAAAGCGCTCAACGATCCAGTCCATATTCTCCGAAACAACCAAGCCGTCCGGCCCAACCGCGCTAGACAGAATGCGTGAATAGTATCCACTGCCGGCTCCGAGGTCGGCGACCTGCCACCCAGGCTGAACGCCGGCAAATGTCAGCATTTCCGCTGGGTGCCGGCCGGGATCGCGCTGCATGTCCGCTTCGGGTCGACCCGAATCATTCACTGCCGTTGTGATGTGGTCTGTGGAATTTACCGAGCAAGCTGACAGCAAGCCCAAAGCCAAAATAGAAATCGCAAGTCTCATGGTTTCCCCCAAATTTTCATGGCCTGCATTCTCTCATTTTTACTTCCGAAAACAAGGACCACCGTCCGCACGGTTTCGTGAAGACTGGACAGAGCTGCCAACGAGAGAATACAGTCCTAAAGTGTGGCGGGAGAGGTGCTCTATGCACATTATTCTAGGCCTTATCGGGTTGCTTGGAGCAGTCGGAGCCATTGCTTGGCGGATTAATATGGCCATGCGCGGTGCCGAAGTTGTCAAGGACGCCGCCGAAACCGCCATAAACCTTCCACGAAAAATGCGCTTTCAGGCGAAAGCAAATCGTCAACGGCTCTCCGCTGTGGACGATCCGCGCGAAGCTGCGGCTGTTCTGCTTTTGGGAATGGCCCGGGCAGGCGGTGAAGTGACGACCGAACACAAACAAGCGATACGCTCCGAGATGGAAAGACTGTTTCAGAGCAATTCTGCCACGAATGAGGAATTGCTGGCTCGCGCAACGTGGTTTTCGGCCAACGTCGCCGACCCGCGCGACCTTATTCCAAGGATGGCCGACTTCCTTACCCGACAGGTGGGCTCGGACGAATTGGAAAATGTAGCGGCCATGCTAACCGTTATCGCCAAGGTGGAAGGAGAACCGGGCCATGATCAGTCCGAATTCCTTCGACGTTACAGGCAACGTGCCGGACTGAGCTGAAATACTTGCCATTGGCGAACCCGAAGCGTAGCCCTTCGACCAGACATAAGAAGAGGTAAAATCATGCTGTTGCACCAATCCTCCTGGCAGGAAATCGACACCTATCTGGAGCACTCCAAAGGGATCATCATTCCGATCGGATCTACCGAACAGCACGGTCCAAACGGGCTTTTAGGAACAGATGCGCTTTGCCCTGAAATCATCGCGCATGAAGCCAGTAAATCCTCTGGTCTTTTGATCGCGCCGACCTTCAATGTTGGCATCGCGCAGCATCATCTAGGTTTTTCCGGCACGATCACGTTGAGGCCCTCGACCATGATCGCCGCACTACAGGATTGGATTGATAGCCTTGTGCGACACGGTTTTGAGCGGATTTATTTTCTCAACGGTCATGGGGGCAATGTTCCGACCATCCAGGCTGCGATTGCAGAGAGTTACTCGAACTGGTCACTGGCAGGGGAGCCCTGTCCTTACCGCCTGCAAAGCCGCAATTGGTGGGATTTGCCGGGCATGATGAAGGTCTGTCGGGAGATTTTCCCGGTCGGTGACGGGTCGCATGCAACGGCGTCCGAGGTTGCCGTAACGTATTTTGGATATCCCGATTCCATTAAACGCGTGGAGATGATGCCAAAGATTGCGCCAGACGGGAATTTTGCCGACGCTGACGATTATCGGAAAACTTTTCCCGACGGCCGGATCGGCTCTGACCCTTCGCAGGCAACGCCGGAGAAGGGCGAAGTCATCACCATGGCGGCTCGGGATTCGCTGATTTCCGAAGCGACCATGTTTTTCCAGTCCAATGACTAGTCATCCCTGTTTGCTGGCGGCGGTGTCCGGGGCGTTGACGCTTGCGGCCTGCAGTCCATCATCACCCGATGGCGGCGTTGAAATGCTGGCGCGCTTGCCAGAAGCGGTGAGCAATAATGCCGTTGCGGCTGCCGAGGTCGATGGGCGCGTCATGGCGTATTCCTTTGCCGGGCTAGGCGCCGGGAAAACGTGGCAAGATGTGACTGCAAATGCCTATGCCTGCGATTTGGCAGCGGGCGATTGCCGGGAAATAGCAGGATTGCCCGACGGGGTTGGACGCCTTGCCTCGATAGCTGCGACTGCAAACCAGCAGGTATATATTTTCGGCGGATACACGGTGGCTGAGGATGGGTCTGAACGCTCCACACCCGAAGTCTGGCGTTTTGATCCCCAGAACGAAACCTATTCCCGGATGGCGGACTTGCCCCTGCCGGTCGATGATAGTGTCGCTCTCGTTTATGGGGATCGGTATATATACCTTGTTTCGGGCTGGCATGATCATGACAATGTTGATGCCGTGCAGGTCTATGATACTGCAGAAGATCGATGGTTTGAGGCGACCAATTGGCCTGGTTCGCCGGTTTTCGGTCATGCTGGTGGCGTGTTGGGCAACCGCCTTTTGATCTGTGGCGGTGTCGAGGTCGTGCCTCCTGTTTCAGAAGATACCCGTCGAACGTTTGAGCTTTATGAAGCGTGTTGGGCAGGAGAAATTGATCGCGAAGAGCTGACGCAAATCAATTGGGAGGTCGCGAGCGCGCCGGGCGCTGCGCGCTATCGCGCCGCGATGACGCGATCAACGAGATTGGATCGCTTGGTCGTTGTCGGTGGGTCAGATAATCCGTATAATTACAATGGTATCGGATATGACGGTACGCCGTCCGAGCCCGTCGATCCGATAATGCTGATCAGCGATAATGAATCGATTCGCATAACCCGACCGGATTACGCAGCGACAATGGATCATCGCGGGCTGGTCGAATGGAATGATGGTTTTGTTACGCTGGGTGGAATGACCGGCGATCAAAGCGTGACAGATGCGGTTCGCTATATCACCGTCGACTAAGCCGAAAGAATATCGTCGCCATCGAGTTTTACCGGAACCGATTTCAGTGGATCGCCTGCGGGGCCACCTGTGCATTTGCCAGATAGAACCTCAAAGGTTGCGCCGTGAACCGGGCATATAATGTTCTCGCCCTTGTGCAGAAAAACGCGCCCGTCTGGAAGCGATAATGCGCGCCCGGCATGGGGACAGATATTCACGAAGCAACGTATTTCATTACCTTTGCGAACGAGAAAAAGCGGCGTGTCATCCCAATCGGCCTCTCGGCCGCCGGGGTCGGGCAAGTTGCTGATGCGGCCAAGGACGGTGCCAGGTGGAGGAAGGCCCATTAGAGATCCCCGAAATTGGCAATGACCGGCTTGAACGCCAAAATCTCGACGGTCTCGAACACGCCCGCATTTGAGTATGGATCCTGAGCAAGCCATTTTGTTACGGCATCCGCCGTTGTAAAATCGACGACCAACAAGCTCCCCGCCATTTCGCCCGCTTCGGTCAGGAGTGGCCCGGCGAGCAATAAATTATTTCCGCTCGCCTTGAGAAATTCGATATGAGCATCGCGATTGGCCTTGCGGATATCGAGTGCGCCTGCCCGGTCAATGCCGCGAACCATAAAAGCCATCTAGTCACCCTCCACAGTGAAAGGCCGGGATAAGAGCTCTTCCATCGCACGATCTACGGTGATCTTTCCGGAGAGAATGGCGTTCATGGCGGCGCAAATGGGCAGATCCACGCTATATTTTTCCGCCAGGGCCACGATAGCGGGCGCCGATGCGACGCCTTCAGTCACCGCTGTTCGGGATGACATCACGCTTTCCAGCGTTTCGCCGCGGCCCAGCGCCATGCCGCAGGACATGTTGCGCGATTGCGGAGAAGAACAGGTGAGAACGAGATCTCCAAGCCCACAAAGGCCGGATAGCGTCTCGCGCTCTGCGCCCATGGCGACAGCAAGGCGTGTCATTTCTGCAAAACCTCGGGAAATCAGCGCGGCGTGAGCGGATTTTCCTAACTCGCGGCCCTCGACGATTCCGCAGGCAATCGCCAGCACGTTCTTGACTGCGCCGCCAATTTCCGCGCCGGTCAGATCGCCTGACCAATAGGGTCGAAAGCAAGGCGTGCCGATGGCTTCCATCAAAGCATGGCCGAGGGATTTATACTTGGTCGCAAGCGTGACGGCAGTCGGAAGACCCCTGGCGACATCAATCGCAAAGCTCGGGCCTGAGAGAACGGCAGGAATGGCAGATGGAATTTCTTCATCCAGCACATCTGTCATCAGCTTGAGAGAGGATTGTTCGATGCCCTTTGAACACAAAAGAACCGGCAAGGCCTCTGTGGCATAGGGGGCAAATTGCTTGAGCACGCGGCGCATATGTTGAGCAGGCGCGACAGCGAGAATAGCGCCGCAAGAGCCAAGCTCGGCTAGCTGGGTGGTCGCCCGGATGTTTTCATTCAACTCAATGCCCGGCAGATAGACGTCATTTATGTGTCGGGCGTTTATGGCCTCAACGACCTCCCCTTCGTGAGCCCACAGGGCGACGTCGCGCCCCGCAAGAGCCGCCGTTTGCGCAAGGGCGGTTCCCCAGGCACCCGCCCCGATAACGCCAATCGATTGATATTCACTCATGCCTTTGGTCCTTTTCGACCTGAACCGATCGCCGGATCAAGCTTCGCTGATACGGCGTCCAATGGCCAGCGTGCACGCGCTGGTGCAGACAAATCATTGATCTCGCCACGACGTAGATGCTCGGCGCCCGCCAGCGCAATCATGGCAGCATTGTCTGTGCACCATTTCATGGGCGGTGCAATCAAGCGAAACCCTTGCAAATTTGCCGTCTCTTCCAAAGCCCGACGTATCGTTTGGTTGGCCGCAACACCGCCGACAACAACGAAAGCATACTCGGGCATGTCAGCATATGTCTCTTTGAAATATTTCAAAGCATTAGTTGCTCGATTTGCCAGAGATCGAGCGATTTGCCGCTGCATCGCCGCCGCCAAATCGGCCTTGTCAGTATCTGTCGGAGCGTCGAGTTTTTCCCAAATCTGGCGGGCGGCTGTTTTCAGTCCCGCAAAGGAGAAATCGTAACCTGGACGATTATTCAAAGGCATGGGCAACGCGAAGCGATCTGGATTTCCGGTTTGCGCGGCCTTCTCAAGGGCCGGCCCGCCGGGGAAACCCAATCCCATGATTTTTGCGGTCTTGTCGAATGCCTCACCGGCGGCATCATCCATGGTCGACCCGAGGCGATGATATCGGCCGATATCTTCCGCGACGAGCAATTGCGTATGCCCTCCCGACACCAATAAGAGCAAATATGGAAAATCCAGAGGCTCTGACAAGCGCGGCGAGAGGGCGTGACCTTCAAGGTGATTGACGGCGATCAACGGTTTACCCGCCCCAAGCGCCAGACCCTTTGCTGTCATTAGGGCCGCCATCACCCCGCCGATCAGGCCGGGACCAGATGTGGCTGAAATACCATCGATGGCATCCAGAGAAATTTCGGCTTCGTCGAGCACCTGACTGACCAGCGTATCCATGACCTCCGCATGCGCTCGGGCGGCGATCTCCGGAACCACGCCTCCATATGGGGCATGAGCTTCGTCCTGACTGCGCACTTTTTCGGCCAGAACATTCACCTCACCATCTGGATTCAGTTGGACAATAGCGGCGGCCGTTTCATCGCAACTGGATTCCAGACCCAGAACAATGAGGGCTTTGTCTTGCGCGACAGGGGGCGAGGCGTTTAAGTCCATGACAAGTTCGATACTCTGCCTGAACAGGATAAAGCAACGTGCCTTTGCGCCTTCCTCTCCCCATCGCGACACGAAAGTCTCCCCTGGCGTTAGCTCAGGCCCATCTGGTTCAGGTGGCGCTGCAAGGCGCGCAGGGTAGAACAGCCGATGATTTTCCCGTGCTCGGACTTGTCTCCACAGGCGATAAACTAACCGACCGCAAACTGATTGATGCCGGCGGGAAAGGGCTTTTTACCAAGGAAATCGATGAGGCTCTACTTTCTGATACGGCGGCCATCGCCGTGCATTCAATGAAAGACGTGCCAACACAATTGCCCGATGGGCTGGTATTGGCCGCTGTTTTGGAACGCGAAGACCCGCGCGATGTCCTGCTAACAGCAGATGGAAGCGCACAACTTTGCGATCTTCCGCGAGGAGCGCGGCTGGGCACAGCCAGTTTGCGACGACAGGCGCAGGCTTTGGCTCTGCGGCCGGATCTTGAAATTGTGACCTTGCGCGGGAATGTCGATACGCGATTGGGTAAGGTCAGAAGCGGAGAGGTGGATGCGACATTCCTAGCGCGCGCCGGACTCAAACGCCTCGGCCGTAAAGAGAGTGAATTTTCGCCTTGCGAGATGGACACAATGTTGCCGGCGGCAGGACAGGCCGCAATCGGGCTGGTTATTTGCAGCGATGACGCCGATGCCGCGAGAGCCGTTCTAGCGCTCAACCATTTGCCCAGCGCCTTTGCCGTCACAGCCGAGCGAGCCTTCCTGAGCGCGCTCGATGGTTCGTGCCGAACGCCGTTGGCGGCTCATGCAACAATTGTTGGCGACACACTTTCGATCCGCGGCGAAGCCTTGCTGCCGGATGGCAGCCAGCGCTGGCAGGATGAGCGGGTTGGCTCTTTTGCTGATGCGGAAGATCTGGGCCGGGCGTTGGGCGAAGCAATAAAACGTGCAGGCGGCGAGCGTTTAGCACGCGCAATCGAGACCTCATGAAGGTTCTGATTACAAGATCCGAACCCGGCGCTTCAAAAACCGCGGATCAGCTACGCCGTCGGGGCGCTGATCCTGTAATCGCTCCGATGCTGCGAATTGAATTTGCTGACGAGATCGAGGTCGGTTTGAGTCGCATCAGCGCGCTCTTGTTTACAAGCCCGAATGGCGTGCGCGCCTGGCTTTCAGGCAGAAGCGAAACTGACCTTCCCGCTTTTTGCGTTGGGGATGCGACCGCCTCGGCGGCAACGGATGCCGGCTTCACGAAAGTCCGCTCAGCGGGAGGAGATGCAAACGATCTGATCGCGCTGTGTGAAGCGCGACTAATGCCGGGGCGTCACCGCCTGTTGCATCTGCACGGTGCGCATACGGCCCATGACATTGCCAGCACGCTTCAGGCGCGAGGGTTTGAAGTTGATGAGGCGGTTATCTACGAAGCTGTCGCGGAGGACGTGCTTCCTGCGAAAGCAGAGCGTTTGATTCGGCGACGTGAACTGGCCGTAGCGCTCTTCCATTCGCCTCGTGCCGCGATCGCGTTCACAGCTTTGGTAGAGGATGCGGACCTGACAGATTATCTCAATACGGTGATTGCGGTAACAATCAGCGGGGCCGCGGCGAAGGGATTGGTCCGCTCTGACTGGGCGGCTGTAAAAATCGCCGAAACGCCGAATGAGATAGATATGTTGGGCCGGATAGGCTTTGACGGCTAGAATGACAGTTGTCAGCATGAATTCGTTAAGGCGAATCAGCCACGGGCTTGATTGAAATGAGTGATCCGACTGAACCCGAACCCGTCGACGCCGAGTTTGAACCGGCCGATGACGCGCCGTCCTCACCCGCAGCACGCAAGTCTGCGGGGATTGGGGGCTATTTTCTAACTTTCCTGATCGCGGCCTTTGCCGGCGGTGGCTTGGGCGGCTGGATTGCCTGGACCCTCGATCAAACAAGCGCCGCGGCGCCGGTTGATATCAGCGAGCTGGATAGCAGAATTGCGGCGTTGGAGAATTCTCCGGCAGTCGATGAATTCGATGCCTCCGGCTTGGAGGCGCGGTTGATGGCATTGGAAACAACGCCCGTCTCAACGCAAGAAGCGGTTGACCTCGACGCCATAATAGCTCGATTGGATGTTCTGGAATCGACTGTTCCGCCGAACCTTTCGGATCCGGCCCTGGTTAACCGGATTACCGATCTGGAGACGGCGACTGGGCAGAATGCAGCGCTCGCCAATCAAGCGCTGGACCAGATCGGCACGATGGAGGGCGGGATGGCCCCAACCGCGCTGACCGCTCTGGAGGCGCGAATCGAAACCCTTGAGACCGTCGAGCCATCCGTCACTGAAGTTACCGACCTTTCCGCGATTGAGGCACGTTTGACGGTTTTGGAATCGGTGGTGGCTCCAGAGGTTTTTGACGCCGACCCATTGGCCGAGCGCATTGAAGCGCTAGAATCGAGACCGCCGACTGATCTGTCCGCTTTGACAGCGCGCGTAGAGGCGCTCGAAACCCGACAGTCCGAAAATCAGGACCAAAGCGCATTGGGTGATATGTCGGGACGCAGATTGGCGGCGCGGTCTTTGGCGCTCGTTGCTCTGATCGAGACGGCGCGCAGCGAACAATCGTTTGAAGCCGAGCGTGCCGCTCTAGCTCGCTTGTGGCAAAATCAACCGCAATTGGCGACCTTGGCCGTGCATGCACGGTCCGGCGTACAGAGCATGGAAACATTGGCGAGCGCTTACCCTCGGCAGGATATCGAGAACGCTATCGGAACCAATCGCGTCTTTTTTGGCTTGATCGAAGTTCGGCCCTCTTCGGGCAGTGACGCCAGCCCCCTCGCTCGCGTCGCTTTGGCAGGCGAACGCCTGGATCGCGATGATCTCGCTGGGGCCGTCTTATTGACCGAACAGTTAGAGGGGCCAGCCCTTGAGGCCGCGCAGAGCTGGTTGGTGCAAGCGCGCGCGCGCCTCGCGATCAATACAGCATTGACCGATTTGCGGGCTGCGCTAACTGCGGCGGCTGCCGAGACCGGAGCTGACCCGATATGATCCGCCTCATCCTCGTTGTCATCGCCATTATTATTGCCTGCGCATTGAGCGTTTTCCTGACTCTCAACCCCGGGTCAATGAGCTTTCAATTCCTTGGAATTGAAGGCCAAATGCCCTTTGCGCTGGCCTTAGGCCTGTTTTTGATCGCTACATTTGCTGTTCTGGTGATTTGGCGTCTCATTCTCGGCCTTTGGACCGCGCCTGATAAATTTCGCCAGTTCAGCCTGCGCCGTCGAAAGGAAAAGGGGTTTGACGCGCTGGAAAATGCGCTGATCGCCGCAGCTGCCGGCGAAGGTGAAATCGCTGTCCGGCAAGCCGCCAGAGCAGATGCCCTGCTGGATCGTCCGGCTCTATCGCGTCTTCTTGCCGCCCGCGCTGCCGAAGCCGCCGGAAATTTGCCAGGGGCGGAAGCGCACTATGAAGCCATGCTGGAGGATCCAAAATCCAAACTGGTCGCCCAGCGCGGTCTCTCCCAGATTGCTCACGAACGCGGTGCTCATGTCGAAGCTGCGACCTATGCCAAGGCCGCCTTCGAGCAATCGAAGTCCTCTAACTGGGCCTTTGATGCGCTTTTTGATGCACAAGTTGCACAGGGTGATTGGGCCGCATCGCTGGACACGTTGAATGAAGGCGAAAAACGTCGCCGGATAACCGCGGACCGCGCCCGACGTCGACGCGCCGTGCTGTTAACTGCCCAAGCAATGGAGTGCGAAAACGCCGAGCCAGAAACCGCTCGTTCACTGGCTGAAAAGGCCGCCGTTGCTGCGCCTGGATTTGCCCCCGGCGTGGTTTTGGCAGCGCGGCTTCTGGCCCCCGTGCGCAAACACAAACGCGCCGAGGACCTAATCAAATCTGCCTGGTCGGCCGAACCTCATCCAGCATTGGCGCGTGCGCTGGGCGATTTGCGGAAATCTGACACGAAGGCCAAGCGAGCCGAGCGCTTGCGCGTGCTCGCTGCAACCCGACCCGAGCATCGCGAATCGAAACTGTTGCTGGCTGAAGCTGCGCTAGATGCTTCGCAGGCTGAGGCGGCTCGCGCCGTGCTGGACCCGCTATTGAATATGAGCACACCAACCGCACGCCTTTGCGCTCTGGCCTCACGACTGGCCCGGCAGGAAGACGATGATGCCGCGGCACGCCGGTGGATGACCCGCGCCTCACATGCGCCTGGAGAGGCGGATTGGTCCGACATTGACGGAGACGGCCGCGCCTTTTCCTACTCGCCAGATGACTGGAAGCGTATGGTTTATGCCTATGGCGATGATGGTCGGATGACCCATCCCCGCTATGAACGCTTCGAGATTGCCGCAGGCGCCGTGCCGGAGAACGCACTGCTGGAAGCGCCGAGGCCCGCAAAGAAACCTGGCCTAGCCGCCGAATTCTATGATGCGCCCAGACCGCCCGATGACCCGGGCGTTGACGAGGACGATGCATGACACCGCTGATCGTTGCCGTCACCGGTGGTTCCGCGTCCGGGAAATCAACTTTTGCCGACGCGCTGAGGCGGCAACTCAGCCCGTATGAAGTCCGCCAGATCGGCGAAGACGAATATTATGGCGAACACGCCGACGAGCCGGGCTTCGACCCGGTGCGATTCAATTTTGATGATCTTGCCGCTCACGATCATGATCTGATGGGCGAGCATTTGCGCAAACTGAAAGCCGGCAAATCCATTCATGCGCCCTTTTATGATTTTCTGACCCACAGACGATTGGCCCAAACGCGCGAGGTCAAACCGGCAGATGTCATTATCGTCGAGGGCATTCACGTGCTCGCCGACCCCAAATTGAGGGATATCTATGATCTGTCGATTTTCGTCGATGCCCCTGCGGATATCCGCCTGGCGCGGCGCTTATTGCGGGATGTTCGCGATCGCGGGCGGAGTGTTGAATCCGTCGTGACCCAATATCTGCGGACTGTGCGACCCATGCATCTGGCACACACAGAACCCGGCAAAGCGGAAGCCGATCTCGTCGTGAACAATGATGCTGCCGCCGCCAGCCCTGAGCTGGAGGCTCTGTCGCCATCATTTGATCGTCTGGCCATTCCCGCCGCCACGAGAATCAAGGCCTTGCTCGCGGCGCGAAACTAGATCGTCATTCGTTGCGCGGCTGTGTGATGGCGATTGGCCGCGCCGAGTTCGAGTAGTCCAGCAACTGTTCATTCCGCAGCGCTTCGACTTGCGCATCTACCTCACAACGCAAAAGCCCCGCCTTCATCGCAAAGGGCGAAAACACAAAATATGATGCGCTGCTCACTACGGGAACGGGGTTTGCCGGAAACCAGTCCGGTTCAAAGCCATATTCGAGTTCGGGGTAGGCAAAAACACCAATGCCCGCATATGCAAACCCTAACTCGATTTGCCTTGCCAAAGGGGCGATGCGGCCTTCCGGGAACACGATGCCATAATTGATGAGCGATGCCGAAACGATTGAAAAAACCAATAGTAACTGCATGAAGCGGATGATGAGAGAGCGCTTCACCGGCTTTGGCCTCAGAACATCGACCAAAAAATAGGCCGCCATGGTGAATGAAAGCAGCAACATCGCTTCAAGGGTATTGAAACGCCCCGCTGGAGCATCAGTGACCCAGCTATAATAGGTCCGGCAGTCCATGGTGACGGTCGTGAAAAGCTGAATGAGCGCCCAGTAAAAACCCGCAACCAGCAAAATAATCGTGGTGCACCAAGCTTGGGAAACCGACTTTCTGGCGGAATTATACCGATGGGAGAAGGCAGAAAGCCGGTTCATGCACTCAACCCTAGCACACCGAAATTGGGAGCGCATTTGGGATATTGCGGATTGTCTCGTTCGCGGTTAGGTTCCGCCGCCTTATTTCAAGGGCCGCATTAGCTCAGCTGGTAGAGCAACGCATTCGTAATGCGTAGGTCAGGTGTTCGAGTCACCTATGCGGCACCATTTCCTATTTGTTCCCGTTGCGCGCGGACCCGCTCTCTCCATCAAAGCCTGTGTATAGACCGTGCTCACATGGAACGCGCACAGGGCTGCCAGGTTCATGATTAACTCCCCCGGCCCGCACCCCTTCCTTATCCCCAGATCCATTCATCCCTCCAACCCGGTTTTGTCGTTGAAAATATCGTAGGGAGCATTGACAGGCCGCGCTCTTGCTGCCCAGTGTTCGTGAATGCTTTCGGGGGGCCATAGATTGAACCAACCAAAACACGGCGAAAGCTTCTTTTTCTTCTACAGCCTGACTCTGTTCATGATTGTTCTGGTTGTCTTTCCGCTGCATGCCATCGTCAATTCGGCAGACCTACCCCCAACCAGGCCTCTATTGCATGTGCACGCCATTGCGCTCGGAGCATGGTTTGCGTTGACCGTCGTCCAGACCCGGCTCATCGGAACGGGCCGCACGGGCCTGCACATGAGGCTCGGAACAGCCAGCCTTATCCTTGTCGGAATCATGCTCCCTCTGGGCATCTGGGTGTCTTATGAAAACATGCTGAGGACGGGTGCCTCGCAAATTTTCCTAGTGAACTCGGTCAATGTCACCGCTTTCGCGATCTATTACGGGATGGCGCTGGGTTGGCGAAAATCGGGAGCGCTGCACAAACGCTTCATGATGCTGGCAAGCCTCTCGCTCATGCTGCCGGCGCTAGGTCGCGTCGGTTATGTGCTCCAGTTGAACCCGTACGCGGTCGTACCGATTTGGCTAAGCTTGCTACTGGCGCTGCCCGCATATGACTTGATCCGCGAACGCAAAATCAACAGCGCCAGCGTCGTCGGCCTCGCTCTCAGCGTGGTTTATCTTGGCGTGCTGGTGTTGATCGGCCCGCCGGCGGAATAGGTTAATAATGCCGCCGACGGTATCGACCCGTTGATCGGCTTTTTACAGGCTGACGTAGTGATTTTGCACCATGAATTAAATCGGCTTGTACAACTGGGCCGAAAATATTTCCTATCATAGAAACTAAGATAATTCTCTGGCCTCAATCTAGGCTCGGGGCCTATACTAATAACCAGAAGTTTGTCGTTTTACGCCAGTGGTCAGATAAATATCGGGACCCGTCTTGCAATTCAGAGGAGCCATTTTATGAGCCACACCCCCCATGAACTCGCTGCAGATTTCCCCGAATATGCAGACCAGCTGCACCAGCTGAAAGAAAGCGACGCTCACTTTCTGAAGCTATCTGATGAATACCATACGCTTAACCGGGATATTCACCGCGCCGAAACCAATGTCGAGCCGACATCGGACGAACATCTGACTGATATGCGCAAACGCCGCATCGTTCTTAAAGATGTGATCAATGGTTTGCTGAAAGCTGCCGCTGACACCAAATAGCGCCCCGCATTTCGGTTTCGGTTTTTTGGCGCGTTTTCGTCTATGTTTTAGGCGTCGGTCTGGTATTCCGGGCGAAGGACGTCAGGAGTTCGCACCTATGTTACGTTTGAAATCACATCCACTAACCATGGCCGTTATCATTGTAGGGGCGGCGTTACTCTTCGCTGGCTTTGGGACTATTCGCGGTATGGGACAAGATGCCGAGCATGGCCGAATTACGCGGCACGCGCTCGATTGCGCGTCACCCACCGCGATTGATGCGTGTTTTGAACCCGATTCCATAGACAGTCTGGCCGGTAGCCCGGGAGACTTTGGAGCGGTCGGAGCGCCGGATCGAGGCCGTGGCATGCTGACGTCCTATGCCCATTGCAGCGCCGGTGATTACTACGATATTCCCGGATATCCGCGCACCCGGGCTGAGGCTCAAGCCTCCCTGACTGAATGCCGGGACAATATGGTTGAAAATCTGCGTCATGCCGTCATCGATGCGGCGGATTTGCTCGACGATGATGGCGATATCCGATCAAGCCAGATTCCCGGACTGATTCCGTGCATCTATGCGGGCTCTGAACATGGGCGCGCCAAATGCAATGTCCTCGCCCATCTTGGACGCATCTTGCACGCCTCTCAGGATTTCTATTCTCATAGCAATTGGGTGGATTCGCCCGACCCGGCTCGGGCCGTCGGGCCGGCTAACCCGCCAGGACTTGGCCATACAGGCCCAGCGCCATGGCTAGATCTAAGGCAAGACAACCCGAGCTTCCCGCGGGGTCTGATTTCGGGCTGTTTCGACAATGAATCCTTCCTCGGCGAAGAACGGGGCTGCGTCTACGCCGAAGATGGAAGCCATCGAATCCGGCATCTGGACGTCAATAAGGATACGGGCGTGATTGACCCTGTCATCGGGATTGGCACGACGGCGCGCGGTGCAATCGGCGATAATTTCGAACGCGCGGTTTCTGCTGCTATCGCAGACAGCGTCGATAAATGGGCAACTTTCGAAGAGATGCTGGTTGAGGTTTATGGACCGGTTCGCGCTGACCTGATGATCTGCGCCATCACCCACGATGACCCGAGAGATGATTGCGGTTGAGAGGTTTCAGTCGTTAGCTTGACGCTGCTTGCCCTAAATGTTCCACACAGGGCACACATTTCCTGAAATCTGCCGTTTCAACCTGACCCACAGCGGTCCTGGCGCTGAATCTCACGCCAGACGATGGGCCTTTGAACGCAGGCAAGCAAAACTGGATGAACAATATGGAATTTGGTACCGGCGTCTCTCTCGCAGCCTATTTTGTCATCATGATCGGGATTGGTTTGTATGGGTTCAAGGAATCCACAGGCGATTCCTCTGGCTACCTACTCGGTGGACGCAAGCTCGGCCCTGCGGTGACCTCACTTTCGGCCGGCGCGTCAGACATGTCCGGTTGGATGCTGCTTGGCTTGCCCGGTGCCATGTTCGTCTCTGGACTATCGGCAGCGTGGATCGCCATCGGTTTGCTGATCGGGGCTCTCGCCAATTACTTGATCGTTGCGCCGCGGCTGCGCGTCTATACCGAGACCGCCAATGATGCGATCACGCTTCCTGACTATTTCGAGAAACGCTTCGAGGACAATTCACGCCTGCTGCGTGTGATCTCCTCCATCGTCATCATTCTCTTTTTTACTCTCTACACATCATCGGGCGTTGTTGCCGGCGGCAAGCTATTCGATTCGGCCTTTGCGCTTCCCTACGAGCTTGGCTTGTTTGTCACCGCGGGTGTCGTCGTGCTTTACACGCTTCTGGGTGGGTTCATGGCGGTGTCCATGACCGACTTTGTGCAAGGCGTGATCATGTTCATCGCGCTGATCTTGGTTCCGGTTGTCGCCATCACCGGAATTGGCGGATTTGAAGGCGTCAGCACGACACTCAACGAAATTGACCCCTCGCTTTTGAATATTTTCGGCGGCGTTGGAGTTATCGGTATCATTTCAGCGATGAGTTGGGGGTTGGGCTATTTTGGTCAACCGCACATCATCGTCCGCTTCATGGCTATCCGGTCTGTGAAAGATATTCCTGCGGCACGCTTTATCGGTATGAGCTGGATGCTGGTGACGATTGTCGGTGCGCTGGCAACCGGGCTTATCGGTCTCGCGTGGGTAACGCAAAACGGTATCCCGGAAAATTATCTGGTTGATGGCGCATTTGACGGCGAGACAATTTTCATTGTGCTGTCCCAAATCCTGTTCAATCCGTTTATCGGTGGCTTCTTGCTGGCAGCGATCCTTGCGGCGATTATGTCAACGATCTCATCTCAACTGCTGGTCTCATCCAGCTCGCTGACCGAAGATTTCTACAAAATTTTCCTGCGTAAGAACGCCAGCCAGAAAGAATTGGTGATGATCGGACGAATCGCCGTGGTTGTCGTCGCACTGGTGGCCATCGCTCTCGCCTGGAATCCGGACAGTAATGTGCTGACGTTGGTCTCCAATGCTTGGGCGGGCTTTGGGTCTGCCTTTGGACCTCTTGTCATTCTGTCCCTGTTCTGGAAGCGAATGACGCGCTGGGGTGCGCTGGCCGGCATGGTCATCGGCGCTGCTACAGTGTTGATCTGGACCTATGTGCCTCTCCTGCCGGGTGAGGACGCGATGCTACCGCTTGGCAGCCTTATCTATTCCATCGTGCCCGGCTTCATCTTCAGCTTTGCGGCGATTATTTTGGCGAGCCTCCTTACACCCGCTCCGAATAAATCGGTCGAAGACACGCATGAGGCTATGGAAACCGCGATGAAGGCATAGGGGTGAAGGGGATAATCGTCCTGATAGTCCCTGTGGATTTTCTTTTGGTCTGATGATCTTCAGGCCGGAAAGGAGTTCGAAATGACCCAGGATGAATTGAAAACCGCTTTACTCGTCGAGCGTCAGTCTGCCTACGGACGGCTAAGGGGCGGTGCACCTGTTCTTCTGGCGGGCGCGACGTATTGGGGGATTTTGACCGCTATAGGCTATCTGGTCGGTGGCGAGGTCTGGTATTATGCGGCCCTGTTCGGTAGCGGCTCGATTTTTCCACTCGCACTCCTTTTTGCCCGACTGATGAAGAATGACTTCTTGAAGGATCGCACCGCGGTCACCAGTGTTCTGGCTCCCGCATTCATCGCGATGTTGCTTTTCTGGCCAATGGCGATTGCTGCATTGTGGGAAGCGCCTGAAGTCTTTCCATTAATCTTGGCCATTGGCCTTTCGCTTCATTTTCCAGTGATTGGCTGGAGTTATGGCCGGACTTTTCTTTTATCAGCACATGCGGTCATCCGCGCCATCGTCGTTTTTGCAATATGGACACTGTTTCCAGATGAGCGGCTCACGCTGATCCCGCTCGCTGTGACGTTTGCATACCTTGTGACGACGGTAATTGTCTGGGTGGATTCTGGTCAGTTTCGAGCCGAAGCATCAAAAAATTGAGAGCTTTGTTTTTCGAGCAAACAATTCCAGAGCGCGTGTGCCCGCCAGGGAGTTGCCAAGCTCATCAAGCTCCGGCGACCAAACACAGATCGAATACTTACCGGGGATAACGGCGACAATTCCTCCGCCCACGCCGCTTTTGGCTGGAATGCCGACGCGAAAGGCAAAATTACCAACGCCATCATAAAGACCACAGGTCAACAACAGAGAATTGATCCGCTTGACGCGCAAAGGCGTTATCAGTTTTTCACCCGTTCCGCGCTGCGCGCCACCGCTTGCCAGCGGTATAAAGGCACGCGCGAGATCTCGACAAGTCATAGCGATGGCGCATTGGCGAAAATATGTTGCCAGTACATCTTCCACCCGTGCCTGAAGATTGCCTTGGCTTTTAAGAAGGTGGGCTATCGCCGCATTGCGATGACCGTGCTCGGCCTCTGAGCGGGCGACAGCGTCGTCAATATATATCTGTTCATTGCCCGAATATCGTCTCACCAATCCCAACAATTGGAGAATGGGGCTAACCGAATGTGCCGTGATCGTATCTGCAACCACGATCGCCCCGGCATTGATGAAGGGGTTGCGAGGAAGTCCCTGTTCGGATTCAAGCTGAACCAGTGAGTTGAAAGAGTTTCCGGAAGGTTCGCGACCGACACGTCTCCAGAGGGCGTTCGAGCCAATGGTTTGCAATGCAAGAATAAGGGTGAAGACTTTTGATAGGCTCTGAATAGAGAAGACTTCGTCGGCATCGCCTGTTACATATTCTGATCCATCCACGCCGCAGATTGCCATGCCAAATTTGTCCGGCGATATGTCGGCCAATGCGGGGATGTAATCAGCCACCTTGCCGCGACCAATTTCCTCGCGCGCGCCGTCAGCAATGCCGTCGAGCAAGGATTGCATTTCGATTTCAGTCAGCGCGTTCATTCATCCGATATAGGGGTGGCTTCAACGCAGTGATAGAGAAAAATTTCGTTAGTGAGTCGGGCTTAACCGCTCTCTCGGTTGGCGATCAATTCGTCCACGACACCTGGCTCCGCCAAAGTCGAGATGTCGCCCAGAGAGTCGAAGTCATTCTCGGCAATTTTTCGTAGAATACGCCGCATGATCTTGCCTGAGCGGGTTTTGGGAAGAGAGGGCGAGAATTGGATAATGTCCGGCGTCGCGATCGGGCCGATCTCTTTTCGTACATGAGCTTTCAGCTCGGTTGCGGTTTCGCTGGTCGGTTCAATCCCGGCATTCATCGTGACATAACAATAGACGCCCTGCCCCTTGATGTCGTGCGGATATCCAACGACGGCGGCTTCCGCGACATTGGGGTGCGAGACAAGCGCGCTTTCTATCTCGGCGGTGCCCAGGCGGTGACCGGAGACGTTGAGCACGTCATCGACACGGCCCGTAATCCACCAATAACCATCGGCGTCGCGGCGCGCGCCATCGCCGGTAAAATATAACCCGCGATAGGCCGTGAAGTAGGTCTCGGCAAAGCGTTCATGATCGCCATATACGGTTCGCATCTGACCGGGCCAACTCTGCTTGATCACCAAATTTCCGGAGATGTCTCCATCGCCTTCAACAAAATTGCCGTCCGCATCAACGAGCGCTGGCTCTATGCCATACA
>Ga0316204_10003834_pt1 | contig 28759 bp, 22 predicted proteins | sample 6monrhotite_MG_2_FD_205661 | JGI IMG/M metagenome (GOLD analysis project Ga0316204, IMG submission 205661) | Microbial mat bacterial communities from mineral coupon in-situ incubated in ocean water Damariscotta River, Maine, United States -... | ecosystem: Environmental > Aquatic > Marine >...
ATAATCTCCCCCAAACAAGCCTCTCGAAGGAGGGCCGCCTGACAACAGCATCTTCGAGCTATCCCTCCAAAGACTACGCCCCATCAGGACACCTCTATGCCGCACAAAATACCGCGAAACCCGAGTCATAGAGAAGACCCTCATAGGGGAACCCGGTACCCTCCATGCCACCAAGGTCGCATGGCAGGGCAATCGCGTCAACGATCGTCTTGCAACCTCGGGTATAGGAGACGCGGCAAAACAAGTCCCCTGAATTTTGGGGAGGCCGCTTGCCAACTGAGTAGCAACATGCTCCCTGTGGAGGATGGAAGCCACTCTCAACGGTATTCGCCAGCGCCATGCGGCCTTGGCTCCGCATCTCTCGGAACTCCAGCTCCGGCTGTGGGCTGCCTCGGAAGCCGAAAATCTGGGCTGGGGCGGGATCGCTCGCGTCTTTGAGGCGACGGGCATCGCCGTATCCACCATCCGACGAGGGCTCAAAGAGCTCCACCAGCCGCCCCGAACCGACGGCAAGCAGCGAAATGCTGGCGGCGGGCGCCCTCGCGCCGAGGATCGTGACCCCACACTGCTGACGGATCTGGATGCCTTGGTGGACCCGACAACCCGTGGCGATCCCGAGAGTCCCTTGCGCTGGACGACCAAGAGCGCTGAGAAGCTGGCGCGTGCCCTGCGTGAGAAGGGCCACAAGGTGAGTCAACGGCTGGTTCGACGCCTTCTTCGAGAGCAGGACTACAGCCTCCAGTCCAATCGAAAGCGCTTTGAAGGCAAGCAGAACCCCGACCGGGATGCCCAGTTCCAGTACATCTCCACCGAGGTGGCGCGTTTTCAGGCGCTGGGTCAGCCGGTGATCAGCGTGGACGCCAAGAAGAAGGAGCTCATCGGCAACTTCCATCAGAAGGGCCAGGAGTGGCAGAAGAAGGGCGAGCCCGTGGAGACGGAAGCCTATGATTTTCGTAGCATGGCCGAGTACAAGGCGACGCCCTACGGGGTCTATGACCTCACCCGCAACGAGGCCTTGGTGAGCGTGGGCATCGACAAGGACACCGCCGAGTTTGCTGTGGTGAGCATCGAGCGCTGGTGGACCGAGATGGGCAAGCCCGTCTATCTGGACGCCACCGACCTACTGATCACAGCGGACTGCGGGGGCTCCAATAGCTCTCGGGGCCGGCTCTGGAAGCGCGAGCTCCAAGGGTTGGCCGATCGGACGGGGCTGACGCTGAGCGTTTGCCACTTTCCACCGGGGACGAGCAAGTGGAACAAGATCGAGCATCGGCTGTTCAGCTACATCTCCAAGAACTGGCGGGGCCGGCCGTTGACCAGTCTGGAAGTCATCGTCAGCCTCATCGGGGGTACCCAGACCGACAAGGGCCTGAGCGTCCGCGCCACCTTGGATAAGAACGCCCACGCCACGGGCATCAAGGTCACCAAGAAGGAGATGGATCAACTCCAACTCCTCCGCGACAACTTCCACGGCGAGTGGAACTACACCCTCCTCCCGAGGGACTGATCTCTGATGAGTTGTTTTGCTGCGATTCCTCAGCGACCGCAACCCGGGCGCTGCTGTCGCTATGCATCACGATCGATCCTGACTGCGCAGACTGGCTGGGGATGTGAGGAGCTTGTAGAACGCACCGTTACAGATCGTTGCGATCAAAGTTGCAGTTGAGCATATTGCAGCTCCGCTCACAGCGGCTGACCTGCCAGCGCCGACGCAGGGTCTTCGGCGCGTCCCAGATAGCGGCCAGCGGCGCCATATCGAAGACCGTGGCGACCGGGTCCAGGAAGTAGCACAGTCGGATGTTGCCCTGGGGATCGAAGGAGATGTCCGAGTGCCCGGCCTTACAGGTCAGCCCGTTGAAGTGCGAGGGCTGGCGGAAGTAGGTCTTCATGGCCGCGAGCTGACCCACCGCGTTGCAGACCGGGCCGCCGCGCCTGCGCTCGTCGATCAGCATGTCCAGCGCCTCGTCGAGGGCCCCCATGTCCGTCGGCCACATCTCGGAGGTCTTCCACCAGTCGGGATCGTACTCGTTGTAGCCGAAGTTCTGGTAGAGCGGCTGGAGCACGAGCTGGTAGCCCCGGTCCTTCACCAGCGCGAGCAGCTCGGGGATCTCCGCGGCGTTCTGACCGTGGATGATGGAGGAGACGACGACCCGGGGGTTGGGCACCTTGTCGAACAGATCGAAGGCCTCAATGCACTTCTGCCAGGAGCCCGCGCGGCCCCGTGAGTGGTCGACCGTCGCCTCGCGGGCGCCGTCCATGGAGATGTAGACGATCTCCACGCCGGCGTCGGCCATGCGGCGCACCCGCTTCTCCTTCAGCAGCCAGGCGTTGGTGTTGAAGGTGACCGTGTTCCCCAGGCTGGTCGCGTGGGCGAAGAGATCCTCCAGATCCGTGCGGAGCAGGGGCTCACCGCCGACGAAGTTGACGCTGGCGGGCCCGACCCACTGGGCGAGGCGATCGAGGGCGTCGCGCCAGACCTCACCGGGCAGATCGACGGCCTCGTTCTTCCAGATGTCACAGTGGAGACAGGGCAGGAAGCAGCGATCGGTGACCGAGAGGTGGATCTGTGTGGGGCGGCCCGGAGCCCGGCGGAGCTGGGCGCGGTCGAGGGCGCGATCGAGGAGGGGGAGGCTCACTTGCTCGCCCACGCCGCGACCTGATCCCGCTCCGCCGCCGACACATCCGTGTAGTTCGACGAGCGGGGGATGAAGCAGGTGCTACACATCGGCAGCTCCGAGTAGTCGCCGCGCCCGACCTGCGCGCGGCGGTGCGCCGCCTGACGTCCCCACCACAGCTCCGAGAAGGGCGTCTGTGCGAGGTTGCCGAGCTTGTTGTGGTGCAGGTTGTCCCGGGTGCAGACCGTCACGTCGCCGTTCCAGCTCACCACCGGCGACTTCCACCAGCAGCCGCAGGCCGCGAGGTTCTCGTCGGCGACCACCACCGGCGCCTGGGTCGCCCGCGGCAGCGCCAGCCCTTCCCGCCGCATGGCCTCGCGGAACACCCGGTTCTCCCGCGCCTGCTCCTCGGCCGTGGGGCAGTCCAGCTGCCGGAAGTACACCACCGCCTCCTCGCCGCCGGGCACGTCCTGCGCCGCGGACACCACCGGCAGCCCGGCCCGGCGACAGGTGGACTCCCACCGCCGCCGGAAGCTCGGAACCTCCGCCGCGTTCTTGTGCGAGACGATGAACTGGAAGACCGGCCTGGGCCAGCGGGCGCCGAGGCGGCCCTTCTCAGCGATGAAGCGCGCGATGTTGGTCTCCACCGCCTCGAAGCGGTCCCGACCCTTGATCGCCGTGTAGGTGTCCCGCCGGGCGGCGTCCAGGGAGAAGTGCCACACCTGCGGCACCGCGCAGTCGTTCAGGGCGACGCGGATGTTGGCGGGCGAGAGGTGGGTGCCGTTGGTGTGCAGCTCGATCTTGTTGAAGACCCGGTGACCTGTCGGCGACGCGGCGTTGGCGCGCAGCGCGCCCTGGTAGATCTCCCGGACGTGCGGGTGGATGAGCGGCTCGCCGAGCCAGAACAGGATCAGCGTGTCGAACCGGGCCCGGACGCGGACGAGGTCGTCGAACAGATCGAGGACCAGCTTGGGATCGATGAACCCCACCTGCTCGTGGTGGGGGTGCCCCGCCTCGGAGACTGAGCAGTGGATGCAGGCCAGCGAGCACTTGTTGGTCGTCTCGACCACCAGGTAGCTGCCGGGCAGGTGCGGGGGGGGCTGGTTCACCCCCTCAGCATAGCGGTGGAGGCGCGCTGTGTCGGTGAGCCGGGTCGCCGGAATGCGAGAACGGGGCTCGCTACTCCATCGTGATGTGACCGATGAGCTGTGGGACATCGTGGCCCTGCAGCGCCTCAATCAGCATGGGGGCGCCGTTGTGCTCCACGATGCGGCTGAGGCTCAGCCCGCCGTGCTCACAGAAGTTCGTCGGGAGCGCGGCGCGGCCCGTGTTGGCGTCGTAGATGAGGAGCCCCCCGTGCTCCGCCTCGGTGACGCCAACCAGCGCGCGCCCGTCCCCGAGCGGGAAGGCGCCGTGCGATCGCCAGACGTCGGGGATGGGGAGCTGCTCACCCCAGGTGAGCGACTCCAGGTCGAGGGAGAGCAAGCCCTCCTCATGCGACATCACGAAGAGCTCACCGTCGATGTCGTGGGCCTCGTGAGGGTGGGGGACGTCACCACCCCGCAAGGGCGGCAGCGCGGTGGGGCTGCCGCTGGTGAGATCGTAGGCGTGTAGCCATGTCTCGCCGCTGTCGTAGTCATCGTGGTCGTGGTCGCTGTAGAGCAGCAGGTCGCCAAATGTGCGGGCTGAGGAGAGCACCGGAGGGCCAGTGAAGATTGTGGAGCCGCTGTAGAGGCCGTAGTCGGCGTCGGAGGGGTAGACGGTCGAGCGCGACGTCCGGGCGTCGAGATCGATCGCCCAGGCGCGGGTCTCGCCTTCGCTTCGCCACAGCAGCAGGGGCCAGCCGTCCGTGCGGACCAGGTCGTAGCTGCCCGGCGCGACCTCCGCGACCAGCAAAGGCTCTCCAAGCTCCAGGGTGTCCAGATCGAGCAGCGCGACGTGCAGCCTGTCGTCTCCGGGGGGCGCGGTCGGGTCGGTCTGGCGCTCGACGAGGAGGAAGACGAGGCCGCGCGGGGTGAGCACGGCGTCCAGATCCGGGTAGGGGAAGGCTGGCGACCCGGTCTGCCAGTCGAGCTGTATCGCGGGGGCCTCCCCAAGCTCCGTGAGGTGCTCGGGTGGGGGCTCCGGGTAGACCGTCCCGCTCAGGAAGAGCTGAGCGGGGGTGAGCAGCTCCCAGCCGCACTCTCCCTGCCAGAAGTAGTCTTCCGCGCGCTGGGGGATGTCCTGACGCCGACCCGGTCCGAGAACGCCGCCAGGGCCGCTGAGATCTCAGCCAGCTGCTCTTCGGTCGCCACACCGTTTGTGTCGTTGATGGTGATCCGCGACCAGGACTGCCTGCTCTCCGGGGCACAGGTCTCGCTGCATCCAACGAGGGATGAGGCCACCAGCCAGGCGAGGTGCACAATGGACATCCAGCCCTCCCGCTGCACATAGTACGATCTCCCGGTAGCCCACTCCGCAATCCATTACGAGCGCTTTGTGCCAACTGAGCTGATCGCAGTCCTGGCCTTTGTCATAGCTGTCGTCGTCGTCGCCGTCCTGGCCCGAAAGTCGACGCTGGAGCAGCTGCCGCGCCTCCCGGGGGAGGTGGTGCGATTGGAGGAGGGGCCGGTGACGGTCACCCAGGGGGTGCGCGGTCGTCGGAAGACGAAGTTCATCCGCTCCGTGGTCCAGGTGACCGATCAGCGCGTCATCGTCGCCCAGAAGGTGATGCTCTCCAAGAAGCACGCCCTGCGGGTGGTGATCACCCTGACCGATGAGGAGTCGGTGGTCGGTGAGGCCGCGCTGGATCGGGCCTTCGTGAGGGTGCGGGTGGGGCGGTCCTTTCTGGCCCGGCAGCTGGAGCGTGAGGCCGGGGAGCTCGTGCTGCCCATGCGCGGCGGCCTGCTCCTGGTGGAGCAGCTCCTGACCATCCCGCTTGGGGACGCGGCGGCGTGGCGTGAGGCGCTCACGCCCTGAGCGGAGTCGTCGTGAGCGCTACCAGTCGAGGGAGTGGTGGATGTTCTCGTCGTCCCCTGCGTCCTCGCCGAGCGGCTCCTCGTCGATGGGGTCGCCCCAGATGCTGTCCTCGGGAGCCTGCTCGGGCACAGCGTCAGGCGCGCGGGCCGCGGTCTCGCCGCGGACGCGGCCGGAGTCGCTGTAGACCCGGGGCTGTCGCTCGGTCGACGGGGCTTCGTACGCGGGCGCGTCGTAGTCCGGTGGGAGCGCCAGCGGCGCGTCGTCGGGCGGATCGGCGTAGCCGTAGTCGTCGTAGGCCGGCGGCGCCTCGTAGGTCGGCGGCGGCGCCTCGTAGGTCGGCGGCGGCGCGCTGTAGGTGGGGGCGGCGCGCTGGGCGGGGGCCCAGCCGCCCTCGATCCAGACGCCTCGGTCGTAGTAGCCGTCGACCCAGGCGTGGCCGCGCTTTCGGGGCTGACGCCAGAAGCCGTCGACGTAGACCTCGCCCTGCCAGTAGCCGTTCACCCAGACGTAGCCGGGCTGGGGGGGGCCGCCGATGGGTACCCAGTGGCCGGGGGAGTAGGCGCCCGCCTCGCGGTAGCCATCGACCCAGCGGTACCCCACGCGAGGGGTGGGGCGGTAGTTCACGGACCAGGGGCCGACCCGGACGTTGACGCCAGGGAGACCGAGGGTGACGCGGACGCGCGGCGCGTTGCGGTAGGCGGGGTGCCGGGCCTCGGCGTCCGGGGCCACGAACAGGAAGGCGGGCAGCGCGAACAGGGTGACCAGGGCGTACTTGAACATAGCTCCTCCGGAGGTCCGCTTCGACGGAGGAGCGCGCTGTGTATTCGATGGCGCCTCGTGGGCGGCGGCGGCGTGCGACAGAGTTGGGACATGGACGGTGGGTGGGCGCGCCCCGATCGGGATCCCGATGTCGCAGCGCGATCACGGAATATCGGGCACTTTGGCTGGCACCCATCTTGCTTCTCAAGCAGCAGGCACCGAGGTCTGCATGCTCGTTACGATCGCCCTCCTCTTCTCCACGCCGGTCCAGGCCGGTCCCTGCGGCGCCAACATCGACTGCGCCGTCGAGATCGCCCAGATTACGGCCACCGAGGGCGCCGCGACGACAAAGACCAAGCCCGCGGTGGTGAGCCATCGCCCCGCCACCGACGCCAAGATGCAGCGGGTGTACGACCGCAACGCCGCGCGGGTGAAGGACATGGGCTGGCTGCTGCGCAGCTACCACAAGCGGGACATCCAGAGCTTCTACGCCAACTGGCAGAAGAACAAGGCCCGCTACGAGCGCGTCGCCAAGCAGACCGGCGTACCCGCCGAGCTGATCGCCGCCCTCCACTGGCGGGAGAGCACCGGCAGCTTCAGCAAGTACCTCCACCAGGGTGACCCCCTGGGCAAGCCCGCCGTTCGCGTGCCCAGCAACATCCCCGTCTTCCACGACTGGGAGAAGGCGGCGGTGCACGCCATCAACATGAAGAAGACCATCCGCGACCGCCTGAGCATCACCCAGACGACCACGGACCCCGTCGCCCTGGCGACCTTCGCCGAGTACTACAACGGCCTCGGCTACCACTACAAGGGCAAGCCCAGCCCCTACGTCTTCTCCGGCACCGATCAGTACACCAGCGGCAAGTACATCCGCGACCGCGTCTACTCCTCCAAGGTCCGGGACCGTCAGCTCGGCGTGATGGCCATGGTCCAGTACCTCCGCGCCATGGAGGGCCGCCCCTGGACCGCCGGCGGCGCGGCGCCCTCGAAGCCGGATCTGGAGGGCTCCTATCAGAGCGCCACCTCCCTCCGTCGGGGCGACGAGGGCCAGCGCGTCAAGTCCCTCCAGCTCCAGCTCCAGCGCCTCGGCTTCTACGACGGCAAGCTCGACGGCGACTTCGGGCGCGGCACCCAGCGCGCCGTGAAGGCCTTCCAGGACGCGCAGGAGATCAGCGATGACGGCGTCGTGGGTTCAGGCACCCAGGGCAAAATCGACGGCGCCCTCAAGGATCTGGCCGCTCGGGACGGCTCACACGGCCCGTAGGCGATAAGCTCTCCCCCGGAGAGGAAAGTTACAGTGGGGCAAGACCGGAAGACAGGGTCGCACCAGCAGCCAGGGTTACGCCGGGCGGGTGCCGCTTCGGGTCGAGCCCACCCTCCACAGAGCGCCGAGCGGAGCCCGCTCTGGCAGGAGCTTCAGGGGCGCCTGGGGAGCCGGCGGCTCACCCGGATGATGTCAGCAGGCCCCGAGAATGCGGCGGAGCACTACCTGCTGCACCTCGTCCGCATCCATCGGGAGACCGGCCTCCCGGTCAGCGAGTACCTGCCGTGGAACGCGAGCTCCTCCTGGGTGGCGGGTGTCCAGGATCGTTACACCGAGGCCTGGGAGGCCCGCTCAGCCCACGCGGGCACCGGGACGGACACCGCGACGGGCGTGAGCCCGGCGCTGGCGGCGCCGGCGCCGCACCACGCGCAGGCTGACGCCCTCGACGCCGACGGCCTCGACGCCGTGCTGGAGTCGATCCCCGCGGAATTTGGCGCGCTGGCGTCGCCGACCCCGACCGTCGGCGGTGAGCTGGTGCCCGCGCTGCTGGGGGGCATCCTGGCGAGCGAGGCCGAAGCGGCGGGTCCCTCGACGCCCATCCACCCGCACCAGGCGGGGCCCGCCCAGGGCGGGACCGAGCGCGTGCGGCCGCTGATCGCGCGGAGCAGCGCCCGCCCGCTGGGGCCCTCGGTGCGCGCGCGGATGCTGCCGGTGCTGGGGCCCGACGTCGCCGGGGCGCGCATCCACGATGACGAGGCCGCCGCCGAGGCCGCTCGCATCCTGGGCGCCGCCGCCTTCGCCCTCGGCAGCGACGTCTTCTTCGCCAGCGGCCGCTACGCCCCGGGCACCCCCGAGGGCGATCGACTCCTGGCCCACGAGCTGACCCACGTGGTGCAGTACGCCGAGGGGCGGCTGCCGACGGCGGAGGGGCTCGCGGTGTCTTCCCCCTCGGACCCCGCCGAGCGGGAGGCGGAGGCCGTCGCCCGCAGCCTGCCCGCCGCGCCGGTCGAGCGGGCGGCGCCCGTGGAGCGCGCCGCGCCCGCGCTGGAGGCGGAGTCCGCCGCGGTCGCGGCCAGCGATGCGGTCGCGGCCCCGGTCATGCGGTACTGGAACGAGGAGCAGATGACGCTCGTCCTCGAGCTGGAGTTCCGGGGAGACTCGGTCCATCTCGAGATCGACATGGACCAGGAGACCTGGGACTGGGCGCGGGAGCAGTCCGGCCTGGAGGCCTCGCTCGTCGCCCACATGAACGCCATCCTCTACCCCGGTGAGGATGAGCCGCTCCACGAGACCTCCCGCTTCGTCTCCAGCCCGGCCGTGACCCGCCAGCTCGACCAGGATCTGCGCAACTCCGCCGCGGCCGGCTCGCTGTCGCTGGACAGCACGTCCCAGTTCTTCGAGACCCGCGAGAGCTTCTACAACGGCAGCGAGGTGGTCCAGGCCTTCGAGGACTGGCTGGAGGGGCAGGGCGTCATCGTGCCCATCGACTGGTCCCAGGTGGCCCCCGCGCTCTACATCATGATGCCCTTCGAGCCCATCACGGTCATCGACGCCTCGCTCCTGGATCGCTACGACTACTTCGTGGGGCTGCTCTCGTCCGAGGTCGCGGGCCAGGAAGCCCCCGAGGGCGCGGTCACCCCTGACCTGGGCGCGCTGCAGACCCTGCTGCTCACCTACATCAACTCCGTGATGACCGAGGAGGACTGGGGCGAGGCGGTCGACTGGCACAGCGACAAGTTCCTGGAGCTGTGGCTGCAGCGCCTGGAGGAGATCGAGTACGTCCCCGACGGCTTCGACATCGAGGCCCACCGCCCGGACCTGGATCAGGACGAGATCGAGGCCGAGCGCGACCGGGTGCTGGACGACTTCATCGCCAACCGGGCTGAAGGCGTCATCACCATGTACATCCTCAACGAGTGGACGACGAGCGCGACCTACGACCCCGACGCCATCGGCGGCTTCCGCGGTCAGACCGGCGCCGAGTTCCTCGCTGATCTGGACTTCGACGCGCTCCGCGAGGGCGCCCTGGATCACCTCGCCGACCGCTTCGCCCTGGAGGCCCAGCAGGATCCGGATCTGCAGGCCGCGCTTCGGGACTACAGCATCGAGCTGTCCCGCTGGCAGAACCTCGCCATCATGTACTACGCCGCCGCCGGCGAGCCCGCGGCCAACGAGGCGCTGGCGGACAGGCTGGCGAGCACCGCCATTGAAGACCTCGACGGCTTCGAGCTGATGGTGGCCTCCGACCCCTACACCTACGTCACCACCGAGCAGAGCCTCGCCGAGATCACCCGCACCTTCTTCGGGAACATCTCCAGCGGCGTGGACATCGACGACGCCATGGTGGACTGGGCCCGGGGCACGCTGGAGACTCACGGCCTCTCCGGGGAGTACGCCGAGTGGGTGCTGCTCTTCCGGCTGTCGCTGGCGCTGAGCAACCTCCAGGGCACCCGCGAGCGCCAGGTGGAGCTGGCCCGGGAGCGCCTGCGGGAGCGCGCCGCGCCCGACTACGAGCGCATCGTGGAGGTCATCTCCAACCACGCGGAGTACGCCGAGGCCTTCATCACCGAGCAGTGGATCCCCACCCTCAAGGACATCGCCAAGCGGCGCATCCGCGAGAACCGCGATCAGCTCCAGAGCTGGCTCACCAACTGGGACAGCGAGACCCCCGCGGTCACCGTCCGCTACCGGCTGGCCGCCGCCAGCCTGGACGACATCGCCAGGCAGCTGGAGTCCGGCGAGGCCGACGTGATCTCCCTGGATGGGCGGCTGCTGGACGCCGGCAAGGTGGAGGATCTCCGGGCCGCCGCGGCGGCCATGCGCGCCAGCGCGGATGTGCTGGAGAGCGAGGACGGGGCGGAGGAGAAGCAGGAGGCGCTGCGGGAGGCCATCGCCGGCTTCGACGACGTCATCGAGGGCATCGACGACGAGGATCCCTACAAGCCCTGGCACCTCGGCGTGGACGTCGGGCGGGAGGCGCGCACGCAGCTCGGCGTCGGGGAGTTCCGGGTCCAGCCCAACTACTACATGGCGCTCAGTCGCCAGGTCACCGCCGATCAGAACCCCTTCCTCGCCTGGGCCATCGCCCGCTGGCGCTTCCACGAGGTCGTGAGCGAGCAGCTCAACCGGGTGATGCTGCTTGTCGCGGCGGGGCTCCTGACCGTGGCCTCCATCGCCGTGCCTGGCGCGGCCGGCGCGGTGCTGATGGCCATGGACCTCGGCGTGGGCCTCTACATGGCCGGCGAGGCGGTGGCCGACGCCGACGACATGGTCGACATGGCCCGGCTGGACACCCAGCTCAGCGTCTACGGCGTGACCGTGGATCAGGCCGAGCGGGCCCTGCGAAACGCCTGGATCGGCCTCGCCGTCACGGTGGTGCTGGCCGGCGGCATCACCGCGCTCTACGCCCGGGCGCTCTTCCGAGGCGCCCAGGGCTCGGGCCGCTTCGCCGGCTTCCCCAACCTGGCCCGGGTGGCGGACAGCAACCCCACCCTCGTCAACCAGCTCCTCACCATGAGCGCTGACGTGCGGCAGCTGGAGGCGCTGCTGGACGTCGTCACCGACGCGGAGATGGTGCGCCGCCTGCTGATGCACACCGACGACGCGGCGGGGCTGCTGCAGCTGATGGATCGGGTGCAGGACGCCCGCGCCCTGGAGACCCTGCTCAGCTACACCGACGACTTCGAGCGCATCGGCTCCCTGACCCAGCTCGCCGGCAGCGGCCTCGACGCCGCGCGCTTCGTGGACCTCGTGGGCGACGCCATGACGTCCCAGCGGCTGCTGCGGCACCTGGAGGCCACCGAAGACCTCGCCAGCCTCGAGCTCGCGGTCACCCGCTCCGGCAACCCGCGGGCGGTGCTGCAGCTGTTCGAGTCGGGCCAGGATCTCAACGCCATCCGCACGGGGCTCGACACCGCCAGCGAGGCGGGCATGTTCCGCATGTCGGCGAACATCGAGGTGCCGGTCGAGTTCGCCTCCCGGGCCGAGCTGATGAACCCGGCGGGCATCCGCTACAGCCAGAAGAGCATCAGCGCCTCCACCAGCGACGGCATCCCCGTGGGCGACCTGACGACCCACATGGGCCGCACCGGCTGGCGCGGTGAGCCCATCCAGGTGGTCGAGATGCCGGGCGGCATCACCAGCCTGGACAACCGCCGCCTGGTGGCCTCCCAGAACGCCGGGCTGTCGCAGATCCCGGTGGTGCGGCATCCGCCGGATGCGCCCTTCCCCCCGGACTGGGCCCGACACTTCAAGCTCAACAAGAGCATCCGCCAGCTCCCGGACGGGCGCATGGTGGTCGGGGGCAGCGAGGGCACCATCGTCTACCGGAAGGGCAGCTACCCCACGACCTACCACGAGGCGATCCTCTTCCGGACGGCGCGGCAGGGCAACGTGGACGGGGTACCCTTCCCGCTGGGCGGTCGGCTGGCGCAGCCCACCATCAACTGAGCGAGGCGTGAGATGGCGTTGACGGAGCGGTTCATCCGCTACCTGGAGGGCTCCGAGGCCCCCGCGGCGATGGCGGCGGCGCTGTCGGACGCTGGCTACGCGCTGGAGGCGGCGGCGCTCGCGGGGGAGGAGGCCTCTGCGGCGCTCCGCGGCGGTCCCTGGGAGGGCGCGCGGGTGTGGGTCGGTCCGACGCTGCCCGCGGGCGCGGCGGTCGGTGATGTCTGGGTGGACACCCGGGCGCTGGAGGGCATGGTCCTGCTGCCCTGGCCGCCGGTCGAGGGGGCGCCAGAGCCCCTGAGCTGGCTCGCGCTGCGGCCCGTCACCGGCTGGCAGCTCGGCGCATTTCTGGCGCTCACGGAGCGGTCCGTGAGGCGTGAGTCTCCGGGCTTCGAGCCCTTTGAATCCTCACGGATGGCGGGCCGTGAGGACGCCCCGGCGCTGGGCTTGACCTGCGGCGAGGCGCTGCTCGTCGCGCACTGGTTTGGGAAGAGCCTGGCGGCTCACGACGCCTGGAACGCGGTCTGTGAGGAGCTGCCTGCGGCGCTGGATTCGCTCTGGGGACCGCGTGAGCGTGAGTGGGTGGAGGACGTCGACCTCGACGATGAGTCGCTGGCGGCGGGGCTCACGCGTGAGGCCGCGGCGCTGGAAGACCTGGAGGACGTCGAGGGGGTGTTTCTGCCGCCTCAAACCTGCGGCGGGGTCGCGTTCAGGACCGGCGTGTCGGTGCAGCTGGGCCTGTTCGAGCAGCTGAGCGCCGAGGGCTCGACGGCTCACGGCGCGCGGCTGCTCGCGCCGCTGTCTCGCTGACTGACGCGGCGGCGGCTCAGAAGCTGTCGGAGGCGGGCCAGGTGGCGACCTCGAAGGTCTCCGCCCAGGCCGTCTCACCGTTCTCGCCGCTGACCTGACCCATGATGGCGCCGCGCGACACGCCGTCCAGGGTGAAGCTGCCGGAGATCCACAGCTCCGCCTCGTCCTCGTAGCCCTCGGGGGCGTAGCCCTCCGGGGTGAAGGAGCCGCCGAGCGCGCCCGGGGTCAGCGCCAGCCAGAAGTCCGCGGTGTCCCCCTCCTCGCCGTAGCTGAGGGTGACCTCTCCGGCCTCATCGAAGGCGCCGTCGTCCGTCGCGAAGGTCAGGGAGAGGGCGATCTCCAGCCGGTCCTCGCAGACGGGCATGGCGAGGGTGTAGGCGCCGTCGCCCTCGGGGGGCACATACTCCGAGTCCACCCAGCTCACCTCGCCGCCGCCGTGAGTCAGCGTGAGCGTGAGCGCGGCGACCCCGTCATCGGCCCACAGCAGCTCCTCCACGGTCTCGCCGCCGGCCGCGGCCAGTAGATCGTTGGCGGTCAGCCCGAGCGGGGTGGTCTCGTCGAGGGCGAGGGGGGTGCGGGTGTCTTCGCAGCCGCCGGAGCTGGCGTGATGTCCGTCGGCTGTGTCGGCTGTGTCGGCTGTATTGTCGCCCGTGCAGGCGAACATGAGCATCAGGAACATGGGTCTCCTCCCATCAGGTTGCTACCCTTGAAGTACACACGAGAGAGCCCATGACAGCCCCCCTGACCTTCTACTTTGACTTCATCTCACCGTACGCCTGGCTGGGGTGGAGCCACATCCACGCGCTGGCCGAGCGGCATCAGCGGCCGCTCGAGCTGCGCCCCGTCCTCTTCGCCGCGCTGCTGAACCGCTACGGTCACCTGGGGCCCGCTGAGATCCCGCCCAAGCGCGAGTATGTGATGAAGAACTGCCTGCGCGTGGGGGCTGAGCACGGGGTGGTGGTGCGCCCGCCGCCCTCGCACCCCTTCAACCCGCTGCTGGCGCTTCGCGTCGCCTGCATCGAGCAGCCACCCGAGCGGCGTCGGCGGGTGATTCAGGCGCTCTACGAGGCGGTGTGGGCCGGCGGCCCCGGGGTGACGGACCCGGCGGTGGTGGTCGGCCTGCTGGACGCGGCGCTGGGGGGCGCCCGGGCGGGGCTGGACGGCGCGGCGCTGGTGGCCGCCGCGAGCACCCCCGAGGTGAAGGGGCGCCTCAAGGAGAACACGGCCGCCGCGCTGGCCGCCGGGGTGTTCGGCGTCCCCACGGTCATCGCCGACGGCGAGCTGTTCTGGGGCTTTGACGCCCATCCTCACCTGGAGCGCTTCCTGGAGGGGCGGGACGCGGTGGACCCGGCGCTGGTCGAGGCGTGGCGCGATCTGCCTTCGACCGCTCAGCGACGGTGAGTTAGCCGGTCGAATGCCCGTACACACCGACCTTCAGTACACGACCGATCTCACCCTCTTCGCTGACTTCAAGACGCTCGCCGTCCTAGGGCGGAAGGCGCTGCTGCGCGACCCGGACCTGCGCGAGACGCTCGGTCTGCCCGCCGACAGCTGGGAGGCGATGCTGGAGCGCACCAACGGCGGCGACGGCGGCGGCAGCGCGACCACCTGGGTGGGGCGCCGCAAGGTGACCGCCGGGGTGCTGCCCGACGCCTGCTCCCGCCACAACAGCCCGTCCCGTGCCTGGGCCATCCCCGCCCTGGCCCGCAAGGCCGATGGCTCCGAGGACGCCGGCGTCATCCTCTGCGTCGAGGACACCGCCCACGCCTTCGCCGCGGCGCTGGCCGCCGCCCGGGCCTTCCCCCTGTACAGCGCCGCCTCCGGCAAGCGCAGCCGCCGCACGGTGTCCCTGCTGGTGATGGGCCCCGACGGCCCCGTGAGCGACCCACAGATCCAGGCCGGCATCGAGGGCGTCCGCCTCGCCGCCGAGCTGTTCGACACCCCGACCTCCGATCTGCACACCGACGCCTTCGCCCTGCGCGCCCGCGAGGTCGCCGCCTCCGTCGGCGCCGAGTGCAGCGTGACCCGCGGTGAGGCGCTGCGTGAGCAGGGCTTCGGCGGCCTGTGGGCGGTCGGTCGGGCCGCCACTCACGGCCCCGCGCTGGTGGTGCTGGACTGGAAGCCCGAGGGCGCCACGAAGACCATCGCCTGGGTCGGCAAGGGCATCGTCTACGACACGGGCGGCCTGAGCCTGAAGACCAAGACCGGCATGCCCGGAATGAAGGGCGACATGGGCGGCGCCGCCGCCGTGCTCGGCGCCTTCCAGGCCGCGGTCCTGAGCGGCTTCTCCCAGCGCCTCGTCGCGGTGCTCTGCCTCGCCGAGAACGCCATCGGCCCCGAAGCCACCCGCCCCGACGACGTGATCACCATGAAGTCCGGTCGCACGGTGGAGATCAACAACACCGACGCCGAGGGGCGGCTGGTGCTGGCCGACGGCGTCGCCTGGGTCTCGGAGGTGATGAAGCCCGATCTGCTGGTCGACTGCGCGACGCTGACCGGCGGCGCCCTCGTCGCCACCGGCCGCGTACACGCCGCCATCTACACCAACGACGGCGACCTCGAGGGCGCGGCGGTGGCCGCCGGCCTGAGGGCGGGCGAGCCGGTGCACCCGCTGGTCTACGCCCCCGAGCTGCTGCGCAAGGAGTTCAAGAGCCACGTGGCCGACATGAAGAACTCCGTCCGGGATCGCTCCAACGCCCAGTCCTCGGCGGCGGGGCAGTTCATCGCGAACCACCTCCCGAGCCCCGCCCCCCGCTGGCTCCACGTCGATCTGGCGGGCCCCGCCTGGGACGGCGACGACCGGGGGACCGGCTTTGGCGTCGGGCTGCTGTTGGAGCTTGGCGCCGGTCCCGAATAGACTGCAGCGATGCTCCTCCTCCTCATCAGCTCCGCCTGGGCCTCCTCACTCGACAACCTGGAGGTCGGCGGGCCGTGGGGGACGCCCACCGCCAGCGACGCCACGGCCCTCTGGTGGAACCCCGCTGGCATGGCCATGGGCTCCGGAACCCGGGTCATGTTCGATCTGGAGCGCGCCGTCGCCACGGTCAACTACGACCGCGTCGATCCCTACAACGGCGGCCTGGACGTCTATGAGACCTTCGGCAACATCCCCTTCGGCGGGGTGGTCACTGACTTCGGGGTCGAGGGCCTCGGGGTAGGCTTCGGCGTCGCCGTGCCCATCGCCCGGGGCGGCGAGGAGAAGGTGGCGGGCGGCACCGGCGCCTCGCACATGATCATGGGCGCCACCCAGCAGCCGAACGCCATGGTCGCCGCGGCCTACAGCCCGCACCCCGCCATCTCCCTCGGCGTCACCGGCATGGTGGTCAAGGGCGTCTGGGAGGGCATCACCTCCTTCCAGAACGTCACGGACCTGGACGCGAACATCTCCGCCCTGGGGCAGGAGAGCGGCTACACCGACGAGATGATCGAGGATCCGGCTTACGCGGCGATCGTCAAGTACGATCCGCTGGAGGCGACGGCCTTCCGCGCGGCGCTCGGGCTGGCCTCGCGGCCGGTCGAGGAGCTGGAGCTGGGCGCCTCCTGGGTGTTCGGGACCACCCTCACCCACAGCGGCGGGGTGACGCTCTACTTCTCCTGTCCGCCGCAGTCCGACACGCTGGGCCGCTTCGGCGCCGAGGCCTACGGCATCTGCGACGAGACCATCAAGGCCAGCTCCACGGTCACCTTCAACATCCCGCACCGCCTGCGCCTCGGCGCGGCCTACACCTTCGCCGACACGGTGCGGGCCGAGCTGATGGGCGGCTGGACCGGCTGGGCGACGCACGACGGCTTCGACATCGTGATGAAGGACACAGCGAAGCTCAACGAGCTCAGCAACGAGGAGACCTCCGCGCTCATCGAGAAGGATCGCAGCTGGGCCCGGGACAACCAGAACGCCACCTGGTTCGCGCTGGACACCAAGACCTATGTGAAGGAGCGCTGGACCTTCGGCGCCCGCGTCCTGCACGATCGCGCGGCCGTGCCCGACAGCACCCTGTCCCCCAACAACTACGACGCCAACACCACCACGGTCACCGGCCTCGTCGCTGTACACATCCTCGATCAGCTTGAGATCGGCCTCCGCGGCACGAAGTACTTCGTCGCTACCCGGGTCGTGACCGACAGCGCCTACGCGGTGACGCTCGACGAGGCCAACGCGGTCGATCCCGAGTACTTCTACCCGCAGATGAACGGCACCTACGACTCCGACATCACCCGCTTCGGGCTCACCGTTCGCGGTCACTTCGGCGGTAAAAACCAGGAAGAGTGATCCTTTTGTGACAGGTTGAGCTCCTATTCGTTGCAACAAGCGTGGAGAGATGTATCTCCACACAGACAACGAACAGGAGGTTCTCATGTCGAGGACTGTATGTGTTTCCCTCTGCCTCGCCCTCGCGGGGTGTGCCGCCAGCGCTGACGTCAGCAACCTGACCGCTGACGATGTAGAGATCGCCCGTACACCCGGCATCATCGTCAGCGGCGCGCCCGCGACGGGGGCGATGTCAGCGCCGCTGGGCGCCGGGGGCCTCGTCGCGCTGCGCGGCTTCGACACCCCGGACCCCGTCGTTCGTGTGCAGGTCCGCGATGATGTGGCGCATCTGCTGGTGACCACACCGACGGACAACGCACGGATCGTAGTCACCGGGCCCGAATCTGTGCGAGGTGTGGGCGAGGTCGTGCTGTATGAGCCGCCCAGGGGCCGCTACGTCGTCACCGTCGACGACGACGAGCCCGTCGAGCTGATCGGCTTGGTGGCGCCCGACGTGGAGTTCCTGGACTGGATGTCCATCGCGGACTTCAGCCCCGCCGAGATCGCGGCGGAGGGGCTCCAGGAGATCGTCGACAGCGAGGACTTCGACCCCATCTGGAGGTGGCTGGAGCACGGATCCTGCCGTCGCTGACCCATCACTGATGCCAATCCCGAGCGAAGGGGGAGCGCGATGTCCGGTGTTCTGTTCTATGCGCTGCTCGCGGGATGCGGCGGCGAGGTCCGCGACGCGGAGGCGGCCGAGGCTGTCGAGGTCGCGCCGCCGAATGTGCTCCTGATTGTAGTGGATACGCTGCGGCGTGATCACCTGGGGGCCTACGGCTACGAGCGGGACACCTCCCCCAACCTCGACAGGCTGGCGGCCGAGTCCACCCGCTACGAGCGCGCCGTGAGCCACGCGCCCTGGACCACGCCAGCCATCGGCGCGCTGCTGAGCTCTCAGTATCCGACCACCCTCGGCATACAGACGGAGCGGGAGGTGCTCCCCGAGCCCTTCGTGCTGCTGCCCGAGGCGCTGGTTCAGGCGGGCTATGTCACCGCCGCGGCGGTGAGCCACACCTTCTGCTCCTCGCGCTGGGGCTTTGACCAGGGCTTCGACTACTTCGATGAGGCGGGCATCGCCGGAGGACACGACCCGGAGGGCGCCGCGCCCGCGGTCACCCGGGCGGCGCTGGACTTCCTGGCGGCGGAGCGGGAGGCGCCCTTCTTTCTGTGGCTGCACTACTTCGATCCCCACTCGGACTACTACGAGCACGAGGGCTTCGACTTCCCGTCGGACTACTCAGGCCCGGTGACCAGCGGCGCGCCCTTCAAGCGCATCGAGGCGCTGGCGCGGGACGGCGCGCTGGCCGGGCCGAACCTGCAGCGGGTGCTGGACCTGTACGACTCGGAGATCGCCTACACGGATCACCACATCGGCCGGGTGCTGGATCAGCTCCGGGCGACCGGAGCGCTCGACGACACCCTGGTCATCGTCACCGCGGACCACGGCGAGGAGTTCCTGGACCACCGCAAGCTGGGGCACGCGCACACGCTGAAGGACGAGCTCATCGGGGTTCCGTTGATCGTGCGCTATCCCGACTCGGCCCCCGCGACCGTGACGCGTCCGGTGGGGCTGGTGGATGTGTACCCGACCGTATTGGATATCGCCGGTCTCCCGCCGCGCGGCGACCTCGCCGGGGTGAGCCTCCGGGACGTCTCCGAGCGGCCGGTGTTCTCCGAGGTGCGGCACCGGCGGCTGGCGCTGAAGAGCGTCGTCGACGGACCGCACAAGCTGGTGCAGGACCAGGGCGCGGGGAACGTCGGCGTCTTCGATGTGGTCGCGGACCCGGCGGAGCGATCCAGCCTCACGCGGCGAGACGCGGGGCTGACCCGACGCCTGCTGGGCCTGCTGGAAGACTGGAAGACCGGGCTCAGCCCCCGCCACGACGCGGGGACGCTGACGCTCTCGGACGACGAACAATCAGCGCTTCGGGCGCTCGGCTACCTGGAGAACTGACATGGAGAAGGTGGAACGCAGGAGCGCGCTCACGGCGCCCGAAGCCGTCGACCCGGTGAAGCGCGCCGCCCGGTGGCGGGCCTTGACCATTGTGTCCGACCCCTGGACGACCCGGGCGGCGCTCGGCGCGGTCCTGGCGGCGGCCTGGCTGGCCCGCTCCTGGTACGCCAGGGACGGTCTCCCCTACCTGCACCACTGGGACGAGCCGCAGCTGGCCTCCACGGCGCTCAATATGCTGAAGACCGGCGACATGAACCCGGGCTTCTTCAACTACGGCTCCCTGATGATCTACCTGGAGCTGGTGGTGGATGTGCTCCACACCTTCTCCCTGATGGGACAGGAGGCGACGGCCCCGGGCGGGCTCACCGGCCTCGATGCCATACAGACGCGCTACGAGAGCGGCTGGCACTGGACGATGTCCCACCCGAGCTATCTGTACTGGAACCGCCTGCTCGTCGCGCTGATGGGCACGGCGACCGTGGGCGTCGCCTACCGGCTGGCCTCGGAGCTGGCCGGCCGCGTCGCCGGGCTCTTCGCCGCCGCCGCGCTGGCCGGGATGGCCGTCCACGCCCGCCACTCGGGCTGGGTGACCAACGACGCGCCCATGGCGCTGATGGTCGCCGGGGCCTGCCTCTTCGCGCTCCTCTTCCTGCGCCGCCGTGAGCCCTCGCTGCTCCTGGGCTCGCTGGCCCTCTGCGGGCTGGCCGCGGCCACCAAGTACACAGCGGCCGTGAGCCTCGCCCTGCCCCTCGCCGCGCTCCTGGGCACGGGCCTGCGCGCGGAGCGCGGCTACCGGTGGTGGATGTGGCCAGCGCTGGCGCTGGTGCCCGCGCTGACCTTCCTGGCGGCCTGCCCCTACGCGCTGCTCGACCTGCGCTCCTTCGTGGAGCAGGCGGGGTTTGAGGTGCGCCACTACCAGGTGCGCGGCCACGGCACGGCGACCGTGGAGGCGGGGCTGCCGCACCTGACGCTCCAGCTGGACACCATGCGGGAGAAGCTCGGCTGGCCCACCGCGCTGGCGGCGCTGGCCGGCGCCGGCGCGCTGCTCACCGGGCGCATCCGTCGCCGCGGGGGCTGGCTCGTGCTGGTCTTCCCGATCGTCTACATGGCCTTCATGTGCCGCTCGGTGGTGGGCTTCCACCGCAACTACGTGGTGATGTACGTCTTCGCGGCGGTGGCCCTGGGCTGCGGCGCCGCCGCCCTCCTCTGGGCCGCGCGCTCCCACGGGCGGCACCGGCTGGCGGCCGCCGTCGTGATCGGCGGCGCGGCCTGGCTCGCCGCCGGCCTCGGATCGACCCTGGCGTCCGCGCGGCAGGTGGCCCGGGCTGGCGAGAGCCGAAGCGCGGCGGTGGACACCCTGAACGCCCTGGCGGCGGAGCGCGGCTGGGCCGCCGTGGGGATCGCCCGGGAGCTGCGGATGCAGCAGGAGGATCTCGCGCGGCTGACGATTCCCTACGAGATCCACTCGGCGGCGTCGCTCATCTGCCAGGACGGCGCGGCGGCGCTCCCGGCGGGCCTCACGGGTGAGGCGGGCACGTTCCGCGGCGACTGGGCGGCCTGGATGAGCGCCCGCCTCCCGACCCCGATGGCCACGGTCCCCGGCGCTGACGCGGCTCTGGACGGTATCCTGGTGAACCCGGGGGTGGGCATCCACGAGCTGTCCGGCGGCGAGTGTGAGCGCTACGCCTGGGGCGTACCGGCGCGGAGCTTCGACCCGAACGGCCGGCATCGGGTGAAGCCCGGCGAGATGCTGGAGGCGGACACGCGGGTGACGTCGCCGGTGTGGAAGGTGCCAGCGGGGCGCTACTACTTCCGGGTGAAGGCCGCGGGGGTGTCGCCGCAGCCGGAGAGCATGGTGCGGGTGCTGGTGTACGCCGGAGACACGATCCTCGCGGAGGAGATCGCGGCGCTCGGGGGGAACCTGAAGAACAGCCGGCTGGACTTCACGCTGAGGGCGCAGTCGCGGCTTCGGGTGAGCGTGGAGCGGCTGGACGGGGCGGCGCTTCGCCTGAAGGACGCCGCGCTGGTTCGCCTGTACTGACCGCGAGCCCGCTGTCAGCGCTGCGGCTTCACGCCGGAGCTGCCCACCGAAAACCACTGCTTATGAACCGTTATCGCGGTGCGGTTCGTCAGGGCTTCGAGCGCGTCCAGGCTCATCCCGGCGACGAAGCTGCTCGACCGCTCGATCTCCAGGACGATCGTGACCAGCGCGAAGGTCTGCCGCTCATAGAACGGCGACGTGTTGCGGTTCACCGCCTTGAGCAGCGCCTCCACGCTCTCGGCGATGAGCAGCAGCCGCGCCGGATCCGCCGAGGGGATCTCGCTGGCGCGCAGCTTCGTCATCAGCGGCACAAGCTGCTTCTTGAGCACCTTGCCAGCGGCCAGCCGGCTCACCACCACGGACTCAAAGTGCTCGTGGACGTCTGCGGGGATGTCAGCCATGCTCGGAACCTCCGTGAGCGGCCCGGTAACCTGTTCGTGGGTGAGGACCAAGACCCTCAGGGGGTCAGGCTGACCTCAATCTCCATCAGCGTGTGGCCGCCCGCGGGATCCCGCTCCATGGTCACCTCGTCGAGGCTGATGCCCTCCAGGGGGAGCAGGTCGCAGAAGCCGTCGCCCAGCAGCAGGTCGACGGCGCCCAGGATGGTGTCCATGGGCAGCATCTCCTCCATCAGCCGCGTGGTGGACTCGTTAGTGGCGCCCCAGTCGCTCTCCCGGACCATCAGGCCCAGCTCGGGATCCCCGAGGTCCAGCTCCAGGCAGTTGTCCTTCAGGCCCAGCTCCAGGCCCATGAAGGCCGACATGGAGAGGGTCAGGGAGTCGCCCAGATCGCCGCCGGGGGTCAGCAGGGTGAGCGCGAGCTCGCCGGCCTGCGCCTCGAAGATGCCGTCCTTCTCGATGAGCACCGGCGGCATGGCCGCGCTGACAGCGAGGGCGCCCTCGTCGGCGTTCAGCAGCTCCAGGATGAGGCCGACATAGACGCCCATGTCCGGATCCGAGGAGTCCAGCTCCAGCTCCAGCACGCCGGCCTTCCAGACCTCGAAGAGCAGTCGGTTCACCGTGTCGTCGGACAGGGAGGCCGACATCGGCGCGGTGGTGCTCAGGCTCGGGGTCGTGCGGGTGCCGGTGGTGAGGTAGCCCGCGTGGGTCATGCCCGCGTCGCCGGGGATGAAGACGCTCATGTCCGCGGCGAGCTGGATGCCCTGCTCGTCCACGAAGGCGTCGGCGATGGCGCCCTCCAGGGTGAGGGTGTGGCCCAGCAGGTCCAGATCGAAGCTCAGGGGGAGGTCGGCCAGTACGCCCGCGACCAGCTCCGGCACCAGCGTGGTGAGCTGCTCCAGGACGAGATCCTCGATGGTGCTCTGGATGGTGTCGACGAAGAGCCAGCTCTCGATCCAGGAGGGCAGCAGCGAGGCGTCGTAGGAGAAGCCCTCCATGTTGATGTCCGCGCCGTCGACCTCCACGACGAGGGTGCCGTCCTCCTCGCCGATGAAGATGTCGGCGACGACGTTGACGTTGTCCGCGCCCATCCAGACGCCGACCTCGAAGTCGAAGAGGGTGACGTCGCTGTAGGCGGTCAGGTCCACCGAGAGGTCCGGGATGTCGACCACGACCTCCAGGTAGCCCGGGCGGGGATCGACCCGGATGATGGGCTCGCCGAGGTCCAGGCCGTCGATGTTCGCTGAGTACTCGATGATGTCGTACCCGAGCACCTCGACGCTGTCCTCCAGCACCGGGTTCAGGGCCGAGAGGTCGCTGGTGAGCGCGCTCAGATCGAGCAGCTCGCCCGCGAAGCCGAGGAGCTGATCCAGGCCGGCTTCGTTGATTCGCGCGATCAGCGCGTCCTTGACCGGGCCGTCCGGGTCGCTGAAGGTGCCGGCGAGCACGGCGCCGCGCTCGAAGACGACGTCGCCGTTGGTGCCGGTGCCGCTGGCCTCCATGAAGTTGACGCCCCGGGCGAGGTTGGCGCCAGTGAACCAGGTGGCGTCGCCGAGGCTGGCGCTGGTGTCGTTGGCGGTGACCTCGGAGAGGTCGGTGTAGCTGCCGGTGAGGGTGGTCTCGCCGGCGGCGACCCAGGAGCCGACCTCGGGGGCGACCATCTTGATCTGGGGATCGGCGTCGTCGGGCTGGATGGTGATGCCCTGGTCGCTGGTGCAGCCGGCGGACAGAGTGAGCAGGAGCGCGAGCAGCAGGGGGGCGCGGTGGGACATGCGGGCTCCAGGGGGCGAAGCAGCGAGTATAGCCCGTCTATCGGGCAGCTCTGAACAACTTAAGGGGGCGGTACGGACACCGACTGTACGCGTGTGGGAAGGCGCGCGGCGATCGTTGTTGTGGTTGTGATTGGGAGCCTGTGGGGGCTCCTGGGCCGCGAGGTGACAGCGACGGCGGTCGGTGGAGGCGGCCACACCCCATCGGTGAGCGTCGCGTCGCAGCGAGGACGGGCGCCGGCTGGACGTGAGCAGACCGTTGAGGTCGCCGGGGTGAGCGCGGGGGACGCGAGCGGGGGTGAAGAAACGCTGTCGCCGCTGGGGTTTCTGGATGCGCTCGCTGCCAGACACCTCCAGGCGCTGAACAATCCGATCCTCGAGCATCACGGGAGGCCGTTGCTGCCAGCGGCCTTCTACCAAGAACTCATCACGGAGCGGTACGGCTGGCTCAATTTCTACGCCACAGGCCAGTGCAGCTACATGTTGGGGGGGACGGAGCTCTCCGGGGTGTGTGACGCGGTTTATTCGGTGACCTTGCGGTGTGCCTGGAGTGAGGCGGGGTGTCGGGATGAAATTGAGATGTATGAGGAGGCGATCTCTCAAGCAGAGAAGAGGTAATGAACGCCGGTCTTGGTACAGCAACGAAGAGACCCAGCCCCCAGCCCCCAGCCCAGTGAGTTGTGCCCTGTCAGGAGCGAGCGCCACCAAGTCCTGAAGGTCGAGCGCAGTGTCAGGGCATGCGAGCGTCAGCGAGCTGGGCTCCCTGACTGAGGCGCTTGGCAGCTGGGCGATGCAAGACGCGCAGGTAAGCTCACGCACCCATTAAAAACGAGCATCTGCGCGTGCTTGTGTCGCTTCCAGGCCAGGGCTTCGTCCCATCTGCGGGCCTTGAGGCGCTCGGGCGGTGAATGGCGACCGGCGAAGCCGGAACTTGCCAGGGGGCGCAGCCCCAGAACAAGCAACGGACGCCGTGGTAAGCGCCCGGCCCCTCCACGGAGTCCTCCTGCTAAAGACCCGCGAAGATCTCCACGATCCATGCGGCAGCCCGTCCGACCTCGCAGCGCCACTGCCTTCCGGCTCGCCCCCGGCTCGCCCCCCGGCTCGCCCCCCGGCTCGCCCCCCGGCTCGCCCCCCGGCTCGCCCCCCGGCTCGCCCCCCGGCTCGCCCCCGGCTCGCCTCGCTTCCTCCTCTCCTTCCTCCTCTCCTTCCTTCTCACCTTCCAGGCTCTCCCGGCCAGCCCTGTCTCAGGAGGAGGAGGTTAGAGCTGAAGGGTTGGTGAACACACGAGGTGAGGGGCTGCCGCATGGAGCGTGACCCTCTTCGTGGAGCAGGCTGCCGCATGGATCGTGGAGATCTTCGCGGGTCTTTAGCAGGAGGACTCCGTGGAGGGTCCGGGCGCTTACCACGGCGTCCGTTGCTTGTTCTGGGGCTGCGCCCCCTGGTGAGTCCTCGTCGTCGTTCCTCCTCCTCATCACCATTCACCGCCCGAGCGCCTCAAGGTCCACAGATGGGACGAAGCCCCGGCCTGGAAGCGACACAAGCACGCGCAGATGCTCGTTTTTAATGGGTGCGTGAGCTTACCTGCGCGTCTTGCATCGCCCAGCTGCCAAGCGCCTCAGTCAGGGAGCCCAGCTCGCTGACGCTCGCATGCCCTGACACTGCGCTCGACCTTCAAGACCTGGTGGCGCTCGCTCCTGACAGGGCACAACTCACCGGGCTGGTCGCATCCGCTCGATTCGGCTCACTCGGGACAGCGAGGGTGGCCCGCGCAGGCTTCAATGTGGGGCTCCGCGAGATCCGGCCGGTCCATGGCGAGGTAGGCGCGCGCAGCCTCGACCTGCCAACGGGGCTCATCCGGCTGGAGATTCAGCAGCGGACGCAGCGTCTTGATGACATTCACCCAGCGCCCCTGCTCGGCGAAGAGGGTGGCCAGATCCAACCGGGCCGAGAGGTTGGCGGGCCGCCACCTCAGCTCCTCCGTGAGCAGCGCCTCACCCTGCTCGGGGTCGCCGGTGAGCCAGAGCACCCGCCCAGCGAGCTGCAGCGCGCGCGGATGGAAGGGGCGCTCCGTCGCGAGCGCCATGAGGGGGGCGACCCAGGGCTCCAGGGGCTCGCCCCGGGCCAGGGCCAGCTCCGCGCGCGCCAACAACAGCTCGGCGTGATCCGGGGCCTCGTTCAGCATCAGCTCGGCGACGGCGGCGGCCTCCTCCGGCCGACCAATCTGTACGAGCGCGCTCACCTCTCCAGCGCGGGCGGACAGGGACTTCGGGTCTCGCTCGCTGGCCTCGCGGAACCAGCTCAGGGCCTCCTCGGGCACCGCTGACTGGAGCCAGAGCTGACCGATATTCACCGCCAGCGTGCTGTCCGGCTGCCGGGTCCACGCCTCCACCAGCTCGGAGATCCCCGCCTCCACCTGGCCGCTGCGCGCCAGCGTGAGCCCCAGCTGGACGCGGGCCTCACGCATCCCCGGCGCCTCCGTGAGCAGCGCTCGCAGGCCCGCCACCCGCGCCTCACGGCTCACGCGCGCCAGGCCGTGCAGCCGCTTCAGCAGCGCGACGCCGTCGCGCGGATCCACGTCGCCTGACGCGGTCGACTCGCTCGGCGCCACGGGCTGAGCGACGTAGCCGAGCGCGATGAGCTGCTCCAGCTCGGTCTGATCCAGGGTGGTCGAGGACAGCGCCCAGGTCGGGGTCATCTCGGCGACGCCGTCCATCCACGCGGCGGCCTCGTCGCCGACCGCGCCCTCGTCGCGCAGCCCGCGCGTCAGCCGGCCGTCGGCGGTGGTGACCGCGCGCAGCGGCGACCAGCCGAAGTGGTAGTGGCCGTAGAGCGTCTCGGAGTACACGCCCTCACGGCTCGGCGGCGTGAGCAGGTCCACGCCGTCCATCGCGGGCTCCGTGAGCGGTACATCCAGCAACCGCAGGAGCGTGGGCGCGACATCCGTGAGGCTCACGGGGTACTCGACCACCTCACCCGCTGGCACACCGGGGCCTGCCAGGATGAGCGGCACCCGCAGCGCGCCCTCCGTGAGCAGCATGCCGTGGCTCTCCTCGCCGCCCTCGCCGAAGCCCTCGCCGTGGTCGCCGGCCACCGCGACGAGCGCTCCCTCGGGCGCGGCGGCCAGCAGGCGCTTGAGCTGGCTGTCCATCCAGGCGATCTCACCGTCGTAGGGGTGCTCGAAGTCCGCAAAGCCGGCGGGCGGCGCGTAGGGGGTGTGAGCGTCGAAGAGGTGGACCCACAGGCAGTCCGCGCCGTCGGAGAGGCTGACCAGAGCGTCGTCGATGACCGCGTCCGCTGGGCGCTCGACCCGCCAGCTCAGGCGATCGGTTGGCACGCCGAGGTCATCCCGATAGGCGGCGAAGCCCTGGGCGAAGCCCCACTCAGCCTGGGTGACGAAGGCGGCGGTGGCGGCGTGGCAGGTGTAGCCGGCGGCGCTCAGGCGCTCAGCCAGGGTGACGGCCTCGTCGGAGAGGCGCTGATCCCCGTTGTCGCGGACGCCGTGTCGGGGCGGGTAGAGCCCGGTGTGTAGCGAGGCGTGAGCGGGGATGGTCAGCGGGGTCGGGGTGTAGGCGCGGTCGAAGCGGGCGCCGCGAGCGGCCAGGGCGTCGAGGGTCGGCGTGCGGGCCGGCGCGTGGCCGTAGGTGCCGATGCGGTCCGCGCGGGTGGTGTCCAGGGTGATGAGGAGCAGCGGGGTGCGCGCTGGAGGCGGAGCGGCCGTGGCGGCCTGGGGCTCCGGCGCGGGGAGGGGCGTCGGCTCCGAGCAAGCGAGCAGAGTGAGGAGGAGCATGCGGGAAGGATAGTCGGTTCGAGTTGGGGCAACCGCCAGCGCCGAGGCCGTGGTTACCACCCCCATCGACATGGCGTTACTCTGTCCCATCGAGGCAGGACATCACCGACTGACGCAACACGGGGACACCATGCGCGCCGCCACACTCCTCTCTGTCTCATTGATCGTTCTGCTTGGCTGTGACGATAAGACCAACCCCGCCGACTCCGGCGCGCTCGATGACACCGCGACTGACGCCGATGCTGATACGGATACGGACGCCGATACGGACGCGGATTCAGACGCTGACTCGGACGCTGATTCGGACACGGACACCGACATCGATACGGGAGACACCGGGACGGTCGCGCTCCTTGAGGACTGCACGGACGGCGAGGATAACGACGGCGACGGCCTCGCGGACTGCGAAGACGAGGACTGCCTGGACTTCTGCATGGAGGACTGCGCCGACGAACTCGACAACGACGGCGACGGCGCCATCGACTGCGATGACGACGAGTGTATCGGCGACCCGGTCTGCCCGACCCTCTACGACATGGAGCTGAGGACCCGCTTCGAGACGCTGGCCATCGGCTTCGGCCCCGGGATGATCGCCTACACCGGCGGGGATCTCTCCGCCGCTATTACCTACGGTGTCGTGCAGGTCGTGGGCACGCCGGAGGACACGGGCGCCGAGGGCTTCCTCTGTGAGGGATACTTCTACGCTCCGAGCTACGGCTACGACTACCCCGGCGCGCTGAGCATCGACACTGGTGACTGCGACGGCTGCGACTACCGGCTCACGGTGGACGCCAACCTGAGCAACTACAGCCTGGAGTGGCGCAGCCCGGGCGACTGCCCCATGGAGGGGCTGCCGCTGTCCAGCCTGGGTGTGAGGATCGGGGAGGCCTACGTGACCCGGTACATCGGCGGTTCGTGGGTCGAGCAATACACTACCGACCCCGGGAACATCGAGTACTCCCAGATGTACACCGGCACTCCGAGGGAGCTGAACGCACACTTCATGTACGATCTGCGGGCGTCGGCGCCCTACACCTGGAGCGCTGAGTACGATCTGTGAGTGAGTCGGCGAGAGGGGGGTCTCGCAGTCAGTTGGTTGGCTGCCCATCCCCAAATCCGTACCTCTGCGGATCGTGACAGCGCCCTCAACTCCTCATCTTCCGTCAGAACGTGCCGTCAGGCGCGCGCCAACTGCGAAGAGGCCCCTTTGAGGTGACGTCCCAGCGCCTCAGGCGAGAGGGTGTTGCGACGTCAGATGCCTCGCCGCAAGGCGACATCAGGAGGCAAGACCAGCCCCCCGAAATCCACAGCGCCCTCAACTCCTCATCTTCCGTCAGAACGTGCCGTCAGGCGCGCGCCAACTGCGAAGAGGCCCCTTTGAGGAACGTGACGTCCCAGCGGCTCAGGCGAGAGGGTGTTGCGACGTCAGATGCCTCGCCGCAAGGCGACATCAGGAGGCAAGACCTTGCGAACACGTGGACGGTTTTCGACGGAGCCCAGGTGTTGTTGTTCCGGACCAATCCAGTAAAACCGGCCAGGTTTCGCAATGGATGCAAACCCAGGTGGGCATGCCAGACGACCCGAGAGTCACTGCACAGGGTCCTCCAGACCGGGGGGTAGCGCGACGACGACGAAGGAGGAGA
>Ga0316204_10003835_pt1 | contig 28754 bp, 23 predicted proteins | sample 6monrhotite_MG_2_FD_205661 | JGI IMG/M metagenome (GOLD analysis project Ga0316204, IMG submission 205661) | Microbial mat bacterial communities from mineral coupon in-situ incubated in ocean water Damariscotta River, Maine, United States -... | ecosystem: Environmental > Aquatic > Marine >...
GTGGTTCCTCATATTACCAATGAGATTAAGGAAAGAATTCAATTGTTAGGCAATAGTGGAGAGTATGATATTGTAATAACAGAGATTGGTGGTACGGTCGGTGATATAGAATCATTGCCATACATTGAAGCAGTTAGACAATTGCTTTGGGAACTTGGTGACAACAATGGTATCGTAATTCACTTGACATTAGTACCCTATTTAGCCGCTGCAGGAGAATTAAAAACAAAACCGACACAGCATTCCGTTAAAACGCTAATGGAAAGCGGAATAAAAGCAGATATTTTGGTCTGTAGAACAGAACATGATATTTCAGAAGAGAAAAAAGAAAAACTTGCTTTGTTCTGCAATGTTAAAAAAGAAGCCGTTGTACAATCTATTGACGCTTCAACAATTTATGATGTTCCTCTTTTAATGCAAGAAGAGGGGTTGGATACGGTTACGTTAAAGAAATTGGATTTGCCCGATATCATGGAACCTGATTTGGCAAATTGGAAACAATTTCTTCAAAAACATAAAAACCCGAAAAGTCAGGTTACCATTGGTTTGATAGGTAAGTATGTAGAACTACAAGATTCATACAAATCTATTTTAGAATCATTTATCCATGCTGGTGCAGCAAATGAAGTGAAGGTTAATGTGCGCTCTATTCATTCTGAATATTTATCTACGAGCGATGATGTTGCTAAAAAAATGAAAGGTTTAGATGGGGTTTTGGTTGCTCCTGGTTTTGGCGAACGTGGCATTGAAGGAAAAATATTGGCAGTACAGTACGCCCGTGAAAATAATGTTCCTTTCTTAGGCATATGTTTAGGTATGCAAATGGCGGTCATCGAATATTCGAGAAATGTTTTAGGTCTTGAAAATGCCAATTCTACTGAAATGGATGAAAAGACCCCTATACCAGTCATTAACTTGATGGAAGAGCAAAAAACAATTACCAATAAAGGTGGCACGATGCGTTTAGGTTCTTGGGATTGTGAACTTAAAGCTGGTAGTCTTGTTCAAGAAGTATATGGTGGAGCTACCCAAATTTCAGAACGTCACCGACACCGCTTTGAATATAACAATGCCTATAAGAAAGCTCTAGAAGATGCGGGTCTTATTTCTTCGGGATTGAATTTAGAGACAAATCTTGTAGAGATTGTGGAACTCCCTTCACACCCTTGGTTTATTGGGGTGCAGTACCATCCTGAATATAAGAGCACGGTTGCCAATCCGCATCCTTTATTTGTGGGCTTTGTTAAAGCCGTTTTAGAGCAAAAACTACAACAAACTAATGCCAGTTTGGCATAAACTGCACATTTGGATATATATTTGCGAGCTAAGTAGCCAGAGATTGATTACTAAATAACTTTCATGGAAGAAAAGAAACTGGATGTCAAATCCATTATAGGGTTTGTATTGATATTTGCCATTTTGTTAGGTTGGATGTACCTAAAACAACCAACACCTGAAGAGCTTGAAGCACAAAAGGCACAGCAAGAGCAAGTTGAAGCTGAGGAAAAAGCCCAAGAAACAATAGATACGGTTACACCAGAAACTATTATCGAAGAACCAACACTTAACATTCAAGACTCAATAGCAGTTGCAAATTATAAAAGTGCAGTAGGTGCCTTTGGTTTTACTCAAACACAAAATGGCACAACCTTATTAGAGAACGATTTGGTCTCTTTGGAAATAGCCAATAAAGGTGGGCAAATAGTTACTGCTAAAATGCAGAATTTTGTCACCTATGATTCGATTCCTGTTTATTTAATTAAGGATGGTAACGCTGAATTTGGGTTGTCATTTACTACCAACGATAATCGGGTCTTAAACACCAAGGAGCTTTATTTTGAGCCTACTTTATCAAGCAGTGGTGATAATCAAATATTATCAATGAAGGCCAAAGTGTCAGCAAATCAATATCTTGAATATCGTTATGAGATGAAGCCAGATGATTATTTGGTTGATTTTACCATTCGTTCGCAGGGTTTAAATGGAATTTTTAATTCTTCAAAACCTGTTGATTTAGAATGGAGTTTAAAAGGTATACGTCATAATAAGAGTGTTCAGTATGAAAACCGTTATACTCGCCTTACTTATAATCATGATGGAGAAAAAATCAGTAAGCTTTCTGAAAGTAGTGAATTAGACGAAGAAACTGAAGTTGATATTAAATGGTTGTCTTACCGCCAGCACTTTTTCAGCTCTATTCTTGCAACAGACCAGCACTTTAAATCGGCTGAGCTAACTTCTAAAAATCTTGTTGAAGAAGAGAGTAAAGAAGAGAAATTCACAAAAGAATATACTTCAAAAACAGCTTTAGAATTGCAAGGAGGGGAGTTGTCGCAAAACATGCATTGGTATTATGGGCCAACGGACATTCAAGTTTTAGATGACTATAAAGAATTAGGTTTGGTGGAATCTATTCCCTTTGGTTGGGGGATTTTTGGCTGGATCAACCGATTTGTATTTACCCCATTCTATACCTTTTTAAGTTCGTTTTTGCCTTTTGGAATTGCGATTGTTGTGATGACCATTATTGTACGTCTGGCATTATCGCCTGTCACATACAAGTCTTATTTATCGCAAGCTAAGATGAAAGTCTTAAAACCTGAGATTACGGAGATTAATGAAAGGTTGAAGGACAATGCGATGAAGAAGCAGCAAGAAACCATGAAACTTTATAATAAGGCAGGCGTTAGCCCTATGAGCGGTTGTATACCAGCATTGTTGCAATTGCCAATTTTCTATTCGCTATTCATGTTCTTTCCCACTTCTTTTGCATTGCGTCAAAAATCATTTTTATGGGCAGAAGATTTAAGTTCGTATGATACTATATTCAATCTTCCTTTCACGATTCCTTTTTATGGAGATCATGTGAGTTTGTTTCCAATATTGGCATCGATTGCTATCTTCTTTTATATGATGATGACTACAGGTCAAAGTATGCAAATGCAACAACAACCAGGTATGCCAAACATGAAATTCATTATGTACCTGTCACCGGTAATGATGTTGGTGTTCTTTAATAATTACGCTAGTGGTTTGAGTTTGTATTATTTCATCTCTAACCTGATTACCATCTTTATTATGCTGGCTATCAAGAATTATATTTTGAATGAGGATAAGATTCACGCGCAAATTCAAGAGAACAAAAAGAAACCTAAAAAGGAAAATAAGTTCCAGAAAAAAATGCGTGAGATGATGGAGCAGGCTGAAGAGCAAAAAAAAGCTGGTAAGAGGTAATCTTACTGTATAAAATATTCCATAATGAAAATTCCTCGCTAACTAGTGGGGAATTTTTATTTGTATAATGATGGAAATTGAAATAAAAGGAAGTAGCTGTTTAGACTTTTGGGGAACTTTCCTTAAATAAAACCTCCCCCTTTCGGGGGAAGCTTTAGCCATAATAGGCATAGTTTGGAAAGATTCGGGACGGTAAAGATGCGACCTAATACCCTCTGAAAAAATTAATAGTTGTCAAGTGACCTTTTTTGTATGGAAATGGGGTTCCTTTTGATGTGTCATCGATGAACGGTAATCCCTTTAAAAAACAGAAATGCCGTTGGTCGATACCAACGGCATTTATTAGTAATATAAAACTTACAAAAATTAAGATTTTTGTCAATTTTTAGTGCAATGCATCGATAACTTCTTGTGGTAAAAGTACTTTGTCAATAATATGTACTATTCCATTACTGGCAATATTGTCAGCTGCTGATACTTCAGCTCTGATATGGGTTTTATCTCTTATTCTAATCGGATGTCCTTCAATTGCCTCAATTTCTTCTCCTTGTATCGTTGTTAAGAGTACATGACCATCAATATCTGTTGACTGTACTGTTTGGCGACTTACTACGTGATAAGTTAGAATTTTAGCAAGTAATACTTTTTCTTCAGGAGTATCAAAATCTTCAAGACTATTATACGCATCTCCAAGGCTGTGAAGTAAGTCTGCGAAAGCTTCATTTGTCGGAGCAAAAACCGTAAAAGGGCCCTCACTACTCAAGGCTTCTACCAAACCAGCATCAGCTTGAACCAATGCAGCCACCAAAAGACTTAAATCGTCAACAGATTGTGCTAGCTCTACAATATTAGGTGCTGGAGGGAAAAGAATATCCAATACTTCTTGAGGTAATAATACTTTATTAATAACATGAACCACGCCATTACTGGCATCTACATCGGGAATAATGACTTGGGCATCACTATCTGTTGCGTCTTGAACAAATACGCCTCCATTTAAGTTTATGGTTACATTTTCTCCTTGAACGGTTCCGATAGTTTGTCCATTAGATAAATCTGTGGAGAAAGCTTCAACACCTGCGACTACATGATAGGTCAGTACTTTAATTAAGATTTCAATTTCAGCTTCGGTATCAAAATCAGAAAGGCTATGGAAATCATCACCTAAAATATCTAAAAGACCAGCGAAAGCTTCATTGGTAGGAGCAAAAACTGTGAATGGCCCTTTACTGCTTAAAGTTTCAACCAATCCTGCGTTTGCCGCAACTAAAGCATCAACTAATAGACTAAGGTCATCAGTTGCAATAGCAGTTTCAACAATGTTCATCATGTTCAACTTTGCTACAAAATCTATGGCTTCTTGAGGTAATAAAACCTTATTGATGACATGAACAACACCATTACTGGCATCTACGTCAGGAATAATCACAGTAGCGTTCATATCGGTAGCATCAACCACATGTACAGTTCCATTTTTGATATTGATACCTACATCAGCGCCGTTCACTGTGCCGATTTGTTGTCCATCAGATAAATCTGTTGAGAAAGCTTCTGTTCCAGCAACTACGTGATAGGTCAATATTTTCACTAATAAGTCCAACTCTTCTTGAGTGTCAAAATCGGCAAGGCTATGGTAGTCGTCACCAAGAATATGCAACAGTCCGGCAAAGGCTTCGTTGGTCGGGGCAAAAACTGTAAAAGGGCCTTCGCCACTTAACGTTTCAACTAATCCGGCGTTAGCAGCTATTAAAGCATCTACTAATAGACTTAAATCATCCGTAGCGATAGCCGTTTCAACAATATTCATCATGTTTAGAGTTGCTACGAAATCCAACGCTTCTTGAGGCAACAATACTTTATTGATGACATGAACTACACCGTTACTAGCATCCACATCTGGAATAATTACTTGTGCTGGAGTTTCAGAAGCATCACCAATGAATACACCACCATCAAGGCTTACGGTTACGTTAGCACCATTTACGGTTTCAATTTGTTGTCCATCAGATAAATCTGTTGAGAAAGCTTCTGTTCCAGCAACTACGTGATAGGTCAATATTTTCACTAATAGGTCTAATTCTGCTTGCGTATCAAAATCAGCTAAGGAGTTATAATCATCACCTAAAACATCTAATAAAGCCACAAAAGCATCATTGGTAGGAGCAAAAACTGTAAAAGGGCCTTCGCCACTTAACGTTTCAACTAATCCTGCGTTAGCAGCAACCAACGCATCAACTAATAAACTTAAACCATCCGTAGCGATAGCTGTTTCAACAATATTCATGATGTTCAGAGTTGCTACGAAATCCACCGCTTCTTGAGGCAACAATACTTTATTGATGACATGAACTACACCGTTACTAGCATCTACATCAGGAATTATAACCTGAGCTGGGCTATCTGAGGCGTCACCTATAAATACACCGCCATCAAGGCTAACAGACACATTAGCGCCATTTACCGTTCCGATTTCTTGACCATCTGAAAGGTCCGTTGAGAAAGCTTCGGTTCCAGCAACTACGTGATAGGTTAATATTTTTACCAATAAATCTAACTCTTCAGCAGTGTCAAAATCTGCCAAAGAATTATAATCATCCCCGAGAATATCTAATAAGCCTACAAAAGCATCGTTGGTAGGAGCAAAAACTGTAAAAGGGCCTTCGCCACTTAACGTTTCAACTAATCCTGCGTTAGCAGCAACCAATGCATCAACCAATAAACTTAAATCATCAGTTGCAATAGCAGTTTCAACGATATTCTTCATTTGAATGGTTGCCAAAAAGTCTAAGGCAGCCTGTGGTAAAAGTACTTTGTCAATAACATGAGCTACCCCATTGGTTGCAATGACATCAGTTAAGGCAATGTTGGCGTTAGTTTCTGATGCGTCACCTATTACAAAGGTTTCTCCATCGGCAATTACTTCAATTGAATTTTCAGCTAGTGCTGTGCCTACGGTGCCAGCTGCTAAATCTGCCTCTAAAACTTGAGCAGGAATCACATGGTATAACAAAATGTCTCTGAGCAATCCAATTTCTTCGTCAGTATCAAAATCATCTAAAGAATTATAATCACTGCCTAAAGCCATTAACAATCCTGTAAAAGCATCATCGGTCGGTGCAAAAACGGTAAAAGGACCTTCACTTTTTAAAGTGTCCACCAAGCCTGCTTTTATAACTGCAGCTTCTAATGCCGATAGTGTTTCTGTAGCTATCACTACATCTACCAAATCTTGTGCGTTCAGCGCATTAAGAACTGCTTGAGGCACCAGTACTTTATTAATAACATGTACGATACCATTTGAAGTAGGTACATCAGCAATTACAACTTCAGCATTATTTATAAAAACCCCACCTTCCAGCGACACTTTGACTGATTCTGTTTGAACAGTTGGGATTTCTTGACCTTCAGATAAGTCTGTTGACGCAGCTGCGGTTCCAGCTACTACGTGATATTTTAAAATTTCGGCAAGTAATACTTTTTCTTCATCAGTATCAAAATCTGACAAGGAATCAAAGCCATCTAAATCAGCCAAAAGAGCTGCAAATGCTTCGTTAGTTGGTGCAAACACGGTGAATGGACCATCGCCACTTAAGGTGCCAACAAGGTCGGAACCTTCATTTTCATCTGCTTTCAGTAAAGCTGCTACAAGTGAACTTAAGTCGTCATTATCTTGAGCAGTCTCTACAATGTTTGTTGATGCTGCTTGATTTTGGATTTCATTTTCGTCATCATCTTTGTTACACGATACTACAAAGAGGGTTAGTGCAAAAAGTAATACAAAGTTTTTGAGTTGTAAAAAGTGTTTCATTTTATATAGTTTTCAGGGTGTTAATTGAAAATTCAATCAGTAAAAAGAGTAAGGGCCGCAGTGTTCTGCTGCGGCCCTTATGATAAATTAGTTCATGGTGTCTGGAATCATCACCTTGTTCAAAACATGGATTACGCCATTGTTTGCTTGAACATCAACAACAATAATTCCGATGTCCATATTACCTGCACCATCGGTAACGTCAGCAATGTTGTCACCTGTGCCAGGCAAAGTAATAGTTATTGCGTCACCTTCTAAAGTGTTAGGTGAAGTGTCGCCGGGATTTGTTAAATCACTTGAACGCACATTACCAGGTGTTACCACATGGTGTTGAAGGACACTGGTTAACAGTGCCTCATCAATATCGGTTACACTGTTCCATTCCATATTGCTATCTAACAAAGCTTGAAAAGCATCAGCAGTTGGTGCGAATACAGTAAAAGGGCCATCACCATTTAATACAGATACAAAATCGGTCATAGGGGTTCCTTCTGTAAGTGCTGCTACTAAAGGTGCAAATGTTGCATCAGCTACTGCAAATGTTGTGACAGTAGGTAAATCAATTACACCGTTTACTGCATGAACAACGCCATTTGTAGCTACGATATCAGCAAGGGCAACTTCGCTCGTACCATTGATTACCACACCATCAGCAGTAGAAATGTACTGACTTAAGTTATCACCATCAGCATTTTCAGCCGCTGTAGTGACATACATGTTCATCAACTCATCTGAAAATGCCGCAGTACCAGGAATCACGTGATAAGCTAATACGGAATTAATATCATTATCATTTGGATTTGTAAAAGCTGAGAAAGCAGCATCAACAGGTGCAAAAACTGTAAAATCGGTATCTGTGCTTGACAATAAATCGGTGAATGTAGTGTTGCCATCAGCAGTTAATGCAGTAACTAAAGAAGTAAGACTACCATTAGCTACAGCATGGTCAACGATGTTAGGTAGGCCTATTACCCCATTTACGATATGTACGACACCATTGTCAGCTTCATTGTCTGCACTGGTTACTGTTGAGACACCATTAATGTTAACACCTCCGTTTGTGTTAATGTACATACTTAAATTTCTACCATCTGCTCCAGCGGTGGATAAACTTGATACATAACCGGTAGAAAGGTTTGTAGATAAATTTGTACCACTTACCACATGATTTAAAAGTACTTGGGTAAGAACATCAGTAGGAACATCTGATAATGATGCGAAATTGTTAGCTGTTAAAAATGCTGCAAATGCTTCATTCGTTGGGGCAAATACTGTAAATGGTCCATCACCCTGTAACGTTTCAACAAGATTAGCTGCTGTTAAAGCTTCAACAAGAATTGTAAGGTCGGCAGAATCTAAAGCTAAATCAACGATTGTTGTGCTTTCTTCCATTGGTGGGTCTGTAGTTTCATTGTCATCATCTGAACAAGAGATGAATAAGAATACAGCAAGTAGGGTACTCAGTTTAAAAAAATTTGATACGACTTTCATAATAAGGGTTTAATTAATTGTTTAACAAAAAAGTATAATGTTTGAACTTATTTTTAAATTGAAAATCAGAGAGTTAGCTTTTATTACTATTAATTAACTGATTATCAATTCTATATTTATTACAGGATGAAGATAGTTTGTTCATTAAATGGTTGCTTTTGTTAAACAGTATTTAATAAATGTTTAACATTTATTAAAAAAAATACAACAAAATTATTTGGCTTATTGGAGCTTTAGCTAATTGATTTACAATGATTAGGGTGCATACGAATCCAGAATAACTAATAATTCTGACTTTTTTGAATTTGCGAATCCATTAGTATTTTGTTAAGGAATTCTCGTGAACATAGACAAGGGCTATTTCGTATTTTTGCGTATTAGTTTTAAAGAAGTGAAGAAGAAAGTAGTTGTAGGTTTATCTGGGGGAGTTGATTCTAGTGTTACGGCATATTTGCTCAAAGAGCAAGGGTATGAGGTGATTGGTCTTTTTATGAAGAATTGGCATGATGATTCAGTTACTATTTCTGATGAATGCCCTTGGCTAGAAGATAGTAATGATGCTCTTATTGTGGCAGATAAGCTAGGAATTCCATTTCAGACCGTTGATTTGAGTGCGGAGTACAAAGAGCGTATCGTAGATTATATGTTCAATGAATATGAGCGTGGACGTACGCCAAACCCTGACGTGCTCTGTAATCGTGAAATCAAATTTGATGTCTTTTTAAAAATTGCTTTGGACCTAGGCGCTGATTATGTGGCAACAGGTCATTATTGCCGTAAAGGCGTCATCAAAAATTCCGACGGTTCAGATACTTATCAATTACTTGCAGGTGCTGATGATAATAAAGATCAATCTTATTTTCTGTGTCAATTATCACAAGAGCAATTATCCAAAACGTTATTTCCTATTGGGGAACTGCTAAAACCGGAAGTTCGAGAAATTGCTGCAGAAAACAATTTGATTACCGCCGATAAAAAAGACTCTCAGGGACTTTGTTTTATTGGTAAAGTGCGCCTGCCCGATTTTCTTCAACAAAAATTAAAACCTAAAAAAGGCGTTATTGTTGAGATTCCAAGGGATGCACCACAGTATCAAAATGGGCAAGCCTCATTTTCAGATAAACTTTTAGAGCTAAAGTATAATGCCGAGAAACCAGAATATGATTTATCTGACGGAAAAGTGGTTGGTGAACATCAAGGAGCGCATTACTTTACAATGGGTCAACGAAAAGGCCTAAATGTTGGTGGTACACCAGAACCTTTGTTTGTCATAGATAACGATGTTCATAGTAATGTGATTTATACAGGACAAGGAAAATCGCATCCTGGTTTATACCGTCGGACACTTTTTATAATAGATGAAGAGTTACACTGGGTGCGAGAAGATTTAAAACTTGCTGTTGATGAAACCATGGAAGTCAATGCTAGAATTCGATATCGTCAAGCTTTGCAAAAAGCTACCTTATATAAGGTTGATGGAGGAGCATATTTAGATTTTGAAGAAAAGCAATCCGCTATCACTGAAGGTCAATTTGCGGCTTGGTATAAAGAAGATGAATTGATTGGATCAGGAGTCATATCTTAGTTAAATGCAAAACAGAATTACTGAACTTTTCGGAATACAATACCCCATTATTCAAGCAGGAATGATTTGGGCTAGTGGTTGGCGTTTAGCTTCTGCAGTATCTAATGCTGGTGGATTAGGAATTTTAGGTGCAGGAAGCATGTACCCAGAAGTATTGTTAGAACATATTCAGAAATGTAAAAAAGCTACAGACAAACCTTTTGGTGTCAATGTGCCGATGCTATATCCTGATATTGATAAATTGATGGATATTATTGTTCAGGAGGAAGTAAAAATTGTATTCACTTCGGCAGGCAACCCAAAAACATGGACATCTTTTTTAAAGGAAAAAGGAATCACTGTAGTTCATGTAGTAAGTAGCGTTAAATTCGCTTTAAAAGCACAAGAAGCTGGCGTAGATGCTGTTGTTGCAGAAGGTTTTGAAGCTGGTGGACATAATGGGCGCGATGAAACGACCACTTTGGTTTTGATTCCTGCTGTAAAAGAGCAGATTACAATTCCCTTGATTGCTGCTGGGGGTATTGCTACTGGAAAGCAAATGTTAGCTGCTATGATTTTGGGTGCAAATGCGGTACAAGTGGGCAGTCGATTTGTAGCTAGTGAAGAAGCTTCTTCGCATCAACTTTTTAAAGATGAGGTAGTCAATGCCAAAGAAGGGGATACCCAACTAACCTTAAAGGAGCTGGCGCCTGTTCGGTTATTAAAAAACAAGTTCTACCAAGATGTTCAACAAGCTTATGCACAAGGCGCCACTAAAGAGGGACTCAAAGAAGTTTTGGGACGCGCACGCGCCAAAAAAGGCATGTTTGAAGGCGATTTGGAAGAAGGGGAATTAGAAATTGGTCAAGTCTCTGCTTTGATTCATAAAGTAATGCCGGCTGCTGAAATTGTTAAGGAGTTGATGACTGATTTTGAAGAGGCTAAAAATCAACTGGGCAAATTTTAGTATTAGCAATCTAATTTTTAGGCCAAATTCGTTCAAATTGCTCGCATACCACTAACATGTTTTCTGTAGGTTTTTTTGAACTTTCTTTAATGGTACTTGAGAAGAAATCCCAATGGGCTTTTTTCCATTTGTTCAAAGCCTTATTAGTTGTTCCCATATCCATTTCAGCATATTCCTTAGATATTCGATTGAACGGAATGGTATCTACCTTGTTAATTTTGATTATTGCGATTGCTTTTCCGTCAAAGTCCGTTATAATATGTTTCTTTCCGACTTTTGGTAAATCTGCGTTTGCTTCTTCATACCAAGCATAAAGACCCGAAGCCGCTTTTTTCTTTCCTGCTAAAACTAATTTCCCCAATCTATTGGCATCTTCCTTATTATTATGAAAAAACCAAGATTCTGGAATTTCTTCATTCTGAGCATCATGATGAGATTTAATAAAACTATCCCACATGAGAGATACGGAATCGCTACTTGCGTTTTTAGGTTTGGATTCGTTTTTACAACTTATCAGAATCAGCAATAGGATTAATAAAATATATTTCATTTTTAATCAATTGCTTTAGTCATTCCCCTCACATAGTCATCAAAATTCGAAAGCGTTCCAGCTAAAACCTTAATCTGTTCTTGAGCTTCTTTCCAATCTTTTTGTTCAACGGCTTCGCGAACCGCAGGTAAGGTTTTTACGCCATAGCCTGTATAAAAGCCTGGGGCATAAATTTGATGTTTGTACCATCCTCTTCTTGGTAATCCTTTTTCACTGGTTAAAGCCTGTTCAGCAACTTTTAATTGTGCGTTTAGGGTTTGTTTTTGTTTTTCAGTCAGTGCAGTAATATCTATTTTAGAAAAAGAGGTAGTGGTTGTTTTAAGCTGGGCCAATACATTTTGTAAAGGCGAAAAATCTAAATAGGGCACAGCTTCTTTTAGTTCTGGTTTAGTAAAGGATTTTCGAGAATCTGAAACCAGTTCGTATACATTTTTGCTCACCATTTTATTATGTTTTTCCACATCAGTTCGCATTTTGTCTGCCGTTTCCATTACTTGTTTTAAGTACATGGCCACGGTTTCATGCCATTCAGTAAGTTCAAAAGGCAATACTTCGGCATTTGCCAAACGCAATACAATTCGCCCAGCGGTATTGGCAAGTGTAACGCCATAGTCAAAACCGGGATCTTTAAAACGAGTATAGTGCGGGTAAGTATCGTAAATAGTATGGTATTCCCCACCGCCATTTTCACCTCCAAAACCAATATTCAAAGAGGCAATACCGGCGTGTTGTATAAAGGGTGTGTAGTCAGAGCCTGAACCAAGTGCATATAAATCAAACTCATCATTGCCACCGTAGCTAAGGTCTCGTGCAATTTTACGCTCCCTAATAGAAACTCCTTTTTGAGGGTCGGTTACTGCCGCTGCAACTTCGCCCACCATAGCTTGAAGGGAGTGTGAGCCACCTGCTCCAAAAAACCCACGACCATTACCATCCGTATTAATATAAGCGACAGCTTTTTGTTGTAATTCTGCCCTATGGTCTTCTACCCATTCCGTAGAACCAATTAGTCCGGGTTCTTCAGCATCCCAAGCACAGTACACTAAGGTACGTTTCGGTTTTTTACCGGCTTTTGCCATTTTACCAATTACTCGCGCTTCCTCCATGAGCGCTACCATTCCGCTAACGGGATCGTTTGCTCCATGTACCCAGGCATCATGATGATTACCACGCATGACCCAATCATCAGGAAAATCCGTTCCTTTTAACGTAGCAATTACGTTATGGGCAGGTTTTAATTGCCATTCAAATTCCAGTTTTAAATGCACTTTCGCCGGGCCAGGTCCAATTTTGTACGTAATAGGTAAAGCACCGCGCCAAGAGGCTGGGGCAGGAGTACCCTCTAAAGCCGCTAACAAAGGTTGCGCATCTTCATACGATATAGGCAATACAGGGATTTTTGTAATGGTAGGCGCATCTTTTCTATCTAATCTTTTGGCATCTTTTGTAGCAGCATAACCGGGCGTTAAAACATCACCGGGGTAGAGAGGCATGTCCATCACCGAACCACGTTGCACACCCGTTTTATTCTTATAAGCTCCTTTCGGATAAACATCACCTTGATAAAAACCATCATCTTCTGGGTCAGAATAGATAATACATCCAATAGCACCTTTTTCAGCAGCTAGTTTTGGTTTAATACCCCGCCATGAGCCGTAGTATTTGGCGATAACAATTTTACCTTTTACGTCAATGCCTAATTTTTCCAATTCCTCATAATCACTAGGTACTCCATAATTGACAAAAACAAGTTCGGCTTCCACATCCCCATCGGTGGAAAAAGCATTGTAACTTGGCAATAAGGCATCGCCTTGAGCTGTATAGGGGTCTCCTTCTACAGGAACCGCGGTCAATTTTGCTGTATAGGTAGTTGGTGCTGTTAGTTCTAATAACCGCACTTTTGGATAGGGAAATAAAACATGATAGGTGTCAATGCGGGTATCATAACCCCATGATTTGAATTGTTTCTCCATCCATTTGGCATTTTTTTCGCCATATTCCGTACCTACCCAATGCGGTTCAGCGGCCATTAGTTTCATCCAATCATCTAAATTCTGCTTAGAGAGTTGTGATTCAAATTCTTTTTCAAGCGCTAATTGCATAGTGGCGTTTTCAGCCGAAAAGCCCATCACAGATTTCTGCGCAGCTATACTAAAACAAAGAAAGAATGCTGCTAAGGTGAGTACTGATTTCATATTGGGTTGGTTTTAAATATCAATTTAAGGTTTTGTCTAGTTTAAGAATGGTATGTAATAAAACATTGGCCCCATTTGCCATATCTTTTGCTGAGGTAAACTCCTTTGGTGAATGGCTAATGCCACCAACACTGGGCACAAAAATCATCCCAGAGGGAACTATATGAGCCATGTCTTGTGCATCATGACCAGCACCGCTTTGCATTTGTTTGTGGCTCAATTTCAATTCACCAGCAACTTCGGCAATAGCTTTTTGAATTTTTGAATTCATCAACGCCGGTTTACCTGTAGTCGAAAGTGCCTCAAATTGAACCTCAGTATTGGTCGCTTCTGCTATTTCAAAGCCTTTCTTTTTAATAGCTTGGTAAACTTGTAGTATTTTTTCTGAGGATAAATCACGAATTTCTAAGCTCAAAATCACCTCTCCAGGAATTACATTCGGAGCTCCTGGATTTGCTTTAATCCTTCCAACAGTTCCAACTTGTTTTCCTTCAAAACTCTTGGTAGTCTCATTGACGGCAATAATAAAATTGGCAGCGGCTATTAAGGCATCTTGTCTTCCGTTCATGGGAGTAGTGCCCGCATGATTGGCAAAGCCTTTAAAAGTAACATCCCACCAATTGAGTCCCACAATACCCTCAACGACGCCAATATCTATATTTTCTTCATCTAGAATTCCGCCTTGTTCAATATGTAGCTCTATAAAGGCTGCTAAATCTCCTTTTTTACGAATTACCTCAGAAAGTTTATCAGTATTTCCGCCAATACGGTTCATGCCTTCGCCCATACTAAACCCAGTGGTGTTTTTAATGCCCAATGCACTATCTGGTAATTCACCCACAATTGCTCGACTTCCCATAACACCTCCTTCTTCATTAGAAAATATGATAAGCTCTAACGGATGTTGTGTTGTAATGTTATTTTCTTCTAATATTCTAACCGCCTCAATGGAAGCCATAGAACCAACACAACCGTCATAATTACCACCATCAGGTACCATATCAATATGAGAACCAAATGCAATTGGTGATAATTGTGGATTTTCTCCTGCTCTTTTTCCTATGATATTTCCTGCAAAATCAACAGAAACCTCAAGGCCTGCTTCACGCATGATTTCTATTGTAAATTTTCTACCTTCAATATCCCCATCGCTAAAAGCGACACGATTTCCTTCACCATTCGGTTTTTGACCAAATTTTGCAAGTTGTTTTATAGATTTTTCGAGTCGGTCTTGGTTGACCTTTAGTGTTTTTTGTGAGCTACAAAGCGTAAAAAAAGCCAAAGCGATTCCTAAGGAAAAAATTTTCTGATATATCATGCCAAAAAGATAAATAAATTCTTGGATTCTTATAGTATTGAAGTATCAATACTTAAATCTGCATGTTGCCAAGCCTTTTCAAATTCAGCTTTGATTTGAGCAGCTTCATCCGCTTTATTTTGGGCGTCTAAACTTTTGTGCAGCCCCATTAGTGACCATCCGTTTTGTCTTAAATCATCTAAATCTTCTTTGAAAACAGTTTCAGCCTCTTCAAACTTATTTGCCCTTAAAAGAATGGCTCCCAAGTTTTGACGTGGAGGCACGTGCCAAGACGAAGGTTCGTTATACACCAAATTGTCTTCAATTTGTACAGCTTTTTTTAGATGATTTATAGCTTTATCATAATCACCTTCTGTAGCCGCTATTTCTCCTGTTACAATCTCAAAAGCCAATTCTGCAATGGTGAGACTTGAATCAAAACCAACAGCCATGAGGCTTTCTAAATCTTCATCAGCCATCATAGTTTTAATAGCTTCGAGCTCTTCTTTAGCATCTTTGAGGTTATTTTTTCTTGTAAAAGCTATTCCCCTTGCATAGTGCCACATGAGCCTCAAGTGTTTTATATCAGCGTTAGGTGCAGGCATGGTTAAAATATCATTCCATTTTCCAAAACGTACATAAGACAATAATGGAGTGGCAGCAAAATTTTGTAAGAAGTGTAGTTCCTGCATTTCACCTACCGGTACTTTTTCGGCAGTTTTTTTAGCAGCATCAATGGCAATATCACTATTGCCTAATAGGCTAGATGCCGACCATAGAAAATGAATGTTATGCGGGTAATACCCTAAAGGATACATCCCTTGCGCGTAACACTGAGAAATATAATCCTCATCGGCAAGTACGGCTTTCTGATTAACCTTAACCGCATCATAATAGCGGCCAACCCTTATGTAAATATGAGAGGGCATATGTACAATATGACCCGCACCCGGCATCAAAGTTCCAAGTTTATCGGCACTCGCCTCCGCTAAATCTGGTTTTGGTAGCTCTACCATGTGAATATAATAGTGATGCGCCCCCGGGTTATCAGGATTTAGTTGAATCGCTTTTTCTAATGCCGCTTTTGCTTCAAAAATATTAGGAGAAGGATTACCTTCTTTATCCCAATAATTCCAAGGCACGGTATTCATTACGGAGGCTGCAAAAAGCGTTTGAATTTGGTCATCTTCCGGAAAAGTAGCTACCACTTTCTTCATCGCATTCATATAAGCGAGATTCAAGTCTTCTGTTGTTATTGAAGTATCTGCTGAATATCTAGTAGAAAGAGCTTGTATCAATGCCTTTTCTTTAGCAGTTCCGTTTGAGGCCATCTTGGTCGCCTTTTTAAGCGAGCCCAAAGCCTGATTAATACGTTCTCTTAAGGGTGCTGGGTCATTAATATTAGGCCCCAATGCGTAAGCCTGTCCCCAAAAAGTCATAGGGGAATTAGGATCTAACCTAGAAGCTTCTAAAAAAGACCGATGTGCCTCAGCATGGTTAAAGGCATAAGTTAGTCGTAACCCTTGATTAAAAAATGTTTGAGCTTCTTCATTGGTGGTACTTATCTTGTACTGTAAAGTGCCTAGATTTTCAAATAGTGGAGAAATCTGTTTGGTACTATCAATATCCCCTAGCATAAATTTAGCCGAAGTACACTTTATAAAATTTAATCCTGCAAATTCTCTCTTCTTTGAATTTTCGCTTTGTTTTTCACTAATAGTAATGGTCAGAATTACGGCCAAGACGAGAAATCCAATAACCCATTTTTGTTTTGTAGTCATTTGTTTGGTTTTTGTGGTTGCTAGCTAAAAAAAATACCAATCTAATATTAGTAGTTGATAGTGGGAGGAATTGCTTAAAGATAGAGAAATATAGTATGTGAAAAGTAAATAATTAACTGATTTTCATTTGGTTAATAGATAGCTTATTAAGCTAATGTCATTTTTTGCCAAATTTCTTTAGACTTCTATTGCTTTTTTTAACTTTGCCCGACGTATGAAAAAACTAATCCCCACTTTAGTGTTTTTGATGTGCTTGAACTTTGTTTCTGGTCAGGATAGAGATAAGGTCTTGCATTATATCGGGGGGAATCTTTATGGTTTGGCCGGGGCAGGAATTGCCAAACAAATCTCTGATGGAAATCGATGGTGGACTTTTGCTGGCGCGATTGGTGGAAGTACTTTAATCGGTTTGGGTAAAGAAGCTGTTGATGCCAGTCAACGAGAAAATGGCTGGGACAATGATGATTTGATTGCTACGATATTGGGTGGAGCTACCGTGGGAGTAGTTATTGATATTGCTGGTGGTAGAAAGAGGAGAAAACTAAAGGCGAAGAATTCGACAACAAATACTGACTTGTTTCTTAACCAAGAATGGTCAAATCAATCAATTGCTTATTTAAAAGAATTAGATAGAATGCCCACTCTTAATGAGTTGGCGATGCCAAAGGTACTTTTGAAGAATCAAACAGATTAAAGAAGCCCTCTCGCTTTTATTTCCAAATATTTATTGATGGTGTTTATGGTAAGGTCTTCAGGCTTGGTAAGTATCGTTTGAATGCCGTATTTACGAAGTTCATTTACAATTAACTTCTTTTCAAATAAGAATTTTTCTGCAATGGTCTGCTCAAATATTTGATGGGTGTTTTCTGCTTTTTTAGCTGCAAACTCAACCAACTCCGTATTTTCAAAAAAGATAACCACCAATAAGTGCTGTTTTGCAATGGCTTGTAAGTAGGGGAGTTGTCTATTTAAAGCATCCATCGTTTCAAAATTTGTATAAAGTAATAAAAGGCTACGTTGGTTAAGGTTTCTTTTAATGTCTACGTACAGCCTTGAAAAATCACTTTCTACAAAATTGGTTTCTAAATTGTAAAGTGTTTCCAAGATTAGGTTCATTTGCGAACTGCGACGCTCTGCAACAACCCTATTCTCTATTTTGTTGCTAAAACTAAACATGCCCGCCTTATCATTTTTTTTGATGGCAATATTACTGATGACCAAAGTGGCATTGATTGCATAGTCTAAAAGGCTCAGTTCTTCAAAGGGCATTTTCATAACCCGGCCTTTATCAATAATGGAATAGATGGGTTGTGATTTTTCATCTTGATATTGATTGACCATCAGTTGACTACGTTTCGCGGTTGCTTTCCAATTGATGTTTCTAATATCATCACCTTGAACGTATTCTTTAATTTGCTCAAACTCCATGGTATGGCCAATCTTTCTAATTTTCTTTAACCCATATTCAAACAAACGATTGGTGAAAGCAATTAAATCATACTTGCGTAATTGCAAAAAGGAGGGATATACAGGTATTTCTTGTTCAGCGTCAAAGCGGTATTTTTTTGCTAAAAACCCGATAGGAGTAGTAGTGAATACGTTTAAGCTTCCAAAGGAGTATATGCCCCTTTCCGTTGGTCTGAGTTTGTAAGCGTATGATTTTTGCTCACCGCTTTTTAAACTACTTTTTAATCCGAAATCACGCTTTTGAAATTGAAAGGGCACTTCATCTATTAATTTTATTTGGGTTTTGAACAAATAGCGATTGGTAACTTCAATTTGAATGATATTGTCATCGCCATTTGAGAGTTTGTCTGGGACTTTGCGTGTACCATCAATTCCTCCTTTAGATAGAAAAAGTAAAATAGTATCAACCAAGACCAATAATAGAAAAATATAAAATAGGATTTGTACCGCCCCTAAAATGTCGTCAAAAATGAATGCACACAAAAACCCTACAATCAATATCGTTAGGACGATAAAGAATCGCTTTTGTAAATAGATATGTCCAAAGAGTTTTTTCAAATTAAAGTATCTGGTTCAAAATTGATAATTTCATCTAACATCTAACATCTAACATCTAACCTATCTAGGTATTTCAATAGATTCGATTAGTTGTTGCACTACTTTATCGGCCGTAAAACCTTCCATTTCGCGCTCTGGAGTTAAAATGATTCGATGGGCTAAAATGGGATTGGCTACTTTTTTAATATCATCCGGAGTTATAAAATCACGTCCGTTTATCGCTGCGAGGGCTTTTGAAGCGTCCATAATGGCAATTGAAGCTCTTGGGGATGCGCCCAAATATAAGTTTGCATTAGTTCTGGTACTGTTTACAATGGAAGCAATGTATCGCAGTAGATTGTCTTCAACGATAATTTCTTTGATAGTATCTTGATATTCCGCAATTTGTTTGGCTGAAAGCACTGATTTTATCAATTTTTCAACATCAGTGTTTTTTTGTTGGTGCTTACTTTCTAAAATGGCAACTTCTTCATCTAAAGAAGGATAATCTACATTTATCTTAAAAAGAAAACGGTCTAATTGTGCCTCTGGTAGTCGGTAAGTGCCTTCTTGTTCCACTGGGTTTTGTGTAGCGAAAACTAAAAATGGTGGTTGCATATCAAACTCTTGTCCATCAATAGTGATTTGACGTTCTGCCATGGCTTCAAATAAGGCAGCTTGGGTTTTAGCGGGGGCTCGATTGATTTCATCAATTAAAATAATGTTTGAAAAAAGCGGTCCTTTTTTGAACTCAAATTCTGAAGTCTTCACATTGAAAATAGAAGTACCTAAAATATCACTGGGCATTAAATCAGGTGTGAATTGAATACGGCTGAAGTCTACATTCATTGTCTTGGCCAATAATTTTGCAGTAACTGTTTTTGCAACCCCTGGGACGCCTTCAATCAAAGAATGGCCATTCGCCAAAATAGAAATGATAAGTAGCTCAATCATATCACTTTGTCCAATGATGACCTTACCCAGTTCTGACTTTATTTTACTAACAGCTTCCTGTAGCTTAGTCAGGTCTATTCTTGAATTAAATTCTAAAGGGTTTTCGTTTTGTTCGTTTGCCTCCATATTATTTTTTAAAATCGGTTATTTTCTTATTTAAGTTAACAAGGTCTTGCTCGCTGTGCATTACCTTGTTTTTAAGATGTGCGATGTATTCAATCAGTTTTTTTACTTCCTCAAGTTTTTTTCCAGATTTGGCTGCTAAAGTCTGTATTGTCTTTTCGTTCAGTGTGCTGGTATCCAAGTAATACTGATTTCTCAAGAATGCCAAAAAATAACTTAGTTTTTTAGAAATTAAATCGGTGTAGTCTTTGTTTTGATGATATAAAGAACCAACGGTTCTAGCGAATTCTACAGACGAATTTTCAAGTGGATTAATAACAGGAATAACTCGTTGTTGTCGTTTGGCTTTAAAAATCACAAAAAGTAATAATCCGACTATAGTCAGGTAATAGCCCCATTTAAGAGCAGTTTGGTTTAAAACAAATCGCATTGGTGAAGTAATGACCGCCCGACCAGCTTTTTTATAATTGTCCCAATATAAATCTGCATTATCTAAATAGGATAGGGTATGGGCAACATAAGCCTCATTTTCCCTTAACATATAATAGTTTGAGAATGCTTGTGGTGTTGTGTTAACAAAAAACTGACCCTTTCCAAAATTGGTTTTAATGAAATTAGGTTTGCGAACTACTTCTTCTATGGTGCCGGTTAGCTCATTTTTTTGTTCATATTTAAGATGTCCTAAGATGGTGGTGTTTACGGTATCTATTGAAGTAATATGAGCTTTATTGGTTCCTCTTGAGAACAAAAATATTTCGTTCTTAAAGTCTTTATGGGTAAGGTCAACAGAAACTGTGTCTTCTAGTAGAGTATATTCATAGTCAATTTCAATATTGAGCGTATCCTTCAAAAAATAGCTAAAAGAAGAGGCGGCAATAAATACGGAATTACCTCGTGCGACATACTTCAACAATTGATTGGTTTCTTGTTTATCTAAGTCAATATTATCATTAACAAAAAAATAATTTGATGCTTTGGTAGAATCGCTATTGACCAAAACATCATAAACACTTTCTTCAACTGTGGTAATTTGGCTTTTTGAAAATAGTTGAGACAATTCGCTATAAAACACAAAACAACCAAAAGGAATTTTATCTGCTGCGGTATATGAAGCTCGCCAATTAAGTGGTTTGGGGCGTGTGACTTCTGTAATAATAATACTAAGAAGTACCACTGCAAATATTCCCAATATGATTTTTGACCTCTTGTCCATTTGATTTATTGGGCTATACTATTGTTTAAAGATTGAAAACTAGAATTTGCTGTCTCATATGAATTCTCATCAATAGACTGTTCACCGTACCAGATGTAATCATATAAATAAGAAACCTCTTTAAAACCTGATTTTAGATTGGGTTTGGTTATTTCATTTTGATAATCTGAATTCGTTTTATCAAAATGCCATTCGATAATATTGGCCTGTGATAATCTTTTTAAAACCCTTAAATAGTGATATCGGATGGCCAAACGGTAGTTTTTATCTTCTAAAGCCCCTTGCAATAAAGTATCTAAATCTAAAGATTCAATATGTTGTTCTGCCAAATCAATATCGATAATGGATCTGGCCTTTTTAGTAAAAATAGTGTTGAATTTTTCGTTGACCAGTAACCTGATAATAAGATAAATGACAAGCCCTCCCATTAAAAAATAGATCAGATATTGCAGAAATTTAAAAGCCTCAGGTGAAATATTTACTCCAAAAATATCATTAAGTCCTCTACTCAACCAGCTTAAAAATCGAGCAATTAGGTTTTGAGATTCTCCTGTTTTAATTTCATAATTAAACTCCTCCCCACTATATTTTTTGTTGAGGTCATTGGGTAAACTTCGTTCTGTTAGTTTGGTAGCTTCATCTTGAGGTATTTGAACGCTATCTTTCTCTAATTGAGAAAACCCCAATAAGAAGAAAAACAAGAACGGCACAATGGTTAGAATTCTTTTCACACTTCGTTATTGCCGATTTTTTCAATTTTACTTCTAGCATTCACATTATATGTTTTTTCATGAAGTGCATAATATAGAATGCCATTTACGAATTGAGATAAACACTGGCCATAAATAGCAATGATTAAAAATAAACAAGTACCTAAGGTATAAACCACGGTTGCAATTATAGAAGTGCTATAGGCGACATCATTTTCTACTACATGAAAGGTATAAACGCCTATAATAACTCCAGGTACAATTAGTGCAACCATAATCAGTACTCCAATGAGCAAACCTAAAATAAAATTAACACCAATTGATCTCCAAAAATTTTTGGTTACTAGATTCCATCCCTCACCAAGAGCATCTGTTACTCCTTTTTGGTTTTGTAGCATATCGTAGAAGGAGACACCTAGCCATGCTTGAATGAAGAATTGTGAAATATAATTAGCAAAAATACCAACCAATGGAATAAAGGCGAATATGATTGAAATTATCATCAAGACCAAAAAAATAGGAATCATTAGCAGGATGAACAAGACAATGTTTCCGAATTGATTTTTTGCATATTCCCAAACTTCTTTTTTGTCAAAATTATCTCCTTGCTTTTCCTCATATTTAATCATATAACTACTTGCTAGGCCATAGTTCAAAACAGCGACCATAATGAAAATAATAAAGAACAAGATTCCGCCAATACCTACCAAAATCATATATTTTGAATCCATGGGTTCTCTAGCGACACCATAGGTATATGAGTCTTCGTATGCAATAACACCCATAAAACCCGATACCAAAAGATAACTCACAATAAGTAGACCTATTAAAAAGATACCATTATAGCTCAGAAAAACATTGGTGAATTTTTTAATGTTTTGTTTAAAAAAATCAAAATAGGTAGTGATGATGTCTCCAAAATCACGATTTACTCTAAGCGGGATGTAATTCTCTGTCATATATTTTCTTTACTCGATAATTAAGATTTGCCCTCGATATTTCAAGTTATTTTTATTATTAGTTTTTCTCGTTTTGCCTCAGAGTCTTTTAGTATTCTTGGATATAGTCCGTAATAGAACACAATCAATAAAAGTGATGTACCAATAATCAAAAATGCCAACCAATTGGGCATGTCTGTGTAGCGTGTTATAAAGCCTTCAATAAACCCGGCAATAATAAAAAATGGAATGGTACTTACTACTACTTTTAAACCATCTTTGGCACCTTTCATAAAGGAAATTCTTCGTGAATAAGTTTTTGGAAATAAAATGCTATTCCCCATTAGAAGACCTGCACATCCAGCAACGATAATAACGGAAATTTCAATGGTACCATGCAACCAAATTTGCTTGTTGGCCTCAAAGAAGACGCCTTTTGTATAAAAAAAAGTGATAAAAGCCCCCAGCATAACTCCGTTACTAAAAAGAATATATGCAGTGCCTATACTGGTAATAACACCAAATGCAAAAGCCAAAAAGGCCACACGAATATTATTAATAGTAATACCCAAAAAGCTACCCAGCTCACTTCCACTTTTATAAATTGCAGCAGGGTCTCCATTTGCAATATTGTTTAGGGTTTCGTTCACATACCCATCTCCTAAAATTAAGCGTACAAAGGTAGCATCATTATATGCAGAAATAGCTCCAATTGCAGATGCTACGATAAAAATTAAAAATGCGATTCCCAATGTTTTTTGATGGTCAGCAAAGAATAGCGGAAATTCGGTTTTCCAGAAGTTGATAACCCTATTGCTACTTTCCTTTTTGTTCTTATAAATTTTTTGATGTGCTTGCGAAGCCAAAGAATTCAAATACAATAAAGTCTTGCTTTCGGCGTAATAAGTTTGCGCATAAGCCAAATCGTTTGTCAATTGAATATAGCCATCGGCCAGTTCATCAGGATTGGTTTTGGAGCTAAGGTTGATAGCTTTTTCAAATGCTATCCATTTTTCCTTATTTTGCTTCACAAAAGCAGCTTCGCGCATAAAATAAAATTACCTTAAAGTTAAATTTAGTATTTAATGAGTAACCTTCAAATCAATACAACGCAAAATGTAAACCTTAATTATAAAATTGTAAGTATTGGAGAGCGAATTTTAGCTTTCCTAATTGATGGTTTTATACTTTATCTCTACGCTTTTTTGGTTGATTTAATCGGAGATGCTATTGGATATATCTATGAAGACAGGTGGACTCAACGTGGCTTGGTAGCTTTAATATTTTTACCAGCAATGTTCTATAGTATGTTGATGCATAGCTTATTCAATGGTCGGACCGTGGGTAAAATGTTATTAAAAATGAGAGTAGTTCGTTTTGATGGTGCCCCTGTGCATTGGAGTAATTATTTAGTGAGATGGATGTTACGCTTGGTTGATATTTGGATTTTCGTGGGTTCCATCGGGTTATTAACCATTTTATTTTCAGAAAGAAGACAGCGTTTAGGTGATGCTGCGGCCGGAACTGTTGTTATTAGCACGAAAAATAAAACTAAAGTATCGCATACGATTCTTGAGGATGTCGAAGAGGCTTACATACCGAAATTTACGAACGTTACATTGCTTACTGATAAAGATGTACGTCTTATAAAAGAAACTTATCAAATTGCCCGAGGAAGTAATGATTTTAAAACCTTAACAGCACTTCGTGTTAAAGTGGATGATATTTTGCAGACCAATTCAGAACTGTACGATATTCAATATATAGATACGGTGTTGAAAGACTATAATTATTACACTCAAAAATTGTAATTGATGTTTTACTTTACCATTGATATTTTAGGGACAATTGCTTTTGCGATTTCTGGAGTCTTGGTTGCTATGGAAAAGAAACTCGATTTATTCGGAGTCTTGATTATAGCCTTTGTAACAGCTATTGGAGGAGGCACTTTAAGAGATTTGTTGATAGGAAATACACCAGTGATTTGGATGCGTGATTCGGTATATGTAATCACCATTATTATTACGGTAATAGTAGCTATTCTATTTGTAAAACAATTGAAATACCTACGTAAATCATTATTTTTATTTGATACCATAGGTATTGGCCTTTACACATTGGTAGGCGTTGAAAAAGGTATTGAGGCCGGACTCTTACCTATTATGTGTATTGCTTTAGGAACCATTACGGCAAGTTTTGGCGGGGTAATTCGTGATATTTTATGCAATGAGATACCTGTGATTTTTAGAAAGGAGATTTATGCTACGGCATGTATTTTAGGCGGTGCTAGTTACTTTCTTTTGAATAAACTGCCCATTGCTTCGAATTACGCCTTTATCATGGCCATTTTGATGGTAATTATTCTGAGGATACTTGCTGTTAAGTTTAATATTCGATTACCAAATATTTATAGAGATTAAAGTTCAATACTTTGACAGCATTCGGAAAACACTTCGACAGACTCAATGTGATAGCTCGGCGTGAGAAGTTCAAGAATCAAGTTCAAAATTATAATTTCATCTAACATCTAAAACACTTCTGCCTTTAAAATCTTTATATTAAGCATAGGCCAATCACCTTCATCTACATCGACTCGATTTATTTTGTCCACTATATCCATACCTTCGATAACTCTACCAAATGGGGTATAACTTCCATCTAAATGGTATGAACCAGGTTTTGTAACCACAATGAAAAATTCATAAGGTGATGCCAGTTTGTGCGGATTGTCACGTTCACTGCTTGGCATGGAGATAGTGCCACGATGATGTTTATGACCTTTTCTGGTATCAGGAGGAAGCAGGTAGCGCCCTATTTTTGCGCGTTTTTTACCTGTTGCCTTATCATCAGAGTTTCCGCCCTGAATAATGAAATTTTTTACTATTCTATGGAATTGAGTATTGTCAAAATATCCTTTTTTGATGAGGTAAATAAAATTGCCTTTGTGGTAGGGAACATTGTCATATAGCTGAATAGTAAAACTACCCATATTAGTGGTTATTCTGGCTTTGGTCTCTTTTACCTCTTTAGCATAATTAAAGAAAAAGTCAATTGCATTTTCTTCTGTCAATACAAATTCAATCTCTTCTTTTTCAATTTCTGATTTGATACTATCAATCTTGTTTTCTATTAATCCAGTTTTAGGAGTATTTTCTATATCTGATTTTTGCCCAGATTTGCTTCCGCAGGATGACAAGAAAAATAGTGTTATACTTGTTAATAAAGAAATTGAAGGTCTTAGCATGAATTTTACTTGTTTTTGCGAACAGCTTATAAAAATAAAAAATCTACCCTTGCCCGGAGATGAATCCCATTATAAAATGGAACCTTTAATTAGACGAGAATGGAGAGAATCAGATAGAATCAAAAATAAGAACCCAAAACAAGCAGCTGTATTGGCATTATTTTATCCGAATGCAAATCACGAGACCCAATTACTTTTAATACTTAGAAAGACGTATCAAGGAGTACATTCTAATCAAATCGGTTTTCCTGGCGGTAAGGTTGAAAAAGATGATAAAAGTTTAATGGATACTGCTTTGCGAGAGACTTTTGAAGAAGTAGGAGTTTTGCAAAATGATGTTGAGGTTTTGAAGTTGTTGACGGAAGTATATATTCCGCCGAGTAACTTTTTAGTTCAATCCTTTATTGGTCTATATAAAAATCCAAAACCTTTTGTAATACAAGAAGATGAAGTTGAAGCCCTGGTTGAAGTGAAATTGACTGATTTTCTAGATGAAAAGAATAAAATTGAGCAACAATTATCAACCTCTTATGCAAAAAATATTCTCGTACCTGCCTTTAAATTAAATGGTTATACCGTTTGGGGTGCTACGGCCATGATGCTTAATGAAATCAAAGACCTTTTAAATAAAGTGCTTTAGCTGTATTTTGTAAATTAGCCAAGTCAAACCAACGCATGAGCATATTTAAAGAAAATCCTTTTGGGCATATTTTATTTTTAAAAAAATGGCTTATCCGTATATTAGGTCTTATGACCCATAATAGGTACAAGCAATTCAATAGGCTTCAAATTGAAGGTTCAGAAATCATCAGAAGTTTGCCAGAACAAAACGTTCTTTTTGTTAGTAACCATCAAACTTATTTTGCAGATGTAGTTGCTATGTTTCATGTTTTTAATGCAAGTTTAAAGGGACGGGACGATAATATCAAGAACGTTGCGTATTTATGGAACCCTAAATTAAACTTCTATTATGTTGCTGCTGCAGAAACCATGGGCAAAAGTTTGTTGACCAAAATTTTAGCCTATGCTGGTTCTATAAGTATTGAACGCACTTGGCGAGCCGATGGTCAAGACGTTAACAGAAAAGTAAAGTTTAGCGACATTTCAAATATTGGTATCGCTTTAGAAGATGGTTGGGTAATCACCTTTCCTCAAGGTACTACTAAACCTTGGAAACCGATAAGAAAAGGTACAGCGCATATTATTAAAAAGTATAAGCCTGTTATAGTGCCCGTTGTAATTGACGGCTTTAGAAGATCTTTTGATAAAAAAGGATTATACATCAAAAAGAAAGGAATTTTACAATCCATGCATATTAAGGAACCTTTGGAAATTGATTATGATAATGAATCTATAGAGCAGATTACAGAAAAACTGGAGTATGCTATTGAACAGCACCCTTCATTTCTGCATGTTATTCCAGAGTCAGAATTAGCTGCTTATGAAGCCGATCATCAAAAGAGGCGTTACAGTCATAAAGACAAAAGCTAAACTTCTAGCTTTTTTAATTCTCGATAGTTTATGTTCAATCGTTTGAGTAAAATCCCATAAAGTAGTCTGTAAAATAGCCAAAGTAGTAGTCCAAAGAAAACAATAGCTAGGGCAAAAACAACGCCAAATAACAACCAGGCAATTAAAGTTGAATCTGCAGATGAAATTCTTTCCGTAAGTTCAACAGGTGGATTGAATATTAAAACCTCAGATAGCACAACGACCATAGTGATTGCAAAAAGCCCTAGATTGAACCAGACATATTGCATTACCGTTTTTCTGGTTTTAATGATTTTTTTCATCAAATCTTTTGCTGAATCTGTAACTGAAATCTTCTTGTAGTTTTGATAAAATTGATAGATAAAATAGATGATAACAAGGTAGAAAATGATATCAATAGTCCAATCTGTTATTTCTACTATCTTAGCACCCTCACCACTAATTTCTTCATTATTAAGTGGAATAAAAGATATCCCTATCCAAAACACAAATTCTATAGTACTGATATAGAAAATCCATTTCACTATGGATGATGATTTCTTCCAAATCATTTTATAGATTTGATCGTAGCTCAACTTAGGAAGCGTAGCCTCTTGACGTTGCCAGTCTTTTTTTAATAATTCCAGTTCGTCCATCATAACCTTATGGGTTGAGTATGGTTCTTAATTTATTTTTTATTCTATTCATTTTTACACGGGCATTTACTTCAGATATACCTAAAGTTTCAGAGATTTCAGAATAGTCTTTATCTTCTAAATATAAAAACACCAACGCCTTATCAATATCACCCAATTGTTTGACAGCATCGTACATTAATTTTAATTGACGTTCTTGCGTATCGTCGTATTCGTCGGCCTTAATTTTAAAGATTACCGAATCATAATCTTGGGTTCGAACCCTTTTTTTTGACTTACGGTATAGTGTAATAGCAGTGTTCAAAGCTACTCGATACATCCATGTGCTAAATTTTGCCTCACCTCTAAATTTTGGATAAGCTTTCCAGAGTTGAATGGTTATTTCTTGAAACAGGTCGTTATGTGAATCCCTATCATTTGTGTATAGGCTGCACACCTTGTGAACAATATTTTGATTGCTCTCCAATTCGGTAACGAATTTGTGTTCCAGTTCTTTGTTCACAGAATGGTTGGGTAGATTCTTTTAACAGGTTAGTAGTCAAAAGATAGAATTTG
>Ga0316204_10003838_pt1 | contig 28742 bp, 20 predicted proteins | sample 6monrhotite_MG_2_FD_205661 | JGI IMG/M metagenome (GOLD analysis project Ga0316204, IMG submission 205661) | Microbial mat bacterial communities from mineral coupon in-situ incubated in ocean water Damariscotta River, Maine, United States -... | ecosystem: Environmental > Aquatic > Marine >...
CATCGGCAAGAGAGGTTTGAGTTAGATTTTTCCAGGCCATTTTTAGTGCTCCATTGAAGTATTTTAATGAGGTGTATTTTAAAAGTTAGTGGCTTTACATATCAGAATATTTTGAGTTTTTCAAAGGATTCTCGTGCAAAGGTCTCACTTAGCTAATATAGCCCAATAGCCTTCTAAGAAATCTCTAAATAATTCAATGATAATTACTTTAAATTTCTTATTCCTAAATTCTAAGCAACTCTATGCTGTTTATTGGCTAAAATAGCCCCTAAACCACAAAAAGAGATCAGTTGAATGTCTAACAAAACGAATATGACGACCAAAATATTAATTTGGATGGCCGCGGGTTTAGTGCTCGGTAGTCTGATTAATGCCTTCGCCAGTAATGTTGCTTTTGTTCAGGATTATTTTGTGAATGGCCTGTTCCATGTCGCGGGTGAAATGTTTATCAGCTTGCTAAAAATGCTGGTGGTTCCGCTGGTGACCTTCTCTTTGATTGTGGGTGTCTGTGGCATTGGGGATATTAATAAACTTGGACGAGTTGGTGCTAAATCGTTTGGTCTGTTTATGCTCACCACGGCCTTAGCGATTACGCTTGCCATCTCGGTTGCGAGTCTTATTGGGCCGGGTGAAGGCTTTGATATGACGCAATCAGAAGCGACGGAGTTTAGCGTCAAAGAAGCACCGCCTTTAACTCAAGTCTTTATTGATCTGATTCCAAGCAACCCTGTTGCCGCTTACGCAGAAGGCAATATGCTGCAAATTATCTTCTTCACGATTCTGTTTGCGGTCTGTATTTTAATGATAGGTGGGCGCGGAAAGCCAATTAGTGAAGGCGCTGAAAGACTGAATGAAGTGATGATGAAGCTGGTAACCATTGTGATGCACGTTGCCCCTTATGGCGTATTTGCCCTAATGGCTAAAACCTTCTCTGTACAAGGCTTAGGTTTAATCATACCGATGATCAGTTACTTTGGTGTGGTGGTGCTGGTATTACTCCTGCATGCCACAGGTACACTAATGATCTTGCTTAAGACCTTAGGTAAGGTCAGCCCGATGATGTTTCTGAAAAAGATGCGTGCGGTGCAAATCTTTGCCTTCAGTACATCCAGCTCTAACGCAACCATTCCCGTGACACTCATGGCCACTGAAAAACGCTTGGGAGTGGATAATTCAACAGCCTCATTTATTGTGCCATTTGGTGCCACTATCAATATGGATGGTACGGCGATTATGCAGGGTGTTGCAACGGTCTTTATCGCCAATGTGTATGGCATTGATTTAGGGTTAACTGAGTACCTAACGATTATTGGAATGTCTGTTTTAGCTTCGATCGGTACCGCTGGTGTGCCAGGTGTGGGTTTGATTATGTTAGCGATGGTTTTCCATCAAGTCGGCTTGCCGATCGAGGGAATTGCACTGATTATGGGAGTAGATCGTCTGCTTGATATGATGCGAACAGCCGTGAATGTAACAGGAGACAGTGCCATCACAACCATTGTTGCCCGCAGTGAGAACTCCATAAATATGGAAACTTACAACAACCCTAATGCAGGTGTGATTGAAGATGTGCATCTTCCACATGGAACAGTCAAAAATGGCTAATGAATAGCTCATAAAAACTCTATTTGATAAAAAGCCTATTTTTAAAATAGGCTTTTTTTTGCGTAATTCTAACCTTTTATGGGGTCTGTTATGGAAGGAGCATGGTTCGATCTATCTAATCTAGATCGCTTTTAGATGATTGTTAAGCTGCCTTATCAGGGTCAACATTATCTGTAGGTTCAATGTACGCATAAGGGTAGCTCAACTCACGATTTTGAAAATTGAGAATCGCATCATTTTTAATCACGCCATCTTCTATGGTAATCGCCTGTCTAATCGTCTCATTCTCTTGCCAACTCTCTCGGCCAGCCAGTACCGTCGGTAGATAAACAATTAACGCTGCAGAGATGGATCGTGTGGCGCTCTCCCACAGATAACTAGGAGTATGATCTACCGCGTAGTAATCAATGGTTTCATACTTAAACATTGGCTCTTTGAAGGTGGTCGGTTTGGCAAAAAAGAAGCCCATTCCCTCATCGCAACTGACATCAATGATCAGGCTATTGGGTTTAAGGCATGCCCTTTCAGTTTCGATGACAAAATCAGTGGGATTGTCGGTATCTTGAAAGGTTCCATTCACAATAATATCGGCTTCACTAATCAGGTCCGTCAGCGGGTGCGTGGTACCATCGCGCTCCACCACCATCATACGTGCCTCGTTCTCGATACCTTCTCGAATTCTAACATAGTTACAATCAAGCACTTCTTCACGCACTTCGTCATCTGGGCGCTGAATGCAGATGGTAATATCTCTAAAACCGTGCGCCTTAAGCGCGTATATCGCACCACGACTAACGGCCCCAAAACCAAAAATAACGGTTTTACGCTGATTACCGTAATGGCCGTCAATCCCTTTAAGCTGCAGGGAGTGTAGTACCGCACAATAACCCGCCATCTCGTTATTTTTATAGAAGGTGTGGCGACCCATGTTTCCAGAAGAGGACCAAATAAACATATCCTCAAAGGCAATGAGCGTCTGTTTACGATCAAGCGCTGCCTGAGTGATGTCCTTTTGCTGTACACAATGCACATAACCCCAAAGTGTGCCGCCGACTTTAAGTTCTTGTAAATCCGCTAAGACTGGCTTGGCAATAATGACTGTGCCAAGGTCGGCCAGTAACTCGTGGCGAGTGGCAATGCCGCCCGTCATTGCTGCAATTTCCGCATCGGTAATACCAAAGGGTAGACCATAGCCTTCTTCAAAAATCAATTGACGGCGAAGCGCTTCTGGAATACGCGGCAAATGACTTGGATGGATTGGGTATCGTCGTTCATCTTGTTTTTTTGAAGTCCCAATGACTCCTATTTTTAATGTGTTCATGTTGTCATGTTGTCATGTCCTTGTTATGAAAAAATTCAATAAGTGTGACTGCAAGAACGAATTATCAGTTTCGCTAATAGGCCTGTTGTATGCTCTGCTCTGCCGTAAGCTCTCCAAAGTTTCAGCAAACGAAGCTCTGTAGAAATGACCGTGATATTAAGCCTAACGCCTTTTTAAGCGGCTTGCGGCTTGAAACCAGCAAAGGGTGATTGCCAACAATATTGCTAAAACTCAGCTCACTCAAATCAAGCGCTGAGTTAGAGAGCATCTTTATTAAGGAGCCTCTGAATAAGTCCTTTGAAATTCTGAGGGACTTATTCAGAGGCTCCTTAAGCAATTTGTTAGATGTTTATGTTTAATATGGGAAGTTTGTTGATATGGTTAATGTAATGGCTGACTGTAGTTTTCAGTGCTATAAGGATAAGTAAATATTTTCTGAGGTATTACCCTAGATAGGCACTCCACCAACATTAGGCTGATGACTTTATCATAGGACATGGCATTCGCCATTTTGCACGCTTGCGGGAAGTAGCTGGAACCAAAATTCATTCCAGGAATTAGATTGGCTTCCATAAAATAGCACTTGCCGTCGCCATCCATTTTAATGTCTATGCGACCAAATCCCCTTGCACCTAAAGCAATAAAGGATTCAGTTGCGAGATCTATAATATTTTTAAGCTCATTTATTTGAATTTTTTTCAGTGTTTCTGTATCAAACTTCTTAACCTCAGCCCCTAATATTCTTAGGCCACCAGTAGATTCAGGAGGAATAATTTCAATAGCAGAAGTGAACAATTGTCCTAAATCGTTTTCAATAACGGCAACCGTAAACTCTCTACCGCTAAGATACTCTTCAACGAGAATAGGCAACTGATACAACTCGTAAAGAGATAATACTTTTGCATTAAATTCACTAAAACTTTGAACAAAAGATAGATCATCAACACCATTACCGTTAGCGGCATCAATCGGTTTTAGAAACAGCGGAAATGAGAATGGCAGTTCACTTTCATAAGCATACTGGCCAGGGACCGCCATAAAATATTTTGCCGTATTAATGCCAGCATGACTCAAACATAATTTTGCCAATGCCTTGTCAGAATCGTATTTTAGCGTTTCTCTGTTAGAACCTGAAAAGATTATATTTTGCTTAGCAAAATAGTCAGAAAACCAGATGTCATTGCCATTCACTACAGGCATATATTTTGCAGCTAACACAACCAAATCGGGTTTTCTGTTTGCCACGTTATCTAAATCATTAAGAGAGGAACAGACAGACAATATAGCCGTATGACCAAGCTTTTTTATCGACTCGACAACATTGAGGCAGGCGAGCTGCGAACCAAATCCCGTTTCTTTTAAGTCACCATTCAGTGACGTGATTATTTCGATTTTCATTTAATATTTCCAATAGATTGGATCCAAATTGGACCAAAAAGTCGGCGTTATGAAATGAACTCAAAATGAGATGGATTAAAATCACAAAAACGACAGACGAGAATGCCTGCTTATCAAAGAAGAGCGCGGTAAAAAAGATAAGCCTTGTACTATAGCACTATTTACCCTTTTTTCCCTAAGGAAATAGCTAGGCTCCAACGGATATACTTGAAAATAACAAAAAGGTGGGGCTGAAAATTTCGCAGATTAAAACTTAACCAGACAACCTGCCCTCTTAAAAAATGACCCTGTAAATTAAACTGTGTAAACGCTCATATATTAAAATCCTCTAAAAAGAAAAATACTATGAGCAATACAGATCACTACATAAAATCAACCTAGTTAAATGTTCTAAAGTTTTTCTTCTTTTTAGGTTTTTTAGTCGTTGCTGGTTTTTTAGGTTCTTTGATTTCTTTTGGCTCTTTGATTGGACGCTCGTACTCCATCCATTCATCCAATTTATTCCATACTTCCGTTAAGCCATCACGCTTTAAAGATGAAAACAATTGTGCCGTTGCCATTGGATACTCTGCTTTAATGAGTTCCTGAAGCTTTAAAAGGCTGGCTTTGGCTGGGCCCTTTTTAAGTTTATCCGATTTCGTTAGTAAAATATGAATAGGTAACTCTAAAGAGTGTGACCAGTCCAGCATCTGTAAATCAATGTCCGTGGGTGGCATTCTGCAATCCATTAATAGAATCAAGCCTTTTAAACCGGTGCTCTTTTCAATGTATTCCGTTAGACCCGCTTCCCAAGCTTGCTTGATTTTGACATTCACTTTAGCAAAACCATAACCCGGTAAATCCACCAAGGCACGAGTCTCATCGACTGGAAAAAAGTTAATGAGCTGAGTACGCCCAGGGGTTTTACTGATACGAGCCAAACCTTTTTGCGAGGTAATCACATTTAAAGCGCTGGATTTTCCAGAATTAGAGCGCCCTGCAAACGCCACTTCATGGGTTAAATCATCAGGACATAATGCGAGTGTTGGTACACTTTTAAGATAGGTGGCTTGTTGGTATAGAGGATGTTGCATAGTTAGGTGTTTTCCGAAAACTTTAATACTTTATCAATAGTGTTCATAAGTATATACTCTATCCTATTTTTTAACGAATCTATCCGCTTAAAACCCCAAATAAATAAGGTTTAACCCCTTTTTTGAAAAAGAGAATTAAGCTAAATAGATCATTCTAAAGCTCAATATAGACGTACCTAATGACTGAAATAAACACACAAGCTCACCAAGAAAACAGTAAACACACTAATCAAAATCAGCCCTCTCAGAAGCCCAAACAAACTAAAAAACCCAATCAATTTTGGAATTTTCTTGGCTCAATGAATTTAGCCGTGACCCTTTTAATGATGCTTTCCATCGCATCGGTTATCGGTACCGTTTTAAAACAAAACCAAGCGCCACAAGATTATATAGTGCAATTTGGGCCTTTTTGGGCCGATGTATTTAACAGTTTAGGCCTGTTCCATGTCTATGGCGCACTGTGGTTTGTCTTAGTGTTAATCTTTCTATTAATTTCCACCAGTGTTTGTGTCACTCGTAATACACCCAGCTTTTTAAAGGACATGAAACAGTTTAGTGAAAAACTGTCTCGAACCGCCCTTCAACATCAACCGAACAACACCTCTTTTGAAACGACCATCGATTTAGAAAAACAACAAAACCATGCAACCGCCTTGCTGCAACACAAAGGTTATAAAACCAGAGTACATCAGCGTGATGATGGCAGTGTTACGGTAGCGGGTTTAAAAGGTCGATGGAATCGTTTAGGTTATCTGTTTACCCATATATCGATCATTATTATTTGTTTAGGCGCGCTTTTAGACAGCAATCTACTGCTTAAATACCGTGAATTAACGGGCAATTTACAAGCTGAAACCCGTGCGGTTAGCTTAGATGAAATTGGTGAAAAATCTTGGTTAGATGCAGATAACTTATCTTTTAGAGGGTCTATTAATGTTCCTGAAGGCGGCAAAACCGATATTCTGTTTTTACCTTATGAGGACGGTTTCTTAGTACAACAATTGCCGTTTAGCATTGAAAATACCAACTTTAGAGTCGAGTATTACGACACGGGTATGCCTAAATCTTTTGAAAGTGATTTGGTTCTAACGGCGCCTGAATTAGAAGAACCTATTAAGGCCACCATTGCCGTAAACTACCCTCTTTATTATAAAAACTATGCTATTTATCAGTCTTCTTTTGGCGACGGTGGCACAAAATTAAACTTAAAAGTGCATGCGCTTAAATCGCCTAGAATTAACCCTTTAAATCTTGATAGTAATATCAATAGCGTTGAGCCATTAAAAACACCCGATGGTAAATTTAACATCGAATTTAATGACTTTAAAATGCATAACATTGTGCCTGCCTCGGATGAACTGATGGCCCAAACAGGCAAAAAAATGCATAACAATGGCCCAACCATTATCTTTAAGGTTCGTAATGAACAAGGTAAAGCTTGGGAGTATGAAAACTACATAGCGCCCAGTATGCAAGAAGGTCGCCTATTTTATATGACAGGGGTTCGTACCTTAAATTCTGAGCCGTTTAGGTATATGTTTATTCCAGCGGATGAGAATAGAAAAACAGAACGTTTCTTTAACTTTTTAACACTGCTTAACAATCCCAACGAATCGGTACAAATATTCAGTGCGCAGTATCCTAAAAACGAACAGATTTCTGACGAAAATTACCAACTGCAACAAAACTTGCTCAAGCAGCTGCTCGTTCTATTCCGAGCCAGAGGTTATGAAGGCATTAAAGACTTTATTAGTACGAATGTGCCTGCCGAAGAGCAAGAAGTTGTCACTAAATACTACTTTGAGCAAGTCAGTTTTGCATTACAAGTTATTTATTTAGAAACGCTAAAACGTGAAGAGGTTATACCAGACCATGATAGTGATATTTCTGAATTCAATAAGGTATGGTTTGACGATGCATTACGTGCCATTTCAAGTTTAAGTCGCTATGGACCGCCAATGTATTTTGAAGTTGAAAACTTTACTCAAATACAATCAACAGGATTACAAATCACTAAATCACCCGGTAAAGATACTGTTTACTTTGGTAGCGCGATGCTAATAATTGGGGTCTTTTTCCTATTCTATGTACGCCAACGTCGTGTTTGGATTCATATCAAACCAAACTCAGAACCCAATGCGGAAAGCGACTCAGTATCAAACGCTGAAGTCACTATTGCCGCTAAAGATAATAAAAACTTACCAGAAACAACCAAAGAGTTTGATGAACTGGTAGATAAACTAAAACAATTTAATAATAAGAACGCATAGTAAGGCTATAACAATGCAAAAAGAAACCTATCTAGATGAATTTAAGAGTGCCGAAAAAAAGGCATTTACCCTGAGAGATGCCGCTTGGATTGCTTTTGTCATTCTCAGCACGCTGTACGCTTGGACACAATATGGTCATATGGATGGCTATGAAATCGCTATTTTAATTGGAACCGCAATCAGTTTAATTTGGTTAGGCCGCTTCTGGCCAAGCATGCAAACGGTTACGGTTGTATCGGGTTTAATGACCGCACTTGCACTTTGGACCTATCACAATCATGGCAATGCCATCACGGCCAATGAAACTGCTTTTTTCTTAAGATTCCTAGTCTCCAGTCAATCTGCCATTATGTGGATGAATACGCTGTTTGTGTTAGCCACGGTGACCTACTTTATTGCTCTATATAATAAATCGGACTTTACTTATAAAACAGCGGCTTTCATGGTTTGGGCGGCTTCCACTTTTGGTTTAGTCGGCATGTTTGTCCGCTGGCGTGAGTCTTACCTAATCAATACGGATTATGGTCATATTCCTGTCAGTAGTCTTTATGAAGTATTCATTCTATTTGTTGTCATGACGGCACTGATGTATTTGTATTACGAACAACGTTATAAAACTCGTGCTTTAGGCGGTTTTGTTATGCTGGTGATTAGCGCGGCCGTTGGTTTTATCCTTTGGTATACATTTGATAAAGAGGCGCATGTTATTCAGCCTTTAGTACCCGCCCTACAAAGTTATTGGATGAAGATACATGTACCTGCTAACTTCGTTGGTTATGGCGCCTTCTCGATTGCCGCAATGATTGGTATTGCCTACCTAATCACTGAAAAATCACTCAAGAAAAATCCTGAAAGTTCATTTGCAGCCAGAATGCCTAGCTTAGAACTGATGGACGATGTGATGTATAAAACCATCTCATTAGGCTTTGCTTTCTTCACCATTGCGACCGTTTTAGGCGCTATGTGGGCGGCTGAAGCTTGGGGTGGATACTGGTCGTGGGATCCTAAAGAAACCTGGGCGCTGATCGTCTGGTTAAACTATGCTGCTTGGTTACATATTCGTATGTCTAAAGGCTGGCGCGGGGCGGCTATGTCATGGTGGGCCTTCATTGGTCTACTTATTACAACTTTTGCATTTTTGGGTGTTAATATGTTTTTATCTGGTCTACACTCTTATGGCGAACTTTAAAATTTTATGAGGTTAAACAAAATGTTACGTAGAAAACTATTATCTTCATTTGCCGCTCTGTTTATGACAGCCAATTTAAGCGGAACAGCTCTAGCCGACAATTCTGGTTTAATGGCGGGCGTTGAGTATAAAAAAATTCCAAAAGAACAATCCATTGCACCGCATAAAATGAAGGTGGTAGAGGTGTTTGGTTATACGTGTCCGCACTGCTATAACTTGGAGCCAAGTCTACATAAATGGCTAGAAGATAAACCTGCCAACGTTACTTTTGAACGTATGCCTGTTATCTTTGGTAATCCAAACTGGGTCTTTTTAGGAAAAGCGTTCTATACACTTCAAGAGTTAGGTATTCTAGATAAAGCGCATGAAGCGTATTTTCACGCGATTCATCGCGATAAAAAGAATATGCATTCGGTTGAAGAACTGGCTGAATTCTTTAGCCAGTTTGGTCCAACTAAAGGCGAGTTTATTGCCACCTTTAATAGCTTTAAAGTGGATCAATTAACTCGTAAAGCGCATCAACTCACCAAAGAGTATGGTATTGAAGGCGTACCTGCTATTATCGTTAATGGTAAGTACAGAACCGATGTACCTATGGCTGGTAGCCCTAACGAACTTTGGGATGTGGTTAACAAATTGACAAAAAAATAATGAATTACACTGGATAAATTACTTATTTACACGGTATTTAAAGGGGCTTTAGCCCCTTTTTTTGTACTTAAATTAAATTAATTAGTCTGTAGGTCTAGCCATTTAATTTTTAACAGCCCATAATAAATTTCTTTCGTAAGAGGTCTAATTTTTACGAATAATTGATTACTAATATGGGTTAACACTGAGAACTTTATGAAAGCCGCTAAACTATTTGTAGAATGCTTAGAAAACGAGAATGTAGACTTTATTTTCGGAATACCCGGCGAAGAAAATCTTGACCTTATGGATGCGCTTCTAGATTCCGATATTAAATTCATCACGACTCGGCATGAGCAAGGTGCGGCTTATATGGCCGACGTATACGGTCGCTTAACAGGCAAAGCAGGCGTTTGTCTTTCAACGCTAGGGCCAGGCGCAACCAATTTAGTAACTGGCGTAGCCGATGCCAATATGGACAATGCCCCTCTGGTAGCCATTGCAGGTCAAGCAGGCACCTCTCGTTTACATAAAGAATCTCATCAGGTCGTTGATTTAGTCAACATGTTTAAACCCATTACCAAATACGCGGTACAGGTACTTGAACCAGATACGATTCCTGAAGTTGTTCGCAAAGCCTTTAAATTAGCTGAAGCTGAAAAACCAGGTGCCACTTTTATAGACTTACCTGAAAATATCGTTGAGTTTGACACCCTTGAAACGCCTCTTCCAGCCAGTGCCAATCGCTTAACTTTTGCCGATAAAGCCCTAATTAAACAAGCCGCTCAATTAGTCAAAGATGCTAAAAACCCGCTTATTTTAGTGGGTAACGGCGCGGTTAGAGCGCGCGCCAGTGAACAAATAAAAACCTTTGTAGACACCCATAAAATTCCAGTCGTAAATACGTTTATGGCTAAAGGCATCATTCCTTTTTCTCACGATATGGCGATGGGAACCGCTGGTTTACAAAAAGGCGATTATGAAAATGGTGGCTTTGCCAAAGCCGATGTCATTATCTGTGTGGGGTTTGACATGGTTGAATATCATCCTCATCTTTGGAACCCAAATCGCGAACACACGCTCATTCACATCGATACTAAAAAGGCCGAAGTCGATAATAGCTATATTCCTGAAATTGAGTTGATAGGTAATATTGGTGGTAACTTTGCCTCTTTAGGGGAAACCTTATCCGAACTGTGTGATGGATCGGTTGAAAATACTCAGATCGATTTTTTACTGCGCAACGCCATGGTAGAAGAGATGAATCGCTGCCGAGACAGTGATGCTTGGCCGATGTTGCCGCAAAAAATCATTTGGGACTTAAGAACCGCCATGAAGTCATCAGACATCGCCATCAGCGATGTTGGTTCGCATAAAATGTGGATGGCACGTATGTTTCGTTGTGATGAACCCAATACCTGTATTATCTCAAATGGCTTTGCTGGCATGGGCATTGCTGTACCAGGAGCCATTGCGGCAAAATTGGCCTATCCAGAAAAAGGTGTTGTAGCCGTCAGTGGTGATGCGGGTTTTATGATGAATTCGCAAGAAATCGAAACCGCCATGCGTTGCAAAACACCTATTGTTATTTTGATATGGAACGACAGTCAATATGGTTTAATTGAGTGGAAACAACAACGCCGTTTTGGTCGCTCCGCTTATATTGATTTTAAAAACCCCGACTTTGTACAGTATGCGCAATCATTTGGCGCAACGGGCGTTCGAATTAAATCGGCGGAGCAATTACTGCCAACGCTTGAAAAAGCATTGCAACAAAATACCGTTACCGTAATCGATTGTCCTGTTGATTATTCACAGAATGACCGATTAACGGCCTTACTCGGTAATGTACTTTCTGAAATTGAAGGTTAAAAATAAACTAAGGCTTAGTTTGCATGGCCTATTAACGTATTGGAATTGGAGTCAAAAATGAAACAACTTGTTTTAAAATTTTTTAGCTTAAGCTTAGTATCTGCTTTGTTAGTCGGCTGCCAAGAAGACGACGGTAGTTATATGAATTTTACAAAGACAATCAATGAGCCAGTAATACTTGGTTTTGTCGCTGAAGAATCCAGAACAAAATACAATCGCCCTTTACCTAAGCTTGAAGACCTAAATCTTGATTCCGAAAAAATGGCATTAGGCAATATGCTTTACCACGATACTCGCCTATCAGGAGATGGAACAATATCCTGTGCAAGTTGTCATAACTATAATGACGGTGGAGATGATAACGTAGCTGTTTCTACGGGTATCGGTGGTCAACTAGGCCCTATCAATTCGCCAACTGTCTTAAACAGTGGATTTAACTTTAAGCAGTTTTGGGATGGTAGAGGCCAGAATTTACGCCATCAAGCTGAAGGGCCTGTCGACAACCCTATCGAAATGGGCGCTAACTGGGAAAATGTGATTGTAAGAATTCAATCTGTAAATCAATACCAAGAACTATTTAAGAATGTATACCCCAATCAAGGCATTACTAAATACACCATTACCGATGCCATTGCGGAGTTTGAACGCAGTTTAATTACGCCAGCCCCTATTGACGATTACTTAAAGGGGGATGACTCCGCTTTAACGGCCAATCAAATTGCTGGCTATAAATTATTTCAAAACTACGGCTGTGTCTCATGTCATCAAGGCGTTAATTTTGGCTCAAACATGATGCAAAAGTTTGGTGCTATTGCCGCTTATTTTTCGGAAAAAGATGAAAAGCAAGTGGATCAAGGTCGCTATAACCTGACCAAAAATGAAGCCGATAAAAATGTGTTTAAAGTACCAAGTCTACGAAATGTAGAACTCACGGCACCCTATTTTCATAATGCAGGTGCACAAACATTAGACCAAGCTATTATGATTATGGGATTAAATCAATTGGGTCGAACAATACCCGAGGATGAGCGAGCCAAAATTGCTGATTTCTTAACTTCCTTAACTGGAACCGTAAGCGCTAAGCCCATTGCCCCACCAGCAGCAAACAATAACAATTAAAGGAGCCTTAAAATGCAAAATAGAGTTCAAACTACATTAATGACTTTAATTGTTTTAATTGTATTCGCTGTTGTCACAGTTGTTTCAATGAGACCGTCCATAAACATTAACCACCATGAAGAGTATCAAGAAGCTTTTAATCAAATCACTACTCAGTACTTAAGGGTGACTGAGAACGCTTATCGAGTCGCTCAACGTAATGTGGGTCATCATGACTATTTACAAGCTAATATGGTGAAACTATTACGTTATAGCAATGCCATGACCTATCTACCAAATTATTTAAGCTTAGAAGGGAAAGCAGAGCTTCAACAGCATGCAAAAAATATTGCTCAAAACAGTCAAAATTTAGATGAGCTTATGATTGATTTTATGCGCAAAAACTCGGTTCTTAATAATTCCAATAATTATTTAATAGTATTAATTAGAGAGTACCAAATAGCCGAACAAACCATGCATGTAAAACAATTGTTTACCATGTTAGAAAAACAGTTAATGCATTATCAAAATGGCAATGAAAATACCACTGCAGATGATATTTTAACGACCTATAAAACCATCGAAAAATATAACTCCAATATCAGTCCCGCTAATTTAGCCAATCTAAAAACTCATATTGATATTAGCCTAAAATATCAGCCTGTCGTTAAAGCAATTTTACGAGAGTTAGGTGATCCTGGGTTTGAAAATACGGTATCTGAAGCCCAAAAAAGTTACCTACATCACTATCATGTAAAAACGACCTTTGCAGAGTTACTAACTAACATTCTGATTGCTTTAATCGTTACCTTATTAATTTTAGTCGGCATTACCATGTTACTTATTCGTAAAAGCTCTAAAGAATCTGAAATTGCTAATGAAAATTTAGCCGTAAAACTCAGTGAATTAGATCAGCAAAAGCAATTGGCCGATCAGCAAGTGGAAGAGGTTAAAAAAGCTCAAATAGAAATATCTAAGCACCAAAAAGAATCTGAAAAGAATAATGCTAAATTAGTGCTTGCCATAGGGAAAATGAACTTATTAATGGAACAAGTTTCACAAGGTAATTTTTCAGAACGTTTGAATGAAGAGCATTTTGAAGGAGACTTAGCACAGTTAAGAAGCAGTGTTCATAAAGCCCTAGATATTGTTCAGGCCAGTATGAAAGAAATTTCTGATGTTTCTTCCAAGTTATCAAATGGTGACTTGAGCAGTAAAATCACAGGTCAGTATGGTGGAGAACTTCAACAAGTTAAACAATCTATCAACGGTTCTATTGAAAACCTTTCTCGCTTAATTTCGCAAATATCCTCTATCTCTGTTACTGTTCAACGTAAAATTGAGGAAGTGCGTACTGATGCTCAAAATGTGGCACAAAGCTCTAGCCAACAATCAGAAACATTACTTTCTACAATAAATATCGTTGATGAAACAACCAAACAGATTCAGTCTAATACGCAAAACACTCAAAAAGCGACTTTAATCACCTCTGAGCAAGCTGAAGTGCTTAATGAAGGCATGTTGGTCATGTCACAAATGATTGAAGCCATGGATGAAATTAAAGGTTCCTCTGAGAAAATTGCCGATATTATTAGCTTAATTGACAGCATCGCCTTTCAAACCAATTTATTGGCTCTTAATGCGGCTGTTGAAGCCGCACGTGCAGGTGAACAAGGTAGAGGGTTTGCCGTTGTGGCTGGTGAAGTTCGTAATTTAGCGGGTAAATCAGCAGATGCAGCTAAGGATATTTCAAGTTTAATCGGAGATTCAAATCAGAAAGTACAAGTTGGCTCTGAGTTAGTTAATCAGGTCAATACCTCTTTAGAGAGTATTAAACAAAAAGTTGAAATTTTACAAGACTCTGTACAATCTATAAATCAATCCAGTATTGAGCAAGCAAATGGGGCTGAAAACATTACTCAATCCGTGTCTCAAGCTGAAAATATCAGTAATCAAAATACAAAAATGGTTCAGCACACGGCTGATCAAATTAATGAAATTGTTTCAACCACTCAAGAACTGGATCAAGTGGTTAAATCATTTAAACTTTAAGGAAGCTCTGAACCAGTCTTTTAATTTCTGGCAACGGCAAATTTTAGCCATTAAAGCCTGATTTTAATACTAGTTGGATACCCTAAAAACTCATAACGATAAAGGCTGGATCTTACGATCCACGCCTTGAATAGATCAATTTGAAGACACTCAGAGTTTTGAAAGACTGTGAATAGCTTCCCTAATAAAGTAGCTGTTTAAAACGTATTTAAAGGAACCCATATGATTTATGTTAAACGTGATGATGAAGGTAGTATTTTAGAAATGGAGCTATCGCCAAGTCATAATCATGAAGAAATTTGTTTAACCAGTTCAGAGTTAATTGATTTTATTAAAGACTCTCCTGACCGAGAAGCCTTAACAAGAGAGGCTTTAGATCAACTTGATTTAGATATGGTTCGTGTTATTGAAGATTTAATTGATATTATGATTGACCGTGGCTTAATGCGTTTTACCGACCTACCTATTCCTGTACAAAAGAAACTTCTTTTTAAACGAAAAATTCGTGATATTTCTAATGTATCCGATAATTTTGATGAAGAAGAACTCATCAATTTATAAAGCTTATTTTTGTTTAAGGGGAGTTTAATCTCCTTTTATAATCCCATCCTTAATGATCAACTTTCCAATTAAGCCTTTTTAAACGCTTTCAATGAGGCTTTTAATTGCTTCTCGGAATCGCCAGACGAACCACTACGTTTCGCTATTAATGCATAAGCGGAAGGAATGAGCCACAGACTGATTAGGGTCGAAAAGCTCACGCCCCAAAACAAGACTATTCCTAAAATCTCACGGCTTTCAGCACCTGCGCCACTGGATAAAATTAAAGGCAAGGTTCCCACCACCGTTGTAATGGTGGTCATCAAAATGGGTCGTAATCGCAATACCGTCGCTGAAACTAAGGCTCTATAAACAGACAAGCCTTTGTCGCGTAATTGATTGGTAAACTCAACAATTAAAATGCCGTTTTTAGTGGCTAAGCCCAAGAGCAGCACCAAAGCGATTTGACTGTAAATATTGAGACTCATTTCATAATAGAGCAAAGCAAACACCCCGCCCACCAAGGCCAAAGGCACGGTCACTAAAATAACCATTGGGTGAATAAAGCTTTCAAACTGAGCCGCCAGCACCAAATAAATAATGCCTAAACTCAATAAAAACACCATTAAAACCGGCTTGTTAGCGGTCTGAAAATCCTTAGATTGGCCTTTATAATCAATGGTGGCCAATTCTGGCAATGTCTCTCTAGTGAGTTGATTTAAATAGCTTAACGCCTCTCCTAAGGATAGATGATCTTCCAGTTTTGCAGACAAGGTCACCGCTCGCACACCGTTATAACGATTTAAACTGGAAGCCACCCCTTCGGTATTAAATTTAATAATCGCCGATAAGGGAATCATCTTTTCAGTGTCTTCTGATTTGATATAAATCTGCTCTAAATCAGAGGGGGATTGAAACCACTCATAGTCCGCTTTAACGTAAATATTGTACTCTTCGCCCTTATGCTGAAAAGTAGTGACCTTTTTACCCGCTAATAAGCTCTGTAAGGTCTCCGACAAGGCCATATTGTTAATACCAAGCGCCTGAGCCTTGTCATAATCTATTTGCACGCTTAACTGCGGCTTATTTGGCTCATAATCCCAGTCTAAAGCCGTTAAACCAGGATTAGTTTTGGCAATCGCACTGTCCATTAAGACTTTCCAATCCTCTAGGTCTTTAAAGCTAGAGCCGCCAATCACAAATTGGACTGGTTTTTGAATACGCCCGCCAATCGGTGAACGCATAATAGTGGCGGTTTTCACCCCTGTTAAATCGTTCAATTTAGCTTTGGTCTCTTTCATGATTTCAAATGCAGATCGGCGTTTAGACCAATCTTCTAAAACAACTATGACAAAACCACTATTAAAGACCTCTGTATTCCCAAAAGAGCGTGGGGTTCTAATTAGTAATCGCTTGGCCTGCCCCGTTTCTACCAGTGGCATCAAACGCTGTTCAATTTCATTCATATAACTTTGCATGTATTCAAAAGTAGCCCCTTCAGGCCCTTTTACGGTCACAAAAAATACGCCTCTATCCTCTTTTGGGACATACTCCTGAGTTATTTTTTGGCCATACATGACTCCCACGGCAATAACCGTAAAAAAAAACAGAAGGCTCATCCAAGGGTATCTCAGGCTTTTAATCAGCAGCTTTTTAAACAGCCTTAAGCCTCGAGAGCGCTTGCTACTATGTTTTTCTTTTTTAACGGGGGCATCGCTGCGACTTTTAAGAAGATAAGCTGCTAAGGCAGGCGAAAGCGTTAAAGCCACCCAGCTTGAAAAAATGACGGCTACCGAGATGGTAATGGCAAATTCCGAAAACAGTCGCCCTAGCTTGCCCTCTAAAAAAGCAATCGGTGCAAATACAGAAACTAACACCAAGGTGGTAGCAATGACCGCAAAGCCCACTTGTCGAGTGCCTAAATAAGCAGCGGCTTTAGGCGCATAGCCCATATCTAGATGTCGCTGGGTATTTTCAAGCACCACAATGGCATCATCCACCACTAAACCAATGGCTAAAACCAATGCTAACAACGTCAGTAAATTAATTGAGAAACCTAAGGTCCACAACACCCATAACAAAGCAATTAAAGAAACCGGCAAGGTCACTAAGGGCACCATGGCGGTACGCCAGTTTTTCAAGAAAACCAACATGACCACCACGACTAAAATTAAAGCAATCAGTAGCGTTTTATAGACTTCATTAATAGACTGTTTTACAAACACCGAAGAGTCGAAACTATCGGCCAATCTTAAGCCCACAGGTAAAGTGGCATTGATTAAATCTTTTCGTTCTCGAGTAAGTTCGGCAACCGCTAAGGTATTGGCATCGGATTGTTTAACAATACCAATGCCGACCATCGGCTGTCCGTTACCTGTAAACAAACGACGTCTTTCAATGGTACCGAGTTTCACCTCGGCTACTTGTGCTAAACGTATCAAACCTATTTGATTATCTTGTTTAATGATTAAGTTTTGAAAGTCCTCAATGCTTTGCATCGACCTGTTCACTTTCACATTAAACAGAATATCTTTCCCCTGTATCGAGCCAACAGGTAACTCAACATTAGAAGCTCTAAGCTGAGTCTCTATCTCTTGAGTGGTAATGCCATAAGTGGCCATAAGTTTTGGGTTTAACCAAATTCTAAGGGCTAAGGTTTGCCCGCCACCGACACGTACTCGAGAGACGCCATCCAATACCGCAAATCGGTCTACTAAATAGCGTTCTGCATAATCGGTTAACTCTGACACCGTCATTTGATCGCTGTTTAAGTTAAACCACATAATTACGGATTCATCGCTATCCGATTTTTCAACTTCTGGCTGACTGGCTTGTAGAGGTAAGTTATCGGCAATCCGAGAAACACGATCACGAATATCATTGGAGGCGGCATCGATATCTCGCTCAACTGAAAATTCAATTTTGATTCTAGAGCGACCATCGCTTGAAGTGGATTCAATAGACTGAATACCAGAGACACCAGAGATTCTTTTCTCAATAATTTTGGTCACCCGGCTCTCAACCACTTGAGCTGAAGCCCCCAAATACAGGGTATCGATGGTAATAATCGGCGGATCTATATTGGGGTATTCTCGCAAGCTCATGCGATCAAACGCCATCAGGCCAAACAACACTAAAATAATCGAAATAACTGTGGCAAACACCGGACGTTTAATGGAAGTATCGGATAGCCACATGCTTAGGGTTCCCTGCTAACAGGCTTAACACGGAGTTTTAAAAGTTGCTCTTGAGAAGCATTGTTTTGCAGAGCTTTTATCGTAATAGTACTTTGGCTGTTGACTCGCATAATGCCTTGGCTAACTACCAAATCGTCCTTATTTACCCCTTGAATCACTTCGGTATACGCTGGCCCTATCACCCCAGTTTTAATCTCTACTTTATTGGCTTGATAACGGCCCTCTGCTTTCTCTTCTAAAAGATAAATATATTGATGATCACCCAACCTTAAAATGGCATTATTAGGGACTCTTAAAATTAAACGTTCAGGTAAATTAATGTCTGCGTGAACGAACATATTGGTTTTTAATAAACTGTCAGGGTTATCAATTAAAGCTCTGACTTGAACCATACGTGTTGCAGAATCCAATTGCGGCGAAATGGCTGAAACAACACCACCAAACGCTTCATTAGGATAAGCCTCTGTTTGTACAGCGACCTTTAAACCAGCGGTTAAATGCTTTAAATAGGCGGGAGGTATTAACAGATCCAACTTCATCAGTTGATTATTATCAATGCTCACAATATGACTGCCTGACTGCACTAAAGCCCCTTCCGAAATCGAACTTAACCCAATAACGCCATCAAAAGGCGCTAAAATTTTTCGATCTTCTATTTGCGCTTCAATCATTTTTTGCTTGGCAAGACTGGTCTGCCATACATGATATTTTTCATCAATCAACGCCTCTGTAACCGCGGCACGACCAGTGATATTTTTAACTCTCAAATACTGTTTTTTTGCGTCTGCTACCGTTGCTTTAATCTCTTCTAACGAGGCTAACTCCTCTTTAATATTAAGTTCAACCAATAACTGGTTTTTGCTGACTTTTTGTCCATCGGTATAATGTAATTTTTGCACCCTATCCGTTGCACTGGCGACCAACGAGACGGACTTTTCAGCCTGTAAGTGACCTAATATAGACAGTTTTTGCGGCAAAACGACCAACTCTACTTGATAAGCAATCACTTCAATCGGTGGGCGTGCAAAAGCCGTCGTTACAAAAAACAACGACCATATATAAACGATAAATAAAGGTTTAAATTTCAGCATTGGTTGAACCACACTTTTTCTAGAACATATCGTTAAAAAGATAAAATTGTCTATTTGAAAAAAATCATAACAAACAAATCCTTAAATACTATTTTGACTCTAAAAAACTTAATCTAAATGGACAGTAACCTCATTGATTGGTTTTCTTTTCGGTGTATTATTAGGTTTACAATCGTTATCAACGACTCCTAAATATAAAGCGCCTATAATCTCAACTTGCTCGCGATTAATATCTAATAAATCATAGGTTCTTTGATCTGAAATAATCGGGCCAGTGCTCCACTGCACACCAATATTTAAAGACCAAGCCATTAACTGAAAATTTTGAATCGCACAGGCACAAGCCGCATAATCTTCTTTGCAAACTACTGGATCATTAGATAAACGCTGTCCTACTAAAATCACTTGAGGTATCTCATTAAATTTATCAAATGCTTTTTGATAAAGACTAAGGTAAATTGATTCCTTATTATCAGACTCTACTGAGGCATTTTTTAATGCTCTATTATCCGCATAAATATTCGCTAATTTCTGCTGAAAGGATTCCCCTGCTACCCAAAATAACCAAGGCTGAGTTAACTTATGGTTAGGCGCATAAATAGCCGCTTGTAAACAGTGTTCAACAAACTCTGATGAGATGGGAAATTCTTTTTTAGATAAGAACTGATAACACGTTCTTCTGGATTGGATAAAGTCTAAAAAGCTTTTTTGATTCATGGCATAAACTCGATTAGAATGGGCTGATAAAACGAAGCTCAATTATCACTGATAATTCATTTAAATAAACGACTTTATTACACGATCTTAATTATCTATTTTGTTTTTATTCGCCTAAAAAACCCTTGGGATAACTTGTGTCGTTTTGTGGATAAATAGACTATTTCTTTGATTCTATTATTTTATCCACAATTGGTGCACCTTTACCCACAGTACTTATATGTCACTATACACACACCTTTATCACAAGCTAAACTTTTGAAAGTAATAAGGATATCAATTTTATCTACAGATATTCGTTTACTAAGAGTAATAACAAGAGGTTTATATATAAAATATATATACTTAATTAAAGATAACTTTAATATCCAATTTCATCTTTTTAACCTTCTACAATTAAATAAAAAAATAGCTTATGACTTTAAATGAACTCAAATATATTCTTGCTGTTAACCAAGAAAAACATTTTAGAAAAGCTGCTGATAAATGTTTTGTAAGTCAACCTACATTAAGTATTGCCATTAAGAAATTAGAAGATGAATTAGGTGTCATTTTATTTGAAAGACATAAACAAGAAATTTTAGTCACACCAATAGGCAAAGAAATTATTCAACAAGCTGAAGAAATTTTTGAACGAACTAAAAATATTAAAGAATTGGCCAAAGAACACCAAGGTGATTTATCAGCTGAATTAAAAATAGGGGCTATCTATTCTATTGCCCCTTATTTATTTCCAAAACTCATTCCAAATTTTCACTCTTTAGCGCCCAATATTCCTTTAATAATTGAAGAAAATTACACTCATGTTTTAGCAGAAAAATTAAAGACGGGACATTTAGATATCGCGATCTTATCACTGCCTTTTAATGAACCGAATATTGAAACCTTGGCAATTTATAAAGAACCTTTTAAAGCGATTTTGCCAAAAGAATATGCCTTATCAAAAAATCAAAATTTATTATCTTTAGATCAAATCCAAAATGAAACGATTTTATTACTTGGAGCAGGGCATTGTTTTAGAGATCAAGTCATTCAATCCTTTCCAAACTTAATCAAACTTAATCAGCACAATGATCAACTTCAAAAAACCTTTGAGGGCAGTTCATTAGAAACCATTCGATATATGGTTGCATCGGGTGCAGGTATCTCAATTTTTCCTTGTAGCACGCTCTCAGAACGTGATGAGGACCTTTTAAGCATAAAAGACTTACCTAGCCCTAAACCAAGTAGAATAGTGGCTTTAGCATGGCGTAAAAGCTTTCCTAGAACAAAAGCGTTAGAATTGTTTAAACAAGCTATTTCTAATGTTCATATTCCTTGTACAATACCCGTAAAATAAACAATTAATCAGCTATAACAATATGAAATTTAAATCAAAACTATCTATTTTATTGCTTAGTACTTCATTGATTTGCATGCAGGTAAAAGCCAATGAAGTAAGTTCTAAAGAAATGATTGATCCCATGGGCAGTGAAGATCCTTATGAATCTTTTAATCGAACCATGTTTAATTTTAATATGGAATTTAATACGACTATTGGAAGACCTATAGCTGAAGCTTACAGTGACTTTGTACCTCAGCCTGCTCAAACAGGGTTTAAAAACTTTTTTAATAACCTAGCGACCCCTTTATCGAGCTTAAACAGCTTTTTACAAGGTAATGTTGAAGATGGCTTATCCAGTTTTATGCGTTTTACCATTAACAGTACCTTTGGCCTATTTGGTTTATTGGATATTGCAACCCCTGCAGGCTTAGAGCAAATCAATGAAGATTTTGGACAAACTCTTTATAAATGGGGAGTCTGGAATGAGGCAAACTATGTTGTTTTACCCTTTTTAGGCCCTTATACCACTCGAGGTTTAGTATCAGGTTCTGTAGAAGGTTACTATGATCCTATTTATCCAAATGTAATTGATACGGACACACAAGGACGAGCCTTACTCTTTACGGGTAAACATTTTGTTAACTATGTTGAAGCAATCAGATTAATTGATGAATTAAAAAATCAGCCCGACCCTTATGTTTTTGCTCGAGAAAGTTATTTGCAGTATAGAACAAATTTGATTTACAACGGGAATGCACCCCAAGCAGATTTAGATGATTTTGATTTTGAATAAATTTCTATATTGTTATCTAATTCAACTTTGAATTTTTCCATTCTAAAACGGCTTTTGCCGTTTTTTTTTGTCTAAAAATTAGGAATAAAATGTGACTTTTCAAATAACACTATTAGTAGCTGTTTTATTACTGGTTGTCAGTAAAGTTGTTGCAATTATTCATCTAAACTTATCTGAAACCTTGTATTTTGATTTAGATCGTTTGATTGCTCTGATTATTTTTTTAGGGGTGTATCATCAATGGAGTCGATCAAAGTTTAATAGTAAACCCTATTTATTATTAGCTATCAGTGGGGTATTGATAAGTAGCTTGGCAACTTTATTTGGTATTGCATTTGAAAAGATGCTGATTCTGTTTTTTATGACGGCTTTTGTTGAAGAGATTCTGTTAAGAGGGGTGTTATTTGAATTACTATTAAAAAAATTAACACCAAAGGTAACATTAGTATCAACCAGTGTATTTTTCACCTTAGTGCATCCAGCAATTTATAGTAATGCGTTATACGGTTTAGCCGTTTTAATGACAGGACTTTTGTTAGGTTTTACTTATCTGTTTTTTAGAAATCAAAATAGAGAGATGGCTATTGTTTATGTAACGATATTACATGGCTTTATTATTCTATCGGGCTTATTGTTAGGAGTGTTATAAATACTTAATAATAAAAAGTTTTTTCCTGATATATTGAAATAGCCTCATCAAGAATATTCTATTTTAAAAGTGTTTAAAGAGAAGACGATTGCTATGAAAAATGATGTTTTCAAGAAAACAGATGCCTATTCAGAACAGTCTATTAAACAAACCCTAGCGGATCTACAAGTTGAAGCTGAACTGGGTTTAAGTGAATCTGAATGCCAAAAAAGACTTAATCAATTTGGTGTTAACGCCATTATTGAAAAAGAAGAATCCGTTTTGCAGCGTATTGCTCGGCGCTTTTGGGGGCCCATTGCTTGGATGATTGAAGCGGCTGCCATTATGTCGGCGTTGGTTGGTAAGTGGGAAGATTTTATAATTATTCTAATCATGCTGTTTGTGAATGCAGGGTTAGACTTCTTACAGGAACATCGTGCACTTAATGCATTAAAAGCCTTAAAACAGAAATTAGAAAATACGATTATTACTCGTCGTAATGGCGTTTTTACCGACGTGAAATTTAAAAATCTCGTGCCTGGCGATATTATCAAATTGAAGATTGGTGATATTGTGCCAGCCGATGTGGTTTTAATGTCCGAAGGCTATCTGTCAATTGATCAGTCCGCATTGACTGGTGAGTCTTTACCGGTATCGAAAAAGTCGGGTGAAATTGGTTACGCCAATACCGTTATTAAACAGGGTGAAATGTTGGCCGTGGTTGTTAATACAGGCAATCGAACCAATTTTCATAAAGTCGTTTCATTAGTCGCCACCGCGCAACTGCATGAAGTAAGTCATTTTCAAAAAATGGTGGTAAAGGTAGGCAATTTCTTAATTGGCTTAACCTTAAGCATGATTGCTATTATTCTAATCTCTGCCTATTTCCGTGATGAAAATATGATGGAGATTATTCGTTTTGCTTTGGTATTAACCGTTGCCGCCATTCCTGTTGCTTTGCCTGCTGTTCTTTCCGTAACCATGGCCATAGGGGCTTTAAATTTGGCGCGTAAAAAGGCGATAGTCAGTCGATTAGTGGCTATTGAAGAGTTAGCTGGTGTGGATGTTTTTTGTTTGGATAAAACCGGCACGCTAACTCAAAACAATATGACTGTATTTGATTCAGTGGTGTTTAATGGCTATTCGGAGCAAGCGCTATTTTTAACGGCTGTACAAGCTTCTAAACTTGAAAATAATGATCCCATTGAACGACCGCTTTATGCATTTTTTACCGAAAATTATCCGCAAGAAAATTTAGTCTCCATCCAACAACGACACTTTGAACCTTTTGATCCAGTTCGTAAACGAACAGAATCGATTATTGAAATGGATGGTCTGTTTTTTAAAGCCACTAAAGGGGCGGCACAAGTGGTTTTAGCCATGTGTCAATTGGAAGAAAAGCAACAGAAGGAGATAGAAAATCAGGTAGATGCGTTTGCTCATAAAGGTTATCGAACCTTAGCTGTAGCTAAAACGAAAGACAAAGGCAGTTTGGAAGGCGCTGAAAATGATCAGATTTGGACGTTTATAGGTTTAATTCCAATGTATGACCCGCCTAGAGTGGATTCGTCTGAAGTTTTACAAGAAATGCGTTCTTTGGGCGTTCACCCGAAAATGATTACCGGTGATAATTTAGCCATTGCTCGTGAAATCGGTCATATGTTGAATTTTCCGCATAAACCCATCAGGGCAAAACAATTAACAGGGGCCACAGAGGACTCACTTAAGAAATTATTGGAGACCTTAACACAGGCTATATATCAGCGTTTAAATCCCGAAATAGACCCTAAAATAGCCGAAACTTTTGCAGAAGAGGTTATTAACGATTTAGAGAAAGAGTTTGATACTTCTCAGTTAGATAAAGCGTTATTGCATACTCATGAATCGTCCATTCTAGAGATGATTGAAGAGGTGGATATTTTTGCTGAAGTGGTGCCAGAAGATAAATATATGATTGTCGATACTTTGCAAAAAGCCAATCATATTGTGGCCATGACGGGGGATGGGGTAAACGATGCACCGGCACTTAAAAAAGCCGATTGTGGTATTGCGGTACCTAATGCAACGGATGCCGCACGTGCCGCGGCGGATATCATTTTAACAGCGCCTGGAATAGGGGTGATTAATGACGCGATTCAGCAAGCGAGAGTGACTTTTGAACGCATGAAAAGTTATACCATTTTTAGAATTGCTGAAACGATTCGCGTTATTATTTTTATGACATTGGCGATAGTGGTTTTTCAGTTTTATCCTTTAACGGCGTTAATGATTATTATGTTGGCGTTATTGAACGATATTCCTATTTTGGCGATTGCGTACGACAATACCAAAGTACAAAAAAATCCCGTGCGTTGGGATATGAAAGAGATCTTAGTGCTTGCTTCTTGGCTTGGTTTAGCTGGAGTTGTCTCCTCCTTTTTATTGTTTTGGTATTTGATGATGGAGATGCAATTACCAATAGAATTTATTCAGAGTTTATTTTTTGCTAAATTGGTTGTGGCAGGGCATGGCACTATTTATAACACCCGTATTAATGATTGGTTTTTTAAACAGCCTTGGCCATCTTGGACACTGTTTATAGCGACTTTTTCAAGCCGAATTCTTGGCACCATTATCGCCGTTTATGGTTTTGGTTTAATGGAGCCAATTGGTTGGAGTTGGGCAGCAGTAATCTGGGTTTACGCGCTGATTTGGTTTGTATTTAACGATGCCATTAAAATAGTCGTGTTGCGCTTCTATCAGAAGTTGAAAGCGGCTCCTATAATTTAGTATTAAGAGCCTTTAATTTGGCTTTTTCAGCTATTAATTCTTTATAAATATGACGTGCATTGCTTTTGGATAATTGATTAAAAACGGGACGATCTTTATGCTTAGATTGGTCAATCGCATCAACTTCTTCAAGAGAACCATCGCGATCGACTATGGCTTGTACCTGTTTGGTTAACTCAACAAAATAATCGTAAGTTTGGTGTTTTAAGGTCGCTAAATCAGAAGGGGTGCCATGCCCAGGAATTACGATGACATCATCAGGCACCATAGCGATCATTTTTTCAAAAGAAGTTAACCAATCTTTATAAGTACTGCGCTTTAATAAGCCTGGTAGGCGTTCATTAAAACCTAAATCACCCGTAAAAAGTAGTTTACGAGAGGGGATATACATTCCTGTCATAGAAGGGGTGTGACCGCCACCAAAGTTGATCAGTTCTACGGTTTCTTCACCGCCAACATCAATGGTTTTTTGTTGGTCAAAAGTGGTAAATTCACTGGTGACATTTCTAACCGACTGGGTAATGGCTTTTCCGCGACCTTCTGCATAACGTTTTTTAGTGCGTTCAAAAATTCGATTCCAATTATCATTGGCTCTTTGTTGTGAGTAGAGGTTTTTAACGCCAATATCAAACCAGTAACTGGCACCAAAATAGGCATGTCCTTGATCATTTTCAACCGCTAACCATTTCACGGGTTTATTGGTAAGCCGTTTAATTTGTTGATGAAAGCTATAAGCCACGGCTTCATTAGGACCCGCGTTATAGACGAAAACACCGTCTTCAAAGACAATAGCTGATAGGTTATTGTTTAAACCAAAATTAGTGGGCGTGCCCCAAATAAAGCTACCGACTACCGTATAAACGCCGTCCATGACTTTAACCGCTTTTGGAATGGGCAATTCTTTGCCAATATAACCCACTTGTTTTTCAACACTTTTCACTTCTTGAACATAGTTGTAAATAGCATTATGCGTATTTGAAGCATCTGTTTGATATTCTAATTCTTCCGCGTAAGCAGCAAAACCTGCAATAAATGGATCCATATCAGCTTGATTTTTTTCTGAAGAAAGTGCAGAAGTGGATAGCGTGGAGATCAAGAGAACAGAAGTTAATAAAGGAAATGATTTCGATGGTGTGCGTTCTGAAAAAGCCATTTTATAGTTTCTCATTATAATAAAATTTAATTCGCTTCATCATACGACAATAAACAATGTTAAAACAACTGTTTATCCTCTCTTAGTTATTCAATACGAATGGCTGTTTTATCGACGACTTTACGCAAAACAAAGCTGGTATGAACCCCACTGACGCCTTTGATTTGCGTGATATGGTTCAGTAATAAATCTTGATAGGCTTCTAAATCCTTAACGACCACTTTTAATTGATAATCTGCTGTTTGTCCGGTTAATAATAAACACTCTAACACATTGGGTAGAGCGTTAATGGCCTGTTCAAATTGACTAAAACGTTCTTTGGTATGTTTATCCATAGAGATATGAATTAAAGCCATTAAATCTAAACCTAAGGCTTTCGCGTCCAAAATGGTTCGATACCCCACAATGATTCCAGAGGCTTCAAGGGTTTTAAAACGTCTTAAACAGGCAGAAGGGGATAAGCCTATTTGATCAGCTAATTCTTGGTTACTTAAACGACCATTGTCTTGTAAGGCATTTAAAATGGCTTTATCGAAATTATCTAGTTTCATAAGGGCTTTTTTATAAAATTTAATTTTAATAATAATAACTAAATTAACATAATATTGTTTAAATTTTTATTAATGGACAATTGTTTGCAATAAAATTGATGATGCCTAAGTGTAAAATAGAGTCATCATTAAATTCAGAGTTACCAATATGAATCCTTCTAAATATCGCCAAACCGTCACACCCGATTTACCCAATCGTCAGTGGCCAAACCAACAGCACACTCAAGCCCCTATCTGGGTCAGTGTCGATTTGCGAGATGGTAACCAAGCCTTAGCAAATCCAATGAGCGTAGACCAAAAGTTAGCGCTTTGGCATCAGTTGGTGGCAATGGGATTCAAAACCATAGAGATTGGTTTTCCGTCTGCTAGTCAACTTGAATTTGATTTTACCCGTCGTTTAATTGAAGAAAACTTGATTCCTGATGATGTGACGATTCAAGTCTTAGTGCAGGCCAGAGAGCACTTGATTGAGCGAACCTATGAGGCCCTTAAAGGGGTGAAACAAGCCGTAGTGCATGTTTATAACACCACCTCGATTGTGCAGCGTGAGAATGTTTTTGAGAAAACCAAAGACGAGATTAAAGCCATGGCGGTGCAAGGCGCGCAATGGGTTCAAGAGTATGCAATCAAAGCCTCAGAAACCAATCCTGAATCAAAATGGACTTTTCAATATTCACCAGAGAGTTTTTCGCAAACAGAGACGGACTATGCGGTAGAAGTGTGTCAGGCGGTAATGGATGTTTGGCAACCGACACCTGATAAAAAATGTATTTTGAATTTACCTGCTACGGTAGAAAGTACTTCTCCAAATCGTTTTGCCGATCAGGTGGAGTATTTCATTACACATTTAAAAAACCGTGAGTCGGTTTTGATTTCGATTCATACTCATAATGATCGTGGTTGTGCTGTGGCGGCGGCGGAACTGTCTTTATTAGCAGGGGCAGACCGTATTGAAGGTACTTTATTAGGCAATGGTGAACGTACCGGTAATATGGATATTGTTACCTTAGCAATGAACTTGTTTAGTGAAGGTATTGATCCATTATTAGATCTGTCTAAACCTAATAACTGGATACCAGTTGTTGAAGAGGTCACTAAAATAAAGACTCATCCACGTCACCCGTGGATTGGTGAAGTGGTCTATACCGCTTACTCTGGCAGCCATCAGGATGCCATTCGTAAATGTTTATTAAAACAAAAACCAGATGCGTCATGGAACGTGGCTTATTTGCCGATTGATCCTAAAGATATTGGCCGTGATTACGAAGCGATTATTCGTGTTAACAGTCAGTCAGGAAAAGCAGGATCGGCCTTTGTATTAGCGCAAGAGTATGGCTTGAATTTGCCAAAATGGATTCAGCAGGATTTTGCGCCCATTGCTCAACAGTTAGCTGAATCGCATGGGGGAGTAGTCAGTCATAGAGCTCTTTATAAAGCGTTTATTGAATATTATGGTTGTGATCGACAAGAG
>Ga0316204_10003839_pt1 | contig 28738 bp, 20 predicted proteins | sample 6monrhotite_MG_2_FD_205661 | JGI IMG/M metagenome (GOLD analysis project Ga0316204, IMG submission 205661) | Microbial mat bacterial communities from mineral coupon in-situ incubated in ocean water Damariscotta River, Maine, United States -... | ecosystem: Environmental > Aquatic > Marine >...
ATCAAAAATTCTTTAAATCTCAATATTTTAAATCCATCACCGATCGCTATAACGACCGTTATGAAAATACCCCTTATGAAAACAATAAGCTTTATTCGTCTCAGCCTGCTATGCGGCATCCTTGCAATCTGGTTTAGTGCCGCCAACGATGGTCACGCAGCGTTCAGCCATGATCCATCACTAACATGGCAAACATTAAAAACACCCCACTTTCAAATTCACTACCATGACGACGAAGGTAAACTTGCCCAGGAAGTCGCCCATATTGCTGAAAAGGCACATCTGAAAATCACCCGTTTTTTTAGTTGGGCGCCTGACGCACCAACCCACATTGTGTTACAGGATCGAACCGACTTTACCAATGGGTTCGCGGTACCCATGCCACATAACATCATGACCATCTTCGTCACGCCACCGGATGATGTGGATATTATCGGTAACTACCATAACTGGCTCGATTTACTAATCACACATGAATATACCCACATCGTACACATCGACAAAGTGGCAGGAATCCCTAAAAATCTGCGTAATATTTTTGGCCGACTGTCATTATTATTCCCCAACAGCCTGCAACCACCCTGGGTACTGGAAGGCATCGCCACTTATCAAGAATCAACACTTTTTCCAAACGTTGGTCGCGGTAACAACAGTGAGTTTAAAGCCAGGATGCGGCTGGAAGTTGCCTCCGGTATCAAACCAATTTCGCGGGTTAACCAACCCAACGTGAGCTGGCCGGCCGGGGACACTCGCTACCTCTACGGGGTTTACTTCTTTAACTTCCTGGAAGAAACGTACGGCGTGGATAAAATCAACACCTGGATTAACACATACAGTGATAATATCCTGCCCTTTTCGATCAACCGCACCGCAAGTTCAACCTTCGGCAAAAACATGGAAACCTTGTGGCAGGAATTCACCCAGTACCTGCAAACGACGTTTACCCCAGACATCGAGGCCATCAGAGCCAGTGGGTTAATTGAGGGGCAACAAATCACTCAACATGGGTATTTCACCGGCTACCCCAGGAGCCTGCCCAATGGTGATACTTATTTCTTAAAGCAGGACTTTCTCACCAACCCAACATTAATGTTATTAACCAAAGGCGAAACACAAGCCCGTGAAATTGCCTCTATTTACAGCGGCCGTTTTGATATCCACCCGGTGGCCGGCGCACTGGTGGCGCAAGTGGGCCATATTGACAACGTCAATTTATTATCGGACTTACACGTAGTCAACACCACAACGGGAAAAGTAACGCAGCTAACGCGGGGCCAGCGTTACAAACATGCCACCTGGAGCCCGGACGGTAAACAGATTGCCGCAGCACGAATAATCGCGGGAATAAGCGAACTTCATTTGCTGTCAGCCACGGGTGAGTACCAGCAAACCTTATGGCGTGGCCAGCAACATGACGTGATATCAACCTTGGACTGGTCGCCCAACGGACAATCCCTGGTGGCAGCCGTTTGGCGCCCTGAAAGCCACTGGAACCTGGAACAATTTGACCTGGTAGCACGACAGTGGACAAAACTAACCCAAACCCCGGCATCTGAATTTCAACCACAATTCAGCCACGACGGTAAAAGCATTTTGTTTACCGCCGATTATGGCGGTGTTTATAACATTCAGCGCCTGACACTAAACACCGGCGAAATCACGACACTGACCAACGTACTTGGTGGCGCGCTTTCCGCTACACCCACCGCAGACGACCAGGGCATTTATTATATGGGCGCCAATGCAAATGGCACCGACATTTATTATCTTGCGACGGCGACTCCCGTAAGCAATGCCTCAGCACCATTAAGCAACTCAACTCAATCGATATTTACTGATGCCCGCGAGACGGTCAGCAGCGAAACACAATCAGGCCAACACCTGGCGCCGGACACCTCGCCAGCACCCAGTTACAAAAACATTTCCGCCTATTCGGCACTCGACAAAATCACCCCCACGGCGTGGTTTCCGTTTACCGACATTACTGAAGAACGCAGCGAAATTGGGTTTAGCACGTCCGGCAGCGACCCGTTGCTGTGGCATCAATACAGCCTATTGTTTGGCTACGACACTGATAATAACTGGAGTATCGGGGCGCTGGATTATCGTTATGACCGCTGGTACCCAAGCCTAAAACTGTTTTATCAACGGGATGTAATAACAACGCTTAACAATCGGGATGAATTGGTACGTTTTAGCAATTCAGACACCCTGACATCCGAATTGATTTTTCCCTACCTGACCCGCGACCGGCAGTCGGCCCTTCACCTTGGCATCAGCGTCGAAGAAGAATCCGACAAAAAGCTGGGGCTAAACGCTGTCCCCTTTAAAACCCTGCGTGATGAAATACTGGGCGCCGCCATCAGCTATAACTCCAGCAAGCGCTACCCCAGAGGCATTAGCCCTGAAAACGGCCAACGATTTCGGGCAGTGATAGAAGACAGCGATGCCCTGGAAGGCACCTTTGGAGACAACGACTTCAGCGGCCAAGTGTATACCATGGACTGGCGTGCGCTGATATCACTAGGCAAAAAACATGTGCTCGCAGCCCGCCTGGTGTGGGGCTGGGGTACCGATTCACCAAACCGGTTTCGTTTAGGCGGCAGCAGCGACGGCTTCTTTTTATCGCCACCCGGCGCAGCACTGTTCACACCAACCGCAGAAGTCTTTAATAAGCGCGACTATGCCTTACGGGGCTACCCCGAGGGATTGCCCAATTTACGCGGCCGACGCATGGCGCTCACAGAACTGGAATGGCGGTTTCCACTGTACCTGGTGGAAAAAGGCCTGATGGCACCCCCGGTTGGCATCCACCAGTTACACGGTACACTTTTTTATAGTGCCGGCAATGCCTGGGAACAAGGCAACCAAATAGACGACCTGTCACACAGTGCAGGGGTGGAAATTAACACCGAACTGGTGCTCGGATATTTCATCCCGCTCAATTTACGATTGGGTTTCGCCCATGGCTTTGATGAGGGAGGTGAAGACAAAGTTTATTTGGAGATGGGTTTTACGTTTTAGCGAAAGGTTAATGCGTAGCTCGTTCTACGCCCAACGATAAATGTATCACCCTGATCCAGCCAGTTGTATGGAGATTGTGGCGGCATTCCCTGCCACCACCCTACTAATCTCCGCAATTTATGCGGAGATTACGGCGTTATTCTCCGCATGACTGGCCTACAAAGTTTGCCTCCCCTGATGTTCTGATTCAGCGCCGTCACACACTCCAGGTTGAAAACCGCCTGCCAGACTAAAAATCGTGGAACCAACATTTGGTAGGATGAAATACACATACTGCCTGCCTATGCGCGCCCTTACACCAAGCATGACAACGAAACCGGCGAAATAATAACCACACCCCCTCAATGAGGGGTTACGCTCTGCTTTAATTTCGAACATTCTATTAATAATGTCCCTTCTTAAATCTCAAATTTCGGGATTCATTTAGCTAACTATTCGGATAACTATTAAAACCACTCGGATGAGTAGCCCGGATGCAGCCAGCGTTGAAGCGTAAACCATGGAGGGATAGTTCCCCGGGTTCTTTGACCGGGCAACGTATAGCGAAATCCGGGGATGACGAGGTTGAATAACGGGTAAGGGTAAGAATCTAACACCACCCGGGCTACAGTTTGGTGTTATTAAACGCCACAAGTGGATGTGGATAGTAAATTGAACCCCAAAACTTGCGTTAAATAAACCCAACCCACCCTGGATTTTGCCTAAAAGGACGTTTATTCTTCCACAGGCCGTAGACGATTAGCCAAGTTAACACTATCAAGTAAAAACAATGAACGTAAAGAAGCGGCTCCGCAAATATGGGAGAGACGATGGCGAATGAGTTACGGAAAGACTTTTTCATCAGCTATAGCAAAGCCGACAAGCACTGGGCCGAGTGGATAGCCTGGTAGTTGGAAGCGGCGGGTTATTCCACTCACAACCAGGCCTGGGACTTTCGACCTGGCGGTAATTTCGTCCACGAAATGCAAGCCGGTCTGGCGCAGTGTGCGCGTGTACCTGGTGGAAAAAGGCCAGATGGCACCTCCCCACCAGTTACACGGTACAATTTTTTACAGTGCCGGCAATGCCTGGGAACAAGGCAACCAAATTGACGACTTGTCACACAGCGCAGGGGTGGAAATTAACACCAAACTGGTGCTCGGGTATTTCATCCCGCTAAATTTACGGCTGGGTTTTGCCCATGGCTTTGACGAAGGTGGTGAAGATAAGGCTTATTTGGAGGTGGGTTTTACGTTTTAACATAAAACCATCAGTTGAATAGTTAATCAGTATACTGATTGGTGAGTTGAAAAAAAGGGGGCACATCCATGTGACTCACGCAAGCACAACAATATGAAGGTACAACTATTATTTTTTTCTCCCTAAGCGAGTTTTTGTTAACAATACCGGTATCCGCCGGGCGGTAGAACCCCCCAATTGAGGGGGTGGGATGGAAATCGGTAGCCCCTGAGAAGTGGTTTTAGGGATAAATACGTTGTTTATCTACAATCACTTTTTGAATGAACGGTAGATTAAAGCACTGAACCGGTTGTTGGATGGTTTTGAAAGCGAGACGGCCTACCGCGGCATCCTTACCCTGGTTGACCGGAGCGCATCACAAAAAGACGCTGGCGGCTGGCGAAGCACGAACCACGAACCACGCGTTGGTCTTGAATTGACAACAAAAGTACCAGCGTTCAACTTAAAAGCTTGGATGAACATCAAATAAAATCGTGATCTTACCTAATATTCGACTTCAATGGCTTAATTTAGGCTTTTCGCCAGCAAGGCTCCTACAACAAGCACTGGAGATGATAAATTCATAGTAAAACGCCAAGGTCTGTTAACGTTTGAGTTTCGTCACGGTTGCACCACTTTTGTTGTAAAAACACGTCACCTATGGTGTACTGCGCGCACCCTGCCCAGGCCCAAACAAAATTATGGCACGGATAACGATGTACACTATTCACAATACAAGGGCGCAAAAATGGTTTAAAAACGGCAATGCACTTTATAATAGCGCCTCTATTTTTTCTTGTGCTTCCTTTATCGATGCATTATGCAATTGCCGGTAGCGTTTCATGGCCCAACCTTTGTGTCCAGATCGGGCGAGTCGGACAATATCTGCATCAGTGGTGTTTTCCGGCTTCGGGAGTATACCCGATTTGATTAATTTACGTTCCTGAATTTCCGTAACCACGGTAGCAATCGCCATTACAACTAAAATAATGAGTGTCACAATAATCAAGCCGTACCATTCTTGCATAACACACCACCTTATTTGATCGGGTGTACAAAATTCGGATTTGATTTAAGCTCACTCTCAAGCCACACAAAATGAATGCCGTGATTTTGTAGCTGCACTATCGCATCCGTAATGGTTGCCCCACAGCCTAACGATCTACCGATAGCCACCGCTGCACTGCCAGCCGCCGCGCCAGTATAGAAAGCCGCAAATATCTATAGGGCCAAATTTTTACTTATAGCATTTAACTGCTTGGCGATTTGCTTGTCACTTTCAGTTAAGCACGCTAACCATGATATCGTTTGCGATACCGTACAATAATTGCCAACGCTGAACGTTTTTCCAATTTCAGCTAGTTTCTGTCCAGAGTAGCCTTGACTCAATTTCATCGCTATCCACCGAGGTATATTTTTGTTCCCGGTTCCTCTCTGTGCCTTGTAGATGGCCTGTTCGTCTATTTTGAAATATAATCGGCTACGCATCGTACAATGCACTTGATCTTGATCGGCTCCACCACGCCTGATTTTTTAATCTCCTTCGATCAACTTATCGCTTCCGCATAGGCCATATCAGCAAATGTCTTATCACCCCAAATCGCCGGGTGCTGCTTTATTGATATACGCGGAGTAGCTGGACCAAGGATTGAATTCCAGTTTTTTGATCAACGGTTTTTTAGATTCAACTGGGTTGCGGTGTATATAACGACTAACCGCTAATAAATACGCGCTCGTATCGATTAGTATGGATTTGTACCTGCCACGAAACAAGGGACCATCTGTTCGTTTCATACGATTATATCGTTGCGTGTAAAGCCCATTGATATGCCGCATGGCACGACTTTAAGTTGCCTCGCGGCGTCCTGACCAATAGGTGATAGTGATTACCCATTAAACAATAAGCCATAACTTCAATGCCAAATCGCTGATTCGCTTCAGCTAAACACTGCAGGAAAGCACTATAGTACTCGGCGCCATGAAAAATCAGTTGGCAACCTCGACCGCGATTCATCACATGATATACCGCGTTCTCGTATTCTATGCGTAAGGGGCGAGACATAGTCACAATACTACATGACTATATACTATATACTATATGTAAAGACTTGCCCCCTTCCTGCGTTTAACTTAAAGTACGTCGCCATGGGGTGACGACGGATTTGTTTGAACTATCGACTAGGGCTAGCTTATCGGCGACCCGAGAAAGTAGGGGCAGTTATCAAAAATACTATTGACTTAAGCCTATCCAACCGGAAACACCCTGAGTTTGCATTTGAATTAAATCTGCCCGATTATCGCCATTGACATCGGCAAGATGATGGGTATAAATGCCTGCAAATTCACCAGTTGCAAAAGAAGTGTTCCATATATCGAAATTACCACTGGCATTACCTAATCCAATCCAGCCTTCGCCGCCATGTTTTTGTAATTGAATAATGTCAGTTCGACCATCGGCGTTTACGTCTGCAAATTTATGTGCAAATTCACCATTAATCTCACCGGCTGCAAATGAATGTGACCAAAAATCAAATTGACCATCTGCTTGACCCAATGCAATTCTGCCATAGGCGTGATCGAGGTTGACTTGAATTAAATCTGAACGGCCATCGCCATTGACATCTTCTATATAAAAATTAGAATTTTCATCAAGGTCTGTGTTGAGCAGGCTGTGAGTCCAAATTTGGAAATTTCCGCTGGCATTCGCTAATCCAATCCACATCCGATCTTTATTGAAATAATCTTCGTTACCAAACTGAATTAAATCTGCGCGTCCATCGCCATTAACATCGGCGAGTTGTTGACGATATCGGCCGGAATATTCCCCGGTTGGAAAGCTGTGAGTCCAGATATCGATATCACCATTGACATCGGCGATCCCCACCCAGCCTGTCGTGGTGTTTCCAATTTGAACTAAGTCAGATCGACCGTCGCCATTGGTGTCGGCAAAATAATGCCTATAGGTTGTGCCATATCGACCAGTAGGAATAGTGTAAGTCCAAATTTGAAAAGCACCACTAGCATTGGCAATACCAACCCAGCCAGTGTCTCTGCCAAATTGAATTAAGTCTGTACGGTTATCTCCATTTACATCAGCTAAGTGATGAGTGTAAGTGCCGCCTAATTCACCGGTTGGTACTGAGTGTGTCCAAATGTTGAAATTGCCACTGGCATTCGCTAAGCCAATCCAGCCACTCGTGGAGTGCGCACTAAATTGCACTAGGTCGTCTCGCCCATCACCGTTAATATCGCCGAAGTGGTGGCGATAGGAGTTGGAGTATTCACCCGTAGGAAACGAAGCGGACCAAATTTGAAAATTGTCATTGGTTAATATGGGAGCACCGTAGTAGGTTTGTACAGTAGAGACATCTACAGTACTAAGATTACCTTGGTTATTCCAAAAAGTGCTGCAGTAATTCATGATGGAATTACGATCCCACAGACCAACATGTACTGTGCCATTAGAACCCTGATCTTCATCGCACCAATCAGGTGTATCTGGCCTATTTTGTTCGTGTGCAAATCCCAAAGCATGTCCAAATTCATGAACTGCGATAACTTCAATACAATATTTAAGGCTGGTTTGACAACTAGTGCTCCAATTTTGAAAAGTAAAATTGAGCACCATTCCGCTCCCTACTCGATTGAGTCCACTGCCAAGTACTCTGACATGTGGCCCTTGGTCAGATATTTGAATGCGAATATTGGTCGCATTGTTACAGACCCCCCATCCGGTAAAATTAACTCGAGATGTAGCTTCCCAAGTATTTTCAACGGCCAGTCTTACCCAATCTCGTTCTCGCAAGTTTGCAGCAGTGAGATTTTGCCAACAGACCGATATATTGTTGTTTTGCCAAACACTAGCTGAATCAACGTAACCTTTGGGTGAAACAATTATAGGTGATTCTAAACCGATTTTTTTGGTCCCCGAGTTTTGTTCGACTGAAATGTCATCGCTTTGATGCTCATCAGAGCACGCCGATAGTACGGAGATTACAATAAATGTTGTCACAATGAAGAAAAATTTGTTGCATTTTCTAATAAAAATATTATTGTCCATGGAGTTTTATTCCTAATTATATATAATGTATTGAAATACGATTATCGCTCGTATACTCCGTGCGCCGTTCAGTATGGGGTATAAATGTCTGTTGAACTATGCCGCGGGTGATGCGGGCTTTGTATTGTGTTGCGCTATGGCTGTCTAAGGGACCCGGATGCGGCGTCGACATCAACTGAGTAAATTCGCAGGGGAGACAGGGGAGCGAACAACCCTGAAAACAACCCTAACGCCCAGCCCGAACCAAGCCACCCAACCCAGCCTCTTCCAGCACATTGTTCAACCGGGCACGAATAACATCGGCGGTTTCATAAACCAGGGCTTCTTCCAGTAAGCGTTTGGTGCGGCCGGAGGTGAAATTTCGCACTACCCATTTGATGCGCGGTAAATTAGCAACACTCATGCTCAAGCTGTCCACACCCATTCCGATAAGCAATAACGCGGAAGCCGGGTCACCCGCCATTTCGCCGCATACGGCCACCGGTTTGTGTTCGGCGTGCGCACCCTCAACCACTTGAACCAATGCCCTTATCACCGCGGGGTGCAACGCATCATATGAGGATGCCACCCGGGCGTTATTTCGATCCACCGCCAGTAAATACTGAGTAAGGTCGTTTGTTCCTACGGACAAATAGTCAATGCGCCGGGCGATTTCCCGTACCTGATAAACGGCGGAAGGCACTTCTATCATCACCCCCACCCGGGGCATTTGAATAACAAAACCTTCTTCGATGAGTTCATCATAAGCGCGCTGCAAAATGGCCAGGGATTCATCCACTTCATGCACGCTATTAATCATGGGCAATAATAAATTCATATTATTGAGCCCTTCACTGGCACGCAGCATGGCCCGCAGCTGTACCAGAAATATCTCCGGATGGTCCAGGGTGATGCGTATACCGCGCCAGCCCAAAAACGGATTATCCTCTTTAATGGGAAAATAAGGCAGCGCCTTATCCCCACCCACATCGAGCGTTCTCAGGGTAACCGGGCCGTGCCTGAATGACTCTAACACCTGGCGATAAATTTGATATTGTTCCTCTTCCCCGGGAAACCGGTCACGAATCATGAAAGGGAATTCCGTTCGATATAGGCCAATGCCTTCCGCGCCGTTGATATCTTTTGGGATCTGATCAGCCAGTAAACCACTGTTGATATACAATGGCATATGCACGCCATCCGGGGTTTCGGAGGGCAAATCCTGCAGCGAGATCAAGTCAGCAGAGAGCGCCTGCTCTTCCTGTACTAAACGGGAGAACTCGTCCAAGACTGAGCGGGTGGGCGATAGATAGACCTGGCCACGGTAACCATCCACAATGATTTCCATGCCATCAATACGCCCCACGGGAAAATCGGTTCCCATGACGGCAGCAATACCCATTGCACGCGCTAAGATTGCAACATGGGAGGTTCGTGATCCGGACACCGACACGACCCCGGCCAATTGCGCAGGGGGCACTTCCGCCAGCATAGCAGCCGTTATCTCTTCTCCCACCAGCACGGTTTTTTCGGGGTATTTTCTTGGCCCCGCATCGCCCCCGCTTTGCAGGCGCATTAGGATACGCCGCCCTAAGTCGCGAACATCTTCACCCCGTTCGCGCAGGTAGGGATCTATCATTTCATCAAAGGTGCGCAAATGCTCTTTAATGGTGTCGCGCAACGCACCTGATGCCCAATTACCCTGCTGAATCTTGGCAATGACATCACCCACCAACGATTCACTTTCCAGCATTAGCAGGTAGGCATCAAACAACGCCCGATCTTCTGCCGCTAGTTTGTCGGTTAACCTCGCCAGCATCGATCGGATGTCATTTCGTACTTCATCAACCGCCGCATTAAAAACACTAATTTCTTTGTCTATATCGTCTACATGCCGATCGGGTATGGCACTTAAATCCGCGGACGGATAAATTACAAAGGCGGTGCCCACACCAATGCCAGGCGAGCCTGGCTGGCCACTAAAAGGGGCGGCGCGGCGCATGCTTTTTTGTTGCAATATGTTGATGCCACCACTGGCTTCTGCGTGGGCGATGGCGCCGGATAACTGCGCTGCGATAGTAACGAGAAAGGTAACGGTGTCCTCGTCGAACGCCTGCCTCGCGTGACGTTGAACCACCAGCACCCCTAATAATTTGCGGTGATGGATGATGGGCACGCCCAGGTAGGCATGATAATTTTCTTCGCCGGATTGAGGAATATACTGGTAACGGGCGTGCGAGGGGGCATCGGCAATATTGATGATTTCTTCCCGCGCGCCCACCAGCCCGGTCAATCCTTGGTTAAAATCCATGCGCACATGTCCCACCGCTTCAGGATTCAAGCCTTCCGTCGCCATAAGGATGTTTTGTTGCCGGGTATGATCGGAAAGGTAAACGGAACACAGATCTACGTTCATCGCTTTTTTCACACGAGCCACAATAATATCCAGCGCCTGATTTACATCTGCGGCGTCATTTACTTCTTGTACTATGCGGCGTAGCGTGTCGAGCATCGAGACCCTTTGCGTTATGCGGTTAATAGTGACAAATGTACTCGTTCCAGGTAGCCAAGGCCATGATCGCAATCAAAGTTGGCTGCCAATGACTCCGTTCTCCTGCGCTGTTGGCCCTACAGGTATCCTCTGCAGGCATCCTCTGCAGGTATTAATGGGATGATCGATTCGGTATGTGTTTTAAACAAGCGATGGCTTGGCGGCTGGTTTTGTTGACTGATATTATCACTCCCGAGACGTTACCGCTCTCAGGACAGTCGATCATCATCCAGAACCCGCTCTTGTTATTTTGTAGCGTTTTGGAGCATTGCTAAACAGCTAAATCGCCTAACCCAACAACCGATATAACCGGTTTAAGCTAACGCGCAAGTATTTCATACCTAGCACATTATAGATGCCTATTTCGATGTGCACACATTAAGCAGCGGCGCTAACTCCCGTAATGCCTGTCGATACACCGCTCGCTTAAAGGGGACAACCTCCTTTAAAGGGTGCCAATAATCGACCCAACGCCAGCCATCAAACTCAGGATTTTTACTACAGGCCAAATTAACATCAGACTCGCTACCGGAGAAGCGCAACATGTACCACACTTGTTTCTGGCCAATGCACACGGGTTTCTCACCATGGCGCATAAATGCTTTTGGCAGGCGGTACTTTAACCAACCCTGCGTTGAACCCAACACATCCACATGCGCAGCCTGCAGCCCTACCTCTTCCCATAATTCGCGAAAAAGTGCCTGCTGCGGCGTTTCGTTTTTTTCGATACCACCCTGCGGAAATTGCCAGGCATCCTGACCAATCCGCCTGGCCCATAATACTCGACCTTCAGCGTTACCTAGGATGATACCAACATTGCATCTGTACCCTTCTGAGTCTATCACTGGCTAATCAATAACTTATTGTCTGAATATGCTGATTTTTCCACAGACAGGCACGGTTAGGCAAATTTGAAACACAATTTTTTGTTCAAAACACCGAAATAATGCCTGCCAATCCACTTGCGCATCCTATATCATTAATTTTAGTAAACAATCTGCAGTTTCACTGTAATCAGATATGGAGTTTAGCTTGAATTTAGCCATTTTTGACCTGGATAATACCCTGCTTGGTGGGGATAGCGACCATTTATGGGGTGAATTCCTTATAGAACAAGGGCTTGTAGACGGTATTTTTTATCAAAAAGAAAATAACCGATTTTACGAGCAATATCAATCCGGCAGCCTCGATATTGCTGAGTTTCTCGACTTTAGTTTAAAGCCACTTGCCGAAAATGACCTAGTAACCCTCTCCAACCTGCACCAAGCCTTTATGGCAGAGAAAATAGAGGCCATTATTCTACCCAAAGCCACGGCACTCATTAATAAGCACCAGCAAAAGGGTGATCATGCATTAATTATTACGGCCACCAACCGTTTTGTTACTGCACCCATTGCGCAGCGCCTTGGCATCAGCACGTTAATTGCCACGGATCCTGAGCTGGTGGATAACCGCTACACGGGTAAAGTATCAGGCACCCCCTGCTTTCAACACGGTAAAGTCGAACGACTGCAGCAATGGCTTGATGAAACCGGGCACACCCTGGAAGAAAGCTGGTTCTATAGCGACTCACATAATGATATTCCCTTGTTATCGTTGGTTAGCCATCCCATTGCAGTGGACCCCGATGCTACACTGGCCCAACACGCCAAAAATAATCATTGGGATATCATTAGCTTACGTGATTAACGGTCATCCTTTAGCCGTGAAACAATAGTTATGTGCCAGTGACGCTATGGCACATCGCCCGCTCATAATTCTATTGGCACTGAGTCTGATGGCGCTGGTTGCGCTTTTTTTAGCGTTGTCGGTGGGCAGTGTTGCCATCAGTGCCAACGACTTTCTCGCGGTGATTCTTGGGCGCGGCGATCCACTGCATGATCAGATCATTACCGAATTACGTCTGCCCCGCGCATTAGGGGCTTTCACCTGCGGTGGCCTGCTGGCCCTGGCGGGGGTATTAATGCAGGCCTTATTACGCAACCCCCTGGCCGACCCCTACATATTGGGCATTTCCGGCGGAGCTGCCGTTGCCACGTTAATCGCCATAACACTGGGCGTTAGCGGGATACTGCTCACCGGGAGCGCCGTGTTTGGTGCACTACTCTCCATGATGCTGGTGTTTGGTCTGGCCCATGGCCAGGGCAGCTGGACACCAACCCGTTTATTATTGACGGGCGTGGTGGTCGCGGCAGGCTGGGGTGCTGTTATTAGTTTTTTACTGGCAATCGCGCCGCAGAAAAATTTACACAGCATGTTATTTTGGCTAATGGGGGATTTATCCTACGTTAAAACGTACTGGCCAGGCATTATGTCGCTGGCCTTTGGACTGGGCGTTTCATTAATCATATCCCGGCATTTAAATGTGCTGCTCCACGGTGACTTACAGGCCAGCGCCTTAGGCATTAACGTGGCACGGCTGCGCATTAGTCTCTATTTCGTCGCATCCTTGCTAACGGCCACCGCCGTTACCATTGCCGGGAGCATTGGTTTTATCGGGCTTATTGTGCCTCACTTGTTGCGCTTGCTGGGCATTAACGATCACCGACTGCTGTTGCCCAGCGCCGTCTTGTTAGGCGGGGCATTATTGGTGGTTGCCGACACTGCCTCACGTGTCATTATCGCGCCACAGCAGTTACCGGTGGGTGTCATCACCGCCATGTTGGGTGTACCCGTATTTTTGTTTTTAATGCAACGCAGTGGCCGACACCCATGACGGCATTGCTGGCAACCGAGGCACTGTCAGTGAGCATCGCCGGTAAAAATGTTTGTGAGCAACTGGCGTTTAGCGTCAATCGCGGTGAGCGCTGGGGAATTTTAGGCGTTAATGGCGTGGGCAAAACCACACTATTACACACCTTAGGGGGGCTGCGTTCACCGAATCAGGGGAGCATCACTTACCGGGGAGAAAATATTACGGCCATACCTGCACCGCGCCTGGCGCAACAGCGGGGATTTTTGTTCCAGGATTTTAACGACCCGTTCCCGTCCACGGTAATGGAAACAGTCCTCATTGGGCGGCACCCGCATATTAAAAGCTGGCAATGGGAATCCGCTGACGATGTGGACATTGCCAACGCGGCGCTGGCAGAAGTTGGCCTCAGTGATTTAGCGCACCGGGTGGTCAGTACGTTATCCGGCGGCGAACGACGCCGTTTGGCACTGGCCAGTTTACTGGCACAACAACCCGCTTTGTTTTTTCTTGACGAACCCACCAACCACCTCGATCTGCAATATCAAATACAAATGATGCAATTGCTGACTGAGCGCGCCCGGCGCGAAGATGCTGCACTGATCATGATATTGCATGACATTAACCTGGCATCGCGCTTTTGCGACCACGTGTTAATGCTATTTGGTGAGGGCAAAACAGCAGCCGGAGCCACTGAAACGCTGTTTACTGAAAGTACCTTAAGCGAATTATATCGTTACCCTGTTCAACGGGTTGATTCCCAGCAGCAGCGCTTATTTATCCCTAAAATACGTTAAACCGAATTTGGCTTGGGTAGAGAACTAAACTGGGCAGAGCACTATGCTGAACGGAATACCAAGTTGGACGAAGCATAGGAAGCAGAGCTATGTGCGCACCGGGTCTGCCCCTGCCTGCACGTTATCGTACAAACTATCAGCGTTATCGATCCAATCCAATAGTGGTTGCCATTGTTGCCGCAGGTATTGGGTGCGGGTATCCGGCAATTCATGAATTCCCACCCCCTCAACAAAGGCATGTACATAATACTGGCTATCCCGAAAGCCGGTTATAAAGGGCAAGTTAATGCTGGCCAAAAACATCTGCAACGTACTGTAAACTTTGGTGTTTTCTTTAACCCGATTGGCTACTATCCCGATCCGTGTGCCATTGGCAGTACCGATGCCTCGAAAGGTATCGGAGCGCATTTTACCGATAACTAAAATTTCTTTAATAAAGTCGGTGGTGGCGTGAATATCAATGGGCGATGGCAATACCGGAATCAGAATAATGTCGGATTGGCGAACATAATTGGTCAATTCCTGGTTACTGGCTGCCGCGGGGGTATCGATAATGACCCGATCAACGTTGGGTGGCATGCGCATTTGCCAACTGCGCGTCACTGTGAGCTTCTGCCGGTGGGCCGCGATCCCGTGGATAGGGGCGGCGTGTTCAGGGCGAATATTTAGCCAGTTGCTGGCAGAGCCCTGATTATCATAATCCAGCAACGCCGGATAAGACCCCTTGCTGGCATAGCACGCCGCAAGATTGGTGGAGATCGTGGTTTTTCCACAACCACCCTTGGCATTTAAAACCATGATTTTTTGCATCGAGAAAATTACCTACACCTGGGAGCTAGCTCCCATCAAACACACTTGGGATTACCCTAAGGGATGAATTTAACGATCAGTCCGAAAACCCGAACGCGCCGGGCAGAGTGTCGTAATGCACATATTCCACTCACCGCAAGCTATGCAACACGACCCAATACGATGTAGTAAGCGGCAACAACGTATTCACTTCAGCAACTTATGTCATTTAAATTGCTAATTACACGTTAGAATGATGGCTAATTCACTAACTTCAGGATAATCATTAACGTTACCCCATAAGCTCACCAAAAACCAGCCATCAATCCACAATCGTGCAGAAAATACACAGCACTCTTGACACAATCACGCGCCAGGCTTAAAGTGCCCTCCAGTTTTTGGTGTTCCTGGAGATTTCTTCAACAGGAATGAAACGGGAAGCTGGTGAATCCAGCACTGCCCCCGCAACGGTGATTGAGTCAACGGTAGATATCACGCCACTATACCCTAACTCGGTATGGGAAGGCATTTACCCTGGAGGCCACCATCAAAACAACCGATTGTTTTGATGGTATAAATCTACTCATAAGTCCGGAGACCGGCCAAAAATCAACTGACACGTGTTGCGGCGGGCAACGGCGGCGATATTCACGCACCTCCCCCAAAGTTGCCTGTTTATTCACCTCCGACGCTCCCAACCTAATAACGATAAACAATGATAGCCCGCTGAAGTGCTGGATTTCAACGCACTGAATTTTGGCGCGCCCATAAAAACCGGTAGTGGAGGTACAATGTTGTACAATAATACATCGTCTAATAAGACAGCACTCAAAAGAATTAATGCACAGATTATTCCGACTCACGGATTCAGCCTGTTAATTCTCGGACTCCTTTGCCCTCCTGTTTTCGCAGAAACCCAGCCAAAAGACGAAGACCCCATCACCATTACGGCAACCCGCTTCCAAACCAGCATCGCAACCGCACCAGTCAATGTAACCGTGGTGCAAGCCGAGCAAATACAAAAAAGCTCAGCCCGCAACCTGGCCCAGGCGCTGGAAAATCTGGGCGGTGTTTATGTTAAAGACTTGTTTGGTGTCGCCGGCTCAAAATCAAGCATCGATATGGGTGGCTTTGGCGCCACTGGCACGTCAAATACCCTGGTGCTGTTAAACGGCCGCCGCCTCAACGACGCCGACCTTGCCGGTGTTAACCTGGACGCAATCCCCCTCGAAAGCGTGGAGCGCATCGAAATCGTGCGAGGCAATGCCACCGTGCTCTATGGCGACAATGCCACCAGCGGTGTGATTAATATTGTGACAAAAACCGGCTTCGATGAAACCCAATCCAGTATCAAACTACATTCGGGCACCGATAACACCAAAGGCATTAACATAAATATAGCAACCGCCAAAGCATCCAATGCACTACTGCTGTCCGGTACCTCCACAACATCCGACGGGTATCGTGACAATAGCGCTTATGAGAATAAAAACGCACTGCTTGACTTCAGTCATATTCGCGGAGAAAGCCTGCTTGGTATTCGTCTTAATGCCAGTGACAATGCGCTGGAGTTACCCGGATCACTCAATGAACCACAATACCTTGCTGACCCAAGGGCCAGCAGTTCGAGCATTGAATTCGCTAACGAAAACCGCGTTACCACTGAGTTGTATCTCCAGGATAAAAACGTTGCTGTGGAATTGGCATTTCGCAACAGAAATCAAAACAGCCTCTTATTTGGCAATATCGATTCGGATCTGGAAACCCTGTCGTTAACGCCACGTTATACGGGGTCAATCGGCGCCAACACTATCGTAGCCGGTATTGATCTTTATAAAAGCACCCTTGATATTGATTCCAACTTTGGCAGTGCACATAATATCAATGATACGAAGCGAAACAGCCTGGCGTATTATATTACTGACACCGTACAACTAAGCGACGTAACCGCCGTTAATATTGGCCTGCGCCGCCAAAAAGTTACCGTTGATGTCACCAGCAATGCTATCGTCCCGGCACCCTCCTCAACATCAAGTGACAAAAGGGATGATATACTCAATTCATGGAACCTTTCCCTAAACCACCAGTTTACCCCTGACAGCAGCGCCTACGTTCGATTAGCCAGGGGTATGCGCTTTCCTATGCTGGATGAAATCTGGAGCTTTTTCTTCGGCTCTATTAGCCTGCTAAACCCGCAGGAAAGTAAACATTTTGAGATAGGTGGCCATGCTAATTTTAATAAAAACCATCGCCTCAGCGTAAATGTATTCGGCATAAAACTGGAAGACGAAATTGCCTACAACCCCATTACCTTTGCTAATGAAAATCTCGACCCCACCCGCCACGAAGGCATTGATATTATTTACCAAAGCAAACTGGACCCAAGCTGGACGCTGAATGCCATATTTAATTACCGCCGGGCGGTCTTTAGCGAAGGTGTATTCGAAGGCAAGCGTATTCCCGAAATCCCGAGCAGTCGATTTACGTTGACACAACAATTCAATCTGGGTAAACAACGCCATCTTGGCATCGATACGGTTTATACCGGCAAGCGTCACTTTGGCAGCGATTTTAACAATGACGGCAAAAAAATGCCGCAACATGCCTTAATGCATGTAAATTACCGGCAGGAGAACAATGGCTGGTTATTTTCACTTAAGATAAACAATGTCACCAATCAGAAAACAGCCGACTTTGGCACCTACAACACCTTCACAGCGAGCCCCTATAACTATTACGCCATGCCAGAACGCTCTTATTTAGTCACCATAGGCACGAAGTGGTAGCCGATGCACAGGAATTAGCGAGTCCATTCACCGCGCCGACCGGCGCGGTGATGACACGGCTTGCAACCTGTATCATCAACACGGCAACCGCCTAACTATGGAAATGGTTGCCCGCATGTACGCTAAAAATACACCAACAACCCCGCCCGTTCGCCCCCCAAACTACATGCTGGCAGGTTTCATTGTATGCTCCATACTCATACATACCCTAGTAATGCTAACACCTCCGGCGTCACTATCATTAACGTTAAACAATGGCCATTTAAGCAATACGAATTTAAATAGCGTCAACCAGCGTCGGACAGAACCGCTGATTATCAGCCAGTATCTGCCCCTCCCCAAGGCGGGCAACAACCAACCGGATACCAGCATACCGGAGATTAGCCGTACACCCGAAAACACGGTCCATAAAGCCGAAAAAAACACACCTGAAGCCATCGACATTAAAAACAATCACCTATTAACACCAACAAACACCGCCGATGCTGCACATAAACACCGGCTAAAAATCACACCCATTGGCACTAAGCGTAATGCAACAACAGTTGCATCAACGGTTGCATCAACGGTTGCATCAATGGCTACTACAGCAGTTACGACAACAGCGTCAACCGCCGCCACCAAAATCGCAACCTCAACTGATTCAACGACGATTAAGGGGACTACTACGCCGCCGCCAGTCACATTGTCGCAACACACCAAACAGGCGCAGCCGGAGAACACTGACACAAGCGCACCTAAGCACGCTACCATGGCAACGCCCCCCCTAAACACGCTGATGGAAACTCAGGATTTACCGCTTGCCACGACAGCCGCTCAACCCAAACCACCCGGCGAAACCGCTGACCAACACACTACCGACACCCCCACGGCTAACGCGATAAATAAGCAAGCAAGTGAACGTCAAAGCGAATTAGTGCATAACATCAGGCAACAGCTGGAAAAGCACATTAACTACCCGGTAATCGCCAAAATGCGCGGCTGGCAGGGGCAGGTTACCGTGGGTTTTTATATCAACAAACACGGCTTTTTAAATAACATTCGTATAATGGCAAGCTCGGGCCACGCCTTGCTGGACAAATCTGCATTAGCCGCGTTTAATAACATACTTCACATACCCTTTAAACAAAACGAAACAGTCGACCCCGCCAATGAATTGCGTGTGCCGATTGTCTACCGACTATTAGAAGGCTGATTATGGGACACCGTTTATCGAAAATATATACCCGCACTGGCGACGAAGGCAGCACTGGCCTGAGCAATGGCGGCCGTATTAATAAAGATCATATACGCGTTACCGCGATGGGAGACGTGGACGAATTAAACAGTGTGATAGGAATTGTGCTGGCAGCAGGCATTGACCCCGCCATATCTGAGATATTAAAGAAAGCCCAACACGAACTCTTTGACCTGGGCGGCGAACTCTCATTACCCGGCTACGCCCTGATGAATGCTGATCAGGTACTCAACCTGGAGCAACAGCTCGATGCACTGAATGAGGAACTGACACCGTTAAAGGAATTTATATTGCCCGGTGGCTGCCAAAGCGCTGCCAGTTGTCATTTAGCACGCAGTGTTTGCCGTCGTGCTGAACGCAACCTCGTTGCACTCAATCGTCAGGAGCCGGTATCCAAGTATATTCTGCAATACATTAACCGCCTCTCAGACTTATTATTCGTGATCGCCCGTGTGCTTAACCAGTTAGAGCACCAGCCGGATGTATTGTGGAAATCCGAAACTGCAGCCGATCAGTAGCTTGCCTGGTGTAACAATTGTTGGTAGCAAGCACCTTGAGTGCCTGCTACCGTCGATCGAAACTACCGAAGCCCGCCACTTTGCGCTTCTGACTGTTCATAAAAACGCACTTCCCGGCGTAGCACGTCACGATCTACCGGTGACAACACTTCATCCACAATACGATTCACTTTTACCGGTTTATCACCAAGCTCCGCTTTTTTCCAGGGCACAATATAAAGCACCTTTGGTAGCTCACTGGCACCCTGGATATTGGTTTCATCCAGCTCCAGCCGATCCTCTGCTACGACCAACGATGACGTAGCAATTAAACTTGTCAAGGCAATCATTAATACTGCTTTCATTAGCATCCCTCCGTTTATTTCACCCGCTGACATACCTCGATGGCAACGCCCTATGAAAATGTTTTGAACATTTCGTATCTGATATTTACTGCACATCATTAGCAACCTGTCGCTAACCTTCGTTATTCAAACGCCACATCAAACAACTCGCTGCGCTCCAGTTTGGCGTAACGCACCGGACGCAATTTACGTAACGCGATAAAGCTTTTCTTAACCCACTGATCATAGACGCCGGCTTTAACACGCTGCGCATTGGTTTCATGGATCTCGATGGCTTTTTCCTCGAAAGGAAACGCTTGCTCTTCCAGCAATAAATCGTATTGTTCCAACTCAGTTGATGACAATCCAGCCGGACGCTGGGAGGAAAATAGTCCACGGCCAAAATCGTTATATATTTCTGCAATACGGAATGTCGACGCCGTCGTTACTTCGGCAACGCCATAATTAGCGGCTTTAGTGTAGGCATCGATGCTCTTTTTCATCGCTGCTTTTTTCTTTTTAAGATTCTTTTTAAGCGGTAACACCAAATTAATATTCCGATAAGTCTGATAAGTGGGTTCGGCCAGCTCCAACGCTGCACCAGCTGCCAGGAAATTAGTGCGCTCCGTCGGTTTACCACTGTCATTGGTCTTAACAATATCAAGCAGCAAACCCTTGCGCTTTTTGTGATTGCCTTGCTTTTTATAAATATCCGCTATCTTTTGGCGCGCTTCAATGGATTGCTCAATGGGCTCATTAAAGTGCTTCACATAACGGGTATAAACTGCGGCTGCATCGGACTGTTTATCTGCTTTCTCATAAAACTCGGCCATTTGCCATAACAAATCACGTTTGCGTTCAGGCTTGGTTTCACGGGCATAAATCTTGTCATAAGTTTGTGCCGCCTTTGCCCAATTACCATCCTGCTCGTAGGCAAATGCCAACTTCTCCGTCGCGCCATTTGTAAATTTATGATCGGGATAATCACGCACAAATCGGTTTAATACGGTTATATTTTGCTTCCAATCCCCCGCTTCTGCCAGGGCCGCCGCCGCATCATACTCGGCAACCGGCCTTACCGTGGAATCCGGCGCCAACACCCCCACACGAAGGAAGTGCTTCGCCGCATCCTGGTGCTTACCCTCACCGCGAGCCTGTTCTCCCTGCTTGTATATTGCAGCCGCCAGGCGTTCACTATGTACTTTACGATCTTTATCATTGGTTGCACTCAGCTGCAAACGTGCAATACTGGCCTGCTCCGCTTCAACATGATTCCCCAGCGCGAACTCCGCGGAGGCAATAATCGCCCAGGCCGACGCCTTAAACGCTTTACTGATGCCAGCATTAACACCCAATTGCATCACCTGCTTGGCCGTATCAGAGGCCTCTCCAACCCGCTTTAACTCGAGCAACTCTTCCGCCGCTTTTAATAGCACAGAGGGCGTTCGTTTATCATTTGGAAATACCTTGGCAAAACGCAGGGAACTGTCAACGGTCTGGTGCCGCTTGGCAGCGCGAAGATCACCCTGCAATGTCGCGATAATCTTTTGATGCGCCAATAACGCGGCATAACCGGCTTCTGCACTTTTTGCACTTTCGGTATAGCTATAAGCCGTTTTTTCGTATTCTTTTGCCGCATTCGGATAGTCTTTGGTCTCGATCAGTATTTCGGCCAGCAGAAAGTTCATTTCCGCCGCCTTAGTGTCTGCGGGAAATGCTCGAACATACTCCCGATACCAGCGGGCGGCGGCATTATAGTCATTGGGCTTTTTGGATTTTTGCGCCTTGGCGTGATAATGGCGCGCCAGATCATCCAGGTTGGTTTTGATAAAGGGGGATATTTCTTCCGATAATTGTCGATCATGGCGCGACCAGTAGTCCTTGCCAATGGCATAAGTGGTCACAAAATCCGCCTTGGCGCTGGCCAGCTTATTGGTAAAACCACCTTTTTCGTAAATACTGATCACTTGAACCAAAAATCGGGGGGCCTCCCGACTCTTTGGATACGTTGCCGCGAAAGCATTAAACGCTTTTGAAGCATCTTCGTAACGTTCCTGCTTTAAGTATAAGTTACCTAACTCCTGATAAATTCGATACTCGTATTTGCGCCAACCATATTGCTTTGAAAACTCCTGAATGGATGCTGTATTGTCCTGGAATGAATACGACAAACTGACAACCCGCAACGTATCATCCACCAGCTCTTTTATGGAACGGGAAAAATTCTCGTAACTTCCACCTGCTTCAAAATGCTGGTCCAGCAATTTATAAAACGAATAACGGGCCTGTTCCAGGCGGTTTAACTTAAACAGTGACCAGCCGTGCTTATAGAGGGACCGTTCATAATATTGTGAATCTCGGTTAGACAATACATACCCGTAGGTATGTGCTGCATTTTTATAGTCCTTAAACAGAAAATAGATTTCCCCACGCCGAAACTGCACCTCTTCGGCATGTTTTGTCTCGGGGTACTCCTTGATAATACGGCTGAGCACTTTCAGTGATTGTTTGTTTTGACCGCTTAAGTCATAAGCACGCGCCAATTGGTACAGTATTTTTTCGTTGTCCCGGCTATTGGGGTATCGCTTTAAGAGGCGCTCATACTGCTTGGCAACACTGGAGTAATCCCCAACGTTTTCCTCTACGGGTGAGGTGGTGCCTTCAAGCGTTTGCAATTTGTCCTGGCGTTGCTCTGCCTCCAGGGAGCCTTGCTCCTCTCTGCTTTCCAGCTCAATATCCGCGAGCCGTTCCATGGCGATCGCCCGTAATTGCTGATTATCCGTATTTTTTGCAAACTCTTTGTAACGTGCCCTGGCATCAGACTTGTTGGCCGATGGCAATGCTTGTGGTGTTATTTTGATAGCACGCTTTTGCAACGAACCCAAGGTTTCCATCTCAGGTCTGTTCGAGGTACCGCAACCGCTTATCAACACAGCAGTTGATACTATGGTTAATGCAACGGTTAATGTAACGGTTGTTGCAACAGTTGATACAAGTCGATTTTTTTGCCCGTCTTTTTTAATGCCCATCTTACCTAATATCATGCTTAATTCTGCCCCGAAGCAATATCCTGAAGCCGGGCCAGCGAAAACTGTGCCTGATCCATGTATTCACTCAAACGTTCCTTGAGCCAGGATAATTCCGCAATAATAATATCCTGTACCCGCTGTTGTTGTTCAGAATAAACCGTGTCAATGCGCTTTTGCAGTGATTTTACCCGATTGTCCATGCGTGTGATCTGGCGATCGTACCCCTCGAACCCTTTGGGCGCCCTTTTTTTGGCAAGCATAATGGTTTGTTGCTGCGTTTCGGTTTTCTTTATTTCCTTATCCAGCTGGTTGAGCCCCTTACGCATATTCCAGGCACGTTGATTAAAGGAAGTGCTGATTTCCCATTCCAACAACCCCCGATAAAGGTGGTACTTGTTTTCGTAATCGCCATATTGATTGGTATTCATACGCCGCCCTACTTTTTGCAAGCGACCTTTAATGCCATCCAGCCGGGTTAACAGCGCGGCTTCTTTTGCCGTCGCAACTGCCCTGATATCGTGCTCATAAACAATGCGCCGGTATTCCTCTTCATATAATGCTCGTTCGTCTTGGAATGCCGCCAGCCTGAAATCATCTTTTTCCGGCATGAGTTCCGGCAACCGTTCCTCATAGGTCTGGCGACGCAATCGCAGCATATCTTTGTAGGTTGGGATAGCGCCTCCCCAGTGTTTCAGGTTATTACGTAGCAATTGAAGATCGCGCAAATTTTTTATTGCCTCATGAAACTGATGCCCCGAAACGATGCCGGTAATAAAACGAAACTCTGGCACTTCCTTCAACAGTCCTTTTTCGTTAATGACCCCTTTTTCATCTCCCAGTGCCTGCGACACCAGATAGTTCATCAACTTACCGTTACGCACTTCTTTCATGGCACCGTCGAGACGAGACATCTCTTTCTTGAACAAGTCAATGGCTTCAAGGTAAGACTGCATGGACTGTGGATACGCTTGCAGCTGTTCAAGGGCGTAGCCCACCGCCAACTGCGCCTCATAAACAGAGGAATCGGTCAGCTTCCGGGAACGTAATTCCATCCACGAGGTTAGTGCCGACTCAAAATCCTTCTGCATGGCATGAGACCAGCCAAAACCCAACAACGCCTTATTTGAAAATGGCCCTTTGAGCCGCACCAGTTGGAAAAATGCCCGTGCCCTGCTTGATTCCTCCTGCCCCAACAGGGCATAGCCCAAGGCAAGATTCGCTTTATCCCGTAACGCCATGACTTCCGGGTCAAAAGACTTTATGCGCCCCACCTCTGCCAGGAATTCAGAACCTTCGATTTCCCGACCACTTCGAAACAACGAGATGCCCAAATTGTATTTTGCAAAAGTCGCATCGGTAGAATGGCCGGGTAGTTTTTTTAGTATGCCCGACGCCTGTTTGAATTCACCACGCCCCATTAACAAATTGGCCAACAGCAGCTGGCTTTCGGTAAACATGTCTTTTTCGAGGGAATCACCAATTTGCTCAAAGGCGCGAATCGCATCTGCCTGCAAGCCCTTTTGGTAGCGAATTTTACCGATGGAAAACCAGGTTTTATCCCGTATATCGGGTGGTGCGCCTTCATCAATTAATCGGCTGAAAACGGATTCGGCTTCCTGGTGTAACCCATAGGATAATAACACCCCGCCCAGTAGCAGGTCAGAATCGTCCAGGTGATGGGGAATACGGCCAAGTTCTTTGGACGCCATGAGATGGACTGCAGCTTCAAAATATTGCTCTTGAAAATAATTGTAGAGCACTACGCCATAATCCAAATCGCGCACAACGTTGTCTTTCTTGGCCGAAGCAGCCCAAGCCAGGTTGGTAATTGCTAAGCCAAGTAATAACGCGACCAGTAAACCTGATCGGTGAAGTTTGTTACCATTTTTAATCTGTTTCACATACACAACTGCGTTGCCCCCGATTAGTCCCTTGTGGCTACTCCCATTCCTTTACAATAAATTCAGGCTGGAGCTTTTGAGAAACATCCGTAATTTTCAATTCCAGATATTTGGTACCTGAACCCTTTTCGAAAACATGTGTCGTGCCACGGCTGTATTCACGTCCATTGGGGCCAGGCCCCTTGAAAACCGCGACGATTTCGCGCTTACCTTTTTTCACATTACCGATATACAGTCGCTGTACCCCGCCCCGGGATAGCGCCTCGCGCTCCTGCTGGGTATAAAGGTAATTGGCCACCACTTTTTCGTCTATTTTAAGCTGGACTGAGTCTAACTTAAAGTAATTGCCCACATCCGTCGATAAAAAAATCGCTATTTGGGTGCTGGTGGGGAATAACAGCTCTTCCTCCAAGATAAACAGATCCCGGTTTAACTTCATTACCTCTGACTTTAGTGACTGAACCTTATCGTCCAGCGCTGCCCCGCGGTTTTCCGCCGAGAACCCTGCTGGTGTGACCAGTATCATGGCCATTACGATTAATAGGATTCTTAATGTCACTTTCACAACGTCTATTTTCACAACATTTGTCCCCGTGTTGTCAGGTTCATCATTGATACGATTTAGCTGTCATTTATTAAATCGCTAATACCAAACCGAGATGTAGAGTTGAACCACATCGCCATCGAATAAAAAGGGCTTACTCAAATTCAAGTTGACTGCTTCACTGGTATCATAATCGGTGAAATTATCGAAATTAAACGACATTCGATCAAAAGCAAAGTTTAAACTACCTTTATCGAAATGCCACCAACCATTTTTCATGAAGTCATAACTAAAGCCGAAGCCAATTGATTGGCTGCTAAACTGGCTGAGTTCTTTATCACGCCCCCTAAAGTTTAAGGTTTCCTCACCCTGTTCAAAAACGTCTTTATAAAATGATGCCGCCGTCTGTGAATACAGGCGATAACGTACATCGATAATCCAATCTTCTTTTAATGGATGAGTGTACTCGATTTTATACGTTTGCGCCTTAATTCCCCAGGTGTCTTCGAAGTACTTGAATTCTGTACGAATAGCAGCCCGATAAGGGAGATAATAGTTTGCCCTTAATGCGAAGGTATCACTGGTACGTGTACCAGGATAACGCTCGGAAACAAACCCTGGTATTTCAACGCCATTTCGAAAAGTGGGGTTTTGCTCAAAAATGCGCGCACTTCTGTACGGGTTTTGAGTGTAGCCTTCATCAGTGATTGCTTCAAAAGCCAAACTCATAATCAGGTTTTTAGTGACGATTTGGGAAATGCCCAAACGGTAATTGCGACGTTCTAACGATTTTTCGCCAAAATCCGGATCAGTGCCCGATAAGTTACCCGCCGCATCATACTGGTTCTTGCGCACAGTATCTGAACCATAAGAATGCCCAAGACTTACCGTGGTTAATTCGCCTAACATACTGTGGCTAATCCCAAAATGATAAGAATCGGAGGAATAATCGTTTTCTTCACTATTGGTATAGCCCAATGACATATTGGTATTATCGAATAACAGGTCGACTCCCAGGCTTTTTTCTTCCCGTTCTTCCGTATAGGGACTGGCAGTGGTGCGCACATCAATTGAGGCACTGGAAACGGAGTCAGTGTAATAATTGGCATACACCGAGCTGTGTTTACCCACTTGTTTGCGCAGTAAAATCGAAGGCCCGTCCACGGTTACACTGTCACCCTCATAAGAGTGATACAGCACATCCGCACGGTCTTCAGGCAAGATAGCGGCCATTAGCGGTAAACTCATGCCAAATAAAGCATAAATAAGCGCCACTAACCACCTAGGCCAATTTCGAATATTAATTACAGCCACAACCCCCGCCTGTTCCTGATTCAGCACCGCGCGCGCCTTCGCGTGCCTGATGCACATGACTACGGTAACTTTCGGATACCGGATCTCGAGCGAAACTCATGATGGGATCTGCCATATTGGCCCGCTCATAAGGTTTAACCCAGGGTTCTACACTGCACCCGGCACTCAATCCTGCCAGCAAGGTAACAGTCAACATTAAGATGGAGGATCTGATTTTACTCACAATATTAGTAACCATGATCGTTCACCACGAAAATTTACCTCTGTATCCAGCGTTTATCAAAGCAGCGCTTATCAAAGAACGGAAAAGGTACGGAATGCTTATAAACTTAAAACCCCGCATTACTCGCTCATAAGCTCCCTAACTTGTTGTTGGTATTCATCAGCATTACCCGGCGAATAACCACGGTACACATAACGCAGATTTCCGTCGCGATCTATTAAATAGGTACTGGGCATGTCATCAACCTTATAACGTTTGCTGACATCGTTGGTGCCGTCAAACAACACCGGAAAAGTGACCTGCACTTCTCGCAGCCATTTTTTCGTCTTTGCCATGTTTTGATCAACATTCACCGTCCATAGCGTAAAACCGGCATCACGATATTTGAGGTATAGTTCATTGAGCACCGGCATTTGTTCACGGCAGGGTGTACACCATGTACCCCAAAAATTGACCATCACTACCTCACCACGGTGCTCGCTCAGTTTTAAGTTATCACCACGAACACTCTTCAGCGTGAAATCAGGGGCCTTACCCGTTGCCAATTCAGCGTTCCCCATGGGAGCAAACAACAACAGGACCCACCCCAGCGCCACTGATGATATAGCCAACCTGCTCTTCATAACGACCTCGCCTGAGCTGTTGTTATTTAATGTATTCACTATGACCCGCCTGCCTCGCCAATCGCATTTAAAAGAAAAACGTGATGCCCGTGTGCATTTCCAGATTATGCGTTGTTTTTTTGATGAAAAAATCCGTATCAAAAACATGGTCGCGGAAATCAACATGTATTGCCATCCAATCGGTAGCGATAAAACGAAAACCGGCTCCGCCATTAACCGTAAACAAATTTTCCCCACCAAACTGGGTGTTACCCACACCCCCGATGACATAGAATGCGGTATAGAATGCCCAGTCGGCAGTAATAAAAGCCTCACCTGGCAAAATATTATAGCCCACAGACACGTTGTAATAGGTTAGGGTACGATCGTCATCAGCCAGCTGCGTAAAGAAGCCAATTTCTTCAACCGTGGATTTTGATGTTTCTGTTTGAGCACCGGCTAATTCAACAAAAAAATCTTCCGTTATATGATAGGCAATGCGCATCCCCACCACCGAATTAGCGCCAAAATCCACTGTACTGTAGATTCCGCCAAAAACACCGACCTCAAGATCTTCGGTATCAATTTTGGCTTCAATTATTTCTTTACGATCCACCTCTGGATTGATAAGTGGCTGATTGTCAGACAACGAACTTTCTGCCGCAGTAGCAGGCAATACAGCAATGGCCAGCAATGCCGCGACTAGTTGTTTTATTATGTTGTTAAGGCCCATTACATTCAACCATGTCAGAAAAAGAATGAAAACCCTAATTTCCATTCAAGAAACTCTCCATTATCTTCATCACTAATAAATGAAATATATTGTTTAACATCGCCACGCAATACAAAACGCCGCGTCAAATACGCGTGTGCACCTACACCGACATTGGCGGTTAGGTCACTGGTTTCATCGGCCAACAAAAATGTAGCTCGCGGTATATTTTTCAAGTATCCCATACCCAACGTAAAAAAAGGGGAGACTCGCCAGGCAGGAAATGGGCTGGACATAAGATTTAGATTAATCAAAATGCTATTAGTAAACGTGCCTGACGCCTGAGATATACCTAATTCCACCGATAAGTTTTTGGTAAAATTGTATCCACCATAGAGTGTCATCAATGATGCGCCTTCGAAGTCCCCGACTAACACAC
>Ga0316204_10003841_pt1 | contig 28735 bp, 30 predicted proteins | sample 6monrhotite_MG_2_FD_205661 | JGI IMG/M metagenome (GOLD analysis project Ga0316204, IMG submission 205661) | Microbial mat bacterial communities from mineral coupon in-situ incubated in ocean water Damariscotta River, Maine, United States -... | ecosystem: Environmental > Aquatic > Marine >...
GCGGCACACGGACAGATCGTCGTTAAACCACTCGATGGCATGGGCGGCAAGTCGATTTTCGTTATCCAGAAGGGCGATAAGAACGCCAGCGTTATCTTCGAGACGCTAACCGACTATGGCCAGCGCTTTGCGATGGCGCAACTATTCATCCCTGAGATCAGCCTGGGCGACAAGCGCATATTGTTAGTAAACGGCGAGGCGGTTCCCTACGCGCTTGCCAGAATTCCGTCGGCCGACGACAACCGCGGCAACCTGGTTATGGGTGCTACGGGCGTGGCACAGGAGCTCTCCGACGCCGATCGGGCTATTTGCGATCGCGTCGGTCCGGTGCTGCGAGACCAAGGCGTTATTTTCGCGGGCATCGATGTGATCGGTGACTATTTGACCGAGGTCAACGTCACCAGCCCGACAGGTATCCGAGAACTGGACACTCAATTTGACCTCAATATTGCAGGCCTTTTATTCGACGCGATCGAGTCTGAACTGGCGTAGCCTCGGGCTTGTCAGCGCGCTGCTTTTGTCAGCGTGTGGCGGCGGCCCACGCGACCAGACGCTGGAATTCTTTGCGCTGGGAACCGAGGTTTCGGTGTCACTGTACGCTGTCAACGAGCGCCAGGCGGAAGACGCATCTGAGCAATTACAGAGCTATTTCACCCGCGTTGGACACGACTGGTACCCCTGGAATCCCGGTGAACTGCGCGCGATCAATATCGCGATAGAGCTGCAGGAACCGGCAGATGTTTCACCCAGACTAGCCGCCATCATTCGGCGTGCTGCGCAAATTGAACGACTCTCAAACAATCGGTTTAACGCCGGTCTCGGTCACCTGACAGAGCGCTGGGGCCTGCACATGCTGGGTGATGAGCCGCCGTCCAAACCTAACATCAATGAAGTTGCCAAACTATTGGCGCAGGCATTAGGCGTAACCAGCATTCGCTGGATTGACGACCGGATTGTCGGCGCCCCGTCGGGCCTGATGCTCGACCTGGGTGGGATTGCCAAAGGCGCGATTCTAGAGGACAGCGTGCAGATCCTGCAGAGTCTCGACATCGAAAACGCGATTGTTAACATTGGCGGCGATCTGACCGTCATTGGCGACGTCAACGGCAGACCCGCGAGTATCGGTATTCGATCGCCGACCGAAGAGACGCCGTTCGCAACCATCGACGTGGCTGCTGGCGAGACCATCGTCACCTCGGGCGACTATGAGCGATTTGTTGAAATCGATGGCGCACGTTATTCACATATATTGAACCCGCGAACAGGCTATCCAGTCGAACACACCAGCGCGGTTACCGTGATCCATACCGACGCTATGCTGGCGGACGCGGCGGCGACAGCATTGATGGTGGGTGGGCCAGCCGAGTTTGACCAGCTTGCCAGTGCTTTAGAGGTCGAGTTCGCCTTGCTCATTGATGCATCCGGTGACCTGCGTCTCACTCCGGCAATGGACCTGCGATTAAAATGGCTTGATTAAAGGCATTCGCACAATTTGCTATTGATTTAAGTAAACTGCTCGCGGAGATTGCGCACACTCAGCCATGCCCACTATTGCCAGAAATACGGATCCGATTGACGAGATCCAGCTTGTCGCTCCGGCGGTCCCTGACCGACTACCGGCAATGCTGTTCCTTGCCGCGTTAATTCACGGCATTCTTATCATCGGTGTGACCTTTAACCCGTATCTGCTCGACGATATCTCGGACGCAATTTCTCTCGAAGTCACGATCGTGGCGGACCCCGACCAGCAAATTGACCGACCTGATGAGGCCGAGTATCTGGCGCAGGCGTCGCAACTCGGCGGCGGCAATACCAGCGACGAGGTACGCCCCAGCTCGCCACTGGAGAGCGTATCTCCGGTCGACAATCTAGGCGTAGAGGACGGCGACAGCGTCCTCGAGTCAACCGCGCACGAACAATCGGCCGACCAGGTTCTGACAACACAGAATGACCAGGATCGCGAGGTGCCGGACCAGCTTCGCGAGAAGCCGCAGCCGGAAGACTCAACCGCAATTGCGCTGGAATCCGGCAGCGATCAGACGCTGCCGCTACCGCAGGAAGAAAGTGCCAACATGTTGATTCACGATGACGATCCACGGCAGATGATCATCAGTGTGGACACACGCGAATCGACGATCGCGGCCTATCTGGACAACTGGAAGCGTCGAATTGAGGCCGTGGGTGATGAGTACTTTGCGGAGCTCGGCGATCTTGGCGAGCTAACAGGCAGCCCAACCCTGCAAGTCAAAATTGAGGTTTCCGGCCAGCTCTCCGAAGTTATCATTCTCAAGTCCAGTGGCTCGCGAGTGGTCGACCAGGCGGCGCTGGATATCCTGCGGCGCGCATCGCCGTATGACCCGTTCCCGGATGCAGTCGCCGCCGACCACGACCGCGTCCTGTTCGCCTATAAATTCTTGTTCAGCGCACAGACACTACCGTCGACTGCGAGCCGGGACTGAGGTGGAGATAGCTAAAATGGATTCCTTGAGCAACCATTTGCTGATCGCAATGCCGGGCATGGCCGACCCGAATTTCTCAACGACAGTGACCCTTATTTGTGAGCACACTGATGACGGTGCCTTGGGCATCGTCATTAACAAGCCATTGTTTTTGACGCTGGGCGACGTCTTCAAACAGCTGGACCTTAAAGATATCGATGCCACGGCCGCCGCAAGTGCGGTACTGGACGGCGGACCTGTTGGCGCCGAAAGGGGTTTCGTGCTGCATCCTCCTTCGCACCGCTTTGAAAACTCGCTGCTGGTCTCGGACGATATCCTGTTGACGTTTTCACGCGACATTCTCGATCTGATGGCGGCAGGTGAAGGGCCGGAGAAATCGTTGGTGGCCTTGGGTTACGCAGGCTGGGGCGCGGGTCAGCTGGAGGATGAGATGCTAGCCAACTCGTGGCTCAGCGTACCGGCAACGCCGGAGATCGTATTTGAACTGCCGTTTGCACAGCGTTGGGCCGCTGCGGCCGAAACTCTGGGAATCGACATTACCCAGATTGCTCCTGACGCCGGGCACGCCTGAGCGCATTGTGGCGGAGACGATTCTCGCATTTGATTACGGGCGGCGGCGCATCGGAGTCGCAGTCGGTCAAACAATTACCGCGTCGGCAAGCCCTATAGGCGTTGTTAGCAATGACTATGCGGGGCCCGATCACGACAGAATCGCAGCGCTCATCAGGGAATGGCGACCAAATCGTCTGGTTGTCGGAATGCCTGCTCACGCTGACGGCTCAGCCAGCGACATGCAGAACTACGTCAATCAATTTATAGAGACGCTGGCGGTGTTTGATTTGCAGATTGATACCGTCGACGAGCGCTTTACCTCGGTCGATGCAGAGGCGCAGCTGAAGAACGCCAGAGCCGCCGGTACTCGCGGCAGAATCACCAGGGAATCGATCGACAGCGCTGCTGCGGTGTTGATCGCAGAGAGATATCTGGCCGCCCACAAGTTTTGACAGTAGACTTGCCCCGCGATGCAGACCCCCGAGACATTCCCAACGCTCGATGACGATGCCATCCTGCAGCTGAATGCGGACGGCAAGCTGCGGCATTTGCTTACCCTGAAGGGCCTCGACCGTAATTGTCTGCTCGAATTGCTCGATGCAGCGCAGCACTTCGTGAGCCCGCTTGGCAGCGCGGCCGTGCGCAATTCCTCACTCGCAGGTCGCACCGTTGCAAATCTGTTTTTCGAGCCGAGCACACGCACACGCGCATCGTTTGATCTGGCGGCAAAACGTCTCGGCGCCGACGTTCTTAATCTCGACGTCAATACGTCTTCGCGCAAGAAGGGCGAGAGTATTCTCGACACTATTTACACACTGCAGGCGATGCAGGTCGATATCATGGTCATCCGTGACGCCAGCGCGGGCGTGCCAGCATTCATCACACGCAATATTGGCGACCACATCAGCATCTTGAATGCCGGCGAGGCTGACGTTTCGCATCCCACACAGGGGCTTCTCGACCTGCTTACGATTCGGCAACGGCTGGGAGATTTCACCAACCTCACGGTTGCTATCGTCGGCGACATAGCGCATTCCCGCGTCGCCCGCTCCGCCGTGCAGGGTTTGCATACACTGGGGACGGGCGAAATCCGGCTGGTATCGCCTCCGGCACTGGCACCGGCTGCCAACGAAATGCCATACGCAAAAATTATGGATAATCTGGACGACGGACTGCGCGGTGCCAACGTCGTTATGGCGCTACGAATTCAACGCGAGCGAATTGCGGATCTCGACGGCATTCCCGACGTGGACGACTACTTCGCCAATTTCGGGATAACACAGCAACGCCTCGAGCAAGCCGCCGCTAATGCTATCGTTATGCACCCTGGGCCGATGAACCGCGGTATCGAAATAGAATCCAGTCTCGCCGATAGCGCCGCATCGGCAATCACTCAACAGGTCACCAACGGAGTCGCTGTTCGTATGGCGGTTTTGGAGCGCGTGAGCAAGGTAATGGCGCCAATTTGATCACCGCAGCACAGCAACATGCCCAGCGTAACCGAGACACTTTGTTCGTCGAGTCTGGCGAATTGGTCGCCGTCGAGCGCTTTCCGGGCGAGCAATACATCATGCGCTTTCGCGCCGCAAAGATAGCCGCGGCGGCAAAGCCGGGCACTTTTGTGCATATGAGCTGCGACAGCAATTTGCCGATGCGCCGGCCGCTCTCGATCATGCGTGTCGTTGAGGACTGCATCGATGTGTTGTTCAAATCGCATGGCGACGGACTGCGCTTGTTGGCGGACAAGAAGGTTGGCGCATCTGTCAGCCTGCTCGGGCCCATTGGGCAACCGTTCAAGCCCGATCCACAGCGCCCCATCTGCGGCTTGATCGGTGGTGGTGTTGGAATTCCGCCGATGGTATTTCTGGCAGACGCTCTGCGACAAGACCCTGCCTGGCGGCCACTTGCTATTCTCGGCTCCGAAATCCCGTTTCCGTTCGAGTTGCAGCCCTCGGCTCTTGCAACAGCATGGGCTGATAACAAGCTGGTGAGCAGCATGCCGTTGCTCGAAGACTGGGGCATAACCAGCAGATTGTGCAGTCTGTCAGACTTCGATGGCACATTCCGCGGCTATGTCACTGATCTTGCCGACCTGTGGCTGCAGAGCCTTGATGACGCCGAACGTGAGCAAACACAGTTATTCGCGTGCGGCCCTACGGTCATGCTCAAGGCAGTTGCGGCCTTGGCCGAGCGCCACAATGTGCCGTGTCAGGTTTCGCTGGAAGAGTTCATGGCCTGCGCGGTTGGTGGCTGTGCCGGCTGTACGGTCGAAGTGACCACAGCGGATGGGCCTGCGATGAAACGTGTGTGTGTCGACGGCCCGGTATTCGAGGCCGCCGCAGTCGTCTGGCAGTAAATTAGCTGCCGAAGTTGATCTTCGCTTCGAGGTTGGAGCGCGAGTCTGCGTGTGACATCGCCTCTTCGAGCGTAATCGTGCCGGCCTTGTAGAGTGCCAACAGCGCGTCGTCGAAATTCTGCATGCCCTGCTCGCCACTTTCTTTGTGAGCTTCCTTGACGGCCGAAATATCGCCCTTGAGCACCAGATCCTTGATATGCGGCGTGTTGATCATGAGCTCAACGGCAGCGACCAGCTTGCCACTACGCGAGCGCACCAGGCGTTGCGAAATAATTGCACGCAGGTAGTGCGCCAGGTCCATGAAAACCTGCCCGTGCTGTGCCTGCGGAAACATGTTGATGATTCGATCCAGCGTCTCGGCCGCATTGTTCGCATGCAGGGTGCCGACAACCAGGTGACCTGTACCGGCCATATCAAGTGCGGCCTGCATCGACTCGCGGTCACGAATCTCACCGATCTGAATGACATCCGGTGCCGCACGCATGGCGCTCTTAAGCGCTCTTTCATAGGATTTGGTATCCAGTCCTACTTCGCGTTGATTGACGATCGACTTCTTGTTCGGGTGCAGGAACTCGATCGGATCCTCAATCGTAATAATGTGTGACGAGGTTTTGTCATTGCGATGGTTGATCATCGCCGCAAGCGTGGTCGACTTACCGCAACCGGTGGCGCCGACCATCAGCACCAGGCCGCGCCGCAACATGATCATGTCCTTGAGCTGCTCGGGCATGCCTAATTCGTCGAGCGTAGGCAGCTCCGAGGTAATGTAGCGCAAGACCATCGCCACATTACCGCGCTGTTGAAATACGTTGACCCGAAAACGTCCAAGGCCCGTTTCAGAGATTGCAAAATCGATCTCAAGCTCGCGTGTAAATTGGTCAAGCTGACCTTCGTCCATCAGCTCATACGCCGCCTGCTTGACCATTTTTGGCGTCATCTCGAGTTTGTTCACCGGCATAATCTTGCCGTCAATTTTGATCTTTGCTGGTGCGAACGGTGCGAAAAAAAGATCCGAGGCCTTTTTCTCGACCATCAATTTAAAAAGTGGCTTGACGTTCATCTAGGTAATGTTCCTGAGGCTCAGAAAGTTTGAGCAGTATCTTCTTCGACAATATTGAGACTCTGTGCTTGCTGATCTGCAATTGAAGAATCCCGTTTACTCTCAAGCTTGACGCGCAGGCGCAACTCGTTCTTCGAGTCGGCATTACGCATCGCCTCTTCATAGGAAATAACGGAGTCCTCATAGAGATAGAACAGCGCCTGATCGAAAGTCTGCATACCGAGGCGTGTTGACTTGCTCATTATTTCCTTAATCTGTCCAACTTCACCCTTGAAGATCAGATCGGCAACCAACGGCGTATTCAGCATGATTTCCATGGCCGCTGTGCGCCCTACGCCACCTTCGCGCGGAATGAGTCGTTGCGAAATAAACGATTTGGTATTGAGCGATAAGTCCATCAGCAACTGCTGGCGGCGCTCTTCCGGGAAAAAGTTAATGATGCGATCGAGCGCCTGGTTGGCGCTGTTGGCATGCAATGTAGCCAGACACAGGTGACCTGTTTCGGCGAACTGAATGCCGTATTCCATCGTTTCGCGGTCACGAATCTCGCCGATCAGAATGACGTCCGGCGCTTGCCGCAAAGTATTCTTCAGGGCCGCATGCCAGGTTTCTGTATCAATGCCAACTTCGCGCTGCGTAATGACGCAGCCCTTATGCGGATGCACGTACTCGACCGGATCCTCAATGGAAACAATATGCCCGCGTGAGTTTTCGTTGCGATGCCCAATCATGGCGGCCATCGTTGTGGACTTACCGGAACCGGTACCGCCAACGACGATCACCAGACCACGCTTGTTCATCACCACGTCCTTGAGAATCGGCGGCAAATCGAGGTCTTCAAGTGTCGGGATTTCAGTTGTAATGGTACGTAGAACGGCGCCGACATGGCCCTGCTGAACAAACGCGCTGACGCGAAAACGACCAATACCTTGCGGTGCGATTGCGAAGTTACATTCCTTAGTCGAATCAAACTCCTTAATCTGCTTGTCGTTCATGATCGAGCGCACCATGATCGACGCCTGCTCTGACGACAACGGTGTATCTGTTGCTTTGTGGATTGTACCGTCGACTTTGATCGCCGGCGGAAAACCCTTCGTCAAAAGCAGGTCCGAGCCTTCACGCTCCACCATCTTGCGAAGTAGATTCTGTGTCAGTCGTACCGCTTGTTCGCGTTCCATCGTTCCATTCTCCTTCGAGGAGACCTCTACTGGGTCGTCCTAGAAATTTTCTTTGTGTACCGCCCGGAAACGAGCCTCTTCCTTGTTAATCAAACCTTTCGCCATCAAGTCCTGCAGGTTTTGATCCAGTGTATGCATACCATTGCCCTGACCGGTCTGAATAGCTGAGTACATTTGTGCGATCTTGCCCTCGCGAATCAGATTCCGAATTGCCGGCGTACCAATCATGATCTCGTGCGCTGCGATTCGACCACCACCAATTTTCTTCAACAGCGTTTGTGAAATTACCGCTCGCAACGACTCTGACAACATCGCACGCACCATTTCTTTTTCCGCCGCGGGGAACACATCGACAACACGGTCAATGGTTTTTGCAGCGGAACTCGTATGCAAGGTGCCAAATACCAAGTGACCCGTTTCGGCCGCGGTGAGCGCCAGTCGGATAGTCTCGAGGTCACGCAATTCACCAACCAGAATCACATCAGGATCTTCACGCAAGGCCGAGCGCAATGACTCGTTAAAGCCGAGCGTGTCGCGATGAACCTCGCGTTGGTTGATCAGAGATTTCTTACATTCGTGCACAAACTCGATCGGATCCTCAATTGTCAGAATATGGTCGGGTTTGTTGTCGTTGATGTAGTCGACCATCGCGGCCAGTGTCGTGGACTTACCGGAACCCGTAGGGCCGGTGACCAGACAGATACCGCGGGGGTACATGCAAATGTCTTTGAAAATAGCCGGAGCGCCAAGATCGTCCAGGCTTAGAATTTCCGAGGGGATGATTCGAAATACCGCCGCTGAGCCGCGATTCTGGTTAAAAGCGTTAACGCGAAAGCGTGCCAGTTTTGGAATCTCGAAAGAAAAATCAGTTTCGAGAAATTCCTCGTAGTCCTTACGCTGCTTGTCATTCATGATGTCGTACACCATGCTATTGACGTCTTTATGGGTCAGCGCAGGCATGTTGACACGCTTGATGTCACCATCCACTCGAATCATCGGTGGAACGCCGCCGGACAGGTGTAAATCCGACGCATTGTTCTTTACCGTGAACGACAACAATTGAGCAACATCGACGGCCATACTTCTCCCTCATGGTGGTAAGCCGGACTTACCATAACCCGGCTTTGAATGAAGCCTAGTATAGCGAAGCACCCGGAGCAAAACGTGATTAGAGTCACGGAAAACTTACGCGTAATCAGAGATTTGCTGGCCAAAGCCAGCAATGCAGCGAGTCGTGATGAATCGTCCGTAAAATTGCTCGCCGTCAGCAAAAAACAGCCTGTTGCTGCGGTTTTGGCCGCTGCAGAGGCGGGGCAACGGGATTTTGGCGAAAATTTCGTCCAGGAAGGCCTGCAAAAAATCTCAGCGGCGGGCCGAAATGACCTTGTCTGGCACTTCATCGGCCACTTGCAGACGAACAAAACCAAGGCCGTTGCAGCTCATTTTGCATGGGTACACACCGTCGACCGGCTCAAGATCGCGCAAAGACTAAGCAAACAGCGACCCGCGGGCATGGATGATCTGAATATCTGCCTGCAGGTGAATATCGACAATGAGGCTGGCAAGTCGGGGCTTAGCGCCGACGAAGTACTGGATCTTGCCCGCGATGTCGCATCGTTGCCGCGCATCAAGCTACGCGGCCTTATGTGCTTGCCCAAGCATCGCAGCGACTTTGAGCAGCAACGCAAACCCTTCGCGCGTCTGCATGAACTGCTCGAATTGATCCAGGCTGATGGCATCGACGTCGACACGCTGTCGATGGGTATGAGCGGAGATTATGCAGCGGCGATTTACGAAGGCAGTACAATTGTGCGCATAGGTACGGCTATCTTCGGGGCAAGAGACTAAATAGTGAGCAAAAAGAAGATTGGATTTATCGGCGGCGGCAACATGACCGCCGCTATTGCCGGCGGCCTGCTGCACAGCGGCTTTGCGGCGTCTAACATCCTGATTTCGGAGCCGTCTGCTGAGCAGCGTGCGCGTTTGCACGATGTATTGCCGGGCGTAGCGCTGCACAGTGACAACGCCATGACCGCGAGTCAGGTCGACTGCGTCGTGCTGGCAACCAAGCCACAGGTACTTGCCGGCGTTTGTCGCGACCTGGCCCCTGCTATCCAGAGCAGGAAACCCTTGATCCTGTCGATCGCCGCCGGCGTTCGCAGCAGCGCTATTGATAACTGGCTTGGCGGTGACCTCGCGGTTGTCCGCGTCATGCCAAATCAACCTGCATTTCTGGGTCTTGGCATCTCGGCGATATTCGCCAATGATCGTTGTAGCGACGCCGATCGAGAGCTGGCTGAGACGGTCATGCAAGCGGTTGGCAAAGTCGTGAATGTTGGCGCAGAAGCCGATATCGACTCGGTGACTGCGATCTCGGGCAGTGGCCCGGCGTATTTCTATCTGCTGATCGACATGCTGGTGCAGACCGCTACAGGCATGGGACTGGACGACACGACAGCGCGAACATTGGCTGTCGAAACGGCGGTAGGTGCTGCAGCATTAGCCGCGAGCAGTGAGACACCAATGAGCGAGCTCATCGCCAAGGTACGCTCGCCTGGAGGAACCACGGCGGCGGCCCTGGACAGTCTCGAAAAACAGGATGTTCGTGCTATCTTTAGCGCCGCTTTGACAGCAGCAAAAGAACGAGCCAATCAGTTGGCGGACGAGGCAGGGAAATAGTGCGCGCTTTAATTTATATCATCGAAACCATTGCGAGCTTGTTCACGTTTATCTTGCTGCTGCGATTCTGGCTGCCGTGGGTTGGCGCAGATTTTCGTAATCCAGTTTCGCAGGGCATCCTGCAGGCAACCTCACCGCTGATCAATCCGTTGCGCCGTATTGTGCCGTCGATCGGCCGCGTGGATACCGCGACCGTGCTGGTCGCATTCCTGGTGCAGGCCATTACCGCGATAGTCGTTCTGCTGATCATGGGCGTTCCGATACTCCCGAAGTTCGTAATCATCGCTTCGATCTTCGAGCTTCTGACACTTTCGCTGCGCATGTTTACGTTCGCGATTATCCTCAGGATCTTACTAAGCTGGATTGCTCCGGGGACCTTCAACCCTGCCACAGCCCTCGTTGCCAGCTTGACCGATCCGATTTTGCGACCGTTCCGCCGCTACATTCCGCCGCTCGGGGGATTTGATGTATCGCCGATCTTCGCCATCATTTTCCTGGGTGCTTTGTCGATCTTGCTGGAAGATTCGCGCTCATTGTTCATGTAGTCGCGCCGGGCGCTTCGCGATCAGCCCCGCAAATGGTTTATAGTGATCGCATCGGGAGGAAAATATCATGATAAGAACAAGAATATTGATCGCCCTGTCATTGCTCAGCTTGCTATCTGCCTGTGGCGGACCTGGCGAATCGGCTGACATCCCAGAGGCACAACCGGCTGGTGCGTCAAATGCCGATATCGGCGATCACATCGTTCATTTCAGCGCTCAATCAACCGACCAGTTGCCGCCAGAAGTCGCGCGCGCCTACAACATTGTGCGCAGCAAGAATCGAGCAATGCTCAATGTTTCGGTGCTCCAGGAAAGCGACATGTCGGCAGTTATGGCGGACGTTTCAGTCAAGACAGTGAATCTGACCGGTCAGCTCAAGAGCGTCACCATGCGGCAGATCGACGAAGGCAATGCTATCTACTACATCGGTGAAGTCGCCATCGCGAATCGCGAGACGCTGATATTCGATATTAGCGTGCGGCCGGAAGGATCTAGCCAAAGCAGCGAAGTACGCTTTAAACGCGAGTTTTTTACTGACTAGGCATAACCCGCAGGAACTGCTATTGTCGCGCTGCTTTTTATGCGGGCGAGGCCCGTTTCATGCGGGCAATTGCCCGTTTTATTTATTTTAGGGAGTTAGTTTTCCATGGCAGCAAATACCAAGAAGCCACCGACCAAATCTGAAATTTACGCAAAGATCGTTGAAGACACCGGATTGACCCGTAAGGACGTCGCCGCTGTATTTGATTCACTTAACGGTCAGATCAAGAAAAACCTTGGCGGTCGTGGCGCCGCGGGCATGTTCTCAATTCCCGGCCTTCTGAAAATGCGCGTAGTGAAGAAACCTGCACGTAAGGCACGTAAAGGAACAAATCCTTTTACCGGCGAAGAAATGATGTTCAAGGCGAAGCCAGCTTCCAAAGCTGTCAAGATCCTGGCACTCAAAGGCCTGAAAGATATGGTCTAACAACCCATTAGGGTTGAGGGACAGTTTCCGCAGGTAACTGTCCCCGGTTTTTAAGGAAAAATCGGGGTTTGAGTAAACTGTCCCTGGTTTTGAAAGCAAATTAGGAGCCGGGGTCTTCCCCGGCTTCTTTTTGTACAAAATTTGCCACCAGCTCGCGTAAGTCCACGAGTCTGCCGTGAAAAAAGTGCTCCGCTTCCGGGATCACCGCCAATTCTGGTCCTGGCTGCAACGCGTTAAACCAGCTAATGGTCTCCTCGATGTCGACCAGCTCATCCTGATCGCCCTGCACGATCAGCCAGGGACATTCCGGCTGACGCGTAAGTCCACTGGCAAATCGTCTCACGGCAGGCGCAACCGTCACCAGGCCATCAACCGGCGCCTCAATCGCCGCGCGTAGCGCAATAGCAGCCCCAAACGAGAAGCCGGCTAGCCAGATTGGTCCAGCCGTGAACTCGGCACGCATCCACTGCATCGCTGCCAATGCATCATCAAGCTCGCCGACACCCTCATCGTACTCGCCCTCGCTGCCTTCGGTACCTCGAAAGTTGAAGCGCAAAGCCGCATATCCTAGCCGCACGAAGCTACGCGCCAGGGTATGCGCGACCTTGTTGTGCATGGTGCCACCGTGCTGTGGATGTGGGTGGCAAACCACCACCACACCAATGGGCTCACCATCAAGCGGTGTTTCCACAATCGCTTCCAGAAGACCGACCGGGCCCCGGATAGATGTTTTTGTAGATTGCGGCGGTTTGTTGCGCATGCTTTCGTCCAATATTGGCTTAAGTGGATGTTATTATTGTAAAATTGCGGCGATGAACAGCCGTATTGATCTCGAGGCACAGTACTGTGCCCAAAACTACAAGCCCTTGCCAGTCGTTCTGACTCGTGGCGAGGGCGTTTACGTCTGGGACGATAACGGCAAGAAATACCTCGACATGATGAGCGCCTATTCGGCGGTCAGTCACGGCCACGCCAATCCTCGCCTGATTCGGTTGGTGCAGGAACAGGTTGCACAGCTGAATATCGTATCCCGCGCGTTTTACACCGACAAACTGGGTCCGTTCCTGGAGCGCGCTTGTACCCTGACAGGGCAGGATATGGCGTTGCCAATGAATACTGGCGCCGAGGCGGTCGAAACGGCGATAAAGGCTGCGCGTAAATGGGCCTATAAGGTCAAAGGCGTTGCCAAAGACCAGGCAGAGATTATTAGTTGTAGCGGCAACTTTCATGGCCGCACCATCGCCATTGTCGCGATGTCCGATGAACCGCAATACCAGGACGGTTTTGGACCCTTCCCGCCCGGATTCCGAGTGGTTGAATACGGCAATATCGACGCGCTGCGAGACGCGATCAACGAGAACACTGCGGCATTTCTGGTCGAGCCTATTCAGGGTGAGGGCGGCATCATCGTGCCCCCCGCCGGTTACCTCAAAGCAGCTGAAGCCCTGTGTCGCGAGCACAACGTGCTGCTGATTGCCGACGAAATTCAAACCGGGCTTGGTCGCACCGGTAAATTGCTGGCATGCGAGCACGAGGACGTCCATCCAGACGGCCTGATATTGGGCAAAGCGCTGGGCGGCGGCATCTTGCCGGTTTCAATGTTCCTGGCACGTCGCGACGTGATGGCAGTCTTCACGCCCGGCGACCATGGCAGTACTTTCGGTGGCAATCCGTTGGCCGCCGCAGTCGGTTTGGAGGCGCTTAATATCCTGCAGGAAGACGGCCTGGCGGAGCACAGCGCCAAGATGGGCGCCTACCTGCTGGACGAACTCGCCGCAATCAATAGTCCGTTAATCAAGGAGCTGCGTGGGCGCGGCTTGTTTATAGGCATTGAGATCGACCCAACGATGGCTACCGCCCGCGCAATCTGCGAAGCATTAATGGCACGCGGTTTACTGAGTAAGGAAACCCACTCAACCGTTGTTCGCCTTGCACCGCCGCTGGTTATCAGCAAGACAGAGATAGATTGGGCTGTCACACAGATACGAGAAGTCCTGCAGGAGATTGACCGCGTTCGACTGGCTTCCTAGGAAACTGATTCATGCCTGAAATTACTGTCATACATATCGCGCTACTTGCTACAGCATTGATTATCGGTGTTGTCGTTGGATGGGTGTTCCGCGGCAACAAAAGTAGCAGCGAAAAAGCGGCTATCAACCTGGGTTGGCAGGAACAGCTCGAAGCGCAGCGGCAGGAACATGAACGTCTGCTTGATCAGAATAAGAGTCTCATGGAGCAAAACAGCCAGTATCAGGCCTCCAACACGGACTCGAAAATGCGCGCCAGTGAACTATCTGGCGCACTCAAAGAAGCCTTTGAACGCCGTGATGAATTGCAGCGGCAGATCAAGGACATTCGCAGCCACCTCGAATCAACTGTTGAGGAGCGCGATCAATTGGCCAGTGAGATGCAGAATCGGAGCTCAGATGAAGGCACCTCATCCAACCTGTTGCAGATCCGTGATGAACAGATCGAAACCCTCAGCAAGGAACTCGAGGGCTGGCAGGCGCGGGTTCCACCCTTGGTGGAACGCTACCGGACACGCAACGCGGAAGCGGAACAGCTGCAGCAAGACCTCACCGATGCGAGAGCTCATATCGATGCTCTGGAAGCGATGGTCGGATCCGATGAGACTCGGGTGGAACCCGTAGATCCGGAAGCGCTGGGCGATACTCTGGACGCATCCAACGACCCGGACGATGAGCGCGCAGACCCGGCTGAAGATTTCGAGTACGTTGCAGAAGTTGAGGAAGTCGCGGAGCTCGAGGAAGAGGCATTCGTTGAGGAAATGAACGGCGTCGACGCGAGTCAGCAACGCGATAATCTCAAGAAGATCAAGGGTGTTGGTCCTGCCATCGAAAAGACTCTGAACGAAATGGGTATCGTCCGCTTCCAGCAGATTGCTGATATGAGCGAGTACGATATCGATCGGGTCGCGCAGCGCCTCAAAGGCTTTCGCAGTCGCATCTACCGTGAAGACTGGATCGGCCAGGCGAGAGACTATCTCAATCAGAATATGAGCGGCTCGGCGTAACACCATGTCGCCCGAGCGTCGGCGCACTCTGCGCGTCGTACTATCTTTGTTGGTTCTAATCGGTGGCGTTTTGCTCGCGCTCAAAATTGACCACGGCACTCGCGATGACGGCGTCGCTGCAACCTCGGCAACGCTCTTCAGCGAACCGCAATTGCAGCTACGATTTGGCCGCCAGCAACTCAGTCTGACTGTGACAACAAGCTCGACAGAACACGAGACGGTGTTGCTCGAACTTATTGCTGAGCAATTCGATGGCGTGCAAGCGACAACCGACTTTCGACCTGGACTAAAAGTTGCGCCTGAGTGGGAGACCGTCAGCGCACGCCTGCTTAGCCTGGTCGCCGCAACCAGCTCAGCCGAAGCGTCTATCGATGCAAACGGTATATCGATACGCGGCGTAAGTACTGACGGTGAACTTTACTCGCGCCGACTGGAGTCTCTGCACGCGGCCCTGCTCGACGCCACCGTGGTTCGGTCCGACATGCTAATCAGTAACCCGGAGATGACGATAGCAGTGATGTGCAGTCGCAACTTTGCGAACATCACGCAGCAGCCGATCGAGTTTCGTCCATCCAGCACAACAATTCGCCAGTCCTCATACCCGCAACTGGATCGACTTGCTGAGTTCGCCTACGACTGTCGCGGATCCAAAATTGCGATCACGGGCCATACCGACAGCAGCGGCACGGAAGCGTGGAATCTACAGGTAAGCCAGGCGCGGGCGCAGGCAGTCGCCGAACAACTCATTGCGCGCGGCGTTACTGCAGAACGTTTGATTGTTGAGGGCGTTGGGTCGCAACACCCACTGGCCCTGAACGATACCGTTCAGGGCCGTGAGCGAAATCGGCGCATCGAAATCGAATTGCGCTAAGGCCAGACGGCTAGACGCCGAATAATTCAACTTCAAACAGCAAGGTCGCGCCTGGCGGAATAACATTGCCAGCACCGCGCTCGCCGTAACCCATCTCCGGAGCGATGATCAGCTCGCGCACTTCACCGATGGCCATACCGTCGACGCCTTGGTCCCAGCCCTGAATTACCCGGCCTGCGCCGAGCGGAAACTGAAAGTGCTCGCCACGATCAACTGAGCTGTCAAATTTCGCGCCGCGGTTGCCTTCTGCGTTTTCGTCAAATAACCAGCCGGTGTAGTGGACGACTACATTGTCCCCTGCCTTTGCAACCTGGCCGTCGCCGGAGCGCAAGATGCGTGCGCTTAAGCCCGGCGCAATTTCAAATACTTCGCTGTCTGGAGTGTCGGTCACTGCTACTTCCTCTGTTGCTTCAGGTGCTTCGATGGTTGCTTCTTCGGCTTCAACAGCCGGCGCATCCTGATCAGCCTGCTTGCTGCAGCCAGCGGTGAATGCGATCAGCGCAATTGCCGCAGCTGCGGCATGAATATTGCGAAACTTCATAGATATTCCCTTTATCTGGATTTATAACGGTGGCTGGAAACTAATCCGAGCCTTTGAAATCAAGCGACGCCGAATTGATGCAATAGCGCAATCCCGACGGTTGTGGTCCATCTTCAAATACATGCCCCAAATGTGCATCACATTCGCTGCAAACAACTTCCTCGCGAATCATCCCGTGACTTTTGTCCGAGATAATACGTACTGACTCACCGGCCAACGGCAACCAGAAGCTCGGCCACCCGGAGCCGGAGTCGTACTTGTGCGTCGAGGAAAACAGTTCCGCATCGCAACAAACACAACGGTAGGTGCCGTCCTCCTTGTTGTCGACATACTTGCCCGTGAACGGCCGCTCAGTACCTTTGTTCTGGGTTACCTCGTACTCTTCATCGCTCAGTCGCTGGCGAAGGTCCTGGCGGCTTGGATTGTGATTGTTATCAGTCATGGCACGGGTTTTAGCTTGTGGCAGCGTTGGAATCAAGCTCCAGCAGAAGTTTATTCATACGTTGCACGTAATCCGCCGGATTCTCCAGCTGTGAGCCATCGGCCAGCAGCGCATGATCAAGCACTATTTCCGACAACGCGGCAAAGCGCGTGCTATCTGATTCCGCGGACAACCGCTGCAATAGCGGATGTTCTGCGTTGATTTCCAGCACCGGCTTCGATTCCGGCAGTTCCTGGCCGCTGGCTTCAAGCATACGGCGAATCTGCGGGCTCATGTCATCGGGCGCCGCAACAACACAGGCCGGAGAATCAACCAAACGCTGGCTGATGCTTACATCTTCAACACGGGCGCTGAGTGCCTTCTTGATCTTCTTCAGGAATGCCTTGTGCTCTTTGTTGTCCACTTCCTTGGTGATCTTGCCATCAGCGCCTGGCATTTCGACATCCGCCGCAGCGACGTCGACCAGTGCCTTGCCCTCATATTCCGCGAGGCTGTCGACCAGCCAGGGATCGATCTTGTCCGTCAACAGCAGGACTTCCAGATCCTGCTTGGCGAAACGCTCCAAATGTGGACTTGCCAGTGCCGTCGCGCGACTTTCGGCCAGGATGTAGTAAATCTTGTCCTGTTCCTCAGCTGTACGACCAAGGTAGTCGTCGAGTGACTGATCCTGCGTTTCATCATCACTTTTGGTTGTGGAAAAACGCAGCAACTTCGCCAGTTTTTCCTTGTTCGCATGATCCTCGATAGCGCCTTCTTTCAGAACTTGTCCAAATTCGGCCCAAACCGTCTTGTAGTCGTCACCGTCAGCGTTTGCCATTTTCGACAACATGTCGAGAACCCGGCGCGTCAATGCCCCGCGCATCGCGGTCAGCTCCGGATTTTGCTGCAGTAGCTCACGCGACACGTTCAGTGGCAGGTCGGACGAGTCAACCACACCCTTGATAAAGCGCAGGTACAGCGGCAGGAACTGCTCCGCATCGTCCATGATAAAGACGCGCTGCACGTAGAGTTTCAGGCCACGCGGCGCATCTCGATTCCAGAGGTCGTAAGGTGCCTTGGCAGGCACGTACAACAGACTCGTGTACTCGCGCTTGCCTTCGACGCGGTTGTGGCTCCAACTTAGAGGATCGACGAAGTCGTGCGACAGGTATTTATAGAACTCTTTGTACTCGTCGTCGCTGAGCTCCGATCGTGAACGGGTCCAGAGGGCAGTCGCCGCATTGATGACTCGTGCTTCCTCTTCGCTGCCGCTGGCAAGCAATGACACCGGGAAACCGATGTGGTCAGAGTAGCGACGAATGAGGTTTTCGATGCGCAATGGCTCGCTGAACTCCTTCTGGTCATCCTTCAAATGCAGCGTCACAGTCGTACCGCGTGCAGCACGCTCGATAGGTTCGATCGTGAACTCGCCTTCTCCGTCTGATTGCCAACGCACACCGGCGGATGCTTCCAGTCCCGCGCGCCGCGTTTCGACAGTAACGTTGTCCGCGACAATAAACGTGGAATAGAAGCCAACCCCGAACTGACCGATGAGTTGGGCGTCCTTTTGCTGATCGCCCGTCATCTGGCCAAGAAATTCGGCCGTGCCGGAGCGCGCGATGGTGCCAAGATTCTCTACCAGTTCGTCGCGCGACATGCCGATACCGTTGTCGGTGACCGACAGAGTTGCGGCGTCCTGGTCATAGCTGATGCTGATGCCGAGCTCGGCGTCGTCTGCGTACAGATCCGGACTCGCCAATGCCTCGAAACGGAGCTTGTCTGCCGCGTCAGAGGCGTTCGAAATAAGCTCACGAAGAAATATTTCCTTGTTGCTGTACAAGGAATGGATCATTAATTTGAGAAGTTGACGAACTTCGGTCTGAAAGCCGAGTGTCTCTCGACTGTCGTTTGAACTGCTTGAACTGGCTGTTTCGCTCACAGAGCCGTACTCCATCGATCATATCTGGGCAGACACGATAGGGGCTTGTGCGACTATTTCAAGTACAGATTTGCAATCAGGTGGTTTGCTGCATGCCAGGGGGCGGTGCCGTGGCCGAGCGGTACATCAGCATAACCATCAATATGGTTGCGCAAGCCGATGCGAGAGGTGGATGCTTCAGGGCCAGCAGGATCCCGGCAATTTGCAGCGTCAAGGAGGTTACGAGGAACACCAGCGCAATACAGAGACTGCGAAAGCGCTCGCCGAGCAGACGCAGGGAATAAACCACATCATCCAGATCGTCTAACCATTGCGCGACTATTTCCATAATCAGTCAGCGATTCTCAGCGGACAACCGAAAGCAGAGGGCCGCTGGCAGCGCCTTCAGTCGCAGCGCCGTCCTCGTCCGCCAGCGAAGCGTCGTTTGCCTCTTTCGCATGCGCAATAGCGCGATGGAAGAGTTCCCAGCGCTGCCTTGATGATTCATTCTTGAGTGAAACAACAGGCGATTCAGATTCCGTGTATTTGTTTGACATACTGTTTAAATCGCAAATTTAACTGTAGTGAACACGACTATAGTTGGCTCTGTTGGAAGCCTCCGTGAGGCGCATCACAGCTTCGTTTAATCACCTGTAATTACGGCCTCAGAATCACGAAAATCAGACGCAGTACCGTTTGCATATGATGGCATCATCACATTGTGAGACTTGGCCAGGGGCAACGAAAAACGCCGACTTAAAGTCGGCGTTACAATATCTGTTCTGCGTGTGTTTAGTGAAACGAAACTCTATTCAGAATCGTCACTGTCCGGTTCCCAGTTACGTCTGATCTGTTCAGTCCAGCTTCGATAGCCTTTCCATGAATAGAGAGCAGGATCGATACCGACGCGACGACCGCGTGGTGCAGGCGCTTTCGAAATCCACTGACGATATTGTTGCCAACCATCAGAGTCATTCGCGGCCGGCAACGCGTCGTTGGCAGCCGCTTGCTCTGCACTGACACTTTGGTCGGCGTTTTTTGCTTCAGTGTCTGCGTCCGTTGCAAACCCGTCAGCCCATTTAAGATTCTTGCTATCTGGCATTGTGTTGCCCTGCTCAATCCTTTGAACAGATGCTAAGGGTCATACAGTCTAATTCACAGGAACTGCATCACAGTAGCTTGTGCGACTTTTCACATATTAATCAGTAGCTTATCTGTCCGTTTTACTTAATGAAGCGTCTCGTTGAGACGCGGGTTCGCATTGATTTAACAATAAGCGGCAACACCTCAAGAAACTCGGTAGCAGGGCTGGTAGTCACCGGCGGAGATTTTCATGCGCTTCTGAGCGACAAATGAAGCCAGCAAATCGTCGAGTAAGCCCATAATTTTCGCAGACCCATTGATCGTAAACGGCCCCAGCTTTTCGATTTGCTCGATAGTGTCCTCGCGAACGTTGCCCGACACGATGCCGGAGAAAACCCGCCGCAACATCGCAGCCAACTCATGCGCCGGCAAATTCTCGTCGATCTTCAGCTTACTCATGCTCTCGTGGGTTGCCTCGAACGGCATTTGAAAATCGGTCGGAATAACAAGCCGCCAGTTGAAATAGTAAGCATCACCGTGCTCATGCCGAAATTCTTGCACTGCCGCCATCGAATCACGAACCTGCCGCGCAACCTCTTTCGGGTCGTCGATGATTATTGAATAGCGAGCTTGCGCTTGCTTACCCAGGGTAGCGCCAACGAATTCATCAATCTGCCGAAAGTACGGCTCGGCAGACTTCGGCCCGGTCATGATCATCGGCAGCGGCTGATACTTGTTGTCAGGGTGCAGCAAGATGCCAAGCAGATACAGAATCTCCTCGGCGGTGCCAACACCACCTGGAAATACGACGATGCCGTGGCCAAGTCGGACGAAGGCTTCAAGCCGCTTCTCGATGTCCGGCATGATAACCAGCGAATTGACAATGGGATTAGGCGACTCTGCGGCGATGATGCCCGGCTCTGTGATGCCCATGTAGCGGCCGTTGCTGATGCGTTGCTTCGCATGCCCAATCGTTGCGCCTTTCATTGGACCCTTCATGGCGCCGGGCCCGCAACCAGTGCAGACGTCTAAACCGCGCAAGCCGAATTCGTAGCCAACCTGCTTGCTGTACTCATACTCTTCCCGGCCGATCGCATGCCCGCCCCAACAGACGGCAAGTCGCAGATCACCATCCCGGCGCAGCAGCCCGGCATTGCGTGATATGTGGAACACTGCATCGGTAATGCCTGCGCCCGAATTGAGGTCAAATCGACCGCTGTCGAGAACGTCATTGCGTGTATAGACAAGGTCCCGCAAAACGGCGAATAGCAGTTCGCGAGTTCCGCGAATCATCTTACCGTCGACGAATGCACCACCAGGCGCATTCTGCAAGGATATCTTCAGGCCCTGATCCTGCTGGATAAAGCCGACTTCGAAGTCCTTGAAGCGCCGCTGCAATTCGCGTGCGTCATCACTATCGTTACCCGAATTCAGCACGGCCAGCATGCAGCGCCTTAGCAGCGCGTACAAACCGCCTTCGCCGCTTGAGCGCAGCTGGTCAACTTCCGATTGTGACAATACTTCGAGACTTCCCTCTGGCCAGACCTCGGCGTTGACGGACTCGGTGCTGTCGATGTTCAGGGCAGAATCTCGATTGGCGTGTTATCTCCCGTCATCAGCCAGATATCAATCATGTCGGAATTGGACACAGCGATGCAGCCGTTGGTCCAGTCCTGAGTTCGGTAGTAGTCCTCCGAGCGCGATGGCGTATTGGGCTGGCCGTGAATCATGATCGCGCCTCCAGGCGGCAGGCCCTTGGCCCTCGCCTGCTGCATGTCCTGACGATTCGGGTAGGAAATATGGATCGAGAGAAAGAAGTCGCTGTTGGGATTGCGCATATCCAGCAGGTAAGTGCCCTCGGGTGTCCGAAAATCCCCCTCAGACTCCTTATCGCCGCTGGGCCGAATTCCCAGGGAGATTTCGAAGGTGCGAAATGCTTCTCCGTCCTTGATCAAATGCAGCTTGCGTTCTGCCTTTTCGATAATAACCTTGTCGGCCACAGGAAACTGGCCAGCGTGTGCCACCGAGTGCAGCAGGAATAGAATCAGGATCTGGGCAAAGAGTTTTATTCGCATAAGCCAGAGATTAGCAAACCCGTTGCGATTGGCAAATGGCATACATCACAGGTTGCGACCAACGATCCAACCAATCGCAAAGCCGATAAGCCCTGCGAAGCTTGTGTAGAAAGGCAGGAAACGGAATAGCTGCATTGGGCTTTCAACACCTGTGAACATGTCATTGAGATTCACTGTATAGGCATAGTGCAGATACAGGGATAGTCCCACGGCGGGTATGGCGAAGCCGAGTGTTCCCATTGCCAGGCGCCAACCCGATCCGGTCCAGCTCCCTTCGCCACGCCAAACGGTAAGCAGCGACAATGCGAGAACCGCAGCCAGCGGCAGGAAATTGCGCAGCAAGTACTGACTGCTTTCCTGAACATCGCTAAACCAGAAAGCGGCTGCAAGCAGCACCAGCAATACCGGCAGTATGCGAACACTAATCAGACGAAACATCAGTTACTGGCGCCTACTCTACTGCGGTCATGATCGGAAACTGCACCCGCATTCCCGGCCGAATGTTGTGCAAATCCAGGCTTGGGTTGTACTGGCGGAATAGCCACACTGGCACGTCATACTCGCGCAACGAGAGAATCCACACAGATTCGCCAGCCGCAATCACATGTTCTGTGATACCGCTAATGACATGCTCTCTGAAGAAGGCATCCTGTTGACGCCGGTGATAGTCCTCGCGGCGCTCCTCGAACAGGGTTGCATCGATACTGCCAAGATCGAGTCGAATTCGGCTGCCGACCTCAACCGGCGTGCGAAACGCCAGGCCGTTCAAGTCTCGCAAGCGCTGCGTCTTGATCTCGAGCCAGTCCGCATAGTGTCCCAGTGTCTCCAACGGATGCACTTCTATAGTTTCGTCGCTGGCAACGCTGTAGTCGCTCGGATCCGATAGCAATGCTGTCTGCAGGGAGGCGAGCGAGGTGGCGGCGACTTCCTCGGCCAGCACCGACGGGACTTCTTCCTCTACTTCCTCTGCCACTTCGGGCGTGTCGACGCTTGCGACAACCACGTCAGCAACCGGCATGGCCGCAGCAACGACCGGCGCGGGCCCAGCCGCGGGCAGGCGCAGCTTCTGGCCGGCGCGGATGCTATGCGAGTTCTTCAAACCATTGAGCGCAACCAGCGTCGATACTCGAGTTCTATAGGTCTCGGCAATTTGCGACAGCGTATCGCCGCGCCCAACCGTATGGAACATGTCGGGCAATTGCTCGCTGTGCCAGCTTGCCGCAGGAATCCCGGCGATGAGATTCTCAATTGGCGCGTCCAGCATGTCCGCGGGTACGCGCACCTCGAAGCCTCTCGGCAGGTGTTTGTTTCCGGTAACGATCGTCGCCTGCAGCGACGGATTGTAGTCGGTCATCTGCCGTTCGCTAATGCCCAGTGCATCCGCCAGGTCCGCAAGCGGAATGTAGGCATCCAGATTCGTGGTCGCATAATCAACAGGCCGGTCTAACACCAGATTTGGGAAGTACTGCTCTACGTTTTGATCAACATGTTTCGCCGCGAGAAACGCGACGTAGAAATTTCTGGAGGCGAAACCAAAGGTCCTGCCATCATAGTTGCGCAATATGTCGACATACGCCGTATCGCCATACTCGCGCATGGCCCGGCGCACGCCGCCCAGACCATGGTTGTAGGCGGTAATCGCCATCGGCCAGTTGCCCGTGATGGAGTAGTTGTAGGCCAGCAATTTTCCAGCCGAGCGGGTCGCCGCGAACGGATCATTACGCTCATCAAGCACGTGATCCACCTGCATGAAGCGGCGACCGGTACTGCGAGTGAATTGCCAAATACCAGAAGCACCAACGTTAGACCGTGCAGCCGGGTTGTAAGAAGACTCCACATGCGGCAACGCCGCCATCTCGATCGGCACGCCCAGCGCAAGAAACTCTTCATTTATAAAGTCGCGCCAGCGGCCAGCCCGAATCAGCCCCTCACGAAACCGGTCCTGCAGTCCTTGCTGATAGCGAATCTGATTTTCCGCCTGCGCCAGCGTCGCGTTGCTTACGTCCTCTGGCCACAGCGCGAGAACACGCGCTTCCTCACTACTGAGATTTTCGCGCTTGCCCGTAGCCAAACTACGCAGAACGGCCTTCAGGGCATCACGACGACTGCCGGCAAGGCGCTGCCGAGTGCGGCGACCATCCGCGGCTTTGAAGTCGATATGTTCGTAGACGACGGCCATATTTTGCGAATCGTGCAAAACGCCCTGATTGGTCGTATAGCGAGTAAATATATCGACCCAGAAATCGACGTCTGCCTGTAACTGCGGCGGCTGTGGAAAAGTCTCATCCGCAACCACCGGGCCGCAGAGTAAGGCAAAAAGCAGGAACAATACTGGTCTTGGGCTTGTCATTTATATTAATTCAAGTTTCAATCGTAAATTATTGATTAGTTCACAGAAAAATGCGCTAAATACACGTAACTTAGGCAATGCTAGCAGCCTTGCCTGGTACAGCAATGCCAGAATTTACCAAGGCGCCCGAGCTCATGCACCAATGACAAAATTTCCCCCACATTTCAGTAACCTCGCGCCAGCAGGCTGGCTCGCGATTCTATTGGTGAGTTTTGCAAATCCGCTGTTTGCCGGCGAAGCTGCGGTAGATCCAAGCGATAACGGTACCGATGTTCTTGAAGATATGACCGAGGACCTTGACTCGCGTTCAAGCGAAGTCGCGACCAAAACCGAAGACCTCGTTGATCCGATCGCCATGCACGACTCATCAATTCCGCTCGCCGACGCTGTTTCCACGGCCGGCAGCGATGCCTCGCCGATGGAGCTACTCGGCGCAAAAGTCATGCCGGGGACCTCGCAACGCCTGTCCTGGTCAGCCACCGAATTATTTGAGGGTGTGCCGGTATCAACTCCGGTTCTCGTGCTTAATGGTGCTCAACCTGGGCCGACTCTCTGCCTCACAGCCGCCGTGCATGGTGATGAGCTGAACGGCATTGAAATGGTTCGACGCGTCATGCATGACCTCTCGCCGGACACTGTTTCTGGCGCAATTATCGGTATTCCGATCGTGAATGTGCAGGGTTTTCGTCGCGGCTCGCGCTACTTGCCCGATCGTCGTGATCTGAATCGATACTTCCCCGGCAATCCGGACGGCAGCGCCGCAGCACGTATCGCGCACTCGTTTTTCGTCAACGTGGTTGCAAAGTGCGACGCATTGATTGATTTGCACACAGGTTCGAACGATCGCGCCAACTTACCGCAGATTCGCGCAGACCTGCGCGACCCGGACGTGGTCACGTTGACGCAGGGCTTCGGTTCTATGGTTATTCTGCACAGCACACCGGCGGCCGGTACGTTGCGTTACGCTGCTACGCGCGCCGGCATACCATCCGTAACGCTGGAGGCCGGCGGCCCGTCGCAACTTGAACTCAACGAAGTGCGACACGGTGTCAAAGGTATTGAAACGCTGGTCAACACGCTTGGCATGATCAAGAAGCGCAGTCTCTGGAGAGACCCGGAGCCTGTTTATTATCGTTCGTCCTGGGTACGTGCTGACAACGGCGGGATTCTGTTAGCGGATGTCAGTCTGGGCAGCACCGTCCGCAAGGGTGATCTGCTCGGCACCATCAATGACCCGATGAGCAATGCACGCACCGAGCTGCGTTCTCCTTACTCCGGACGTATCATTGGCATGGCGAGGAACCAGGTTGTAATGCCGGGCTTCGCAGCATTTCATGTCGGCATTCAGACCGTTGATGCGCCGACCGAAGTGGCCGATGATGATACCGTCCTGAGCCAGCAACAAATTGAGAACCGCGATTATGTTGATGACATGTCCGAAGAAGAGTGAAACAACGCAAGTCACTGCATAACTATTGGGCACCGCAGTACTGGCCCACCTGGATCGGCCTCGGCTGCCTGCGCCTGGTATGCCTTTTGCCCTACTCGGCAGGTCTCGCTATCGGCAGGGTTATCGGCAGATTAGCGCACCTCTTCGGTGGCGACCGACGCGCTATCGTTCGACGTAATATCGAACTCTGTTTTCCTGAACTCAGCACAGACGAACGCGACGCGCTTGCGTATCAGCACTTTCTTGCACTTGGTATGTCGGTCATTGAGCTGGGCCAGGGTCGCTGGGCATCGGATCACACCATGCAAAGCATTTGTGACCTTCAGAACATCGAATACCTACTGGAACCGTTGGCAGCCGGTAAAGGCGTCATTCTCTTGAGCGCTCATTTCACCACCCTCGAGGTTAGCGGCCGTGCGGTGCGTCTCGCGGGCGCCTCCTACGATGCCGTATATCGTCGCAACCGCAGCGAATTCATAACAGAGTTTTTGCGGAGCGGTCGGGAACGCTCCGCCGAATCGACCATAGAGAAGCGTGACATCAAGACCATGGTACGTCGGCTGCGTGCCGGCGCTGCGGTTTGGTATGCGCCTGATCAGAGCTACAAGCGCAAGGGTGCTGAGGTAGTAACGTTCTTCGGCGTGCCAACAATGCATACGACCGCGACCTCGACACTCGCGCGGCTTGGCAAGGCCGTCGTCGTTCCGTTCTTCCCGCGACGCATGCCCGACGGACGCTATCTGTTGAAATGCCTACCGGCGCTTGAAGACTTTCCCAGCGACGACCCGGTTGAGGACGTCATGCGTTACGTACGCATTCTCGAGGAGCAAATTCGAGAGTGCCCGGAGCAGTATTTTTGGATACATCGCAAATTTAAGGATTTGCCGGAAGGGTATGCCGACCCTTATGCAGACCTGGACGCCGCGAAGTAGCCTTCGAGCAACTGCTCCCAGCAACTTTCGTCGTAGTGCAGCGCCGGATCTCGTGACTTGATCTTTTGCAGCGAGCGGTGCAGCCGAGCCAGCGTTTGTTGCTGCCAGGCACCGGCGGGCAGCAACTTGCCGCGGTCGAAATCCAGCATCCACAACTTTCCACCGCTATCGATCTGCAAGTTGTAGGCGTTCATGTCCGCGTGAAAAACGCCATTCGCATGAAACTCGAAAATGGCTGCACCAAGATCCTGCCAAAAACTCGCGCCGCCAGCCTGTTCATGAATCCAGGTAGAAAGTGCGCGCACCTGCGGCACTCGAACGGTAATCAGGTCCGCCGTATAAAATGGCCCCACACGTGTATAGCGTGCCGCCGCTGGCCGCGGCACCCGCAGGCCGCTGTCGGCCATTTTTGCCAGCATGCGCCACTCTCGAAACGGCCGTGAGTTATCGGCGCCGCCCCAAATGTACTTGTCCTTAACGAATTTTCCGATCAGCCCACCACGAATGTAGTGTCGCAGCACGAATTGCCGCGGGATATTGCCAATAAACATCGTATTGCCGCGCCCGCCAGAACCCAGTCGCCCGGGCACAGCTTCGGAATGCAGCCAATTGCCGGCAACAAAGCGGCTCTCATCAATGCTACTGATAACCTGGCGATCGTAAAGAATTGCGCCCTTCGCCGTTGTCTCGACAGTCTCTGTCAATTACTCGCTCTCATATTATCTTTTTCAAGACATTTAGATCATTTATCGAATTATTGCTAACTTTTAACCGACGTTGCGGGCTTTTTTCGCAATTTATTAGCTCTCCTGCTGCGCTTTCCTGCCAAATATGCTGGACCGAGACCAAGACTCTCTTCCGCAGACCAACTCAAGTACAGCAATATTGCGATTTAACCGACAATCGAAGATTTTTGACGAATTTAACTAATAGTAATGAGATTTTAACAAGCTAAAGAATACCGACATAAATATCATTTACATCAATAACATTTACCACTTTTCTCAACTTTCTCGACGTTTACTCCATAATTGTGACTTATCGAGAACTTTAGCTATCATTTTGAAGATTATACTCAGCACCACAATATGGGCACTTGGCCTCGCCTGTTTCCTCAATTGGCAGATAGACTTTCGGGTGCGAATTCCATAGATACATTCCCGGCATCGGGCACGACAACGGCAGTTCGCCGGAGCGCACCTGGTAGCGGTGCTGTGCATTAGCCGGAATAAGATTTTCATCAACGGTGCCTGATCTGGATGCCACTATTTGTCTCTTCTTTGAGTGCTAAAAATAACGAACGATGCTTGTGTTGCTGAGCGGATTATAAGCCTACCCAGCGGCGAGAAACGAATTCCAGGTGTCTGTTACAAACTGCCGCTGCTGTACGAACTCATCCTGCGCCACCAGCGCAGAGCGCTCGTCCAACAACAAGCGGTGCAAATGATGCCGATACTCTCGGTAACTGGCTTGCAGTTGCGCTGCGGTTGCCGCATCAATGCAGGCGGTCTCTGCCAGCGCATCCAATTGACGGATATTGTCAGAGTATTCAATGACGGCCGGGTGCTGGGTCGCATTGACCAAGACCAGGTACTGCACAAGGAACTCTATGTCGCCAATACCGCCCTGCCCCTGCTTCAGATCAAAATGCTCGCGGTCGCTCTTATCGAGATTTTTGCGCATTCGCGCACGCATTGAAATGACGTCATTGCGCAGCGTTTCCTGGTGCAAACCCGCGGTCAGCGTCTTCTGTCGAATCGCCAGGAATCGGTCAGCGATACTGCCGCTGCCCGCGACGGGTCTCGCCCTAAGGAGTGCCTGATGCTCCCAGGTCCACGCGTTTTCCTCCTGATAGCGTTCAAACGCTTCGACGCTGGTAACTAACAGTCCGGATTTGCCATCCGGCCTCAGTCGCGTATCGATTTCGTATAACGCACCGGACGACGTTTGCGTCGTCAGGAAATGCACCAGACGCCGCACCAGACGCGTAAAGAACATTGTGTGTTCCAAAGGTTTCGAGCCGTCGGTGAGCTGTCCCGTTCCTGCAGAGTCGTGCAGAAATACCAGGTCCAGATCAGAACCGTAGGACAACTCAAGACCACCCAGTTTGCCGTAGCCGACGATACCGAATCCGGCCTCATATCGAACTCCATCGCGAAGGTAAGTAGGCACGCCGTGGCGCTTGATCATGTCGGACCAGGCGACGCGCAGTGCTTCTTCCAGCACGACTTCGGCCAGCCACGTAAGTCCGTCAGATCGGAAGA
>Ga0316204_10003842_pt1 | contig 28735 bp, 31 predicted proteins | sample 6monrhotite_MG_2_FD_205661 | JGI IMG/M metagenome (GOLD analysis project Ga0316204, IMG submission 205661) | Microbial mat bacterial communities from mineral coupon in-situ incubated in ocean water Damariscotta River, Maine, United States -... | ecosystem: Environmental > Aquatic > Marine >...
AATATATTTTCCGCGATATTTTGTCTTATTTTTCCGTATATTTATCCAAACATATTTCGCTATCGCATATTGTAAAAGCGCAATAACAATCATCATCGCCGCAATCAACATATACTCAAGCGGCGATAAGACAATCACTTCTGAAAACGCACCTGACATTAAGATATGCCAAATCAAACCAGCCAGATGATAACGATAAAGATGAAAAACCAAGGCATCTGCTATCAAGGCAGTCACTGCCAAACTCGATAAAATAATCGCTACCGTAAATATAAAACGACGTTTTGGATAGATAAGCGCAAGCACTAATACGATGGCACAAAGCGCATAGGATAGAAGCGCAGCCTGGCCAATAAAGGCAAAGACAGTAAATGCCACTACCATCAAGTCACCTTTCATGGTCGTTAGCGCTGCTACCAAGGATGAAGCGTGACTATCTAGCTGAATATAGGGCACATAACTCAAGCCCACTAATAGAAAGAAAAGTGTATTAGCACTGAAAAACCATCCTGCCCAGCGGGCAAGTCGTCTTCGAAATGTAGGCATCGGCATGTTCATAGGGCTGCATTCTACAGCATTCAACTTAAGGAAATATTAAGTTCCTCGTCTCTAAATACTTGCTTCGTTACTGTATCTCTCGCAATTACCTCCCAAAATACCCCTCATCCTACAACGACCTACCTCGTCGACTTGATCGTGGGATGACAGCGAGAAGAATAGCGACCAGATTATGAAGCCTTACGCTTCTTCTTTGATTTTGCAATCATGGCCAAATTAGCAATCGCTCGAAGGTCATGACGAATATGGCGCTTCCGTTCCTCCAAATCATAGTCAGATTGCAAGCCCAACCAAAAGCCCTCGGAGGTTCCTAAAGCCCTAGACAAACGAAGATCCGTATCAGCTGAAATACCTCGCTTGCCCAAAACAATTTCATTAATGCGCCTTGGGGGAACGCCAATATCTCTTGCTAATTTATTCTGGCTAATTTCCATAGGCTGCAAGAATTCTTCTTGCAATATTTCACCCGGGTGAATGTTTTTTAACTTAACCATTACTTTTTTTCCAATCAATGATAATCAAAAATTTCAACTCTTTTAGCTACACTACCAGCCCAAATAAAACAAATTAGCCACTGCTTATTAATACGAATACTGTATTGCCTCTTCCGTTTACCCTGCATGGCTTCCAATCTATTATTTGGCGGAATTCTAAGATCATTCAAACAAACTGCATTATTCAACATTCTCAACTTGCGGCGTGCAACCTGCTGTATATCACTAGGTAATTTTCGAGAACGAACTCCCCGCCATATTTTTTCAGTTTTTCTACACGAAAATTCCATACTACCTTCTAATTATAACGCTATACGTTATATAACGCAAAACGTTATACACTTAATAAATACTAGAACATAGTATAAGAGACCAAATATCAGGAGGATAGACAGTAAAATTTACTTTAGGGCTTGGATACCATCATCCTGTGGCTACGACCATAGGATCCATTCTTACTTAACTGGATCCCGTATCAAGTACGGGATGACACTGTCGCTTTAACCTAAAAACGGCAGTTGAGCGCAATTTACTGGTGTAATAGATTGATTTAGATAGCGTAAAAAAAATTTTCGTGGTCACCTTTTTGGTGATGAGAATAATTTTTGTATAGCTAGATGAATCAAGATGTTGCAGCAGGAATTGTGATCCAACTGACGTTTTTAGGTTTAAGGATTTACAACACGACGAAGCTGTTCAATCACCTCATCCATTTTCCAATGTTGTGTGTCTTCGCTGGCACGGGCTTTATATTCTATTGTGCCTGCATCAATGCCTTTTTCGCCAATCACAATGCGATGCGGAATACCAATCAAATCCATATCTGCAAATTTTACACCTGGACGCTCTTTGCGATCATCCATTAGCACATCAAAACCGGCACCAAGCAACGCTGCATACAATTGCTCGGCAACTTCACGCACACGATAAGATTTATGCATTTGTAGCGGCACAATCGCAATCTCAAATGGTGCCATTGCAAGCGGCCAGACAATACCATGCTGATCGTGATGCTGTTCGATTGCGGCAGCAACCGTTCGTGTGACACCTATACCATAACAGCCCATGAATGGATGCACAGCTTTACCTGACTCTGTTAATACAGTGGCATTTAACTTTTGCGTGTAAACATCGCCAAGCTGAAAAATTTGACCGACTTCGATCCCGCGCGTAAATAGTAACTTACCTTTACCATCTGGACTTAAATCACCTTCAACAACACTGCGTATATCGGCGACTTGCTTTAACTCTGTATCACGCCCCCAATTGACATTTTTAAAATGAAAACCATCTTCGTTCGCACCACAGACAAAATCACTCAGCTGTGCAGCATCTCGATCCACAATATAAGGGATATTTAAGTTAACAGGGCCCAGTGATCCTGGCAAAGCACCCAAAGTTTTTTGAATATCTTTTTCATCTGCCATTGTTAACGGCGATGCAATCTCTGGCAAGTGCGCTGCTTTTAATTCATTGAGCTCATGATCACCTCGCAAAATTAAAGCAACCAATGGCGCTTCTGTGCCTTGCACAACTAAAGTTTTCACACCTGTATCTGGCGCAATATCCATCTGATCTGCTAAGTCTGAAATAGTCACTAAATCAGGCGTTGCAAATTTTTCCATCGTCGCTGTTGGTTTTGCAAGCTCACCTTTTGGTGCTAAGGCTTGCGCTAATTCAATATTCGCTGCGTAATCACTTTCATCACTATACACCACACAATCTTCACCAGAATCAGCCAGTACTTGGAATTCATGCGAATGATCACCGCCAATACTGCCGGTATCTGCTAAAACAGGACGGAAAGTTAAACCCAGGCGTGTAAAGATATTCGTGTAGGCCTGATACATTTTATCGTAAGTTTCTTGCAGTGACGCCTTATCAACGTGAAAGGAGTACGCATCTTTCATTAAAAATTCACGCCCACGCATCACACCAAAGCGCGGACGAATTTCATCACGAAATTTTGTTTGTATTTGATAGCAATTAATTGGGAGTTGCTTATAACTTTTTAACTCACCACCTAAGACCTCGGTAATCACTTCTTCATGTGTTGGACCATAACAAAAATCTCGATCATGACGATCTTTAAAACGTAATAACTCAGGACCGTATTTTTCCCAGCGCTGCGATTGCATCCATAGTTCACTAGGTTGCACAGTCGGCATCAACAACTCCAATGCACCCGCCGCATCCATTTCATCCCGCACAATACTTTCGACTTTTCGTAAAACACGCAAACCCAGTGGCAACCAGGTGTAAAGTCCACTTGCTAATTTGCGGATCATACCTGCACGTATCATTAAACGGTGACTAATAAGTTCTGCATCTGCAGGCGTCTCTTTGACAGTGGCGAGTAGAAATTGGCTGAGTAACATATTGCTGTCCTTTTTTAAGAAGCACACATGATATAGGATCTTGTTCTCTTCTCCAAAAAAAACCCCGCAATCGCGGGGTTTTTTCGATTCACCAGGCAAGCCTGGGACGTTGGGTTCGGCCTACATCATGCCGCCCATACCGCCCATGCCACCCATGCCTCCCATGCCGCCCATACCACCGGCGTCACCACCAGCAGGCGCATCATCTTTAGGCATATCAGTAATCATGCACTCAGTCGTGATCATCAGACCAGCTACTGAAGCTGCATTTTGCAATGCAGTACGTGTAACTTTTGTTGGATCCAAGATACCCATTTTGATCATGTCACCAAACTCTTCAGTTGCAGCGTTGTAGCCAAAGGTTTCTGATTTGTCTTCCATCACTTTTGCTAGGATCACAGCAGATTCACCACCAGCGTTAGCAACGATCTGACGAAGTGGTGCAGTCATTGCACGACGTGCAATATCAACACCCACACGCTGATCATCATTTTCTACTTTCAGCTTTTCAATTGCAGCCAGTGCACGTACCAAGGCAACACCACCACCAGGTACCACACCTTCTTCAACAGCTGCGCGTGTTGCATGTAATGCATCTTCAACACGTGCTTTCTTCTCTTTCATTTCGATTTCAGTTGCAGCACCGACTTTAATCACAGCAACACCACCAGCCAATTTGGCCAAGCGCTCTTGTAATTTTTCACGATCATAGTCAGATGTACTTGCTTCAATTTCTGCACGGATTTGATCGATACGTGATTTAATCTCTGATGCATTACCAGCACCATCAATAATCGTTGTATCTTCTTTTGTGATAGCAATGCGTTTTGCAGTACCCAAATCTTCTAAAGTGGTATTTTCAAGAGAAAGACCCACTTCTTCAGAAATCACTTTCGCACCTGTTAATGTCGCAATATCTTGCAACATTGCTTTACGACGATCACCAAATCCAGGCGCCTTAACAGCAGCAACTTTAACGATACCGCGAATGTTATTAACAACTAACGTTGCTAATGCTTCACCTTCGATGTCTTCAGCGATAATCAAAAGCGGACGACTTGCTTTTGCTACATTTTCAAGGACAGGCAGCATGTCACGAATGTTAGAAATCTTTTTATCCACTAAAAGGATGTAAGGCGTTTCTAGTTCAGCACTCATGCTTTGCTGGTTATTGATGAAGTAAGGAGAAAGATAACCGCGATCGAACTGCATACCTTCAACAACAGAAAGTTCGTTATCAAAACCAGAACCTTCTTCTACAGTAATCACACCTTCTTTACCGACTTTAGTCATGGCTTCGGCGATAATATTACCAATCGCTGAATCGGAGTTTGCAGAAATCGTACCTACTTGCGCAATAGCTTTATCATCAGAGCACGGTTTAGAAATTTTTTGCAATTCTTCAACAGAGGCTCTGATCGCTTGATCGATACCGCGCTTAAGATCCATTGGGTTCATGCCAGCAGCAACAGAACGGATACCTTCTCTCAACATAGCTTGTGCTAAGACTGTAGCTGTTGTTGTACCATCACCTGCGTTATCAGAAGTTTGTGAAGCCACTTCTTTAACCATCTGAGCACCCATGTTTTCAAACTTGTTAGCAAGCTCAATCTCTTTTGCAACACTCACACCGTCTTTAGTGACAGTGGGCGCACCAAAAGACTTATCTAAAACAACGTTACGGCCTTTAGGTCCCAGCGTAATTTTTACAGCATCTGCTAACTTATCAACACCAGCCAGCATATAGCCTCTTGCTTCTGAACCTTCTCTAATATCTTTACCAGACATGTTTGTTTCCTCTTTACTTTAAATTGATTACTCAACAACACCCATTAGGTCATCTTCACGCATAACAACCAGGTCTTTACCGTTGATCTTTACTTCGGTACCAGAGTACTTTCCGAAAAGGACTGTCTCACCTTGCTTAACACCCAATGGAATAACTTTACCGTCATCCAACATTTTACCTGGGCCAATTGCAACGACTTTACCTTGAACTGGTTTCTCGGTCGCTGTATCAGGAATCACGATACCGCCTGCCGATGTACGTTCCTCTTCAAGACGCTCAATGACAACACGATCATGTAGTGGTCTTATGTTCATACCCTTTATCTCTCCGTTTCTTCATTAATGTAAGCTGATTACCATCTGCACTTTCTACCGATGGGCCTGTTCACCCAACATTCTGGGCTTAGCACTCTCGCCAAGTGAGTGCCAATGATAGTCATATAGGGTCCTCTGTCAAGAATTCAAGCTGGAAGAAAAGGATTCATGAAAATTTTCTGTCGCTATAGGCACTTAGCGAAGCTTAAGCTAGAATGAGCGACTCATTAAGGACGTTCTATACTATGTAGAATCAGCGCAGAATAAGGGAGGCCACCATGTCCAATTCGTTTAAAGCACTACAAAAATTATCCATTGGCGACAAAACTTACCATTACTACAGCTTTGAAGCTGCTGAAGCTGCTGGCCTAAAAGGTATCTCACGCCTACCTTACTCCCTGAAAATACTCCTAGAAAATCAACTTCGACACGAAGATGGCCAGACTGTCACTCCAAAAGACATAGAAGCATTTGTAGACTGGCTAGACAAAAGGCACTCAACACATGAAATCGCCTATCGTCCTGCGCGCGTACTGATGCAAGACTTCACAGGTGTTCCTGCTGTGGTGGATCTTGCTGCGATGCGTAATGCCATGGTTAACCTGAAAGGCGATCCCGATAAAATCAACCCGCTTTGCCCAGTCGACCTAGTTATCGACCACTCTGTACAGGTTGATAAATTTGGTAACGCCAATGCCTTTCGTGAAAACGTACATATTGAAATGGATAGAAATCGCGAACGTTATACGTTTTTAAAGTGGGGACAAAGCGCCTTTAGCAATTTTCAAGCGGTCCCACCCGGTACTGGGATTTGTCATCAAGTAAACCTCGAGTACCTGGGCAAAGCCGTTTGGCAACACACCAATGAAGATGGTAAAACTTTTGCTTTCCCAGACACACTCGTTGGCACTGACAGTCATACAACCATGATTAATGGACTCGGCGTATTGGGCTGGGGCGTTGGTGGTATCGAAGCTGAAGCTGCATTACTCGGCCAACCTGTTTCCATGCTTATTCCAGAAGTGATTGGATTCAAACTTGAAGGAAAACTACAAGATGGCATTACGGCAACTGATCTGGTTTTAACAGTGACACAAATGTTACGATTCAAAGGTGTGGTCGGAAAATTTGTTGAATTTTATGGACCGGGGCTTGCCGAACTACCACTGGCAGACCGCGCCACCATTTCTAATATGTCACCTGAATATGGTGCAACCTGCGGCCTATTCCCAATCGATGCTGAAACGATTAAATATATGGAACTCACACATCGTGATGCAGAAACGATTGCGCTGGTTAAAGCTTATAGCCAAGCACAAGGTACTTGGCGTGATGAAAATACGCCCGAGCCTATTTTTACCGACACCTTGTCTCTCGATTTATCGACTGTTGTACCTAGCGTAGCCGGACCCAAGCGTCCGCAAGATCGTGTTGCCGTACCTAATCTGAAAGACGTTTCGGAAACGGTGATTACCGATGCTGACCGCGACTTAGAGGATGCTTTTAGCTGTGATGACTTTACGCTGAATCACGGTGACATCGTCATTGCAGCAATCACAAGCTGCACCAACACATCCAATCCAAGTGTCATGCTCGCCTCTGGCTTGCTCGCCAAAAAAGCGATTGAAAAAGGACTAACTGTAAAGCCTTGGGTTAAAACATCATTAGCACCTGGATCTAAAGTCGTAACCGACTACCTAAATACAACAGGTCTATATGGACCTTTAGAACAACTGGGTTTTTATTTAGTTGGTTATGGCTGCACAACCTGTATCGGAAATTCTGGACCATTGACAGATGACATTACAAAAACAGTCACTGACAACGACATGGTGATGAGTGCTGTTTTATCGGGCAATCGAAACTTCGAAGGGCGTATTCACCCGCTGGTTAAAGCGAACTGGTTAGCATCACCTCCACTGGTTGTTGCCTATGCATTAGCAGGAACAACACGTATTGATTTAAGCAAAGATCCCATTGGTGAAGGCAAGGATGGCAATCCTGTTTACCTAAAAGACATATGGCCAAGTGTTAAGGAAATCGATGCTGCTGTGCAACAAGTATCTCAAAGTATGTTTTCTAAAGAATATGCTGAGGTATTTAAAGGTGATGAAGACTGGGCTTCTATTTCTGTGACGGGTAGCAAAACTTATGACTGGCAAGATGCATCAACTTATGTAAAACATCCACCGTTTTTTGATGGCATGGGCGTTGAGCCCAGCGCTGTGAAAAACGTGCATGATGCACGTGTGCTTGCTTTATTAGGTGATAGTGTTACAACAGATCACATTTCTCCTGCCGGCGCGATAAAGCCAGATAGTCCAGCGGGTAAATACTTGCAAGAACATAGTATTGCTATCAAAGATTTTAATTCTTATGGATCACGTCGCGGAAATCATGAAGTGATGATGCGTGGCACCTTTGGCAACATCCGTATTCGTAACGAAATGGTGCCAGGCACAGAAGGTGGTTATACAAAACACGTACCTAGCGGAAATGAGATGTCAATCTACGATGCTGCAATGCTTTATAAAGAAGAAGCTGTACCATTGGTAGTAATCGCCGGCAAAGAATATGGTACTGGCTCTTCGCGTGACTGGGCAGCGAAAGGTACTTTATTACTCGGTGTAAAAGCTGTTATTGCGGAAAGTTTTGAACGTATTCATCGTTCCAACTTGTTAGGCATGGGTGTTTTGCCGTTAGAATTCAAAGATGGCGTGACGCGTAAAACTTTAAAACTCGATGGCAGTGAACAAATAGATTTAACGGGCATTGAAAACGACTTCATACCTAATGCTGATGTCACTGTCACCATCAAAAGACAAGATGGCTCGAGTGAAACGGTAACGGTAAAAAGCCGTATCGATACACAAAACGAATTAGAGTACTATAAACACGGCGGTATTCTTCAATATGTATTACGAAATATCTTAAAAACCTAAAATAGCAACTACGAATAAAAAGGCCTGCAAGGCCGGCCTAATTTGTAGCTCAGGGTAAGCAAAGCGCAGCCCTGGGTGTGATATGCATACGTGAAAGAATCAGCACTGTAAGTGCGACATAAAAACCAGTTAGCACATCAAGCCAGAAATCACCTCACCTCCCGCTGATGCTGCTTGATAATAAAAACTGCACTTATGACAACAACTACCATACCGAGTATCGTTAACGTATCGGGCACACGCCCCCAAAAATACCATTCTAGTATGCCGCCAAATATCAGTGAAACATAAGTCATTGGAGAAACGATACGTGCGGGCGCCTTACTGACTGCAAAAGTAAACGCACTTGCGAATCCTAAAGACGATAAGGAAATCGCAATCAGTAACAAAATCTGCTTTTCGTTAAGTGGCACCCAATGATGTATCGAAACAATGCCCGACACGATCGTCGCAATTAAATAATAATAAACGAGAATGGTGAGCTTGTTTTCTGTCTTGCTTAATTGTCTTGTCGACAAACGTACGATAGCAGAACAAACACCAGATGATAAAGCGAATAAAGCGCCCCAATGAAACAAATCGTACCCCGGCTTAATCACGAGAAGCACACCAATAAAGCCAATAAAAATAGAAGCGAGCAGCTTCAAAGAAGTCCGTACACCTAATGATAACCACACCAACAATGGCATAAATAAAGGTGAAGTATTCTGCAACAACAACGCATTAACTAATGGAATGTACTGCACTGAAAGATAAAATAGACCAATTGAAGTCACCCCTATCAGACCACGCATCAAATGCAACCAAAGACGATTCGTTTTTAAAGTAAAATGTGTTCTAGAATAAGTAAGACCAATAAACAAAAACAAAAAAACTAGACCAATAAAAAATCGTGAAAATAAAATAACTGAAGTAGGCAAGTCCGCAGAAGCATATTTTACAAGCGCTGACATTATCGAAAAACTAAGCGAAGCAATCAATGCAAAAAAAACTGCGATGCTTAGATCTTTTTGATGTTCCGTTAACATAAAAATCTGCTCCCGTTTGGCTTGCAATTATATAAGATTTCACGGAATATCACAGCTATCAACTAGGATTATTTCTGAATGAAAAAACTGCTAATCATTATTTTACTATTCATCTCCACATGGATAGGTGCACACTACGCAGTTGATGTGGCACCACCAAAAGATCCCATCCCTGCCAATCAAGCTTTTCAGTTCTCAGCAGCAGCACGCGACTATCAAACCATTCTCGTAAAATTCAAGATAGCATCCGGCTACTACCTATATCGTGATCGATTACATTTCAAAGTTCTAAAACCGGCAGGGTCGCGACTAGGCCAGGCAATTTTACCGCAGGGCGTCAACAAAACATCTCCTGATATCGGCACCTACCAAATTTACAAAAGTACTGTCATGATCCCTATCCCTGTTATTCAACCACAAAATAGCAAGCTTATTCTTGAAGCAAATTACCAAGGCTGCTCACAAGGCGGATATTGTTATCCTCCCACTTCAAAAGTAGTGCCGATCGATCTCACTGAAAATTATATGCAATTTAAACCAGGATTTTCAGTTGATGTTGCTCCTGCGAAACCTGAAGTAACGCATACCAGCGAAGCAGGAAAACTATTAGCCGATAAAAGTTTATTAACTTTAATACTCGGCTTCTTGGGCTTTGGGCTTTTAATTTCATTAACACCTTGCTGTTTACCCATGATTCCAATTTTATCGGGCATTATTATTGGCCAGAAAAAAATAACGCATGCGCACTCTTTTTTATTGTCACTGTCTTACGTTCTTGGCATGGCTATCACCTATGCCATTGCAGGGATTTTATTTGGTTTGCTTGGCGCTAGCGTACAAGCCACCTTGCAACAACCTTGGATTATTGTGTTATTCAGCTTAATTTTTGTTGCGATGGCATTGTCCTTATTTGGTTTTTACGATATCCAATTACCCGAAAGTTTACGTCACAAATTTGCAGCCGCTAGTGAACATCAAAAACGAGGCACTTACTTTGGTGTTGCATTGATGGGTGTTTTTTCAACTTTAATATTATCTCCCTGCGTTACTGCGCCCTTAGTCGGTGTTTTAGGTTATATCAGTCATACAGGAAATGCTGTACTTGGTGGCACTGCTTTATTTTCCATGGGCATCGGCATGGGTGTGCCGTTATTATTTATCGGCGCCTTTGGTGCAAAAATAATTCCTAAACCTGGCCCTTGGATGAATGGCATCAAAAACATCATGGGCATACTCATGCTTGCTGTTGCGATCTGGATGCTGCAGCGTATTTTAACGCCCGAAGTCAGCGCATTATTATGGGCTGCTTTAGCGATAGGAATAGCAATTTATATGGGCGCACTATCGAGCGCACCAACAAAATGGCTGATGACTCGAAAAGCAATCGGGCTTCTTATTTTTATCTACGGGATTGTATTAGTGCTCGGTGCCATGTCAGGAAACCCCAGTCCATTACAGCCTTTTCACTTCACAAAAAACTGCATGAACCAATCGCACAGCACACTAAAATTCATACCTGTAAAATCAATCAGTGATGTAAAAAAACAATTAAAAATAGCAAAACAAAAAAACAAACCTCTCATGTTAGATTTTTACGCTGATTGGTGCATTTCCTGCAAGGAGATGGATCACTTTACTTTCTCAAACCCTCTTGTAAAAAAACGTTTGGCAAAATTTCTATTACTACGAGCAGATGTCACCAAGAATGATGCGACTGATAAGGCATTAGAACGTCACTTTCGTGTTGTTGCACCGCCGACAATGTTATTTTTCGACAAAGCTGGAAATGAAATCAACCATGGTCGTATCATCGGCGAAATGTCAGCAGAGAAATTCTTAGCGCATGTTAATAAAATCTACGAAAAATAAAAAACTCAACATCCAATTTCACAAAGGATATAAAAAACTAAACCCTACCTTCATGATGGATTCGGTATTTTACTGCTGACTTAATGTACTCATTAATTGAAACACCTTGCATAGCTGCATGCAGTGCTGCCTCTTTATGCAAATCAGATCCAATACGAACATTCAAAGAACCTTTAAATGGTTTCATTGGCTCTCTATCCAAACTTTCGCATGTCTTTAAATACACATCGACAGCTTTTTTAAACTCAACATGAAGTTGTTTCACTGTCTGCGCTTCGTAAGTGACAAGATCATTGATGTAAAGCAATTTACCGTATAAGCAATTGTCTTCCGAACTTGCATCAATAGATCCTATAAAACCTTTGTAGCGAAATACGTTCATATTAGTTTCTCGTTAATCAATAATTTTAAAATTTCTCTAATCATGTATTGTTTCAAAATCTTAGATGGATGAGGCTTATGTAACTGAATCAAGTAATTCATTTTTTTATGAAAAAATTTCACTCTTGAACCACTGCCTTGCAACTCATCAAAACCTAACCTTTTCAACAAAGTCACCAACTCATCCCAAGTGAAATCACTCGGACGAGACTTTAAACGGTTAATCAATTTTTCTAACTTTGCCATGGTTCATTATAGTAAACAAAACTGTATTTTGCAACTATATTATAGTTGCAAAATACAGCAATAGCCGAACCCAGATTGATTTAGTAACATAGCCACCATCATGGATATCTTCGGACAAAAAGACTTAACTGACTCCCCTTGCATCGGCATTTGCAGCACCTCATTTGGCGATGAAGTCTGTGTAGGCTGTGGGCGACGGTTTGACGAAGTATGCCGATGGAATATGATGAGTGATGATGAAAAGCGCAAAATTAATCAGAGACTCTATCAAGAACGCCAAGCCACCAAAGCCCAATAAATTGCCCTCTAAAAATACCTTTAATATGAGATTATTTACCTAACTTCGCTTAACTTGCTTGCATCTGCACTGATATAGACATATCGATAAAAGTCGGGCACAATGCCTGGCATGATGAAAATACTGGTATTACATGGACCGAATCTCAACCTGCTTGGCACCCGCGAGGCAGATATCTACGGCACGGCAACCCTCGACAACATCAACACAAACCTTGAAAAACTGGCCTCTGATCTTGGCCACCAACTGAGCACACATCAAAGCAATGCAGAACATGAATTAGTTGACCGCATTCAACAAGCAAAAGTCGAACACATCAATTTTATTATCATTAACCCCGCTGCATACACACACACAAGTGTAGCGATGAGAGATGCATTACTTGCCGTTCAAATTCCATTTATTGAAGTTCATCTTAGCAACATCAAAGCTAGAGAATCTTTTCGACACGAATCTTACTTAGCAGATATTGCTGAAGGCGGTATTTTTGGTTTTGGTGCATACAGTTACGAGTTAGCACTACTTGCTGCAAATCAACATTTAAAACAATCATAAGGATCACCCATGGATACACGTAAAATTAAAAAGCTTATCGAACTTGTTAAAGAAACAGGTGTTGGTGAACTTGAAGTAAAATCAGGCGATGAGTCTGTTCGTATTAACTGCCAAGTAGCTCAAGCACCAGCAGCCACAACAGCGATCCCAGTATCACCTGCACCAGCACAAGCCACCATCACAGCACCAGCACCTTCTGCAGCACCCGCAGAAAAACCAGCGAAAGAAACACCGGAAGGTCATGGAATTAATGCACCCATGGTGGGCACAGTTTATATTGCGCCACAACCAGGCTCACCACCTTTTGTTAGCGTTGGACAACAAGTTAATGTGGGTGACACATTGTGCTTAATCGAAGCTATGAAAATGTTCAACAAAATTGAAGCTGATAAAACAGGCAAAATAAGCGCGCGCCTCGTTGACAACGAACAACCTGTTGAATACGACCAACCTTTATTTATCATCGACACTAATGGGTAATCACTATGTTTGAAAAAGTTCTTATCGCTAACCGCGGCGAAATTGCCTTACGTGTTCATCGTGCTTGTAAAGAGCTCGGCATTAAAACAGTCGCTATTTATTCCACCGCAGATGCAGACCTCATGCACGTACGATTAGCTGATGAAGCTGTTTGTATCGGTCCTGCAAACAGCACAGATAGTTATCTCAGCATACCTGCTGTGATTAGCGCAGCTGAAATTGCCAATGTCGATGCTATTCATCCTGGCTATGGTTTTCTTGCTGAAAACGCCGACTTCGCAGAGCAAATCGAACAAGGCGGCTTTGCATTTATCGGGCCGACAGCACACACCATCCATCTTATGGGAAATAAAGTTTCCGCAATTAAAGCGATGCGTGAATCCGGAATTCCTTGTATTCCAGGTTCAAACGGCGCATTAGAAAATGACGACAAACGCAATATCGAACTTGCTGAGCAAGTCGGTTACCCCATCATTATCAAGGCCTCAGGCGGTGGTGGTGGTCGTGGTATGCGCGTCGTACGAAAAAAAGAAGAACTACTCAACGCCATTGCGATGACGAAAACAGAAGCTGCTGCGGCTTTTGGGACAGATGAAGTGTATATGGAAAAATTCTTAGAAAATCCCAGACACGTCGAAATCCAAGTACTTTCCGATGGACAAGGCAGTGCTATCCATCTTGGCGAACGTGACTGTTCCATGCAACGACGACATCAAAAAGTAATAGAAGAAGCACCCGCACCAGGTGTCACACCTGAACAACGTGCAAAAATAGGAAAACGCTGTGTCGACGCCTGTGTTGCTATTGATTATCGCGGCGCAGGGACCTTTGAATTTTTATATGAAAATGACGAATTCTACTTTATCGAAATGAACACCCGCGTCCAGGTTGAACACCCAGTCACTGAAATGATTACTGGCGTTGACATCATTAAAGAGCAGATTTCTATTGCTGCTGGGAATAAGCTTAACTTCAAACAAGATGATATACATTTCAAAGGGCATGCAATCGAATGTCGCATCAATGCGGAAGATCCGAAAACATTCATGCCCTGTCCTGGAAACGTCGATCTCTACCATCCGCCCGGCGGCCTTGGTGTTCGCATGGATTCACATTTATATAGCGGTTATCGTGTCCCGCCCTACTATGATTCCTTAATCGGAAAACTCATCACCTATGGCGATACACGAGAAATAGCTATTGCTCGTATGCAGAATGCGCTGAATGAATTAGTGATCGATGGCATTAAAAGCAATATTGAACTGCACCAAGAACTCATGGCTGATGAAAACTTCAGACAGAGTGCACAAAATATTCATTATCTTGAGAAGAAACTAGGACTCAGCTAAGAAAATGAGTTACACAAAACTCATTATCAACACCAACGCCGAAGAAGCAGAAATACTTTCTGATCTGCTAACAGACCTTGGTGCACTCAGTGTATCGATGCAAGATGCTGCCGATGAAGCTGTTTTTCAATTAGAGCCTGGCGAATCACCACTGTGGAAACACACAAAACTCGAAGCCTTATTTAATGACAGCACTTCAACAAAACTCGCTATCAATAGGCTTAAAAAGCAAGAACCGAACTTAATAAAAAACGATTTTTATATGGAAACCTTAGAAGATCAAGATTGGGTTCGTATCACGCAACAACACTTCCACCCACAAAAACACGGCAAAGACTTATGGGTTTGTCCGGCCTGGAGTGACGTATCGGAATTAAGTGGAACCATTGTAAAAATTGACCCTGGCTTAGCTTTTGGCACAGGCACACATCCAACAACCTCACTTTGTCTCGAGTGGCTAGCGAATCATCCGCCCACCAATAAAACAGTCATCGATTATGGTTGTGGTTCTGGTATTTTATCGCTTGCTGCATTGGCATTAGATGCCAGAAAAGTGTGGGCGATCGATCATGATCCACAAGCCTTAACAGCCACGCACTCGAATGCAAAACTTAATGACTATGACCATGCAGATAAGCTAGCTGTCTTAACCCCAAAGGAATGCAAAAATATTTCTGCTGATATTATGATCGCTAATATACTCGCCAATCCACTCATTGAACTGGCTCCTAAACTTGTTGCACTGATCAAGCCAGGCGGTCAGCTTGTACTATCCGGTTTATTAGAAAATGAAATCGAACGTGTCTGTGATGCATATCACGGCCTAATGACTGTGGCCACAACACAAGTCAACCATGGTTGGGGCCTTATCGAATTAACTGAAATAAATCCTTCGGATCGTCTATTGACGGAATGACATCAATAAACTCACCAATATTCATTTCCTCTGCTAAGGCAGCAAAATATTTTAAAACTGTATAATCTTCAAGTGCAAAACCAACAGAGTCGAACAATGTAATTTCTTCATCAGATTCACGGCCTAGTTTTTTCCCAGAAACCAATTCACATAACTCAGTGTATGATCCATCTTCCAAGTGTTGAATTTCACCTTCTTTTTTCGACTGCTCAAAATATTCAACAACAATCTTTGCACGCTTTAAAATACCCAAAGATAATTCTGTTTTACCCGGACAATCTCCTCCTACACCATTAATATGCATGCCTGGCCGAATCCAGTCATCCTCTAAAATGCGTGACCGTTGTTTATCCGCCGTCGCAGTCACAATCACATCAGCATTATCAACCGTTGATTTTGCATCTTTACAAGGCTGCAGATTTAAGTCGAAGCTTTCCATATTTTTTTCAAACTTACGCATCGCCTCTGGATCAATATCAAAACACTGCACTCTCTCAATATCTAAAACTGCTTTTAAAGCTAACACCTGGAACTCTGCTTGCGAACCCGTACCGATGATACCCATTGTTTTAGAATTTTTACGCGCAAGATAATCTGATGCCAACGCACACGTTGCTGCAGTACGTAATGCAGTCAGTATTGTCATTTCACTAATCAAAACAGGATAACCACTAGCGACCTCGGACAACATACCGCTCGCGACTACGGTTAGTTTATTTTGCTTGGGATTAAAGGGGTGACCATTCACATATTTATACGCATAATATTCATTATCACAAATCGGCATCAACTCAATAACACCATGCTCATAATGATTTGCAATTCGGGGCATTTTTTGAAAATCATCCCAACGTGCATAATCGCTTCGCAAAGCTTCAGTTAACTCTGAAAAACAAGGCAATATACCTTTCTTTTGGATAATCTCTCGAACGTGGGCCAGCGTTAACAAGCGCGTCATGATTTTACTCCTCCCAATCTTGCAGATAAGAAGAATAACAGATAACCTATCTTCGTCCTATAACCTATCGTTATCCTATGACTTAACCATAGGATCCTAGAAAAAATTATGCACTACTCACTTATAAACACACTTGATATTTCCGGATCCTTACTTTCTCTGGTCTCAACTTTTTATTATATTCGCGCTAAGAATTGTGCTTGGCCTATCGCTCTCTTTTCAATAGGGATTAACATCTTTCTTTATTTACTCATTGGACTCTATGCAGACACAGGAAAAGAAATTATATATTTTATCTCTAGTTTGTATGGTTGGTACTGGTGGGCATATGGTGGCGGAGATAAAAAAACGGTTCCTATAAGAAATATCACAGCAAAACATGCAACGATCTTATTCACAGCCGCAGCACTCAGCTTTTGTATGCTTTCACAGTGCTTGATCCACTTTACTCACTCAAAAGTCCCCTATTGGGATGCATTAACAACAACCCTGAGCTTCACTGCACAGTGGTTAGTATGTCGAAAGATCATTACAACTTGGCTGATGTGGTTTATTGTTGATGGTCTGTATACAGGCCTTTACTTTTACAAAGGGATTCCTGTGCATGCAGTTACCTTTGGGATTTATATGGTAGTAGCTATATTTGCGCATTTCCACTGGAAAAAACTCATGCGCAGTCAACCAGAAACCCAGTCTCTTGACACTAAAAATCGCTCATACAAATCCGACTCAGCAGTGCCTGATTCAGGCTGATAGTTATAACGCCATTCCACCAACGGCGGCAACGACATTAGAATCGATTCCGTGCGCCCATTACTTTGCAAGCCAAATAAAGTACCACGATCATATACCAAATTAAATTCAACATAACGACCACGACGATATAATTGAAAATCACGTTCACGCTTACCATATGGCATAGCTTTTCGACGTTGCACAATCGGCAAATAAGCATCAATAAAACTATTGCCAATACTTTTCAAAAAATTAAAACACGTCTCAAAATTCCATGCATTGACATCATCAAAAAACAAACCACCAATACCACGAGGCTCTTGCCGGTGCTTTAAATAAAAATATTCATCACACCATTTTTTAAAACGTGGGTACACGCCTTCACCAAAAGGATCACAAGCAGCTTTAGCTGTCCGATGCCAATGTTGACAGTCTTCGTCGAATCCATAATATGGCGTTAAATCGTAACCACCGCCAAACCACCAAATCGGATCCTCGCCTTCTTTTTCTGCGATAAAAAAACGAACATTCGCATGCGAGGTAGGCACATAAGGATTGTTAGGGTGAATAACAAGAGAAACGCCGGTTGCTTGAAATCGCCGCCCCACCAACTCGGGACGTGCTGCTGTTGCAGCCGTGGATAACTGATCTCCTTGCACATGTGAAAAGTTCACGCCCGCTTGCTCGAATACTTTGCCCTCTCTCAAAACACGCGTTCTACCACCGCCTCCTTTTTTATGCTGCCAAAGATCTTCATGAAAGCTTGCTTGCCCATCTTCTTTAGCAAGTGCATCACAAATGCGATCTTGCAAATCCATTAAAAATTGCTTTACTTCAGATACTGTTTGATTAACATCTCGCACGACCATAACATGCTCCCAAGATTATTTTATGAGTACTTCACCACGTTCGATAAATGACAGACCTGCATCATAAAACTGACGTTCGCCTTCCGATAAATTTTGGGTTTCTTTTTCTGTAAAAGCTAAGGGCAACAATGACGACATCGATGTTGACAAAATATAATAATCACAGAGCTCGGCTATTTTCTCTCGATAAAAAACTCCGCCATATCCGACAAACCGTGTCACCACATCTTTAGCATCAATATCATTCATGCCATCACCAACATGCATAATATTGCGATGCTTTTTATGCAACAATTCAACAAGATGTCGCTTACCACCAGGCGTAGTTAACGGTGATTGATGATCAAAATCCAAATAACAACCTGCCGAATCGAACTCTAAATCAACTGCAAATACCTGTAATTTTGGGATGCCCAAATGCTCAGCAAACATGATCACCGCAGGATTTACGCCAGCGGACATGATATATATCACCTTATTAAAACGCTGAAAAATGCGAATCACTTCCAAAACATCAGGCGTACGTTCATAAAAATAATCATGTCCTACTTTTTTGATTTGCGCTTCAGTCGGCTGCACCAAGGATAAACGTTGCGCATACAGATCCGGAGTGATGCCTGTTACGGCCATTGCTTTTTGCGTTAAAACAGCAACCTCATGCTCAACATCGTTGACCTGTGCCAGCTCATCAATTCCTTCTAAACGACTCAAGGTACCATCACAATCAAATACGATTGCATCCAAGGGTGTCGTTAATTGCCAAGTATGATCTGTCATAATGCGCGTACCCTACACCAATTTCATAGGTGCTGCCAAACGAATTTTGTTTACGGTATACTGTTTCAAATTTTTATGGATTAGCAAGGACCGCTATCATGATCGCAACACCTACACGCTGGAATTCCCGCATTTCATTTATCTTCGCTGCATCTGCAGCCGCCATTGGCCTCGGAAATATTTGGCGCTTCCCTTACCTTGTCGGCCAAAATGGTGGTGGTGCATTTGTATTAATGTATTTGGGATTTGTTCTTGTACTTGGCGTACCATTATTAATTGCTGAAATGATCATCGGGCGTATTGGTCGACACAATCCAGCAAAGGCCATGGCATCCGTGTCAGAACAGTCCAACCATTCGCGCCTTTGGGGAATGGCGGGTGGCATAACAATTATTGCTGCATTTTTAATTCTCTCTTACTACGTCGTTATCATAGGCTGGGTCTTAGATTATTTTGTGCGCGCGCTCACTGGGCAATTTGCACACGCCACTGAAGCCACCAGTGCAGCCAACTTCGCGGCACTGCGTGCTAATCACTGGCGCATGCTGTTTAGCGATTCGCTAGTTGTACTGGGTACCATGAGCATTATTATTTTTGGCATTAAACGTGGCTTAGAACGTGCTGTGATGATTATGTTTCCAGCCTTACTAATCTTAATGCTCATCTTGCTCGGCTACGCTTTAACGACAAGCGGTTTTCATGAGGCACTTATTTTCCTATTTAAACCTGATCTTTCTGAAGTAACCTCACACACAATTTTAATTGCGCTTGGCCAAGCCTTTTTTAGTTTAAATATTGCTATGGCCATCACAATGATGTTTAGCGCGTACCTCCCGAAAAAAACACCCATCATCAGTTCCGCCATTGCGATTGCCATCGCAGATACAGGCTTTGCTATTCTTTCAGGACTGATTATATTTCCAATCGTATTCACCTATCACCTAAAAGCAAATGCAGGTCCGAGCTTAATATTCCAAACACTCCCCATTGCATTCGGTCAACTACCCTACGGTACACTGATCGCTTCGCTCTTTTTCTTATTGTTATTCTTTGCTGCGTTTACTTCATCGATTGCGCTAATTGAACCCGCTGTCTCCTGGATGATGGAACGCTTCCACATCAAACGCATTTCTGCTGTTCTAATAACAGGTATAGGCTGTTGGCTGCTGAGCCTTGGCAGTATATTTTCTTTTACCGAATGGAAAAATGTCACCCTCTTGGGAAAAACATTTTATCAATTTGTCGATATGATCACTGCAGGCATTATGCTGCCGCTCGGTGGTATGTTGATAGCACTCTTCACAGGCTGGTTTATCAAAAAACAAATTCTCGAGAATGAACTCGCATGGAAAACACACCACGGCTGGTATCGTGTCTGGCAGTTTGTCCTGCGGTACTTTGCACCAATAGCTATTCTGCTAATCCTACTCATGCCTTTTAATTTGATCTAAAAAAATACAAAAACTATCGCAAAATCTAAATTTATTGTTGTTTCTCGACTATTTTATGATATTATGCTGTCGTATTAGGCATCACATTTCATTCACGGGGAGACGGCATGCGCAAGTTGAGACAGCTCGGTGGCACTATGAGACTGATCTACGTACTCTGCCTTTGTGTACTACCTATTTATGTCATTCTCTTTTGGCTCACAAACGGTTATCCATTCGGGGGAAATGTGCCGCTACAAATTTTCTTGTACGAAGGACCTTCATTACCACCTATTGCCATGCTCCCTTTAAATCTAAAAATTTATGGACTGCTTGTTAACCTCATTCCTGTATCACTTGGCATGCTGTTGCTTGCATTTTTAATTCGCTTATTCCATCGCTTCAGCCAAGGTGAAATTATTTCAACACAGATCGTTAAACTGATTCGTTATATTGCTTGGACTTTTTTGTGGATACAGTTAATTCGGCCATTTTATAGCTTACTCATGAGTTTTGTTCTTACGCTTTTGTACCCGGTGAAATATCGCTTCGCTTACCTTGGTATCAGCGTACAAGATATTCTGATGATTTTCGTCGCAGCCACGCTATTACTAATAGCTTGGGTTTTTGCTGAGTACTACAAGATGCATAAAGAACAAGAATTCACAGTATAAGAAGACTTATGGCTATTATTTTAAGACTTGATGTCATGTTAGCGACACGAAAAATGAAATCAAAACATTTGGCGAAGTTAATTGATATCACACCGCGAAATTTATCGTTGCTAAAGACTGGCAAAGTAAAAGCAATACGATTAGAAACACTCGATAGAATTTGTAAAGCGTTAAAATGTAAACCCGGCGACATTGTAGACTATACCGAAGACCCTGAAGAAAATGAAAAACGTCAAATGACCAGCGCTATCATGGAGTAGACCCCCTCTTGTTTACTCCATGATGGCAAGGTCACCTTCTATCCTTTATACTGTCAGCATCATGTATCTCATAAAAACACTCAACAATATATCACCCATTGGTCTTGCGGAATTCAATCCTAAGCACTATCAAGTTTCATCAGAAACAGATAAGCCTGATGCGATTATCTTGCGCTCTTTCAATATGCATGACTTCACTACCCCAAATACCGTTCAAGTCGTCGGCCGCGCAGGTGCCGGCACCAACAATATTCCTATCGACAATCTCACCAAGCTCGGCATACCCGTACTTAATACTCCTGGTGCTAATGCCAATGCAGTAAAAGAACTTGTCATCACAGGCATGCTATTGGCCTGTCGAAACATTTGTCCAGCCTGGGACTATGCACGCCAACTTGAAGGTGATGATACCGCAGTAAAAACAGCAGTCGAAAAAAATAAAAAACAATTCTCTGGTTTTGAATTGCCGAACAAAACACTGGGTGTTATTGGCCTCGGTAAAATCGGCGTAAAAGTCGCCAACGCCGCACGTTATCTGGGCATGAATGTCATTGGCTACGATCCTGCGATGACGGTTGAAAATGCCTGGGAATTACGTTCTTCAGTACAGCAAGCGGAAGAGCTAGAAGATCTACTCAGTCAATCGGATTTTATCTCCATACATGTGCCTTTAATTGAACCGACAAAAAACTTAATCAATGCGTCTCGCTTAAAACTGATGAAAGATAATGTCGTTATTCTTAATTTAGCACGCGATGGCATTATTGATAACCAAGCTCTAGCAGCCGCATTACAAGAAGACAAAGTGCGCAACTATGTTTGCGATTTCCCTAACAATCTTTTCAAAAATCATCCCAAAGTCATCTGTCTGCCACATCTGGGGGCATCAACAAAAGAAGCAGAAGAAAATTGTGCTGTAATGATTGCACAACAAATTAAAGAGTATCTAGAAGATGGGCATATCCGTAATGCCGTTAATTTTCCTGCTGTAAAAATGTCTCGCACCGAGGGGTATCGTATCGCCATCATCAACGAAAATATTCCTAACATGGTTGCGCAGGTATCGACGGTACTTTCAGATGCTAATATCAATATTATCGATATGATGAATAAATCACGTGACAATATCGCCTACACGCTCCTCGATGTGAACACTGAAGTAAATAACGATTTATTAAAAAATATGTTAGCGATAGACGGCGTGATACACGCTAGAAGTGTGCCAAAATTTGTTTAACAAACGGCACGGTAATACGACGCTGTTCCACCAAAGAAGCTTTCTCTAATTTTCCTAAGACATCAAACAAAGCAGACATACTGCGCGGACAATGATGCAATAAATATCGACCGACTTCTTCTGATAAATTCATACCGCGATTATGCGCATGCACTTGCAAGGCTGTAATTTTCTGCACATCATCCAGTGCCTTCACCTGAAATACCAAACCCCAAGCTAAGCGTGATACTAGGTCAGGTAACTGACATGCTAACTGCGTCGGAGCAACATTCCCCACAACCAACAAACACGTTTTCTGATCACGCGCACGATTATAAAAATGAAATAATGCCTCTTCCCACTGTGCATCGCCTAATATCGAATCGATATCATCCAAACAAATCAAATCGGTATACTCTAAACCATCTAAGATAGCAGGTGTTAAATCTTCATTTTCTTTAAAACTTAAATACACAGCTGACTTTTGATCTTCGATCTCGTGACAACAGGCTTGCAATAAATGACTTCGCCCAACACCCGATTCACCCCATAAATAAATAATCCGCTCTCCACGGCCTGCGATACAATCACGCAAATAAGATAGCAACTGTGCATTATCACCTTCACAAAAATTACTGAAGGTCGCATCATCACGTAATGATAAAGAAAAGGCTAACTGCGGATTTTCCATTAAGAAGTACTCGATTCCGTTGTACTGCGCGATGGCGCTAAAACCTGATCCACAGGTGTATCATGAGATTGTAAATTAGGCGGTAAATCACCTAACCAACGATAGGATAACGCAATTTGATCATTACCCTGTTCATCAGACTGATGCGGCAATACGGTAAATAAACGCTTCGCTGCCATCGCACGCGTTAACGCCTGCTCGCCACCCAATGTTTTTACTTGCAACAACAAATCTGAACCATGCATATCTTTTACAGTCACTTTCGCTACAGGCGCCAAGTGTCGCAACACTTTTAAAACCTTAGCATAATCACCCAAATCACCAACACCTTTCACCGTCATCATGACATCTGTTCGCAAATCTTTATCGTTCACTACAGCCAACTGATTCACCATTAAATTAGCCATATCACCCACAGCACCAGCGATAACTGCATTTAAATCCACTGCGGTATTTTGCCAACGATATGGCGCACCATTCGCTAAAAGCATCCAGTTTGCACGCCATCGATCATCCGCCGTGCCACTGATATTTCCCGCTAAAATAGCACTCGCCCCATAACGTTTCGCGGCGGCTTTTAATTTTTTCACATCAAAATCTTGCGCTTCGTTATCATTAATAAAACTTTGGTCTTGTAAATCCATTGCCGGCAATAAAATCGGCAAGCCGCGCAGTTTTGCATTCGTACGCAAAGCCTGCAAAATCGGTGTCGCACTTGTATTGGATAAAATATTATTCTGCGAACCATCCTGAATATTCACCCAAACGAGTGTCAGTGGACGATCTGCTGACCAAATCGATTGACCCGATTTTTCTAATATTTTCACCAAAGCAGCTTTATCAAATGTCACCCGCAGCATCTGCTGCGTCTTTCCGTTTGCACCTACTTGAGTGAAATAGCTATAGCTACGAATCCAACCATTCACATCACTCGCCGCATTTTGAATAACTGGCAAGGTCATCACGCCAGGATTACCACTCATTTTTATAAGCACCTGCCCTACAGCAATAGGCATTGCTTTCATACGCGCGCTGGCTGAGTCATTAGCAACTTGTACAGTTGCAACATTTAAGTCATTCAAGGTAACTGCTTGAGCAATAGAAGCAAAAAAAATCCCGAAAGAAACCTGGACTAAAAAATAAAGAGAGAAAATAATTTTTTGCATAACCAATTCCTTGAAGTATCTGAGCTCGCGATCAGTATACCCCGAAGCATAGATATCAGCTAGATTACATCGCTGTAACAAAAGCCCATTTACAAGACACACCAGCGTCACAAGTACAGCCTAGAATCAATCTCGTTCGATAAGCAAGAATCAAACTGTAAGGAGTCCATTATGGAACAAGCAAAACGTATTATCCTCTGCTGCATGGCAGTAATCGTATTAATCTTCGGTTGTTCAGCCATCGCAGGCGGAACCATAAAAATCAAACAAGCCTATACACCCAGCCCCCCTAGCACCAAAACCACTAATCTAAAGGCAACAGCAAACTACGGCTGCTGCGGCATCGGCACACACATTCAGGTAATCAATCGCAGTGATTACTTAGTCTATGTGCGCGTCCCAGCAAGCGGAAATCCTTATGATTTTCCACTGTATCCAGCCTATCAAGGTAATAACATCGACTACATCGATTCCGATGCCTATTACAACAGTCTACGCATCATCGTATTAGCAAGTGATGATTACACCATACTCTATGACGGCTATGTACCGAACTGCCAAAATTTATATGTCGATAACCCAAATTACATGAACAACATGTTGGGTGCGAATAAGGTCGACAGCAAATCTGAAATCGCAAAACTCTTAAAAATTTCTATACATTAAACCTTGTGACCCTCTTCTGACTGTCAGGAGAGGGTTTTTTAACGACTATTATCTGAAGAGAAAATCATGAAAATTATTATTACCATTTTAATACTGAGTATAGCTGCCATCGGGGTTGTCGGATGCACGGGGATCTACACTGATCCAGGTTACCCCGTGGTTTCCGGTGGCAGCTACATCCACCAGAGTCATTACCCGTCTTATCATCCGCGCCGATATTATGGTAGCCTGCGTGCACGCGGTCCAGCAGTACATGTTGGTCGTGGGACACGTATTTCACAAAGCCATTACTAAGGAAACTAAATAATGAAAAATGCATTACAACAACTCGCTGAAACAGCAACAACCGTAATGGGCGTTGGTTTCCTCATCGCACGCAGTGGCGCAAATTTTGCTAGAAAACATCCTGTATTAACTGCAACAAGTTTGGTGTTATTTGCTTGTGTGGTATATGCAGCGGCAGAAGAATTCGAGCAAAAAATAAGTCTCATCGGTGGCTTAAAACTCACACCTCCAGATCCAGATCACATGTATGCCTGCTATCGACATAATATGGTTAAAGAACAAGGCATATCTGCTGACGGTAAAGTCGGCTATAAAATTGTCGATCACCATGGAGGTGCTGCATACACACCCAACATGCAGTGGATCAGCGATCTATTTGATTGCGGTATAACAAATTTTGGTGATTGGGCTTCAGTTCTTTGGTGCCAAAATAAAGCTGCAGCAATGGGCACTCCCATGGGGGACAATGATGTAACATTCTGGAATGAACAGGGATCAGGGCAGCCTGTTGAACGCTTAAACCAAGTAGAGTTCGACTCAATCTGTAAACTTTAACCGCTGTCACCCACTGTCAAATAGCGCACACAACACAGGATGTGCGCTGTTCCAATCACCAACACTATCACGTACAATACCCGCTTTTTCAGGGGCCTTTGCACACATGTCTGAGACAAAACAAGATAGCGGACTCACATATCAAGATGCCGGCGTTGATATCGAAAAAGCCAGCGCATTAGTCGATGACATCAAAACAATCGCGAAGAAAACAAAGCGTCCGGGTGTGCTTGAAGACATCGGTGGCTTTGGTGCTTTTTTTGAAATCCCCACACACTACAAGCAACCCATCTTAGTCTCCGGCACTGACGGCGTTGGCACAAAACTCAAACTCGCAAATATCTTAAATCGCCACGATACGATTGGTATTGATCTCGTTGCCATGTGTGCCAATGATATAATCTGTCACGGCGCCGAACCTTTATTCTTCTTAGACTATTATGCAACGGGGCAACTCGATACAACACAATCAAAAGCTATACTCACTGGCATCGGCAAAGGCTGTGAACTCTCCGGATGCGCTTTAATTGGCGGCGAAACCGCTGAAATGCCTGGCATGTATCAAGGCAGTGAATATGATCTTGCGGGCTTTTGCGTCGGCGTGGTTGAAAAACAAAAAATTATCGATGGCAGTCAAGTTAAAGTCGGCGACACCATCATTGCACTCGCTTCATCCGGCCCACACTCGAATGGCTACTCACTCGTGCGCAAAGTGGTAGAAACAGCCGGCGCTGATTATAACGATGCTTTCGAAGACACTACGCTTGGAGATGCATTACTCACACCCACACGACTTTTTGTAAAATCAATCCAGACACTCATCAAACAAATTAATGTGCATGGTATCGCAAACATCACCGGTGGCGGTTTACATGAAAACATTCCACGGTGTTTACCTGCCAACACACAAGCAATTATTCAACAAAACAGCTGGGAATTGCCGCGTATTTTTCAGTGGTTACAAGAGAAAGGTCGCATTAGTGATTTTGAAATGCAGCGCAGCTTTAATGTCGGCGTTGGCATGGTGATCTGTGTTGCAAAAGAAGATGCAGAACAAGCACTCGACTTAATAACAGCAACAGGAGAACAAGCTTGGGTCATCGGTGAAGTGCAATCATCCAATCAATCCAAACCTTCTGTCAAAGTACAATGATCACTGTCGTCGTTTTAATTTCTGGTAATGGCAGCAATTTGCAAGCGATGATTGATGCTGTGAAAAATGGCCTTGCAATTAACATCGCCGCCGTAATTAGCAATCAACCTGATGCTTATGGCTTACAACGTGCTTCTGATGCAGGCATTCCTGCACATGTCATCGATCATCGTCAATTTGATTCTCGTGATGATTTTGATACTGCCCTGCAAGAACAAATCGACACTTACCAACCAAACCTCATCGTCCTCGCTGGCTTTATGCGTCGACTTGGTTCTGAATTCGTTGCACACTACCCGGGGAGAATGATTAACATCCATCCTTCTTTATTACCAAAATATCCGGGCTTGGACACGCATAAACGTGCATTAGAGGCTGGTGACCGTCAGCATGGCGCTAGCATTCATTTTGTAACGGACGATTTGGATGCAGGCCCCATCATCGATCAAGCGACACTGGATATCAAAGCAGATGACACGGAAGAAACTTTGAAGTCGCGCGTTCAAGCATTGGAACACCAGCTTTATCCAGAAGTATTAGGTTGGTTTGCAGAAAACCGTATCACACTAAAAAGCGGTCAGGTTTATTTGGATAGCAAACCGATTCCACATACAACGTCATCCCGCACTTGATACGGGACCCAGAAAACCACAATGTCATTCCATTATTTTTTTACTGCACAGTAATGCCATTTTTAGGTATACATTGATGTGAGATTGCAGCCTGCTTTATAACCCCTCACCCTAGCCCTCTCCCGCAAGGGGAGAGGGGACTGGCCGTGCAAATGCTGACTTTTTCATACGAGGATGAATTTCAATTTTTGATAGCATGTAGTTTTTTGTGCTTGTGAAGATCAACCCCCTCTCCCCTTGAGGGAGAGGGCTGGGGTGAGGGGGATTTTTAACACCCTGAATTTACTATAGAAATAGGTTTACCCCCACAAAAGCTTTGGGCTATACTTTGGTTAACAAAACATGGATCACCAGTCGGAAACCCCGTAAATACGGGCCCTGGCTACACAATCCACTCAAAGTGAATCACAAATATTTGGAGTTATCATGGTCAAATCAGAGCTGATCAACCGTATCGCGACCAAGCAAGATTCTCTATCACTCAAGGATGTTGAGCTCAGCGTCAACCATATCCTCGAATGCATGAGCAACAGCCTTGGCAAAGGCGACCGCATCGAGATCCGCGGTTTTGGTAGTTTTAGCCTACACTATCGCCCACCCCGGAAAGCCCACAACCCTAAAACAGGTGAACGCGTTTATACCGAAGCGAAATATACGCCACACTTCAAACCTGGAAAAGATCTTCGTGAGCGTGTGAACGACAGTCGCCTCCACGTTAAAATCAAAGAAGACGAACCGGACGAGGAAGAAGATATACTCTAAGACATACTTTAGATAGCGACGCGCTTTAGAGAGCCGTGCATGAAACAAGCGGGAGCACCGAAATACTCAACCAAATGCGATAAAAAAAGACAACCGTAACAGTCTCAAAGAAGCACATCATCCCGTGGCTACTAACCCCCGTCATCCCGTGGCTTAACCACGGGATCCAGAACAATCACGAGAGACTGGATGGTATCTTGAAACCCTATTGTCATTAGGTCAGATTTAGACTAAATAAACCAAACGGGCAGTACAACCCGTTTGGCGGAAGCTAGCAGTATGAATAACTGGATAGTTCTCGAAGAACGT
>Ga0316204_10003844_pt1 | contig 28725 bp, 18 predicted proteins | sample 6monrhotite_MG_2_FD_205661 | JGI IMG/M metagenome (GOLD analysis project Ga0316204, IMG submission 205661) | Microbial mat bacterial communities from mineral coupon in-situ incubated in ocean water Damariscotta River, Maine, United States -... | ecosystem: Environmental > Aquatic > Marine >...
AGGGAATTGAGGTCGTAATCTATGAGCCAGTCTTTCAAGAATCTGAGTTTTTTAGGTCAAGAGTTATAACTAATCTTGATGAATTTAAAAAAATATCTGATGTGATTGTTGCCAATAGAATGTCAGATGATATTTCAGACGTTAAAGGAAAAGTGGTTACACGAGATTTATTTGGTAACGATTCGTAAGAATTTAAAATACTAATACTGAGTTTAAATTAATATATAAATATCAGTGATAAAAAATATAAGGGGATTTTAGCGTGTCTAAAGTTTATAAAAATATATGCGTAATAGGCCTTGGTTATATAGGGTTACCAACTGCATCATTGCTGGGCACTAAAGGCTTTAACGTGCATGGTGTTGATGTTTCTAAGCACGTAGTAGACACTATCAATGCAGGAAAAATCCATATTGTTGAACCTGATTTAGACATTATGGTGAAGTCTGCCGTAAATGTGGGTAATTTAAAAGCAGGACTAGAGCCAGTAGAAGCTGATGTATTTATTATAGCTGTGCCAACACCATTTAAGGGTGATTACCAGCCTGACTTATCATTTGTTGAGTCTGCGACTCAAATGATTTCACCTTATGTAAAGCCGGGTAATCTTGTGATACTTGAATCGACCAGCCCCGTAGGTACAACGGATGAAGTTGTTGCAAAAATTCTTAAAGAAAACGGACACGACACAGATAAAGAAGTGTATGTTGCGCATTGCCCAGAAAGAGTTCTCCCTGGTCGTATATTAATAGAACTTGTTGAAAACGATCGAATAGTGGGTGGCGTGAATCCACTGGCAACACAAAAAGCGGTTGAGTTTTATCAGTCATTTGTTCGCGGCGAAGTACTTTCAACCGATTCAAGAACGGCTGAAATGGCGAAGCTCACTGAGAATTCATCAAGAGATGTAAGCATTGCTTTCGCGAATGAGTTATCAATTATTTGTGATGAAGAAGGGATTAACGTCTGGGAATTGATATCGTTAGCTAATCGTCACCCACGAGTTAATATTCTTAACCCTGGGCCTGGTGTAGGTGGGCACTGTATTGCAGTAGACCCATGGTTTATTGTTGCAAGATCACCAGAACATGCGAAATTAATTAAAACAGCCCGCTTGGTAAATGATGCCAAACCAGATTGGGTCATAAATAAAGTTAAAAGTAGAGCAGAAAAATTCAAACATCCTGTAATAGGATGTTTAGGCCTGGCTTTTAAAGCAGATGTAGATGATTTAAGAGAATCACCTTCGGTAGATATTGTTAGAAAATTAATTAAAGAAAATGTAGGTGAGATTCTAGTATCTGAACCTAATCTTGAATCACATGATGAGTTCGATTTGATCTCATGCGAAGAAGTTATTCGTCGTTCAGATATTATTTTATTATTAGTTGATCATAAAGAATACAAAGGTATAAAAACCCTTGAGCTAAATGAAAAAGTATTGATAGATACACGCGGTACATTGCAATGACATTAAAAGTACTATCAGTGTTTGGCACAAGACCAGAAGCCATTAAAATGGCACCAGTTGTATTGGGCTTGCAGAAAGCAGAAGGTATAGAGTCTTTGGTATGTGTAACCGCACAGCACCGCGAAATGCTTGATCAAGTGTTAGAGCTGTTTGAAATAAAACCTGATTATGATTTAAATATCATGAAACCAGGGCAAGATTTGTATGATGTAACTGCAAATGCATTGCTCGGCATGCGCGATGTACTCAGAGAGTGCAAACCAGACCTTGTGCTAGTTCACGGTGATACGACAACTTGTTTTACAGCTTCACTTGCTGCTTTTTATGAACAGATTAAAGTCGGTCATGTAGAAGCAGGCTTGAGAACAGGTGATATGAGCGCGCCATTTCCTGAAGAAGGTAATAGGTCATTAGTAGGACGGATCGCAAATTATCATTTCGCGCCCACTGAAAGTTCAAGAGAAAACTTAATAAGAGAAAACATACAGAATTCGGATATTGTTGTTACGGGTAATACAGTGATAGATGCATTATTGATGGTTCGAGATAAAGTTGCATCTTATCCAGAGGAACAATGGAAAAATCATTTTGGTGATGAGGTTTACAACCGTATAGTAGATACGAATAAGAAATTTATCCTGATTACGGGACATAGAAGAGAAAATTTTGGACAGGGTTTTGTTGATCTTTGTACAGCTATTAAAACACTTGCAAATAATCATTCAGATTGGGATTTGATTTATCCTGTACATTTAAATCCTAATGTACAAAAACCTGTGAATGAAATATTGGCCGGTACAGAAAATGTATTTCTTATTGATCCACAGGATTATGCACCATTTGTATGGCTAATGGATAAATGTGATCTTATTCTAACAGACTCTGGCGGGATCCAGGAAGAAGGACCATCACTAGGTAAACCTGTTTTAGTTATGCGAGATGTAACTGAAAGGCCTGAGGCTGTTGACGCTGGTACTGTTAAGTTGGTCGGAACAAGTGTGGATTCTATTATTAGTAATGTAGAAAAAACGCTTCTGAATAATGATGTGTATGCATCAATGTCAAAAGCAATAAATCCATATGGTGACGGAAAAGCTGTTCAGCGCATAATCAAATTATTGGTCATCGTTTAATGAATCCGGTAAAAAAAAACAGAGCCTGTTTTCTTTTTTTTATAATCACATTCTTTTTTATATCTAATAAAGTTTGTTTCTCTTCGAGTGATATTAAAGATACAAGTAACGATCTGTTCGAGATTGTAATTGTAAAGCCTATATCTGATATAAGAATTTTACCTGATACCTATCCTCTGTCAGGTTTAAAAAGTAAAGAAATAAACCTATCGGCCACAAGAGGGGAGTATACGCCTGTCAGTTTTGTTATTAGGGCGCTAGCTGATGATATTAACGACTTAAACGTAATAACTACTGACCTGGTTTCAAATAACAACAAAATAATAGATAAATCAAACCTGGACGTTAAGTTGGTTAAAGCATGGTTTCAGGCAGGGGGGGCATGGGAGAGTCGAAACTTATACCGTAATAAAGATATCAAGTTAGTGCCAGAATTGTTATTAAAGAATGATGATCTTGTTAAGATTGATGAAGTAAAAAAATGCAATTATTTATATGTTCAAAAAATATCAGTAGATAATGCGGATTACATAGATATATGTGAAAAGAAAAAATTAAAAAAGACTGTTTTAGCATCTATTGACGACATATATGTAAAAGATAGTGAAGTATTAAATGATTTTAGAGTAGAGGCGCATAGAAACAAGCAAGTATGGCTAACCATAAAAATACCAGATAATGCGTCGTCAACTCTGTATAAAGGGGAGGTAATTATAACAAGGAAAGGTGAAGCCCTGGCATCTGTCGCACTGAATGTAAGTGTGCCAGAGTTTGATTTGAAAGCACCTAATATTGAATATAGTCTTTATTATAGAGGGAAGTATAAGCCCGAGAGACCAACAATTTCTTCTGAGTATAAGAATAAAAAGCAGCTTGAAGAAGAATTCTTGAATATGAAAAAGCATGGGGTAAGTAATCCTTCTGTATACCAGTCATTTAAAAATGAAAAGCTACTAGATGAGTATTTAAAGATTAGAAGTAATGCGGGATTTAAATCTAATAAACTCTACTATCTAGGTATGACAACCAATCCAGATCGCTATAAAACTATCGATAATTTAAAGCGTAATATTGAAACACTATTTAATGTGTCTAACAATTATGAGTTAAATGAAGTTTATATTTATGGAATTGATGAGGCTAAATCATGGAAGCTGCTGTCACAAAAAGAGTCGTGGGCTGCTGTGCATGATGTAGGTGCAAAAGTATTTGTTGCTGGCTATAAAGGAACAGCAAACAAAGTAGGTGATCTTCTGGATGTGCTTGTGCTAGCAGGTAAGCCAGATAAAAAAGAAATGTCTACTATGCATAGGCACGGGAATAAAATATTTAATTATAACAATCCTCAAACCGGCCCTGAAAACCCGTTGTTATTTAGAAAAAATTATGGCCTAGAGCTTTGGCGTGCAAATTATGATGGCGTAATGGTGTACGCGTATCAGCACTCAATGGGAGGAGCCTGGAATGATTTTGATCATTTTAAATTTAGGGATCATAACTTTGTATATCCAACTGTTGATGGGGTTGTAGATACCCTGGCGTGGGAGGGGTTTAGGGAAGGGGTTGATGATGTTCGTTATTTGTCGACATTAGAAGGGTTGCTGACTGGCTTTAAAAGTGAGGATAAAACTCATTATGATGCACGTCTCAGGGCAAAAAAATACTTAGGCGATGTTCGACGAAATGGCGCAGAGGATTTAGATCTTATGAGGTTGAAACTTATGCAGCATATAGTGACGTTAAGTGAAAGAGATTATGAGTAAATGTTTGTCAGAATTTAATAAGTACTTAATGATTAAATAATTATGAAAGCAGTAGCAACAATATTAATGATTTTATATTTGGGGACATCGCCAGTTTATTGGTTGCCGTATCTTGATGTGTCTCTGTTCTCTAATATTAAATTTCTTCTGATCGCTTCTTCTATTGTTTTAATATGGATGTTGGCATTTTCTAATAAAGGTATTGTTTTTCCAAAAGGTATGGTCGGCCCAATGGGCTTGCTTCTTTTAGTGTTGTCAGCAATGTTTGCGTTGTTACAGGCAAAAGAAGGTCTATTAGTAAAGCGCTTAATAGATATGTGTCTCGGCTTCGTTATGATGTGGAGTTTCTTTTTGTTGACGAAGAATGGAGGTGATATAAGAAGGATATTTCTGTACTCAGCTCTAACTATGGCTGTTTTGTGTTGGCTTACCGTTACAAGTAAGTTACTGGGTGTGCCTGTATGGGTTGCACCTTCTGTTTTTAATAGCGACCCTTTGTACGTTAGTGGTTTTGGCTCGTTAAGAACCGGGTGGTCAGGGGGTATAGCATTGTTTATCCCAGTGCTTTTGTTGTTAACGTCTGACAACAGGTCTACATTTATATCGATAATTATCACTCTTTTAGCTATAGCGGGGATTGTCGGTAGTCAATTAACGGTTGCAGGTAGAGCTGGATTATTGGCCTCATTGATGATTATTTCTTTGTATTCTATTGTTAGAGTTAAGAAAATATATATTGTTGTTATAGTGTTATTAATGGTTGTTAGTGTGATTCCATTTTCGGATTATTTACTCGTTCATCTAAGGTTTGATAGGCTCGAAGGAAGCGGTGGGTCAGCTGATGTATTAAATCACTTTAGTGCAGGTCGTATTGGTAGTTATATTCAGGCATTAAGTTGGTTCGCAGAGAAACCATTTACCGGATTTGGTTTTGGTCAGGCTACATTTGGTGGGCATGAGATACATAATTTTTGGCTAAGGCTACTAGTAGAGGGAGGTGTCTTACTGCCAGCTACATTTTTTTCTGTTTTGTTAGCTATTTTGTTCCGGTTAAGGAAGCAGTTTAAAATGTTAAAAAATGTAAATGATCATGAGCTGAAAGATTCTTCTGTTTCAGTATATAAATATACCAACCTTAATTTATCAGTTCTTATGATTATACTGTGCGGTGTTATCATATCGTTTTTTGAACCTAACGTATTCCTGGGTTCGTTCCAGAATACTGCAATATGGTGGGCGGCAGCTGGTGTGGCTATTGCAATGCAAGAAATCAAAAGTGATAAAGATAAGAATGTGGTTGGTGATTCGCTAGATGTGGACACTAGTTCAAGTGCTGGAATAAATATAGAGATTGAAAGTGATACGAAATGGAAAAGTGTTAAATTAAAGGATAAAGCTTAATTTAATGATAAAAAAAATCTTGTCATTTGGAGCTATTGAGGGTTTGGCTAGGGGTGCTAACTGGCTATTGCTCATTGTTTTGGCCATGATTTTACCCGCTTCAGAGTATGGGGTTCTAGCTTTGATTTTAGCCATTGAAGGCACTCTCATTCCTTTTTTATTGCTTGGTCAGGATAGGAGTGTTCTTCGTTTTTACCATGATTCGAGCTTTGAGTCATCAGATGTATTAACTAAAATCACAAAAATATTTTTTATTTTTTCGATTATTATAAGTTTTATGTTGTTTGTCTTCTTGTATATGTCTAATTCTGAAACATTATATGGTCTCACCGTTTTTCCTTATGGTTATATATTTGTAGTGTCTTTAGTTTTTTTATCATTTATAAAGCTGTATTTGTCAGTGGTGAGGGTTGAAGCTGTTGTTGTAACATACGCATATGTGAGAATTGGCAATCAAGTGATAAAAGCATGTGCTTTGATTGTGATTATGATGATGTTTAAAGAAGTAGACTATTACCCAGTAGTCTCATTGATAGTGGTTTTAGTAATTGCATTGCCTATAATCCGAGGGTATGTCGGTAGATGTGGTCGTGTGGTAAATAATAAGAATGATAACAAAAGATTAATATTATTTGGTGCACCTTTAATCTTTCATGTGTTGAGTGGAAGTATTTTATCTTATATCGATCGTTTTTTTATTGATTATTATATGGATGAAGCTAGCGTTGGTGTGTATACATTGGCTTATATGTTAGGCAGCAGTATAACTTTGATATTTGGGCTGACAGCAATCTACTTCGAGCCTTATGTATACAAAAAGCATCAAGAAGAAGTTGGTGCAATGGAATACTCGTTGAATCTATATTCTCGTGTGTTGTTTGTTATTGTTTCTGTTGTTGGCCTGGTGTTGTTAGTATTTTCGTATGAGTTTTTACAAGACGTGTTTGGTGAAGATTATGCTCTGGCTTCTGGGGTTGTCCCAATAGTATTAATGTCGCATATAATTCATATTATTTATTTGCAAGCAAATTATCGACTTACGGCATTAGAGAAAACAGGGACTATAGCAATGGGTACTGTCACTGCTGCAGTTATTAACAGTTTGGCAAATGTTGTATTGATACCAAAAATGGGCTTGTTAGGTGCGGCATATGCTACATTTATTAGTTATTTTTTTCTTGCCTTTTTTATGTTTGTAATTTCATATTATAGAGCAGGTGACAGATTGTCATTGCTGAAAAGTGCGCTAATGCACTCTTCTGTTTTGATGCTTGTTCTTATGTCTATAATTATGAATACAATGTTAACGTATTATTCTGTATTGGTTGTTATTTCGATAGCATTTGTATTTTATGTGTTTAAATATGATTATCTTCGGATAAGAAAAATATTGGCTCAATGATAGATGTTTCGTTCTATGGTGATGTTATGGTAATTAATGTTTTAATAATTCAAGGGGAAGTTCCGCATTATAGACTGCCTGTGTTCAATTCTTTGGCTAAATCAGTATGTATTAATTTAACTGTTGTTCATTCAGGTGCTTCTCAAAAGAACAACGATTTATGTTATAAGGAAGTAGTGGTTCCCAGGAAATCGCTTTTTGGATTTCATTATCAGAATGGATTAAGAAAGTATGTGAAAGATAATGATGTCGTTATAACAATGATTGATGTTCATTGGTTAAGTATGATTCCTTTGGTTTTTAACTATCCTCGTAAGATTGTTTTGTGGGGGCATGGTTTAGGTAAAAGCAAATTAGCATCGAAATTTAGAGTGTTTTTGTCTAAGCGAGCAGCAGCTGTATTAACTTATGGTGATGATGCCAGAGAAGAGTTTGTGTCAAACGGTATTGATAAGAGTAAGTTGTTTTATGCTCATAATACTGTTCATGTTGATGAACCTTATTATGATAAGAGCACTGTAAGAGATCAGTTTATTTACGTAGGGCGACTTCAAAAAAGAAAAAAAATTGATCAATTGCTATTGGCTTTTGCTAATGCCAATCCACATTTGCATGATGGTATTGGGTTGACTATAGTTGGTGATGCAAATGTTGATATTGAAGGTGATATGGCAGCTGAGTTGAAACAGTATGCTATTGAATTAGGGATATCAGATAGTGTTTTGTTTACTGGCGCTATTCATGATGAAAGCAAATTGAAGGCTATATTTACTACAGCATTGGCATATGTCTCGCCAGGGCATGTTGGGCTGGGTGTCTTGCATAGTTTTGCTTCTGGTGTTCCTGTAATAACAAGTATACATGATGGTCATGCGCCCGAAGTAGTAAATGTTATACATGATAAAACTGGTTTGTTTTATTCTGGTGGTGTTGATGAATTAACTCAGCTGTTAATTAACATGTCATCAGATGATTTGCTGGCTACGAGATTAAGAGAGAACGCATACAATCATTATATTAATAATTGTACGCTTGATCATATGGTTGGTGGATTTTTGTCGGTAATAAAATATGTGTTTGAAGAAGCTTAAAGCTGTTATTAATTTATATAGTGCTTATTTATGATAATTGGAATAGATGCATCAAATATTAGATTTGGTGGTGGTATTACTCATTTAAGAGAGTTGCTTGCTGGTGTTGACCGGGACGTTTGTTCTTTTGATAGGGTGATAGTATGGGGTGGTAAAAAAACTCTCGATCAACTACCTGACAAAGAATGGTTGGTTAAGCAGCATATACCATTGTTGGATGGTAATTTATTAAAACGCCTTTTCTGGCAGAAAAAGCTATTAACGAAATATGCAAAAAAATCATGCGATATACTTTTTGTTCCTGGAGCTAATTATTCTGGTAGTTATAGACCATATGTCTCAATGTCTCAGAATTTGCTTCCTTTCGACTATAAAGAAAGAGCAAGATTTGGTTTTTCATGGACACATCTAAGATATCGGTTATTGGAGTTAAGTCAGAAAAAATCATTTATAAATGCTAATGGAGTGATATTTTTAACGAATACTGCTCAAAACGTAGTTGAATCTTCTACCGGTAAGCTGCCTGTAGCTAGTTCTATTGTTCCTCATGGTGTGTTATCCGTTTTTCTACAAAAACCTAGAGAACAAAAAGATATTTCTGAATACACTAAAGACAACCCATTTAAATTACTTTATGTTTCTAATATTAATTATTATAAACATCAATGGGTTGTGATCGAGGCGATTTCTAGGCTGAGAGAGAGGGGGGTGCCTGTTTCTCTTGATCTGGTAGGACCTGCATACACCAGTGCTTTGTCAAAATTAAACGATTCAATTCAAAAATTTGATCCAGATGGTGATTTTGTGAATTTTAAAGGTTCAGTTTCATACTCTTCTTTACCTGATATATATAAAAATTCTGACGCATTTGTTTTTGCTTCAAGTTGTGAAAATCTTCCTAATATTTTACTTGAGGCTATGGCGTCAGGTTTGCCTATAGCATGCTCTGATTCTGGTCCAATGCCTGAAGTGTTGGGCGAATGTGGCGTTTATTTTAACCCTGAAGACGCTAAACAAATTGAAAAATCTTTGTATAAGTTAATTTCTGATAAAAAGTTGAGAAAAAAATATGCTGAATTAGCATATAATGAATCTTTAAAATATAATTGGCCTAGATGTGCTGAACAAACATTTTCTTTTATATCAGAGGTATATAACGAAGTCAGATAAGTTTTTTGTTTTAGTTGATTTAGATTTGTTATGCTAATGGTTTGGAATGTTAATTGAATCTATTTTTTTCATGTTTTTTAAAGTCATATTTATCTTATTTGTTATTTTCGAAATTAGGAGTTTTTTATGAGCGAGGATATTTCAATATACCTGTCAGGAAGCAAGCTATATGGTGATGACTTCACAATAGATCAAATCGAAGAATGGTTTAAAGATGAAGCTGAAGGTTATGCAGATCTTGGCGCTAAAGAGAAGGAAGAGTACCAGTATGATTATAATGAACTAAATAACCGGCATGCTTTCAAGCATTTACAGAATCGATCTTTTAAAAAGGCTTTAGGGATAGGAAGTGCGTATGGATATGAACTTAAGCCAATTCTAGAAAGTATTAATGAAATTACTATTCTTGATCCTTCCGATGCATTTTCTGATGTTCATGAAGTTTTAGGTACATCGTGTAAATATATTAAGCCTGATTCAAGTGGTGATATGCCTTTTGAAGACGCTGAGTTTGATTTGATTACAAGTTTAGGTGTATTGCATCACATACCAAATGTAAGTCATGTAATGAGCGAGTCTTATAGGTGTATTGAGTCTGGTGGTATAATGTTGCTTCGTGAGCCTATTGTTTCTATGGGGGACTGGACCAAAGTACGTAAAGGGCTCACTAAAAGAGAACGAGGTATTCCGTTTGATTTGTTAGATGAAATAGTTCGAAAAACGGGGTTTAAGGTAATTAAAAGATCTTTATGCGTTTTTCCTATGATTCCTGTGTTGGCTAATAAAGTTGGTGTTTCAGCATATAATAATTATTTTTTAACTTTAGGTGATGCTTTCTTGAGTAAGTTATTTTCATCTAATATTAAATATCATCGAACTAAGTTATATGAAAAATTTGCCCCTGCATCTATTTATTATATTTTGGAAAAATAAATCGAATTACTTTTTATTTGATGCTTTGAGGTTATGTTCTAGATAAAAATATGCACAGACTCGATAACAATTAAGTGATCCAGGACTCTCAGGAACATGAAATGTTTATCCAATACCAGCTTTGCTATCATATTTTAATATTTGTGGAAAATAACTTTGTTTCAAAAGCTATGTTCTGTTTCAATTATCGTTATGATAATTGAGCGTATTCCTACATCTATCTTTTTATGAGTCTCAATTCATAAAACTACGATCCTATTAATAATGTATATAATTACATTATAATATAACGTAATTCTTTTGTTTCTTATTGCCTCTATTTATATCAATCTTGTTTTTATAAATTATTGAAATTCCTGTATCATAGCGAGTTTATGTGCCTATTTTAGGTATGGACTTCAAACAGGATTTATAGATTAATAGTTATGAAACAGATATTACAGAACCTAGAAAATGGAGAGACTCTTCTGGAAGAAGTCCCATGTCCGCGAGTTAAAGCTGGGCATTTGTTAATTCGAACCACTACATCATTGGTTTCTGCGGGAACCGAAAAAATGATGGTGGATTTTGGTAAAGCCAATCTACTAGATAAAGCTCGCCAGCAGCCTGACAAAGTTAAAATGGTCATTGATAAGGTGAAGACCGATGGTTTGATGCCTACTATTGAAGCGGTAAGAAGCAAGATGGCTCAACCTCTACCTTTAGGTTACTGTAATGTCGGCGAAGTCATTGAAGTAGGTGCGGGTGTTGAAGGCTTTGCAATCGGTGACCGTGTTGTTTCTAATGGTAAACATGCCGAAGTAGTATGCGTACCTACTAACCTTTGTGCAAAGATCCCTGACTCTGTTGATGATGAAGCTGCTGCTTTTACTGTTATTGGTGCAATTGCATTGCAGGGAATACGCCTTGTTCAACCTACATTAGGTGAAGCGGTTGTTGTTACTGGCTTAGGCCTTATTGGTTTGGTAACGGTTCAATTATTACGTGCTAATGGTTGTCGTGTGTTGGGGCTTGATTTTGACCCAGCTAAATTAGAGATGGCCCGTCAGTTGGGTGCTGAGACTGTCGACCTCTCTAATGGTGAAGATCCTATCGCAGCCGCCCAAGCTTTTTCCCGTGGGCGCGGTGTTGATGCGGTTATTCTTACGGCATCAACAAAAAGCAATGATCCTGTGCATCAGGCTGCAACCATGTGTCGCCAACGTGGCAGAATCGTATTGGTTGGAATAGTTGGTCTTGAATTATCTCGTGCAGATTTCTTCGCAAAAGAAGTTACCTTCCAGGTTTCCTGTTCTTATGGCCCGGGTCGATATGATTCAAGCTATGAAGAAGGAGGTCAGGATTATCCTGTGGGTTTTGTACGCTGGACTGAGCAGCGTAACTTTGAAGCCATACTGGATATGCTGGATGCTAAGCATGTTGATGTTCACCCGTTAATCTCACATAGGTTTCCACTAGAAAAGACCACTGATGCGTATGAGTTAGTGGCTAGTGGCGGTCAATCTATGGGTATTTTATTACAGTACCCAGATGCACAGGCGAAAACACTGGATGAGGTACGTAAGCAGACGGTAAAACTGGTTGAATCTAATCAGGCAAAAGCGACTGATAAGGTAAATGTTGGTTTTATAGGTTCAGGTAATTACGCAACTATGGTATTGATACCTGCTTTTAAGGACACCGGCGCAAATATGATATCTGTTGCCTCTAGTGCAGGCGTTAGTGGTGTACATGCAGGTAAGAAAAATGGTTTTGCTGAAACAACGACTGACACAGAAGGTCTGATAAGTAGCCCAGATATAAATACAGTGGTTGTTACCACGCAACATAATAGCCACTCTCGCTTTGTTTGTGAGTTGTTAAAGGCGGGTAAGCACGTATTTGTTGAAAAACCACTGGCATTGAAACTTGATGAGTTGACTGAAATTGAAAGTGCATATAAAGATGCATGGAGCCGTGGTGATAATCCACTGTTGATGGTTGGCTTTAATCGTCGTTTTTCTCCTCAAATGCAGAAAATAAAATCTTTACTCGAAAGAGCTAAAGAGCCTAAGTCATTTATTATGACAGTGAATGCGGGCGCAATTCCGGCGGATCACTGGACACAGGATAAAGCCTTGGGTGGTCGCCGTATTATTGGAGAAGGCTGTCACTTTATCGATTTGTTACGCTTTTTAGCCGGTTCTCCTATTACGGGTTATCAGGCGATGATGATGGGTGAGGCGCCTGGTGTCGAAATTCGGGATGACAAGGTCAGTATTACCCTAAGTTTTGCAGATGGCTCATTTGGTACGGTTCACTACCTTGCTAACGGCAATAAATCATTCCCTAAAGAGCGCTTAGAGGTGTTTTGTGGCGGTGGTATTTTACAGCTAGATAATTTCCGTAAGCTTAAAGGTTATGCGTGGCCTGGATTCAATAAAATGAATTTGTGGTCACAGGATAAAGGCAATCAAGCCTGTGCGACCGAGTTTGTTTCTGCGGTAAGAGAAGGTAAGTCATCACCCATTTCGTTTGAAGAGCTTATAGAGGTATCAAGGATCAGTATAGAAATAGCTGAATCCTTGGAACAGTAGATACTTTTATGAGTTTGGCTAAACTCTTGCTGTATTATAATACAGTAAGGCATCTTAAGTTCAGGCAATTTGTTTTCAATTTTATTAGGCGGTTTTCTGGTAATCAGAAAATCGCTAATATTAGTGATGTGTCGTCTCTTCCATTAAGTTTTATATCGTCCATTACTTATAAAAATAAAATTGATAATGATTCGGTTTGTTTTCTAAATCAGAAAAGAAGTTTTGATTATATAAGTGACTGGGCGTGCATGGATGATCACAAATTATGGCGATATAATCTTCATTATTTTGATTTTTTGCTTGATGATGGCGCGTCTGTGCAAATTAAAGACAAACTAATTGGTGACTGGATTTCTATTAGTCATAGTTTGAAAGAAGATGCCTGGGAACCATATTGTGTATCGCTTCGTTTAGTGAACTGGGTTAAATACTTTATTGAATATAAAGATAATAAGATTCCTGAAGCATGGTTAGTTAGTCTGGCTCAACAAGCCCATGTACTTTATCACTCTATTGAATACCATATACTGGCTAATCATTATTTAAAAAATGGTAAGGGACTGTTTTTTGCAGGCGCCTATTTAGGATGTGCTGATTCAAATAAGTGGTTTGATATAGGTAAGAAAATACTCCTTGAAGAAGCAGGTGAGCAAATATTAAATGATGGAGGGCATTATGAAAAAAGCCCTATGTATCATTCTATTCTTGTTGAGGATTACTTGGATGTAATTAATTTAATGGCATCTAACTCTTTATCGTTTACAGCGGATGAGTTTTCATTTTTATCTGCAAAAACAAAAAAAGCCTTAAGCTTCTTAAATACAATCTTAATGCCTGATAAAGATATTCCTTTATTTAATGATTCAGCATTTAAAATTACTCCCCATCCTGATGAAATATTTAAATATGCTCAACGAGTGATTGGGTATGAGCAACCAGAAATAAATAATAAAAATGAAATTACAGCATTAGTTGATAGTGGATATTTTATTATTAGGAACAATGACTGTATGGGTGTTATTGACTGCGGTTCTATTTCACCAGATTATCAGCCAGGTCATACGCACTGTGATTTACTAAGTTATGAATTGGCGATACATGGCCATAGAGTGGTTGTGGATAGCGGGTTGCATGACTATGAGAGTTCGCAGGATAGAATCTATTCACGGTCAACCAAAGCTCATAATACTATTGAGATAGATGCTAAAGAGCAGTCTGAAGTTTGGGGTCAGTTTAGAGTGGCTCGTAGGGCGGAGGTTATAGCTGCCAGGCTTTATAATGATGAAAAGATAGGAAATATTTTTGAGGGAAGTTATAAGCCTTATTGGTCATCTTCTGCAGATAATATTGTTCACTCTAGAAAAATCACAAATAAAGATAATAAGTGGATTATAAGTGATGGGGTTTCTGGTAGTGGAAATCACTCAGTAAAAAACTATATACACCTTCATCCAGATATAATTTGCAAACTAGAAAATGGTAGTTGCACACTTTACAAAGATGACACTAAATTAGCCAAAATAACTTTCACCGATAATACTGACGTGGCTACTGAAGAGTTTTGGTATTATCCAGAGTTTGGTAAGAAAATAAAAAATACAGTGATTGTATTAACCTATGTAGGGCAATTACCAATGAAGCAAGGTTATGAGATTACTGCGCTTTGAGTAGTTAGGTGCTAACCAGCTCTACCTATAATAAAAATAAAGAATATAGATATTACATCAATCGGGATTAATTATTAAACACCTCTTATGAATATATTATTTTTCACTCATTATTTTCCACCCGAAGTTAATGCCCCTGCATCTCGCACCTATGAACATTGTAAAGAATGGGTAAAAAATGGCCATAATGTAACGGTTGTAACGGGAGTGCCTAATCATCCAAAAGGGCAGGTTTATCCTGGCTATAAAAATAAGCCTTATCAACGTGAAACAATTGATGGTATTAATGTTATTCGGTTGTGGACTTATGTGACGCCTAATGAAGGATTTGTAAAAAGAACGCTTAATTATCTCTCGTATATGTTTTCAGTAATTCTATATATCCCGTTTCTTCCTAAGCATGATGTGTTTGTATCTACCTCGCCCCAGTTTTTTTGTGGGCTTGTGGGGTATTTTGTAAAGTTATTTCGTAGAAAGCCTTGGATTATAGAGATAAGAGATTTATGGCCGGAATCTATTATTGCGGTAGGAGCTATCAAAAATAAAACAATAATTAGAGTATTGGAATATTTGGAAAGTCTTGTTTATAGAAAATCTGACCATATCGTTCCGGTTACAGACGCATTCAAGTCTTATATGCTGAATAAAGATGTCGTTGAGAATAAAATAACCGTTATTAAGAATGGTGTGGATTTAAGCTTTTACGCGCCTGATTCTATAGTAGCTACAGATGAATATGGTTTTGATTTGAATAATAAGTTTGTTGCATCATACGTTGGTACGCATGGTATGGCGCACCACCTGGAAACAATATTAGAAGCTGCTGAAATTCTAAAGGATAAATCCAATATAATTTTTCTATTAGTAGGTGATGGGGCTGAGAAGTCTAAGTTGTTGAGTTTAAAGCATAAAATGTCACTTGATAATGTTGTTATGCTTGATCAGCAAGGAAAAGATAAAATGCCTTTGTTATGGGCGCTTTCTGATGTTAGCCTTGTGTTGCTAAAAAAATCAGATCTGTTTAAAACAGTTATTCCTTCAAAAATATTTGAGAGTATGGCAATGAAAAAGCCAATTATTCTTGGGGTTGAGGGTGAAGTGAAAGGGATGATAGAAGCAGGGCATGCGGGTATAACCATAGAGCCTGAAAATGCTGAACAATTAGCAAATGCTGTGTTGGAGCTATCTAAAAATAAGGGTAGTTATAGTGAATATGCTGAAAGTGGATATCAATACGTTTCAAAATACTACGATAGAAAAGTATTAGCTAAACGTTTAGAAGATATTATGTTGGGTTTATTTAATAAAAATAAGTAGTCATTGTATATATTAAGCGGGTGTTAAGGTGAGTAATAATCAGTTGTCGGTTTGGAAAGAAAGCATTGTTTACTGGGCTTTTTTAGGTGCTTCTTTATTGTCGTTAGGGTTCATCTATTTCGATGGTCTACAGCTAATGGAAAAGTGGTGGGAAACCAGGGAAGAATATGGTCACGGTTATATTATTCCATTCATTGCACTATTTCTGATTTGGCAAAAGAGTGACCAGTTAGAAAAAATAAAATTTAATGGCTCCTGGTTAGGTGTCGCGTTAACGTTATTCGGTTTGTTTTTATACTACGCTGGAGAGTTAAGCTCTCTTTATACCATTATTCAATATGGCTTTGTTGTAGCTGTATTTGGTGTAGCGCTCTCACTCATGGGGCGACCAGGCTTTAGAATTATACTTGTTCCATTGATCATGTTGTTCTTCATGATTCCTCTACCAAATTTTATCTTTAATAATTTGTCTTCACAATTACAACTTATTTCATCTGAAATTGGTGTTGCTGTTATTCGCCTGTTCGATATCAGTGTATTTCTTGAAGGTAATGTTATTGATTTAGGAGTGTATAAACTCCAGGTTGTAGAGGCCTGTAGTGGTTTAAATTACTTGTTTCCACTAATGACGCTTGCTTTCATTTCTGCATATTTCTTCACAGGTTCCATTTGGAAAAAAGCCATCATCTTCTTATCTTCAATCCCTATTACTATATTTCTGAACAGTTTCAGGATTGGGGTTATTGGGGTTACGGTAGAATACTGGGGACCTGAAATGGCCGATGGATTCTTGCATGACTTCGAAGGCTGGGTCGTGTTCATGGGTTGCATAGGTGTTCTTATAGCTGAAATGTGGTTGTTGGCACATATTGGTAAAGATAAGCTGCCATTACGTGAAGCATTCGGGTTAGATTTTCCTGAGCCTACGCCTGAAGATGCCGAAGTTACTTATCGTGAAATTCCAAAGCCTTTTTATGCATCGCTAGCCATCATAGTGATTGTTGCTGTGAGTGTGCTTGCAATACCAGAACAGGTAGAGATCGAACCAGAACGTAAACAATATGCTGAGTTCCCACTAGATCTGGATGGGTGGCAGGGTAAAACGGGTTACTTGGAGCAAGATATTATTGAGGCCCTTAAGTTTACGGATTATCTGATGAGCGATTATCGCAATGCTGAAGGTGACGGATCGATTAACTTTTATTCCGCGTACTATGCATCACAAAAGAAAGGTGCATCAGCACATTCACCGCGCTCATGTATACCTGGTGGAGGATGGCGAATTACTTCTCTCGAAGATCATGCTATTGAAGGGCTATCAATTGATAGCGTGCCCTTTGTAGTCAATCGACTTGTAATAGAAAAAGATGAAACTAAGCAATTAGTATATTACTGGTTTCAGCAACGGGGTCGTTTTGTTACTAACGAATATATGATGAAGTGGTGGCTATTCTGGGATTCTATGAATCTTCACCGTACAGATGGTGCATTGATGCGCTTAACTACCGTGTTAAAACCGGGACAAGATTTATCCATAGCGGATAAACGCCTTGAAGATTTCAGCCGAAAAATAGCGCCGTTAATTCCACAATACGTACCAGGTAAATAAAAGCACTTAATTATGTTGTTTATTTTTGCTTTTATTATCGCGTTGGTCGTTACCATGCTTTTAATTCCACCAGTTATGAAGTGGGCGGATAAAATTGGTGCAATTGACGTGCCCGATGCACGCAAAGTGCATACACAGGCGATACCTAGAGTAGGTGGTATCGCCATGGTTGCGGGTAGTGTTATCTCTATTCTGTTACTTGCAGAGCTAGATCAGCAGGTGATAGCCATCCTTGCAGGTTTTCTTGTTATTTGGGGCTTTGGCTTATGGGATGATAAGTGCGACCTAAACTATAAAGTTAAATTTTTAGGGCAATTGTTAGCGGTTGTTATAGTCGTCACCTGGGGCGATGTGATTGTACGCACATTTCCTTTTATAGATGGTCATATTCCAGACTATTTGGCAATACCACTTACAATATTTGCATTAGTAGGTATTACAAACGCTATTAACTTATCTGATGGCTTAGACGGCTTAGCAGGTGGTACATCGTTAATTACTATCAGTATTATTGCCTTGCTGGCATATGATGCTAATGGTGAAATGGTGTTAATTATCTCAATGGCTGTGGCAGGTTCCGTTCTTGGGTTTTTAAGGCATAATACGTATCCAGCTCGCCTGTTTATGGGTGATACTGGAAGTCAGTTTTTAGGTTTTAGCCTGGGTGTCCTTGTGATTGTGTTGTCTCAATCAGTTAACTCCGCTATGAGTCCACTTATTCCTTTATTTATATTAGGCTTGCCTATTCTCGATACTATGGCAGTAATGGGGCAGCGAATATATGAAAGGCGCTCACCATTCTCACCTGATAAAAACCATATTCATCATAAGTTACTCGATATTGGTTTTGACCAGTATGAGTCTGTATTTATAATTTATTTACTGCAGACTACATTAGTCGCTGTTGCATACTTTATGTTGTATGAATCGGATACTGTACTAGTTCTCATCTATATTGTGATTAGTGGCTTTGTATTAGGTTTTTTTCATTATGCACGACTGACAAGTTGGAAATTTCATGCAAAAGAGTTGTCTGAAACTAGTTTGATAAGATCAATAGTACATAGTTTGCGTGAAAAAGGCTGGTTGACTACTGTACCTACGATGATATTAAAAGTGCTTGTTCCCTTGGTCTTGCTCTCTTCTACTATTTTTGTCACGGATGTTCAACAAGATATGGCTGTGTTGGCTGGACTTTTACTTGTAGTTCTAGTGATTGTTTTGCTTATTGATTCTAATGGTACAGGGCTTATTGAAAAAGCTATTGCATACATTGTTTCTGTTATGGCAGTCTATATGTTGTCGACAAGTAGTGAATTAGATAATAGTTATATTGTTAATTGGGTATTTGCATTGTTAGTTATTGCATTTGCTCTAAGAGTTCGATTTTCTCACGAAAAAACATTTCAAGTTACGCCGCTTGATTATCTTGTGATAATTCTTGTCGTGATTGTGCCTAATCTCCCAGAAGTTCATTTAGAAGAAAGTGGAATAGGAGGAATGGCGATAAAATTAGTAGTGCTATTTTATGCATGTGAATCAGTTATGCATCAAAAAACACGAAGCTGGGATTTAATGCGATGGGGTACGCTTGGGGCGTTATCTGTCATCGTTTTTAGAGGTGTGTTGTAGCTATATGGGAATTGTTATATATAGGATGTTAGATATAATTTCTTCCGTTATCTCTGAGTGTTTTTATCTGAGATCAGTATTATTACATACAGCGAAGTAAGTAGAGTAGATCAACCTTATGTATTAATTAAGTAATGCATTTTAAAAATTAAATACAAGTTATAAAGATAGGAATTTAGTCAATGAAACAATTTTTTTCAGGGTTAACAAAACTAGCTATTACATCTGCTTTAGTCTTATCGATTTCGGCATGTGGTGGTAAAGAAGATAGAAAGGCGGCTTATCTCGAAAAGGGTAAAATTTATCTTGAAGAAAAAAATTACGATAAGGCGCGTATTGAATTTAAAAATGTTTTACAGATAGATCCCAAATATGCGGAAGCTCATTATTATATAGGGCAGTTATATGAAAATAATCAAGAATTAGCTAAGTCATTAGGTAGCTATAAAAAGGCGATTGAATTAAATCCGAAATACACAGAAGCAAAGGTTAAATTGTCCCGTATTTATGTTATTGCAGGTACATCTGACTTGGTTGATAAAGCTAAGTTGTTATTGTCTGAAGTTGAGAAGGAAGATGCGGGACATTCAGAAGCAGCTTTAATTTCGGCAACCATTAAGTATAAGAGCGGAGATAAAAAGTTAGCAATATCAGAGCTTGAGTCTGTTGTTGAGAAGGACCCATCACTAGCTGAGGGTATTAGTTTATTAAGTGGTATTTATGTTGCTGATGGAAATGAAGAAAAAGCAGTTAAGCTATTAACTAAAGGAGTTAATGATAACGCAAAGAATATACCGCTTCGAATTTCATTGGCAAAAATTTTAGCAAAAAATAAAAAATATACGGATGCTGAAAAGTTTTTAAAACAAGTTATTGATATTGATCCTGAAAAATTTTCGTTGCACGTTGCTCTATCTTCATTTTATGCGTCATCTGATCAGATTGACAAATCTGAGGCTGTTTTAAGAAATGCAATTTCACTAGATAAAGAGGATGCACAGCGTTATTTAGTATTAGTTGAAATGCTTGCATCTAAGGTAAGTGCGAAAGCAGGTGAAGAAGAGTTAATCAAAGCAGTTAGTATTAATCCTCATTTATATGGGCTTAAATTTGCGCAAGTTACTTTTTATCAAAAAGTTGGGGAGTTTGAAAAAGCCAAATCAATATTAATGCAAATTATTGATGATAAGTCCTACGAGATTGAGGGTGTAAGTGCTAGAAATAAATTAGCGCAAGCGCTATTTAGTGAGGGTGATTATCAAGGTGCTAAAAAACACATTGATGATGTGTTAGCAGAGTACCCTAATAATAATAATTCATTGTTATTAGCAAGTAAATTGTCATTAATTAATTTTGATGCAACTGAGGCTATTAATAGACTGAGAACCGTTGTTAAGAATGAGCCTAAAAATGCGGAAGCATCTATGTTGCTTGCTCAGGCTCATGAGATGAATAAAGAGAGCTCCTTGGCGGAAAATGAACTTAAAAAAGCAATAGAAGCGAATCCAATAAATGATCAAGTTCATGTTAATTACGCAAGGTATTTAGGTGCTAAAGGCAGAATGGAAGAAGCTGTAAGTGTAATTGATAAGTCGCTTGCATATTTTAAAGATAGTTATCAGTTGCTAAATTTAAAGTTAAAACTCGTTGCATCTCAAGGTCAGCCATCTGATGTTGTTGCTATATTGGATATGATGGAAAGTGCGGATAATGAAAAAGCGGAGGTTAATACTTTAAGAGGTCAGTATTTTTTGTCACAACGTGATTTAAAATCTGCTTTACGTGAATTTGAAATAGCTTATACAAAATCGCGTGATAAGTATAAAACATTGCAGCTTTTAGTTAGAACATATGTATCTAATAAACAAACTGATAAAGCTATTGCAAGGTTACAAAAAAGTTTAGATGAAAATGAAAATGATCCTGTTGCTAATCTATTGCTGGGTGATTTATATATCTCACAAAATAAAATCCCAGAAGCACGTGATGTTATTTCTAAATCGATATTGTCAGCTGATAGTTGGTTTTTACCCTACAAGAGTTTAGCAGTTACTTATTTGATTGAAAAAAATCCTGATAAGGCTATGTCTGTATATAAAGATGCGGCTAAGAAGGTCAAAAATAAATCTGTTGCTCAATTACAAGTGGCTTCAATGTATGAAATGCAGAAAAAATACACTCAAGCAATGGAAATGTATAAAATTATTTTGGCTGATAATGCGGCTAATAAAATTGCTGCGAATAATTATGCGTCACTATTATTGGATTACGGTAAAGACTCTGACGTAACAAAAGCCCTGAAGTTGGCTAAGAGTTTTGAGAAATTAGATAAACCGGCGCTTCAGGATACTCTTGGTTGGGCTTATTCAAAATCAGGTGATTTTATTAAAGCTATCGATATTTTAATACCTGTAGTAGAAGAAAACCCTAAGTCTGCTGTATTTAGATATCACTTGGGTTATGCCCTATATCATTCAGGTGATAAAGCGGCGGCAAAATCACACTTACAGATAGCGGTGGACAGTGAGCAGTTGTATCCTGGAAAAGATGACGCAATAAAGATTCTGAAGGAGTTGTAAGTTCTATCTTAAACTAATTAGAACTATCTATGTATGTAGATAGTTTCTTTTCAGCTGCTTAGAAGTTTATTGTTTAGGTGCGTATCTACAAATTGTGTTTTTAAATTGGATTATTAATAATAATGCCAATGTACTTAGGGCTTTATTCAATCTAACCATAAATTAGTCTTTACAATAATTTGTATTAACAGGAATGTTCATAATTATTAATGATTATTGAGATAATTAGCTTTAGTCTTTCTACGGTATTATTTCTAATTCTCGGGTTAGTTATGCTCACTGGGCGTCGAGATAATTTACCTAAAACTATGTTGGCTATTGCTTCCTTGGCAAGCGCTATATGGTCTGGTGCGGTAACTTACCAAGCTGTGTATGGAGGGTTATTAAGTTCTACGCTTCTGTTAGAACTGTTGAGATCATTGTCATGGTTTTCCTTTCTTTTGGTTATGTTGCGTACTGCATACAAAAGCACAGACCAAGTTAATAAAAATTTCAAAATTACTTTCATAGGTCTTAGTGTTTTTATAATTGGGCTTATGCTGTTAGCTCTATATCGTATTTCGGGTGGTTCTTTATTTGAATTCATCGCTGGTAATGATGTTTTAGTGGGGCATCTACTTATTTCAATTGGTGGATTAGTTATTATTGAGCAGCTCTATAGAAATACATCTGATGAGCACCGATCCGCTTTAAAATATTTATGGATCGCGATTGGTGCCATGTTTACTTATGACTTCTATATGTATTCAGATGCGTTCTTATTTCAACGAATAGACAATGAGTTATGGAATGCACGCGGCTTTATACACGCAATGGTCGTCCCACTAATTGGTGTTGCGATCAAACGTGAAATGCAGTGGTCATTAGGAGATGAAACAATTGATATATTTTTATCCCGACGTATTGTTTTTCATACAACTACACTATTAGCATCAGGAATTTATTTAGTATTTATTGGTTTTGGTGGTTATTACGTCCGTGATATGGGTGGGGACTGGGGGCTTGTTGCCCAAGCTACATTTTTGTTTGCATCAGTGCTGATTCTTACCATCGTGCTAATTTCAGCAAAAGTAAGGTCTCGATTAAAGGTAATGATAGATAAGCATTTCTTTCATTATAAATATGACTATCGTGAAGAATGGTTAAGAATCATTAGGACCCTGTCTATACAAGGAGATGATAAAAGCTTGCATGAAAGAGCTATACGATCATTAGCTCAAATCATAGATAGTCCTGGTGGTTTATTAATGATGGAGAGAGAAAATGGATGTTTTGAATCGGATGAAAGATGGAATTTTGAACGAGTTAATATTCGTGAGCCTGAAAATTCTACGTTATCCAAGTTTTTATCGGACCATCAATTTGTAATTAGTTTGGACGAATATAATGAAGACCCGGATATGTATACCAGGCTAGGACCTTTAGAAATTCCTGAATGGTTAAATGACATGAAGCAGGCGTGGTTAGTTGTTCCCTTAATGCATCAAGACCATTTGATGGGGTATGTGGTTTTATTACGCTCCCCTGCACATGAACGATATTTTAATTGGGAAGATAGTGATTTATTAAAAACGGCAGGTCGTCAAGCTGCTAGTCATTTAGCTCAATTTGAGGCTGCAAAGGCATTGGTTAGCGCCAAACGCTTTGAAGAGGTGAATCGTTTATCAGCATTTATCGTGCATGATATTAAAAATATGATAGGTCAATTATCAATGGTGGTATCTAATGCGGCAAAGCATAAGAGCAATCCAATGTTTATCGATGATGCGATTGTGACAGTAGAAAACACCGTTAATAAGATGAATAAATTATTAGTTCGCTTACGAGGAGAGGGAGAACCTGATAAAAGTATTCCTATAAACCTTTGTGAGTTACTTGAAGAAAGCGTAAACGCGTGTACAAATGCCGGTACTTTACCAATCCCGGTATTAAATTGTCGAAATGAAAGAGTATTTATTACAGCCAATAAAGATCGAATGGCGACAAATATTGCGCATATTATTCAGAATGCACAAGATGCGACCGATGATACTGGTAGTATTATGGTGAGGCTGCGTAAGCAAGGTAGTAATGCGATTATCGAAATAGCTGATACAGGTGAGGGTATGGATGAGAAATTCATACATGATCGTTTGTTTCAACCGTTTGAATCTACAAAGGGTACCATGGGTATAGGTGTCTTTCAGGTTAGAGAATATGTTCATAAGCTGGGTGGTCAGCTTGATGTTGAAAGTGAAGTAGGTGTTGGCACAATCTTTCGTTTACATATACCACTAAACCAGTCCAGTAGTGAAATAATCAATTCTCAAATTGTACACCTAGGTGAGCATGGAAATAGGAAACTGTAATGTCTAGTCCAAAATTACTAATTGTTGATGATGATTCTGGTATTCGAGCTCAATTAAAATGGGGTTTCGATGCTTATGACGTTATAACAGCTGATTCTCGTGCAAAAGCAATTGAACAATTTGAAGCGAATAAGCCCGCTTTAGTTACCTTGGATTTAGGTTTACCACCTGATGTTGAAGGAACATCTGAAGGCTTTGCAATATTACATGCTATTTTGGAGAGAGCTCCAGAAACAAAAGTTATAGTAGTTTCTGGTTCCGATGAAACTATTAACTCACGGGAGGCAATAAAAAACGGTGCATTTGATTTTTATCCCAAGCCTATTAATATTGATCGTCTTAAAGCTTTATTAGATAAAGCTTATATTGAGTATTTAGCTAATAAGTAGATATTTTGGCTATGTCATTTGGTAATTTAATCATATATTTTCAGCCTTTATTTTCTGTTTTTATACGCTTTGTAATATTTTTGGTATCTATTGCTTTGAAAATATATGCTTGGGTATTAAGAGTAAAGATACTATAAAAATAGTAAAAGAATCCGACATTTCAGCCTTGCTTAGCACTTTTATCTAGTGCAGAATCTTGAGTTCATTTGAAAATTAATAGAATAATTATAATATGGAAAATAACAAAAAAATCCTGATTGTCGAGGATGACTCTGGACTACAGGCCCAAATGAAGTGGAGCTTTGAAGATTTTGAGATTTTTATTGCTGGTGACCGTGAGGCAGCATTGAAAATTTTATTAAAAGAGCATCCACCAGTCGTAACTGTTGACTTGGGTTTACCGCCTGATCCGGATGGCACTACTGAAGGGCTGGCTACTGTTGAAGAAATATTATCTAAAGCGCCTAACACAAAAGTGATAGTTGTAAGTGGCAATGATGATAGAGCCAATGCGGTACAGGCTGTAGCATCTGGTGCGTACGATTTTTATCAAAAACCAATAGACTCTGAGTTATTAAATCAGATAGTTACTCGCGCATATCATGTATTTGAATTAGAAGAGGAAAATAGACGGTTAGCAATGGAGCATGTAGATGTGCCTATGGAAGGTATGATTACAAATAGCCCACAAATGCAGACTGTTTGTCAGAGAGTAGAAAAAGTTGCCCCTTCAGATGCTACGGTATTATTGCTAGGCAATAGTGGTACAGGTAAAGAAGTGTGTGCGAGAGCATTACATGGGAAGAACCCGCATGTTACAGGGCGATTTGTAGCAATTAATTGTGCGGCTATACCTGAAAATTTACTTGAAAGTGAATTGTTTGGATATGAAAAGGGGGCATTTACAGGTGCAACTAAATCAACACCTGGAAAAATAGAATATGCCGAAGGAGGAACACTATTTCTTGATGAAATGGGTGAATTACCAATTACACTGCAAGCAAAACTATTACGATTTTTGCAGGAAAGAGTGGTTGAACGTATAGGTGGTCGTGAAGAGATTCCAGTAAATGTACGAGTTATTTGTGCTACTCATCAAAATCTTGAAGACAAAATTAAACTAGGAGAGTTTCGAGAGGATTTATACTATCGTATTAATGAAATCCCTATCAATATACCCCCGCTTAAAGATAGAGAAGGGGATACATTGCTACTGGCTAAATCATTTTTTGAACAGATGAATAATGACCAGGGCAAAAAGATAAAAGGGTTTACAAGAGAAGCTCTATCTGTAATTGAGGCTCACGACTGGCCTGGTAACGTACGTGAGCTAAAAAATAGAATTAAGCGTGCGGTAATTATGGCTGATGGTACAAAAATTACAGCAGAGGATTTGGAATTAAAGTCATTAGAAGAGGCAGATGATATAAGATCATTTGATTTACGGGAGGTACGAGAGGCTGCAGAGCGTAAAGTTATAACTAATGCTCTAAATCATACCAATGGTAAAGTATCACCAGCTGCCGAGCTTCTAGGTGTAAGTAGGCCTACTCTTTATGATTTGATGCAGAAACTTAATATTAATATTTGAATTTACTAAAGGATAGTTAATTACTAGATGTTACTATGTTTAAGGCTCGAATAAGTTACTGCATAACAAGACTATCTTGTTATAAATGTTCTGAAATTAATGGGTTATGTAAATAATTGCTTATTTAGAGAAAGATATGGGGCACACTGAATTTAAAATAAAAACGATATTTACTCTATTCTTTATTTTCTTGTTAGTATCTTGTGGGAATTCAGTTGAACAAAAAAACAAACATTTAGATAAAGGTGTATCGTATTTAGAGGGAAATGAATTAGATAAAGCACGGGTTGAGTTTAAAAATGCATTGCAAATTGATCCTAAATTTGCACAAGCATATTATTATATGGGTCAATTAGAAGAAAAGAATAAGCAGATTCAGAAAGCTTTAAGTTACTACAGAGGATCAATAGAACTTGCGCCAAGTTTTGTGAAGCCCAAAATAAAGACAGCGAAGATATATGTTGTTTCTGGTTTAGATAAACTAATTGAAGAGGCTGTTAACTTATTAGATGAAGTGCTTGTGTTAGAGCCTAACAATGCTGAAGTAAGATTAATATTAGCTACTGTTGATTATAAGTTGGGAAAACCAAGAAAAGCTATAAAGTCGATTGAAGATCTTATTCAAGATGAGCCTAAAATGGTCGAAGCGATAAGTTTGCTTTCTGCTATTTTTTCAAAAGAAAATAATATAAATAAATCTCTCCAAGTACTAAAAGAAGGAATCGCTAATCAGCCTGCTGATGTCTCATTACGTATGTCTTATGCCAAGCAGCTTTCAAAGGATGGTCAGAAAGTATTAGCAGAGAAGCAGTTGCTTAGAATTGTTTTATTAAGTCCTACTGAATATTCTTCCTATTTAATGTTATCTAATTTTTATATTGCTTATAAAGAGTACGATAAAGCTGAGATAACATTGAGGAAAGCTCTGTCTGAAAATCCTAATGATGTAAGTCGATATCAAGGGCTCTTTGAATTTATTGCGTCTCGTAATGATTTAGAGAAAGTAGAAATCGAAATATTAAATGCGGTTATAAATAATCCGGAATTATATGAATTGCAGTTTTTATTATCTGATTTTTATAAAAGTATGGGTAATAAAAATAAATCCATACAGGTTCTTGAAGAGTTGATTGTTGAAAGAGAGTACGCTGTTGAGTCAGTAACGGCGCGTATTAAGTTGTCGGAAATTTATTTTGAAGATAAAAATATAAAGGAAGTTGATAAACTGCTCAGTGTAGTTCTTAATGAGTATCCAGATAATCACGATGCCTTGTTAATTAAAAGTAAAATTTCTCTAATTAATAAAGACGCTCTAACAGCAATTAATAGTTTAAGAATAGTATTTAAAAGCCAGCCGAATAACATGCAAGTTGCCATGTTGTTAGCCAATGCTTATGTTATGGATAACAATAATGAGCTTGCAGAAAAAGTACTGAAGCAATCATTAGAAAACAACCCTACGAAGCATCAAGCAGTTCTTAACTATGCTAAGTTCTTATCTAGTAAAAAGCGATATTCTGAAGCATATGTATTTCTTGATACTGCTTCAATGAAATTTATCGATAACTATGAAATTTTAAAATTTAAGATGAGTTTGGCCTCTTTCATCAATGATGAAGATGCTTTTCTGGCTACTCTTACAATAATGCAAAAAAAATATAAAAATAATACGGATGTGTTTATTGCAACTGGACGATTTTTTCTGGATAAAAAAGAATATTTAAAAGCAATTCAAGAATTTGAAAAAGCATACAGTGGTATGAAAAGTAAATACTTACCGCTTGAACTAATTATATCAGTATATTTAAAGCAGAATAATATAGCAGGTGCTATTGATAAGCTAAAAGCCTTATTAGATAAAGAAAAATCGGAGAGTAACGCTCTTGTCTATCAATTTTTGGGCAAGCTTTATGTTAAACAAGGATCTTATATCGAGGCTCGTGATAATTTTACACGTGCATTAGAAATAACTCCTCAGTGGGATTCGCCTTATTTAGAGCTGGCCTCATTATATTTGTCTAATAATGAAATAGAAAGAGCGATCAATGTTTATAAAGAAGCTGTCAATAATAATATTAAGTCAGAATCAGTCTTTATTCAGTTGGCTTCCCTGTATGAGAAAACAAAGCAGACTAATGAGGCAATAGCCTTATATGATAATATGCTGAACTCGGGTTCGCGTAATTTAATGGTAAAAAATAACTTGGCGCTGCTTCTAGTCCAAGACAAAGCAGGCAAGGCTGATTTGGATCGTGCAACGCAACTTACAAAAGCCTTCAAAAATATTAAGCAGCCTAATTTTAGAGATACCTTAGCTTGGATTTATATTAAAAATGGTGATAATGAAGAGGCTGTAGCAGTTTTAAGATCAGTGGTGGAGAGTTCCCCGAAAGTGTCTATTTATAAGTATCATCTTGCGGTTGCATTAAATAATATTGTTGAAAGAATAGAAGCTGAGAAACTGTTAGTTCAAGCACTTAAGACTAAGCAATTATTTGTCGGTAGGAATGAAGCTGTTGCATTATTTAATCAGCTTTCATTAGAGGAGTAATTGGTAGGCTGGTTTTTTAAGAATTATATTAATTTTTTCTTTTTAATGTTGCAGTGTAATATTTCATATGTCGTATATGGTGAGACTCCAAAATACGGCTGT
>Ga0316204_10003845_pt1 | contig 28698 bp, 30 predicted proteins | sample 6monrhotite_MG_2_FD_205661 | JGI IMG/M metagenome (GOLD analysis project Ga0316204, IMG submission 205661) | Microbial mat bacterial communities from mineral coupon in-situ incubated in ocean water Damariscotta River, Maine, United States -... | ecosystem: Environmental > Aquatic > Marine >...
TTATACCACGGGCAAACATTCAATTGCCCAAAGGATTACCCACATGAGCGCCATCATCGACATTTTCGCCCGCGAAATTCTGGACAGCCGGGGCAACCCGACCGTTGAGGTGGATGTAACGCTGGAAGATGGCACCATGGGCCGCGCGGCGGTGCCCTCTGGGGCGTCAACCGGCGCCTATGAGGCGGTGGAAAAGCGGGACGGTGATAAATCGCGCTATATGGGCAAGGGCGTGCTTGAGGCGGTGGATGCGGTAAACGGTGAAATCGCCGAGGCGTTGATTGGCATGGACGCCACCGAACAGACCACCATCGATCAGCTGATGATCGAACTTGACGGCACGCCCAACAAGGCCAACCTCGGGGCCAACGCCATATTGGGTGTGTCTTTGGCCATGGCCAAGGCGGCGGCTGAATTCACCGGCCAGCCCTTGTATCGCTATGTTGGTGGCACCTCGGCGCGGGTTCTGCCGGTGCCGATGATGAACATCATCAACGGCGGTGAACACGCTGACAACCCGATCGACATTCAGGAATTCATGATCATGCCCGTGGCGGCGGAAAATATCCGCCAAGCGGTGCGCATGGGGGCCGAGGTTTTTCACACGCTGAAAAAAGAACTGAGCGCCGCTGGTCTGTCCACTGGTATTGGCGACGAGGGCGGCTTTGCGCCGAACCTGTCGTCCACCCGCGATGCGTTGGATTTCATTTTGAAATCAATTGAAAAAGCGGGTTATAAACCGGGCGAGGATATCTATCTGGCGCTGGATTGCGCAGCGTCGGAATATTTCAAGGACGGCACATATAATTTCAAGGGTGAAGGCAAGGTTCTGACCCCTGCTGAAAACGTCGAGTATCTGGCGGCTTTGGTGGCGGATTATCCGATCATTTCCATTGAAGATGGCTGTGACGAAGACGACTGGGACGGCTGGAAAATGCTGACAGATAAACTGGGCGACAAGGTGCAATTGGTCGGCGACGATCTGTTTGTGACCAATCCTGTGCGCCTTCAAATGGGCATCGATCAGGGGGCGGCAAATTCGCTGTTGGTCAAAGTGAACCAGATCGGCACGCTGACCGAAACTTTGCAGGCCGTGGATACCGCGCACCGCAACCGGATGACCTGTGTAATGAGCCACCGTTCCGGTGAAACCGAGGATGCGACGATTGCCGATCTGGCCGTGGCCACCAATTGCGGGCAGATCAAAACCGGGTCTTTGGCGCGGTCCGACAGGTTGGCAAAATACAACCAGTTGATCCGTATCGAAGAAGCACTGGGCGAGACCGCCGTTTACGCCGGGCGCTCGATCCTGCGATGAGGGATAAAAGCGTCGAAATCATCACCCCGCGCGATGCGGCGGATATCGACGCGGTGCGGCAATTGTGCTGGGATTATCGCGATTACTTGCTAACGCTGGGTCCGCTGGACGTGGAAATCGTGCAGACGTTTTATCCCCTGACCAAATACGCGCAAGTTTTGGAAAGGCTGGAAACAGCCCACACCGCCCCAAACGGCGCGATGCGCTTGGCTTTGGTGGATGGATTGGCCGTTGGCTGCGCCATGGTGCAGACCACCGCCGCCGGGGACGCCGAAATCAAACGGGTTTTTGTCGATGCATCCGCGCGGGGTCTGGGCGTTGGTCGCGCCTTGATGCTGGCGCTGATTACCGATTGCCGCGAGCTTGGCTTTAGACGCATATTGATGGACACAGGCAAACCACTTGAGGCGGCAACCAAGCTGTATCTGGATATGGGGTTTCGCTTGCGCGGCCCCTATCAGGAAATGCCCGCAATGACCGAAGGGCGGCTGTTGTTTTTTGAGATGGATTTATGACCGCTGACGAGATCATCGCGCATCTGAGCCTTGCCCCACATCCAGAGGGCGGGTTTTATCGGCAGACTTGGGTTGAGGCGACAGACGGCGCGCGCGCCACTGGCACGTCGATCTATTTCCTGCTGAAAGACGGTGCGGCCAGCCATTGGCACCGCGTGGATGCGGTGGAAATTTGGCATTATTACGCAGGCGCACCGCTGATCCTGTCAATGGCGGCGGATGAAAACGGGCCGGTTGAGGATATTCTTATCGGCAATGATTTGGCCCACGGCCAGTTCCCGCAAGGCATCGTGCCCAAAGACCATTGGCAGGCGGCGCGCACCACGGGGGCATACACGCTGGTGGGCTGTACCGTATCGCCCGGATTTCAGTTTGAGGGTTTTACGCTGGCGCCGCCGGATTTCAGCATTCCCAACACCTGATCTTGACGCGGCTTTGCGTTCGGGCCACGCATAGCCATGGATCACAAAACCTTTCTTGCGCAAATGCCGCCCGACCACCGGCAGGCCCTGAATGATGCCTCGGCCTATTGGGGCTATCTGCATTTGGCGGGGCATTGCGCGGCGATATTGGTCTTGGCGACCTATGTGGCGCTGGCCCTGCCGTTTTGGGGCATTGCCGAGGTGCTTTTGGGGATCAGCCTGATTTTCCTGTTCACGCTGGAACATGAATGCACGCATCAAACGCCGTTTCCAAACAAATGGATGAACGAGGTCGTAGGGCATATTTGCGGGGCGTTGATCCTTGTGCCTTTTACGCGGTTCAGGGCCTTTCACATGGCGCATCACCGGTTCACCAATGACCCCGCGCGTGATCCTGAATTGGCAGCGGGCAGCCCGCAAAACCACGGTGGGCTGTTTAAACAATTGTCTGGGTTGCCGTTTTGGGCGGGCAGTTTGCGCGAATTGCTCAACGCCGCGCGAAACCCTGATCCGGCGATATATATACCCACCCGATTGCGACCTCGGGTAAGCTTTGAGGCGCGGATTTTGTTGGGCATCTACGCCCTCGCGATCCTTAGCCTGTTTTATACGCCCCTGTTGTTTTGGCTGTGGTTTCTGCCGGTTGTTCTGGGCCAGCCGTTTTTGCGGTTTTATCTGATGGCCGAGCATGGCTTTTGCGACAACAGCCGCAATATGTTCGCCAATACGCGCACCATTCTGACCCACCCCCTTGTGCGGTTTTTCGCGTGGAACATGCCCTATCACGCCGAACACCACACCATGCCGCAAGTGCCTTATTACCGGCTGGGCCGACTGCATCGTGACATCAAAACCTATGTGAAACACACCGCCAACGGTTATGGGCGCTTCGCTTGGGATGTCTTGAAACGCCGATCACCCTAACCCGGTTTGCTGACCACGCCGCCGCCCAAAGGCGTGGCCACACCGGTGGTGGTTGGAAACGAGGTGGGCAGCCCGCGTTTCACCCGCATCGCCAGATAGGCAAAGGCCTGTGCCTCCAGAAAATCACCATCCAGCCCCACCGCCTCGACCGGCATCACGGGGCACGGGCAAGCCTCGGTCAGCATCGCCATCATGACCGGATTATTGCGCCCGCCACCGGTGACAAAAATCTGTTCCGGCGGGCGCGGGCAATGGGTCAAACCCGTGGCAACAGAGGTGGCCACCGCCCCCAGCAAGGTTGTTGCCGCATCACTGTCAGACAACAGCGCCACAGACGAGCCAAGATAGGCAAAAGCATCGCGATCCAGCGATTTTGGGGGCACCTTCAGGAAATAGGGATCGCGAAAGAAACCGGCCAATGCCTCTTCTCTGATTTGTCCTTGGCTGGCAATCGCGCCGTCTTTGTCAAACGCCACGCCCAGCCGCTTTTGCATCAAATCATTCAACGGTGCATTTGCCGGCCCCGTGTCAAACGCCAGCAAAGCCCCCGGCCCTTCGGGGTCATGGGCCATGGGGTCGATCCAGGTCAGGTTGCCAACACCGCCAAGGTTCAGGAACACCAAGGGTTCTGTCGCCTCGATATACCGCGCCAGCGCCTGATGAAAAACCGGTGCCAAAGGCGCGCCTTCACCGCCCATGGCCACATCTGCACTGCGAAAATCCCAAACCACAGGCCGACCCAGTGCTGCCGCCAAGGCCTGACCGTCGCCCGCCTGATGTGTGCCGCGCCCCCTGGGTTCATGGGCCAAAGTCTGGCCGTGGTATCCAATCAGCGCATAGTGATCAAAATCCGCACAAGCCTCCATATGGACACGGTCCACCAGTTCGGAAATCTGGCGAATGCCGCGCTCGCCGGGCCATCGCCCAAGGCCCTGTCGCAAATAGGATCGTTCGCGCGAGGAATAGGGGCGATAGCCGGTTGACCCGAATTCAAAAACCTCAACGCCATCGGTCAAAACCATGGCCGCATCGACGCCATCCAGTGACGTGCCGGACATTGTGCCCAAAACCCAGCTTGGTTTTGCCTCTTGCATGGTCTTTCCCTTTTGATCCCCTGCGGATATAGAACCTGAAATAGCCTCAAATGGACAGCGAATACCATGACCTACCATGCCAAATCTGAATTTATGCGTGTGATGATGCAACGCGGCTTTCTGGCCGATTGCACGGATTACCAAGCGCTGGATGATGCTTTGGTGGCCGGCGTGGTGCCCGCCTATATCGGTTTTGATGCCACGGCATCGTCCTTGCATGTGGGCAGTTTGATCCAGATTATGATGCTGCGCTGGTTGCAAAAAACCGGCCACAAACCGATTGTTTTGATGGGGGGTGGCACGACCAAAGTGGGGGATCCGAGCTTTCGCGCCGACGAACGGCCTTTGCTGACACCTGCACAGATTGACGACAATATCGCCGGAATCCGTCAGGTTTTTACATCTTACGTGAATTTTGGCGAGGGCGCGGCGGATGCGGTTATTCTGAACAACGCCGAGTGGCTGGATGATCTGAATTATCTGGATTTCCTGCGCGACATCGGGCGGCATTTTTCGGTGAACCGGATGCTGGCGTTTGAATCGGTGAAATCACGGCTGGATCGCGAGCAAAGCCTCAGCTTTCTGGAATTCAACTATATGATCCTGCAAGCCTATGATTTTCTGGAACTGAACCGCCGCTATGGCTGTTTGTTGCAAATGGGCGGCTCGGATCAATGGGGCAATATCGTCAACGGGATCGATCTGACGCGGCGCGTGCTGGATCACCAGATTTTTGGGCTGACGTCGCCTTTGCTGACAACATCAGACGGCAAAAAGATGGGCAAATCGCTGGATGGTGCGGTTTGGCTGAATGCCGACATGCGGTCCCCTTACGAGTTTTGGCAATTCTGGCGCAATACCACCGATGCCGATGTCGGGCGGTTCCTGAAACTGTATACCGAAATCGATGTCGCGGAGTGTGAGCGACTGGGGGCGCTGGACGGCGCCGATATCAACGCGGCCAAAATCGTTCTGGCCAACGCGGTGACCACACTGGCCCATGGTGCCGACGCGGCGGCGGCCGCCGAGGCCACGGCGCGGGAAGTTTTTGAAAAGGGCGGCGTGGGGGAAGATTTACCGACAATTTCCCTGAGTGCCGAAGACATTGGCGACGGCATATCCATCGTGCAGTTGTTCGTGAAATCCGGCCTGTCAAAATCCGGTAAAGACGCCAAAAGACTGATCGCGGAAAACGGCGCCAAAATGAATGACGCCGATATTAAGGGGGCTGGTGTGTTGATCACGGTGGCTGACTTGGCTGAACCGATCAAGTTAAGTGCAGGGAAAAAGCGTCACGCATTGGTGACCATGGCTTAATTCCACGACGTTACCCCCGAACGCCCACGCATTTTCTGGAAGAAAATGCAACTGAGCGTTTTGGGGAACCATGAAACGAATGTTAGCTGCCTCTCACTGCATTCGAACGCGAAATTCGTTCCCCGTTATTTCAACGATTCCCAAAACGCTCTAACCGGCATGGGCGCAAGCCCATTCAATTTGGTAACATCCAAGTCCCGTCAGGGAAAAACGCGTGAAACGCAAAGGCGAACATCACGTCATGGGGCACGTCGCGCCCGTCGCTGTCGCGCACGCGGATCGTTCCCACGTCTTTGCCTTTGTTGATGGTACGGGTGTCCAGCGCGCTGGCCTGACCGGACCGCCACGAGATTTTCACCCCGGCCTCGGAAATTTCAGGCTCATCACGCAGCCGTTCCAGCGGCCAGGCACGATCACCAACTTTGACCACCCGCGCCAGTGGTGAAATCCCAAACGGGGGCAATTCGCCATTATATAAAAATGGCCGGTTCGAGCTGTCGTAATTGGCATAGGGGTTTGAACCATAGTTCCGCCGGTATTGGGTTGGTTGCTGCATCACCAATCCATCGGGATTGCGATCCTTGAACTCGGCCCAGCTTTCCATCCAACTGGGCATTTGCACCAATTCGGTGTCCAGCATTTCACCGACAATGCCCAACCCGATGGCCTGTTGCCACCAGCTCTCGGTTTCGCGGTCAAACATGACCATATCGGAATTGCGCAATTTTCCAGACACGCCAAAGGTCAGCACGCGATCACCAACACGGCGATCAAAGGTGATGCCCGAATTGCACAGGGGGCAAAAGGTTACCGCCACGGGCACGCCGCCGACAACGTCATTCACTATTTCATGCCATGTCATATAGCGGATCGGATAGGCGCGCGGTATTTCCCCGGGCATTTCCAGCGTGATCACCGGTTCGCGCGACCCAATGTCGGCTTCTTGGGCAACGGTTTTAAAGTCTGGATCATTCAGCGCCGGAATGCCATCGCGGGGCGGGCCGCCCGACATGATCTCGATCCATTCAACAGAACTGCGGCTAAAATCGGTGTTTGGCCATTCAACTTCCCAGAACGGCGGTACATTTTGGGCCTGAACGCCCGCTGGCATCGCTGCAAAACCCAGCATACCTAGCGATAATATCTTCAGTGTATTCGCCATCGGTGTCATATTTTTCCCCTTTGCGATTAAGCTGGGGACAGCCTGACAGGCTTTGCCGATACCGCCTAGCCCTGCTCACGCAGGGTTGATTCAGGCGGTATCGGCCTGTGATAATCTTGTGATGTTATTCGACGATGGTGACGCTCGCCATGTAATCCGGCGTGCCCAGAACCGAGCCGTTTGGCCCTGTGCCCAGTTTGATGGCGTCAACGATATCCATGCCTTCGACCACGCGCCCGACAACAGTGTATTGGCCGTTCAGGAAAGGTCCGGGTTCAAACATGATGAAAAACTGCGAATTGGCAGAATTCGGATTCTGGCTGCGGGCCATGCCAACCACGCCGCGATCAAAGGAAATATCGGAAAATTCCGCCGGAATATCCGGCAAATCAGATCCGCCACGACCGGCAGAGCCGGTATCACCACCGGATTTGCCATATTGCACATCACCGGTTTGCGCCATGAAGCCTTCGATAACGCGGTGAAAAACCACCCCGTCATAGGCCCCCTGTTTCGCCAAAGCGGTGATTTGCGCCACATGCAGCGGGGCCACATCGGGCAACAATTCGATGGTCACCAGACCGTTGGCCTGACCCGCCACTTGCACGGTCATCATCACACTGCCGGTATTTGCTTGCGCGTGCGCGCTGGGGCGCATGCCGTTAAAAAAGAACACGCCGATTGCCAGCACCAAAACCGAGCCGAGTACCAGAAATTTACGCATCCGACGCAACTTTCATTGAAACCATACGGTCCGGGTTTGCCGGTGGCTCGCCCAGTTGAATGGCGTCAACATGTTCCATGCCCGAAATCACCCGACCATAAACGGTGTATTGACCGTTCAGGAAATGATTGTCTTTGAAGTTGATGAAAAACTGCGAATTCGCGCTGTCCGGGCTGGCGGAACGCGCCGCCCCGATAGTGCCACGATCATGGGGCAGTTTGGAAAATTCTGCTGGCACATTTGGATGTTCAGATCCGCCAGTGCCCGCCGAACGCAGGTTGAAATTGTTTTCCATATTGCCATTGGCCACGTCGCCGGTTTGCGCCATGAAACCGGCGATAACCCGGTGGAAGGCCACATTGTCATAGGCGCCGGAACGGGCCAGTTCTTTCATCCGGTCACAGTGCTTGGGCGCCACATCGGGCAGCAATTCGATGGTGACAGTGCCGTCTTTGAGTTCCAGCAAAATCGTGTTTTCAGGGTCTTTGATATCGGCCACGGGGCTCTCCTTTTTCGCGTTTCACCTTTCATAGTTTGTGTGCGCTCAAAGGGAAAGGGTGAATGCTTGACCTAGGGCGCAGAACACGCGAAAACCTGCCTAAATCATCCGGAAAGAAGGAATGCGCAATGGCTTGGAAAACGCTTGATGACATGGATTTGGCGGGCAAACGTGTGCTGTGCCGTGTGGACATCAATGTGCCGATGGCCGATGGGCAGGTCACGGATACCACGCGCATTGACCGGATCGTGCCCACGGTGAAGGATATTCAGGCCAAGGGCGGCAGGGTAATTTTGCTGGCGCATTTTGATCGCCCCAAGGGCAAGGTGGTGCCGGAAATGTCGCTGGCGCAGGTTGTGCCCGCCTTGCAGGTGGCCTTTGGGCAAGCGGTGATATTCTGCAACAAAAATTATGGCACGGCGATTGCGGCGATGGGCGCGGGCGATATTTTACTGGCGGAAAACCTGCGGTTCAATCCGGGCGAAGAGGCCAATGATCCGGCCTTTGTTGCCCGTCTGGCCAGCATGGGTGATGTATATGTGAACGATGCATTTTCGGCAGCGCACCGCGCCCATGCCTCGACCACCGGTTTGGCCCATGCCCTGCCCGCCTGCGCGGGGCGCTTGATGGCGATGGAACTGGGCGCGCTGGAGGCCGCATTAAGTGTGCCCAAACGCCCGGTTGTGGCGGTTGTTGGCGGGGCCAAGGTTTCAACCAAGCTGGAATTGCTGTCCAACCTTGTGAAAAAGGTCGATCACCTGGTGATTGGCGGCGGCATGGCCAATACGTTTCTGGTGGCCAATGGCGTTGAGATTGGCACGTCATTGGCGGAACGTGATCTGGCGCAGACCGCGCGTGACATCACCGCCACCGCCAAGGCGGCGGGATGCAGCATCCATTTACCGCTGGATATTGTCGTGGCGCGGGCATTCAAGGCCGGTGCGGATAATCAAACCCTTGCCACAGATGCCTGCCCCGTGGATGCGATGATTTTGGACGCAGGCCCAAAAACCGTGGCCGCGCTGGAAACACTGTTTCAAAACTGTGCGACCCTGATTTGGAACGGCCCGTTAGGGGCCTTTGAAATCGCGCCTTTTGATGCGGGCACAAATGGTGCCGCGCGGGCGGCGGCGGCGCAAAGCCGGGCGGGCAAGTTGATTTCCGTGGCCGGTGGCGGCGATACGGTTGCCGCCCTGAACCACGCCGGTGCCGCCGATGATTTCACCTATATTTCCACCGCAGGCGGGGCGTTTTTGGAATGGATGGAGGGCAAAACCCTGCCCGGCGTTGCCGCGCTGGCATAGGTTTGCGGATAAATCCTTGCCCAAACAGGGCGACCGGGTCTATCTTTCCCTATATTTTATGGGGGACTATTCAATGAAACGGCATTTACTGGTCAGTTGTCTGGCGCTTGCAAGCCTAAGCCAAACCGCCGCAGCACAGGTCGAAAAACGCTCGATCTGGGATTTGTTCAGCTTTGACGCCTTTGCGCAACGGGCCGTGCAATCGGTGATCGTGGCCGCCCGCACCCAAGCGGATATCACCTATGAACACCTAAGCACCGATCCGTTCACCGCCGAGGTGGCCCTGACCGGCCTGTCGATATGGCCGGTGTTGCCTTATGATCAGAACTTTGGCTGTAACATCAAAATTGACCGCCTGTCGCTGGCCAGTGTGCCGTTTGACAAAATCACCGAAATGGCGGGAACGGCTGATGCCATTGGCGTGACCTTTACCCCTGATTGTCTGCCGCCTGAATCAGCCAGTTTCACCAGTGCCCTTAAGGCCGGTGGCGTTGAGGAATTTGCCTTTGACCGGGTCTATATGCATCTGAATTATGACGTGCCCTCAGCCGCCGCTGAGGTGACGATCGAGGCCTCTAACCGGAACTTGGCCAGCATCGACGCCCTGTTGAACTTTAGCTATTTGTCGCTGGAAATTCGCGAGCCAGAAAGTGACCCAAACCCGATCATGTTCCTGACCAAGGGGCGGGTGGAGGTTGAAGATCGCGGGGCTTGGGCGATTGCCGCCAAAATGATGGGCGAAGATGTCCCGCCTGCGGTTTTGGCCACCGCCATGAGCCAACAAATGACCCAAGGTCTGGCGGGCATGAACGGTGCCGATCCCAGCCTGAACGCCGAACAGGAAGCCTTTGTTTTATCCGCAGGCAAAACCCTTGCCAGTTTTTTGACCGCCCCCGGTCGGGTGGTGATCGAACTTGATCCTGTGGATGGCGAGGTGTTTCTGGACAGTGCAAAGCTTGAAAACCCCAAGGAGTTATTTCGCCTGTTGCGCCCTGCATTTTCAACCCGTGCGCGGGCGCGAAACGAGGTTTTGCCGGCCAGATTGTTGCAACTGGCCAATGATCCCGCAACCGAAGGTTTCAGTGATGAGGATCGCCTGCGTGCGGGGCGTGCGATGATCAGCGGCGTGGGCGCGCCGCGATTGGCCGATCTGGGCGCCGAGATTTTGCGGCCTCTGGCCGAGGCGGGCAACGGCGAGGCGGCTTTGCTGATCGCCCGTGAATTGGCCCAAAGTGATGCGCCAACTGCCTATCGATTTGCCCTGTTGGCGGGGGCATCCGGGGAAACGGCGGCCTTGGGGTTGATGGATCAAATCGAGGGCAAACTGCCCCTGCCCGATGTCATTGCGTTGCAATCCCGACAAGAAGGCGAGTTGATGCCTTTGAGCAGTATTACGCGATTGTCGCAAATGCGCGAGGTGGCATTGGCGCGGCTGAACGGCAAGGGCGTGTCGCGATCCTATCCTCTGGCCTTATACTGGGCGCGGATGGCCGCCGCCGCCAGTGACAACAGCGCGACAGGCATTTTGCGCAGCTTAGAACGCCGCGCCGCCGCGATGGGCAAGGCAGGTACGGCGCAATGGGCCGAGGTATCCGCCAAAGTTGACCGCGCCGCCCTAAGCAACTGGGTCAAGGCGAATATGGGCGAAAAAATCGCCCGTGGTGAAATCAACTAGGTGGTGAAATTAGCAATATCTTAGGGGTTTTGCGGCTATTTGGCGGATATTCTGCGGCACAATGGCATTGGTGGCGCTAACAGGATTGAAACCCTGATTTGCGCCACGTAAGCCGTGGGTATCAATCATTTTGTCATAAAGGTAATGCAATGAGAGCCACGCGCACTGTCCAAAAAATTCTGTCCAATTATGAAGGCACCACCCCCGGCGTAAAGGCCAACCTGTGCCGGATGCTGATGAATGGCAAATTGGGCGGCACCGGCAAGATGATCATTTTACCGGTTGATCAGGGCTTTGAACACGGGCCTGCGCGCAGTTTTGCGCCAAATCCGGCGGCGTATGACCCGCATTATCATTACCAACTGGCGATTGACGCGGGCATGAACGCCTTTGCCGCGCCCTTGGGTATGCTGGAGGCCGGTGCAGATACGTTTGCCGGGCAAATCCCCACGATCCTGAAGGCTAATTCGGCCAATTCCCTGATCCCGAAAGAAAGCCCGAATGATCAGGCGATCACCGCTTGTGTGGATGATGCGCTGCGCCTTGGTTGTTCGGCCATCGGCTTCACGATTTATCCCGGTTCATCCTCGGCGCTGGACATGTTTGAAGAAATCAGCGCCATGCGCGAAGAAGCCCAGGCCAAGGGCATTGCCACGGTGATCTGGTCGTACCCGCGCGGCGAGGCGCTGGATACAGCGGGTGAAACCGCCATTGATATCGCCGCCTATGCCGCGCAAATCGCGGCCCTGTTGGGGGCGCATATCATCAAGATAAAACTGTCCACCGATCATCTGTCGTTGCCGGCGGCCAAAAAAGTCTATGAAGATCACAGCATTGAGATTGCGACACAGGCGGCGCGGGTGAAAAACTGTATGGAGGCGTCGTTCGCCGGCCGCCGTATCGTGGTGTTTTCCGGGGGGGCCAAAAAGGGGGCCGACAGCGTGTATGACGACGCGCGCGCCATTCGCGATGGCGGCGGCAACGGGTCAATCATTGGTCGCAACAGTTTTCAGCGCAGCCGCGAGGACGCGATGGCGATGCTGGCCAAACTGGTGAATATTTATCGCGGCAAGGAATAGGGCCGGCCCCGCCTGCGCCCCCTGAATGCAGCGGGCGCAGGGGTGGGAATTGCCGCCCCTTGCCCGCTTGCCCGACGCCCCGCTTGCCCGACGCCCCGCTTGCCCGACAATATTTTAGCCATCCAGCCCTAGCTGGCGCAGGATTGTCGCGCTGTCGTAATAATCGCGACCTTCAACCACCATGCCATCTTTGACCCTCATTACAGAACAATACCGAAGGTCGGCGCGCCTGCCTGTAGGGGCAAAATCCCCAAGGCTTGAACGAAGCGTGCCGGTATGGGTGCCGGTATTGCGAAATTCGACCGTAGCCCATTCGCCGCACTCACTGACAATGACATTCTCAACCTTGCAAAGCCCGTCAGGAAAAGCCTCGCGCCAGCGGTGATAATCGGCCTTGTAAGCCTCTTTTCCTTGCAATTTCTCTGCACGGGCGATGTCTTCAAAATCACAATCTTCCGCGATAACCTCGGCGCCGCGTTCAGGGTCACGCATGTCCCAAGATTCGTGAAATTGCCGAACGGTTTTTTCAGTTGGGTGCATCGTTTCACTCCTTTTCAAAAACGCCACGTTTGCGAAACACTCACCTTGAAAAGCTTCGCACGTGACAGGGGCCATAAACGGCACCCCCGTCTCTTGTGGAAAATGGCTGAATATTTACCTTATGATGCCCGATGTATCAAAAACAATAAAAAAGAGATTCACAAAACGAATCAGGTGTGGCATTCTGCGGACAAGCGCGAAAAACGCGCAGGCAGGCAGTGTTATGGGCAAAACTTCAACTAAATCCGGGATCGGGGGGCTGATCTATATTTCCGGCGCATTGGCGTTGGGGATGTATTTCACCTTTGGGGCCGTTCAGGGTGACTATGGTCTTTTTCGCCGCGTGCAGATCAATGCCGAAAAACAGGTGTTGCTGCGCGAACGCGCCGAATTGGAACAACGGCTTGCCGCGATAGAGAATAAAACCCGGCGGTTGTCGGATGATTTTCTGGACTTGGATCTGCTGGATCAACAGGCCCGTGATGTGTTGGGTATGATGCGGCCAAACGAAATTATCATTCGCTAAAGTGGCTGCGGCAACGCCACCCTTTCAATTCCGAAAAAAATGCATTATTAGATAGTTTAACGCTAAACTACTTTTGTATTTTGGAAAGGACGCCCGCCCATGGCCGCCAAAAAAGCCGCTGCTGTTTCAAATGTCGCCAAAGAAGAATTGCTGGCCCACTATCGAAATATGCTGTTAATCCGCCGCTTTGAAGAAAAAGCCGGCCAATTGTATGGCATGGGTCTGATCGGTGGTTTTTGTCACCTGTATATCGGCCAAGAGGCGGTTGTTGTCGGACTGGAAGCCGCCACAAAAGAGGGCGACAAACGGGTCACATCCTATCGCGACCACGGCCATATGCTGGCTTGCGGCATGGATCCCAAAGGTGTGATGGCCGAATTGACCGGGCGTTCTGGGGGCTATTCCAAGGGCAAAGGCGGCTCGATGCATATGTTTTCCAAGGAAAAACATTTTTACGGCGGCCACGGCATTGTGGCGGCTCAGGTGCCTATTGGTGCCGGGCTGGCCTTTGCGGATAAATATTTGGGCAACGACAATGTATCCTTCGCCTATTTTGGCGATGGGGCCGCCAATCAGGGCCAGGTTTACGAAACATTCAACATGGCGTCCTTGTGGAAATTACCGGTGATTTTTGTCGTGGAAAATAATCAATACGCCATGGGCACATCCCTGAGGCGCGCGTCATCCACCCCTGATCTCTATACGCGCGGTGCCGCTTTTGGCATTCCGGGTGAAGCGGTTGATGGCATGGATGTGCTGGCGGTAAAGGCCGCAGGCGAAAAAGCATTGGCCCATTGCCGCAGCGGCGAAGGCCCTTATATTCTGGAAATGAAAACCTATCGGTATCGTGGCCATTCGATGTCTGATCCCGCCAAATACCGCACCCGCGACGAGGTGCAGAAAATGCGCGAAGAACGCGACCCGATCGATCACGTACGGGATATTTTGGTGGCGGCCGGTCATGCCACCGAGGATTCGTTAAAAACCATCGACAAAGAGATCAAAAAGGTGGTGAATGAAGCGGCAGAGTTTTCCAAAGAAAGCCCCTTGCCCGAGCTGTCCGAATTGTGGACAGACATCTACGCCGAAGCGTAAGCAACAGATAAGACGGAGAAAAACAAATGGCGACCGAAATTCTGATGCCCGCACTTTCCCCCACAATGGAAGAGGGGACACTGGCAAAATGGCTGGTGAAAGAAGGCGACACCGTAACATCCGGCATGATCATAGCCGAGATTGAAACCGACAAGGCAACGATGGAGTTTGAGGCGGTGGACGAGGGCATTATGGGCCCGATTCTGATCGCCGAGGGCACCGAAGGTGTAAAAGTGAACACCGCGATTGCCGTATTGTTGGAAGATGGCGAAGACGCCAGCGCGGCCTCAGCGCCTGCCCCGACAAAATCTGTCGCTGCGAAAGCAGCCCCCACCGCCGCACCTGCGCAAGCAGCCGCCGCCGAACCCGTGAAACCGGCACCGGTCGAAATCGATGTGCCCGCCGGCACCGAGATGCGCGCAACGACAGTTCGCGAAGCGCTTCGCGATGCAATGGCCGAAGAAATGCGCGGCAATCCCAACGTCTATCTGATGGGCGAAGAGGTCGCGGAATATCAAGGCGCCTATAAAATTTCCCAAGGTCTGCTGGAAGAGTTTGGCCCAAAACGGGTGATCGACACCCCGATTACGGAACACGGTTTTGCGGGTCTTGCTGTGGGTGCCGCCTTTGGCGGGCTCAATCCGATCGTCGAATTTATGACCTTCAACTTTGCCATGCAAGCGATCGACCACATCATCAATTCCGCTGCGAAAACCCGCTATATGTCGGGTGGCCAAATGGGCGCACCGATGGTGTTTCGGGGCCCCAATGGTGCCGCGGCGCGCGTTGGCGCGCAACACAGCCACGATTACGCGGCCTGGTATGCACAAATCCCGGGGCTGAAAGTGGTGATGCCCTATTGTGCCTCAGATGCCAAAGGCCTGTTGAAAACCGCGATCCGCGATCAGAATCCGGTGGTTTTTCTGGAAAACGAGATGCTCTATGGCCGCTCGTTTGATGTGCCGGTCATGGATGATTATACTGTGCCCTTTGGCAAGGCCCGCATCTGGCGCGAGGGAAACGATGTCACCATCGTTTCTTTCGGAATCGGCATGCAATATGCGCTGGAAGCGGCGGATAAACTCGCCGAAGAGGGCATTTCAGCAGAGGTGATCGATTTGCGCACCCTGCGCCCAATGGATACCGAAACTGTGGTGAAATCCGTCATGAAAACCAACCGTTGCGTCACGGTTGAAGAGGGCTTTCCAGTCTGTTCAATCGGCGGCCACATTTCCAATGTGTTGATGCAAGAGGCGTTTGATTATCTGGATGCGCCGGTTATTACCTGCACCGGCAAGGACGTGCCGATGCCCTATGCCGCAAATCTGGAAAAACTGGCGCTGGTGACCACCGACGAGGTCATCGCCGCCGTCAAACAAGTAACCTATCGCTAAAAGGGAGCGCGACGATGCCAACAGAAATTCTGATGCCTGCGCTGTCCCCGACGATGGAACAGGGCACCTTGGCCAAATGGCTGGTCAAACCGGGGGATGCGGTAAATTCGGGGGATTTGATCGCCGAAATTGAAACCGACAAAGCCACAATGGAATTTGAGGCCGTCGATGAAGGTATCATTGGCGAACTTTTGGTGGCCGAAGGCACCGAAGGCGTGGTGGTGAATGCGCCGATCGCGATTTTGCTGATGGACGGCGAAAAAGCTGGCGATACGCCAGTGTCAAAATCTGCGGCTGCCGCGCCGGTTGCCAGCGCCGCAGCCCCAGAACCCGCCGCTGCAATCACAACCGCCGCGCCCGTGGCAGCCGTAAAAGGCGACCGTGTTTTTGCAACGCCACTTGCACGTCGCATTGCCGGCCAAAAAGGTGTTGATTTGGCCGCCGTCAAAGGATCGGGCCCGCACGGACGGATCATCAAGGCCGACGTTGAGAATTTGACTGCGACAGCAGCCGCGCCGCAAACCAATGCGGTCGCCCCAGCCACAAAAATTGCAAGCTCGGCAACATCAGACAGCGTGAAAGCAATCTATGCCGATCGTGAGTACACAGAAATTCCCTTGAACGGCATGCGCAAAATCATCGCGGCACGCCTTACAGAAGCCAAACAAACCATCCCGCATTTTTACCTGAGACGGGATATTTTGATCGATGATTTGCTGGCATTTCGTGGCCAATTGAACAAACAACTGGCGGCCCGAAGCATCAAGTTAAGTGTCAATGATTTCATCATCAAGGCCTGCGCCATGGCGTTGCAGGATGTGCCTGCGGCCAATGCTGTTTGGGCCGAGGATCGAGTATTGCAGCTGAAACCATCCGATGTCGCGGTTGCCGTTGCGATTGAAGGCGGGCTTTTCACCCCGGTTTTGCGGGATTCCGACACCAAAACCCTGTCAAAACTCAGTACTGAAATGAAAGATTTGGCGACCCGTGCGCGGGACAAAAAACTGGCCCCGCATGAATATCAGGGCGGCAGTTTTGCGATTTCAAACTTGGGCATGATGGGCATTGATAATTTTGACGCCGTGATCAACCCGCCCCATGGGGCGATTTTGGCTGTCGGTGCCGGCAAACGTAAACCGGTTGTTGGCAAAGACGGTGATTTGACCAGTGCAACGGTGATGTCGGTGACACTTTCCGTGGATCATCGGGTGATCGACGGCGCGTTGGGTGCCAAGCTGTTACAAGCAATCGTTGACTATTTGGAAAACCCGATGTCGATGCTGGCCTAGCCACCACAAACAAAAAACGCCCCCGATTTACGGGGGCATTTTTTTATTCTTCTGTGCCTAAAATCTGATTCATCGACAAACTCGGATGCTCGCACCCGGCTTCACCGACAATTTTCGCGGGCACCCCCGCAACAGTTTTGCATTTTGGCACATTTTGCAAAACCACTGAACCCGCCGCAATCCGCGAGCAGTCACCGATTTCAATATTGCCCAAAACCTTGGCCCCTGCCCCGATCAGCACACCATCCCCAATTTTTGGGTGGCGCAAATGATCCTCTTTGCCAGTACCGCCAAGGGTGACGGAATGCAGCATTGAAACGTTGTCCCCAACACGCGCGGTTTCCCCAATGACAATGGAATGCGCGTGATCAATCATCAAGCCGCGTCCGATTTTGGCCGCTGGATGAATATCAACGCCAAACACCTCGGATACACGCATCTGAAAGAAATATGCCATGTCCTTGCGGCCGGAATCCCAAAGCGAATGCCCAATGCGATAGGCCTGAACCGCCTGAAAACCCTTGAAATACAGGATCGGTTGTAACAGACGATGACAGGCGGGATCACGTTCATAAATCGCCATCAGGTCAGCGCGCGATGCTTGGCCGATTTCCGGGTCATTGGCATAAACCCGATCAGCAATTTCCCGCAAAATTTGTTCAGACATCTCGGCGGATGCCAATTTCATCGACACGCGATAGGCCAGCGCGGCCTCAAGTGTGTCATGGTGCAGCAAGGTTGAATGGATCAAACCACCCAACAAAGGCTCTGCCACGACAGCCGCCTCGGCCTCCTTGCGGATTTGCCCCCAAACCGGATCCAGTGAAGCAACGTTTGTGTCTAATTTGGTCATATCAGCATCCTTTTCTTGGCCCCAGCTTATATCACATAAGCTGGCCGTGCCAAATACAAAGGCCAGATGAAACAAATCCTTTACCAAGACTAACGTGCCGTCCTAAGCCGCCACCGCACAACGGCATCCAGCACCAACATCATACAACTGCAATAGTTGACATCGCCCAGCCTTGGTTCTGGCGGTAAATTTTGATGCGGAATCGCCCCTCGCAGCGTGCCGTCGCCCCAAATCGGATGTGGCTGACAAAATTTCTTGCGATATTTGTCCGCCACATGGGCCTGAGCAATAAGCCGAACCACATATCCATCCCGAAAAGCGGGTGATATGGTTAGCAAAAACCGCGCCGTACCAACCAAATCACTATGGGTTATCATCCGCATATCAGGCGTTTGGCGGTGTCAAAATATCGTAATGCAAAGCCAAACGAACCACACCACCGGCAAAATCGCCCCCAGTTGCAGACAATTGAATATTCGGCTGGTTGTAATACGTTAAAATCCGAAACGAAGGCCCGTTAATCCAGCTTCCTTGGGCAAGCCCAATATTATTTGCATACCGGTCCCCATCACCGGGCGTGCCGACATCCCAACTGGTCAATGTTCCTGACACGGTGGTCAAAATGCGCCCGGTAACACCGTATACCAACGAATATTGCGGTATCGCCAGCGCTGTTGTGTTAACTGTTCCCGGCGTTATCACATGATCAATTTCCACGATGTGATGCGTAGTTTTCGCTCCGTTGACCGAGCTTGCATAGGCACGTTTTACCCATGTACTACCTTCCCACTGGGTCTGTAATTCTTCTGCCAAAATATAGGCCTGCCACCCGATTTTTGGCACAACAAATCGCCAAGCGCCGTTCACTTTTAGCGCAAGCTTACCCCCTTGCCCGGCCCATTCATTCACCGCACCCACAGGCAAAAAATAAAGACTGCCTTCAACCTCGCTACCGCTTGGGCTGGTAACTGTTCTGGATTCAATGACCAGTTGCGTCAGCCCATCAAGCAGGCTCAGCCCCTCGTTGACGGTTACATGTTTTTGCGCCTGATTGCCTTCTAACAACGGCAACGTCAAATTTGGTGTGTTCGTCATACTATTGTAACTCCTGCATAAGGGCCGGGACCAAATCGTTCCGAAACTTGGGCCACTTCGATTGTCAACGTACCTGTGGTGCCGTCCTGGGTCTGATCGGCATCGGCATAGACCCAATTGGGTGTGGTAAGATCAACTTGACGAACCAAGGCGTTGTTGCGCAAAATTCGCAGGTGATAGGCTTCCACCCCCTCACCCAACGGCACATCCGCGGTCTGCCAGCTGTCTCCATCAATGCGTGTGCGACGGACCCAACTGATTTCGATGTCTTGATTTGCGATCTGAAATTGCAAATGTGCGGGCTTGTAGGGGCGCAAACCTACCCCCGAAAAGGCCAGCGTTTCTTCGATATAGGACGGATGATCATATCCCCGCGTTGACGGGCCGTACCTGTAATATCTGACCAAATCGCGTGACGCGCTGGCGACGTTGATTTGCGGCAATGTCCCGTTCATCAATACGACATAGGCGCCGCTGGGCCAAATATCCGGCATAATACCATCTGTACCCTGCTGACCTCGCAACAGGCCCGATACCTCATAGGTATTTTCTTCAATCAACGTGGCGGTGGTGAATTGTAAAACCTCCCAGTTTCCCGTTGAACTGTTGCCTATCGCCATGACATTTGCGCCATTCAATACCGCGCTTGTACTGGCCGACGACAATGCCCCTTGGGCCAACCGAACGCGCAAACGGCTGCCCTGATCCCAAATTGCAGGTTGGGTTCGCGCCAAATCGTTTTCTGTGACGCCAATAACCGAGCTTTGTGTGACCGTCGTATTAAAGGTAAAACCCTCGCTACTGGCCGATGAAAAAACGTTGACACCACCGGGCCAAGGGCTTGCGGTTGCCGCCATATGGGGGGCGATTTCATTTTCATCCCCCGTTAATAAGGGCAAATCCAGAAACAATCCCAAAACCGGGGCCGCCGCGACATATTGCGTGGAAATTGAAATTTCATCCTCGATTTCACTCGGCGAATACGCCGCAGGTTCAACCCTGACAGCCTCGATTTTTCGCGCCCCACCATCATCCACACGATCCACACGATACCGCGCCCTGCCCGACGCATCGGCAATTTCAACAACATGCCCAGCACCAATATCGCTTGCAGATGGTGGCAAATCGAAACTTGCACTGTCTTGGGCAATGCGCGCCTCGGCCAACCAGCGTTCGGTGATTGCTCGTGCTTCCCCTGACGTAAATGCCAGGTCAAATTCGGACTGCGACAAGGCCAGCGCAGGATCATCGGCAAACACGGTTTCCGCCACCCGCGCCCTGAAATCACCATCCGCCTCGACATAGTTCAGACGCACGCGACCGATCGTTTCTGACTGGGCAATACGGGTCAGCGTGAAGCTGTCGGTTTCACTATCAAGCGCCAATTGCTTCAGATCGACGCTGAAATCCCTTCGCCCGTTTCGGTTGCGAAAAATCACCTTGCCGTCCCGCTCGATGGCCTCAAACCCATAGGCCAGCATCAACGGTTGCAGGCTGGCACGGGCGGTTTCAATGTTGGGCAACACATAGCCGCGTACCATGCCAAAAAGCTCGCTGGTATCAACATCCGTCAGCCCGCCGCGCTGGCAAATTTCCTGCACGACTTCCGCCAAAGGCTGGATCGACGCCCGCCCCGTCAACCAATGCCCCCGCGCATAGTTTTCCCCGTCCGACCAGATGTTGCTCAGGTTCGGGAAAAATGGAAATGGCCGCGCATCCCACGCCCAGACATGGGCCCGCGACATGTCGATCATTGGCCCGTCATATACTTCGGAATAGGGGTTCCTGACGTCGTCTTTCCAATAGGTATAAAGCGCCTCCAGATATTTCATCTGGATCAAATCGTCCCTGTATCCGCTTGAATACAAAGGTATTCCGGATTCACTGGATTTCACATCCAGAAACTTGTTTGGTTGATTTGTGCCCTTGTTGATCGCAGCACAGCCAATTTCGGTAAACCAGATCGGCTTGGATCGCGGCACCCAATCCGTGGCCACCCAATTGCGTGCCCCACTTACACGTTCATGATGTGGCAACGACCACCAACTGCGCAAATCCTTATACCGATAAACCCATGGCTCTTCATGCGCACCATCCTCGATCGGGCTGCGAATTTGCGCCTCGCGCGCATTGTCGTGGGCATAATACCAATCATACCCCTCGCCGCCCTCGATGTTTCCCATTAAATATTCAAGGTTGTAAATTTCGCCAAATTCGGCGTCCGCATGATCCTCGCCATCGCGCCAGTCTGACATCGGCATATAGTTGTCGATGCCGACAAAATCGATGTTCACATCGGCCCACAAAGGATCAAGATTAAACAGCACATCCCCGGTGCCATCCTGCGGGTGATAGCCAAAATATTCCGACCAATCCGCCGCATAGCCGATTTTGGTGTTCGGCCCCAAAATTGTCCGAACTTCTGCCGCCAGATCGATCAATGCCTGCACCGTTGGAAACGCGCCCGTCGCATCCCGCAACTGCGTTATGCCCCGCATTTCTGAGCCAATGCAAAAGGCCGATACCCCGCCCGCCAAAGCGCAAAGGTGGGCATAGTGCAAAATGAACCGGCGATACCCCCAATCCGCAGTGCCTGAAAAAGCCACCGTATCGCCAATGGCTGAAAATTCAGGTGCCTGCGCGGCGCCAAAAAACCGTGATACCTCTTCGGCCAAACCTTCGGTTTGATCGGTTGTATCCGGCTGCCCGGGGGCAACCTCACTGGTGATCCGGCCACGCCACGGCAATACCGCCTGATCCACATTGCTGGAATAGGGATCGCCCAAACCATTGCCTGCCAGAATTTCCATCAAGATAAACGGATAAAATACAACATCTTGCCCGGCGTTGTTGATGTTCTGTATGGCCTCGATCACCGATTGATCCGTCGGTGTGCCACCGTAAACCGGCTCCCCGTCAATTTCACCAATCGCCATTGCCGTGGATCGCGTCAGGCCAGACACTGTCCAATACATGCCCGCCCCATCTTGGCCCATCGGCTCTACTTTCGGGCGAATTGTGCAATCGCCACAACGCAGATTATCGCCAAACCAACTGACGACTAAAGAAACCGAATTACAGTTTGGCACCTCGGCGCGCAACGTATCCAGCGATGTTTCAAAATCGGTTTTTCCGCTTGGCGAATGCACGTTCAACGCACCCTGTTCCCCCAAACCGCTATCCGAATAGACCGGCGTCGTGGCCAGTGAAAATTCACCCGTTCCCGGTATCAGCGCCACCGCTTCGGTGCCACCACACACAGATGCCGCCAGATCGCGGTTCTGTGCTTGCGCGGGGCGCACAGCTTCAAAGGAAAACTGCGGTACGCGGTTGCCAAATCGTTCCAGCGGCAAATCCTCAATCACGATATAGGCAACACCGCGATACGCCGGTGCTTTGCCCGCACCTTCCACGGCTTCAATTTTTGGATCCGGCAATTGATCCGCCGTGCCGTGATATATCCTCAGGTTTAGATCATTGATTTCAATCTCTTCCCCATCGGCCCATACCCTGCCAACACTGCGAATTTCGCCTTCACACAAGGCAATCGCCAAACTGGTGGAATAGGCATAACTTGTCACTTTGGGCTGGCTGGGTGATCCTTTTCCGCCCCCGCTTGTTGTGGAGGTTTCCAGGAACTTTGTGCCCCAGATTATTTGCCCGGCAACCCGCATCCGCCCATATACATGGGCAATTGCCGCCCCTTCACTGGCGCCGGACAGACGAAATCGGTCGATTTTACCGGTTTCAACAGCTTCGGCTCCGGATCCAAGCAATCGCTGGTCGATAACCCGCCCCAACGTTGCCCCAACCGCACGGCCAATGACCAACGAAGACAGCCCCAGAACAGAGCCACCAACACCAGCGCCGATTGCGGCCCCTGCCGCACTTAAAAGAATGGTCGCCATCAGTTGCTCCTGTCTGGAAATTCAAAACATGCCACCAGCCGTTTGGCCCATGGCGATGACAGCGGGTTTTCTACGACACCGTGCCGCGTATAGGCATGAACAAAATTCAGCCCACCCCGCGGTGCGGCAACTGCAATCCCCAGATGCTTGGCCACCGAACCCGCACGCATGCGAAACAACAGCAAATCACCTGCGGCAACGTCCGCCGCGGCTTTTTCATGCAAATGCCGCCTGGCCGCCGCCCACAAATCCTCATGCCCGCTCGGCTCTGACCAATCCTGCGTGTAGGGCGGCACAAATTCTGGCTCATCACCATAAAGCGTGCGCCAAATCCCCCGCACCAAGCCAAGGCAATCACACCCCGCGCCCTGCATGCTGGCCTGATGCACATAAGGCGTACCAATCCAGCCGCGCACCGCGCCCGAAACATCATTTTGAATGTTCATCAGGCGTCACCATCAAACAGACTGCTGCCCTCGTTGGGGTCGGACGACTTGGGATAGGCCATCAGCCAGTCTTCACCTGGGATGTGTGGAAACCCTTGATAATTCAGAAAATTATCAAATTTCAGACGACACGTTCCTGTGGACTTATCACAACCAGAGATAAGCTTAATTTCATCGCCTTCCTGCAAGGGCGCCCGCAATTCCTGCCACAAAGAAATCACCCGGTTTTGCCCCACCAAACGATCCTTTTTTATCAGCCCTTCTAGGCCGGCCGCTTGGCCTGTTTGAACAATCAAACGCCCACGCTCAAACCAACGGTCCTCAAATTCGCTCAAACCGGGGAAAGTAAAATCAACGCTCCCCATATCGCCACCCACAGTCAAATCTGCAAAATAGCCCGGAATTTCGGTGTCAAATCCACATTTTTTGTCGCCCAGAATTGCCGTGCAAGGTCGCTGATAAATGCGCCCCTTTGGTTGGTTTAAAACCTGCGCCAACCCGCGCAGCTCTGCCTGAAAGGCACCGCCCTGTCGCTGTAACTCGCCCAGACTGCCGCTAAATTGCAAAACCCGCACATCAACGTCGTCCCAATTCACCAGCCAAGACTCGATCAACGCCCCGTCAAACCGGCCCGCAAGAATATCCGCCTCGGTAACCGCAACAGACGAAAGCGCGCCCATGGCCTCGGTATTGTCCACCGACAACCCTGTCGATTGCTGCAAATTACTCGCCGTCAAACCACCGTTCGCTTCAAAGGTAAGCCCGTCGAATGTCAAAGGTTGATCGTGGTCGGTAAAGCCAAAACCAACCCCGTCTTTGCGCCGCAACGCCCAACAGCGTGCCACATGCGTGGCCCCGGTGCGCAGATGTTCATAAAGTTCCTGACTGCCCATCATACACGCACCTCGACAACTGGCACATTTGGCACATCGCCCGCACGAAAACTCGCAACCGAGGTTTGAATGCGGTCGGTGTCAAAACGCACCGGCACATCAAATTCAAACCCCGCCGAAATCACCGCGCCATCATAGGGCGGGTCGTCAAATTCGATCCGGCCCGTATCGGCGTCCAACAAAAACCCATCCGACAGATAAATTTCAACGTCTTCCACCGAAATCCGCACCGTGCCCTCAACGGGTTTGGCAATGGGGCGGTAATAATCCTGCCCGCCAGATCGATAGAGTTTCCGCAAATTGAACACCTTATTTTGCCCGTCACCCTGACCAATAATTTGATCGTCCGGTTCAATTTCTTTGGACGGCAGGCAGGATTTATAATCCCCCCAGTCTTTCCAGCGAAATCCAAACAACTGGCCCTGACGCGCCTCAAAAAAGGCGATCATCCCGCTAACGTCATCCAAAGAACGCAGGCTGATCCCTGCGTCATATCGGCGGCGACCATGGGCCCAGGGTGTGTTTCGTTCTTCAAATCCGTTGGCCAGCGTCACAATATCGGTGCGCCTTTCCGGCCCGCCCACGGACCCGAAACTCAGGTTGGACGGAAATCTAACATCATGAAAATTCATAGCATTCCCCTATCGATTACGCTGACCACGGGCCAAGGCGCGTCCCGCCTCGGCGGCAATCTGGCTTTGTGATCTGCGAAATCCGGCCACATCGGGCGTGTTGATATTCATCACCACCGTCACCGGGCGCCCGCCGCCTTGGGCCCGCACTCCAAGCCGCCCATCCGCACCGCGGCTTAGCGGCATGATCGCTTCGGGTCCGGCTTCCCCCATCAACCCGACGTTGCCGCCGCGCATGGGAAACTTCATCGCGCCGGAAATCACCCCGCCTTGCGCAAATGGCATAACGCGGCCCTGGGTGAACCCGGCCCCGTTTTCAAATGGCAATATGGCCGAGGCCAACCCGTTGATACTGTTTGCAATCAGACCACCCACAGCGTTTTGAACCGGCCTCATGGCTGTGTTATAAACATTGTCGATGATCGACTTTGCGACCATTTTCAGGGCGTCTGACGCCCGCATGCCATCAAATACCAACCCGTCAAAGGCCCGCCGCAAACCGCCCCCGATCGATGTTGACAAAGACGAAACCTCGCGATTGGTAAAGGTCATCGTTTCTCGCATCGCCAGCAGTTCACCGTTAAAGGCCGCCGCCAGCGCCGCCGCGCCACCAATCGAAACCTCCATGGCCTCCAATTGATTGTCTAGATCTTCAAGGCTTTGAATATCAGCCATTTTTACTGTTCTCCTCTGGAAACATCAGGTCTGGGAATATCAGGAAATTTCGCCGCCAGATCGTTCAGGCGTTGCCGGTTGATCGGTGTTGCCCCGCTTTCCAGCCCCAACATCAGGTAAAGTTCGGCAGGCGTCAGCGCCCAAAACTGTGCGGGCGGCAATCGCAACCGGCACAGTCCGGCGCGCATCAACGCCGGCCAGTCAAGCCCCTTCATGGGGTTTCCGGGATATGAAAAGCACGCACCAACAGTTGCGCCGCCACCCTTGCCGCTTTGATCGGGCCACCGGATATTTCGGCCGCCATCAAATCGGCGGCCTGCCCTTGCCACCCGCCGCCGCGCAATCCTGCAACTATAAGCAGCATGACATCGCGCGTGCCAAAAGCGCCGGTTTCAAATCGTTCAACCAAATCGACCAACCCGCCGGTATCAAGCTGGGTTTCCAATTCCGCCAAACTGCCAAGCGTTAACTTAAGCACGCAGTTCACGCCGTCGATTTCAAGGGCGACCTCCCCCGTCAAAGGGTTCACCATTACAGGGCCGTGAAGGTGATTTCGCCCGCCGAAACAAGGCTCATCTCATAAGTCGCCTCGCCATCATGCGTGCCGGCGTATTCAATCGACGAAATTTGAAACGGCCCTTCTACTGTTCCAAAATCGGGTATGATCACTTGAAAATCCGGCACTTCGCCATCAAAAAACACCTGCCGTGCCCGTTCATCCGTGCCTTCGTCCTTGAAAATGCCTGACCCGGAAATTGACGCGGTTTTCACACCGGCGCCTGCCAGCAATTCACGCCAACCGCCCTGTGATTCCAGGCTGGTCACGTCCACTGGTTCGGCGTTAAACGTGATCCGTGTCGCCCGCAGCCCCGCAATCGTTTCAAATTGCCCTGATCCTGTCAGGTCCAGTTTGATCAAAAGATCCTTACCGCTTTGTGCTACCATTTTCGATACTCCAATATACTGAAATTAAGCTGAAATTCGCGCCCGAAAGCGCAAATCGATCTGGTGTATTTGGCCCGCGTTTGCGCGCTTTGCCGTTGCTCGTAAAAAATGCAGAAAGCTCAACGTGCCGGTCGCCAGTGTCAAATCCTTGTCAATCAGCACCGCACCAATCAAAGACGCCACATTTTTGGCCTGCAAAAATCCTGCCGCGTCGCTCACCACGCTGATGATGAAATCATGGCGCGTGCCGGATCCGGTTTTGTCGCTGGCATCGCGCATGTCTTCCAACCCCAACGAGACATAAATCGCCGGGGGCGTGCCGGTTGGCGGTGCGTCAAAGATATTTCCCGAAACGGCGGCATTCAGATCCACATCCGCCACCAGCGCCTGATAAATTGCGGTCTGCAAGGCCGCAGAAAATGCAATGCTCATACCAGCTCCTCTTCAATGGCTTGGCACATCAAAAACGCGCCTGATTTGAATGAATCACTGACTGACAAGATCAAAAACACCCTTTGCCCCTCGCGAAATCGCTGATCCGGTCGGGGCCGCGACGGCGCACCATAAGGTGCGGCACGCACAGCAATTCGATAGCGTTGAACCGACAGGGCGACACCGCTTTGCGCGGCCTCGCGCCCGCTACTGGCGGTAATTTCCGCCCATACCTCGCCCAAAGGCACCCATGTTTCGGTGAACCCGCCCGCACCGTCGGCCACCCGCGCCGCTTCTTCCAGCACCAGTTTTCTGTTTAAATTCGGGGTCATTTATGCCCGCCCCAATCGCACGGGGCGATATTTTGCGATCAAATCCATAACGCTGGCGGGCAAGGCACTGCTGCCCTCGGCGGCATTTCGATCCTCATAGAATTTGGCCGCCAGCATCATCATTGCCTGTGCCAGATCGGCAGGCACATCCGCCCAAGTCCCGCCAAATCCGGCTTCAAAAACCAAAATCGCCTGCCCGTGGCTGGGAATGAACGGCAACGCGCCGGTCTTCGCCACCAGTTTCGGGCGGTCACTGGCGGGCAACAAACGCAGCGTATTCAAATCCACCGCCGTTGTCGTACCATCGATATTTTCCAGCGTCACCGATTCAATTTCCACCACCGGGGCCACCGGCAATGACTGTACAGACCCCGAGGCCCAAGCCGTCACCGACCAGGAAAAACGGCGCTGCAACAAGGCTTTGCCAATGCGTGCTTCGATCGCCGCAAGGGCGGCGCGAACGCAGGCTTCCAATATGCTGTCCTGCAAATCATCATCCGTAAACCCGCTACCAAGGCGCAAATGCTCGCGAAATTCGCCAAGCGGCAAGACCGCCGATGCAACGGGCGAAAGCTCTATCAACATCATTTGATTTCTCCGTGCTCACCTCGTGAAAGAAAAAGCGCGCGCACCTGCATTGTCCCGACGGAGGAGAGCAGCTGGCCAACACACATTCACTGCGCGCGCCTCTCGATCCCTGCAAATCGGCAAGGATCAATCGCAAATTTCCCAATCCTGCAAAGGGTTTAGGAGACCGCGAATTTCAACAGTTTGATCGCCGCAAAATCGCTGACGTCGCCGCCCACACGTTTTGTCGCATAAAACAACACATGCGGTTTGGCGCTGAATGGATCACGCAGAATGCGCAGATCCGGGCGCTCGGCCACGGTATAGCCCGCCTCAAAATCACCAAAAGCAATGGCAAAAGCGTCAACACCGATGTCCGGCATATCTTCGGCAATAAGCACCGGATACCCCATCAAACGCGCAGGTTCACCCGCCGCAAGCCCATCAGACCACAAGAAACGACCATCTGCGTCCTTCATCTTGCGCACGGCACCGGCGGTTTTGGAATTCATCGTGAACGTGCCATTGGCGCGGTACTGTGCACCCAGCGAATAGACCAGATCGACAATGGCATCCGCCGCATCGATGGCGGCAAATTCGCCAACCGCACCCGATGGTACATAGCCCAGCGAACCCCACGCCCAAACACCGTTATCAACCGCTGGATGTGTCAAGAACCCCTTGGGTTTGTCCAAACCATCGCCCGACACAAAGGCCGATGCTTCGGCGCGGGCAAATTTGTCGGCAATGCGATTTGCCAACCAACCGTCGATGTCAAAAGCGCTGTCATCCAACAAACGCTGGCTGGCTTTTGGCAGCGCGCTCAGCTCGTGCAACTGAATGGAAATGCGCTCGATCTGCGGCGTTGAGGTTTCGGTTACACTGGCGGTTTCCGTGGCCCAACCAGACCCAATATCGGTGTGATCGACCAGCACGTCATAAGTCGTCGCCTCGACATTCACCACATTGGCCACCGACCGGATAGAGGCGGATGATTTCAACACCGACTGGATCGTCGCCGATGTTTGCGGATCCACCAAATA
>Ga0316204_10003846_pt1 | contig 28694 bp, 31 predicted proteins | sample 6monrhotite_MG_2_FD_205661 | JGI IMG/M metagenome (GOLD analysis project Ga0316204, IMG submission 205661) | Microbial mat bacterial communities from mineral coupon in-situ incubated in ocean water Damariscotta River, Maine, United States -... | ecosystem: Environmental > Aquatic > Marine >...
TAATTGTATCATAAATACTTACGTTTTCACCATATATAGACTCAAATAAATTGATTTATAGGGCGTTTGGAGAGGTTGCTTTTAGGTTCGCGTTTTCACACACCCTGGGCCAAAAGCTGCCGGTCGGCATTTCCATTTTGGAACTTATTAAGTGTCTACTTTATTAGGGTCATACCACTTTATTTGTTTACTTGCTTGTAAACTACCCAATTCGGGCATAACAACGTCCATAATAATAAGTGCAATCATATTTAAATTTGCAGGACATTGCTCTACCGCTTCAAGCCCATTCGACGGTTCCAATACCTGATAACCTAAGTTTTTCAGTAGATCTTTGGTGGCGTTTCGCACATTCGCATCATCAACCACCAGCAGTAATTCGACCCTACCAATGGTTACCTCAGCTAGAGTAGCCTAATCGGCTAGTATTTCTACCTTATCAACCACCCTTCTATTCGCCATAAACACGCCAATCTCGTACAGTAGTAACATGGGCAAAGCCAGCAGGGTTTGTGAAATAATATCTGGAGGTGTAAGAACTGCTGCAAAAATAAAAGCCCAGACAACCACATAACGTCTGTGACTTTTAAGAGAGCTCACTGTTACTAAATCCATTCTTACTAAAATCATTATTATGATCGGAATTTGGAAACAAACCCCAAAAGCAAATAACAACTTTAACACAAGTGTTAGGTACTCTTTAATAGCAGGCATGGCTTGGATAAGCTCAGTAGAAAAACCTAAGAAAAAGTCAAAAATTAAAGGAAAGACAATATAAAAAGCAAATCCTGCACCTGAAATCATTAATAATAGACTAGTTAAAAAGTAACCAACAAAAACCTTTCTTTCATTTTTATATAAGCCTGGTGCTATAAATACCCACAGCTGGTAGAAGGTAATTGGAGATGTAGCAAATAAGCTCAGCACTAGTGCAATCTTTAGGTAGGTAAAAAATACATCTGGAGCATTTAAGAAAATCAAAGGCGTCCCTTCAGGTAAAGACTGGCGTATTGGTGCCGAAATAAATGTGAATACCAAGTCAGAAAAGTTCATCAAAACAGCAACACCAACAATATAGACTAGAACAATAATTCCTAGGCGGTGTTTCAACTCCTTCAAATGGTTTAGCAGCGGTGTTAATGAACCATTTTGAATGTCACTCACAATTTATCCTTTCCACTTACATCCTTTCCACTTACATCCATTACACTTTCTTTAACAATACTTTCAGCCTCATGCTTAATTTCACTTAAGGGCATGGCCAATTGGCTTTTCTCTTGGTCCAATTGGTCCTTAAGACTTCCCAGCCATATGCGGCCTTGTCTAAGGAAACCTGATATTTGCTTAAAAAGTTCGGGTAAACGTTCAGGACCAAGTACTAAGAAACCAATTATACCTATAAATATAAGTTCTAAAAAACCAATGTCAGGCATATATCAGCTTATCTGAGCAACAGATCATTCTGAAGACTTTATTTTATCTGTATCATCAGAAATATTTGTGCGGAAACTTCTTATTCCTTTCGCTAAACCCTCACCTAATGCAGGAAGCTTCTTTGCTCCAAATAACACCATAACAATAACCAAAATAAGTATTAACTCTGTTGTTCCTAATCCAAACATATAACCCTCTCTTAAATAATAAAACTATTAACAATGCCAATTTCATACATTAAAAAAACACCCATCCCAATAGTACCCAGCCCTATTGAAACTTGAACACCTTGATAAAAACCTGTTAGTTTTTTTGCAGAGTGTCTTAGCGGTATCATAATAACACTGGCCAACACAGCCATCCCGATAACAGAGCCAACGCCAAAGAGTGCTATGTATATCAGCCCCATCATCGGAGTTTCTACTGTTTGAAGTGTTAATACGATTAGAGCTGCCGACCCCGCCATACCATGCATCATACCGACTAATAATGAACGCAAATGGAAGGCTTCTTGATGTCTATGTCCATGTGCTGAATTCTGGTGTTCACCTTCACCTTTATGTGAGTGCGCATGGAAATGTTTTATACCAGCTTCATGTTCATGGATATGAAAATGAACACGTTCTTTTCTAATCCTGCGCAGAACATCTACGCCTAAAAATACTAACATAATACCAACTAGAAATTCTAAAAACATGGCCATGATATCAGGAATCACAGCGTCTGAGAAAATCACAACCGAGCCAAAAAAGAATAAGGTAAATGTATGGCCTAATCCCCATATTGCTCCAAGACGTAAAGCCTCTTTCAGAGACTGCGTTCGCGTGCTCATAGATGCCACAGCCGCTACATGGTCGGCCTCAATGGCATGGCGCATCCCAAGTAAAAACCCTAAAACTAAAATGCTTAACATGAGCCCTCCAGCTTAAACATTTCTTATGAACTGCAACTTGTATGCCACACCAAGTTTTGCTATATACTTATACTCTAAATTTTTAGATGGATACTAACTTTGCAATGCGATGTGGTAATTGGAAATATTGCTGACTGCCTCTTTATTGTCTGGCCGCTGCTACCAAAGCCTGTCCTAATGACAGCCCACCATCGTTCATTGGGTAATCGCTAGGAATAAGCACGGTCATACCTTTCTTTTGTAACAACGATTGCACGCCTTCCAAGAGCAGTTGATTTTGAAATACACCGCCACTTAAAACAACATCTTTCAAACCATGGTGGCCCATTATTTTATTCGCTAACTTTACGATGCTTTGAATCAATGTTTGGTGGAAACGTGCAGCAATTTCTTCTTTGGGAACACCTTGATCCAAGTCTCTTAAGATCCCTATCCACATTCGCTGCCACACTAATCTTGTCAGCCCACCTTCTGCATTCTGTAAAACAACATAGGCTGGGGTTTCATGGGTATAAGCCTTGGCTGCCAACATCTCCAGCTCCATTGCAGCCTGTCCTTCAAAGCTTGCTCGTTCAAAACAAATACCTAATGAGGCAGCTACTGCATCAAACAGACGCCCCATAGATGATGCCAACGGCGAATTTAATCCTTTATCCGCCATCATTTGTAAATTATGAACAGGCTTTGTACTTAAGCGTTTAATAAGACCAAGGTCAGAAAACTGTGCCGCAGTATCCTCCCACCCAATCAAATTCAACTGAGCAAAGGTGTTTCTCCATGGCTCATACATGGCTTGAGCACCTCCCAACATGGGTGCTGTCTGAATACTACCTGCACGCTTCGCAGCTTGATAGGATACAACTAGGAACTCTCCGCCCCAAAGCTCACTAGAATCCCCCATGCCCAAGCCATCCAACGCAATACCCAAAACGCGGTTACCTAACGGTACCCCATGCTCAGCCATACAGGCAACAATATGTGCATGATGATGCTGTACCCGCATAAGGTCTAAACCTTGCTCGGCTGCATAATTGATACCCCATTGAGTAGAAAAATAATCAGGATGTTTATCCACTGCAATATGCTCAGGATGGAAGTCATACAAATTTTGATATAAGTCGAGGTTCTTTTTATAATCGGCATGTACAGCTGCGTTTTCCAAGTCACCCATATGTTGAGATACAATTGCTTGCCCATGTTGAAGCAAACAAAACGTGTTTTTGAGTTCTCCGCCCATCGCCAACACGCCATGTGCCTGCTCAAAACCTGCAGGCAAAGTAAGCATACCTGGTGTAAATCCTCTGGCGCGCCGTAAGACCCTCACTTGACCAGCCATGTATTTAGCAACTGAGTCATCTAGTCGATTTACAATAGCACGATTATGCAATACAAAACCATCTGCAATTTCCTGCAGTCGCACCAAAGCTTCTTCATTGTCAATACATTGCGGTTCATCACTGACGTTGCCAGAAGTAAGCACAATAGGAAAATCAAGGTGCTGCATCAGCATGTGATGTAAAGGTGTGTAAGGCAGCATAAACCCCAATGAAGATTGCCGTGGTGCAACTGATTCAGCAATACCAGAATAAGTTTTTGCTTTGAGAACCACAACAGGGCCTGCAACTTCTCGTAGAGATGCTACTTCTTCCTTAGAAACATCTGCAAAGTCTAAAATTTGCACTACATCTTTTGCCATCAAAGCAAATGGTTTGTCAAAACGACGCTTACGTTGTCTTAACAGCGTAGCTGCCTGCTCATCACAGGCGTTGCACGCTAAATGAACACCACCAATACCTTTGATAGCAACAATCTTCCCTTCCTTTAACCATGCTGCTGCCAACGCTAGTGGCTTGTCTGTTGTAACTTCACCAGTTTCATTATCATACACCTGCAAAACTGGACCACATTGCGCACACGCATTGGGCTGCGCATGAAACCGCCTATTTTTGGGGTTGTCATAAGCCGCTTGGCAAACTTCGCACATTTCAAAAGAGGCCATACTGGTATTTCCTCTGTCATATGGAACTTGACGAATAATCGACAATCTTGGTCCACAATGCGTACAGTTGGTAAATGGGTATTGATAATACCTGCTTTGCGTATCTTGAATGTCTCTTAAGCAAGCTTCACATACTATGGCATCACATGCTACACCAGTTGCTGTTTGCCCTGACTCACTCTGAATAATACAAAACTGTTCAGACTGGCACACTTCCGTCAAAGCAGTGCTCTCTATCTTTTGAATATGTGCCAAAGGAGGGGGAGACTTCACGAGCGCCTGTTCAAATCCTTTCAGTGTGTTTGCATCAGCCCATGCGTGAATCATCACGCCCTCTGCATCATTCCAAACTTGACCTTTAATGCCTAAGTCTTCAGCAAGATTAGCTACAAATGGACGAAAGCCCACCCCTTGCACCACACCTCGAACACGAACTGCTACACCGCTCACCAATGTATCATCATGTTTAATGCACCGTGCAAACCATGCAGGGGTCAAAAGAGCGTACAATATGTTGTACCGAGACTGGTGTATCTTCGCCTTCTCGAATTGGCGCACCAATTAAAGCCTGCTCTAATGCTCCAAGCTCCCCGTTCTCATCTCGTGGCGAAAAATTCCATGTGGTTGGTGCAATGATTTGATAGTTTAAAATACGACCATTTTTAATGCGCAACCAATGACCAAGGCTACCACGTGCCGCTTCCATCATGCCCATGCCTTCAGCTTCATCTGGCATTGATGTGAGGTGATAGAACGCTTCATCAGGCTGCACTTCCTTGACCCATTCTTCCATTTCAATAACCACCAAAGCTAACTCCAGCATTCTACCGATAATACGATTGCGAACATTGCCACCTGACTGGTTCACCAAGTCTCGTATTAATGGATGACCATTCACAACTTGCCTTGCTAAAGCTCCGACTTCCACCACATCTCCTGCCAACCGAGGTGCTTTGCACCATGTATAACCCTGTTTCATTTCAGGGTCAGGCATTGTTACTCCATCTCGAGGATGCTTAGGCTCCTCGCCACTCAGCATCCAGCTGTGCGATACGTCTTCTTTGATGCTATCAGTTTGCATCTCAAGCAGCTTACCATCCTGCCACAAGCCCTGCGCAAACAAATCTTGCCCATTTTTTGGATACACACCGTAGCTCATAAACCGATCTGTGGCCCTACCCATGCTTTCAAGGTTCAATGACTCCGCAATTTGTAAAAATGCACCAAAATCACTCTGCTTTGATTCTTTACTATCCACCCAAGCTTTCAAAGATTCGAGGGATGATAGTGCTGCTATATGCTCCAACTTGTCACCAAATAATGTAGTCTCCAAAAAAGACCTGAACTGGTATATAATTTTTAGCAAACGAACTTTTTCAACTGCCGTAATCGCCCTAGAAGTACCGCCCGGTTGAATAGATAATGTGTGTGGCCATTTACCAGCCAAAGTACCCATCATATGCATAAACTCAGCTCTTGCCGGCAACATATCTTTGGATGCCGTACCTTTTACCGCCTTAAATCGAGAAGACACACGTTCATACCAATCCTTATCTTGGTACACCTCTCGTGTGAAGTCGGGCATAAAAAACATATAAAAATGCGTCAAGTGGTCTGCAATATTCTCTGTCGCTAAAATGAGATTGGTTGCTAGCTCTCCGTTTCTCGGCATACGTATACCTTGTGCATCAGCTATAGCATAAGCGGCAGCCACTGACTGTGCCACGGAGCAAATGCCACAAATACGAGGTACATAACTCATGGCATCCATAGGGTCTTTACCATGAAGCATCTGTTCAAAACCTCTATACATCGGAGATACCACCCATGCATCCTTGACCCTGCCCTTCTCAATATCTAACTGTACTTCCAAATCACCTTCTACACGATTAAATGGACCAATAATTCGCCTACTCATGACTTACCCTTCAGGTGAATAGACGGCGCAATTTCTATGTGGTCGGATACTGCATTCTTTTTCAATCGCTCAGGTGTTGCCGCTTTCGATAAAGATGCCAATGCTACAAACCAGGCCTTAGGCATATCTGTGGGCAAACCTACAGGAATACCAGCAACTTTAGGTGTTTGTGTAAATGTGTGACCAGGCTCTTCAAAGGAGGGTGCAGTGCAGCTGATGCAGGCATAGCCACCCCGGATACACGAGCCTTCACCATTCCATAACCGAATATTACAATCTGCATGTGCCTGAGTGCCTACACAGCCCATGTGCTCCATCATACATCCAAGGTCTGACGGTTTTTCAGCGCTGGCCTTAAATTCATAAAACTCATTTCTTGTACAACCATGGTGAACCAATTGGTCAGCATAACTTCGTGGTCTTCCCAGAACATCCATACTACTTTCACTAAAAACACCCATGGCAATCTCCGCTAAGGTTTCTGTTATCCAATTGGGATGCGTTGGACATCCTGCAATATTAATCACGGGCAAACCTTGCTGCGATCTAAAATCCTGGCCTAAAAATCCGCCTTTCTTCTCACCCTCATACTGTAAGCCACAAGCATCAGATGGGTTGCCTCCCCCTGACGTAATGCCACCGTAAGCAGCGCAGGTACCAACAGCAACCACATAAGAAGCTTTGGCTGATAAACGTTCTATCCAGTTCATCATCGGTTCGCCTGTGCCCGCCAACATATGAAACTTACCGGTATTGTTCGGGCCTCTTACCACCGAGCCTTCCAAACACAAAATATCTAGTGGCGTTTCACCTTTCACAATATCATTTAGAATATTTATAACAGACTTACCTGACTCTAAGCTCAATGAAGGGTGCCAAAGCAAGTCAATACCTGCCATTTCAAAGCAACCCAACACATCAGGGGATTCTGCATTGAGAAGTGATAATGTGCACCCACCACAACCTCCTGATTGTAACCAAAGTACATTCATGTGTTGGCCTTGATATACGGCAAAGAAACTGTCATCACAACACCACCCTCAGGATGATTATCTGCAGTTAGCTTGCCTTCGCACTGTTCAACAATTAACCCATAACTTACGTATAACCCAAGCCCCGTACCTTTACCAACTTCTTTAGTTGTAAAAAACGGGTCAAAAACACTCATCTTATCTTGGTCTGAAATACCTGTGCCATAATCACGAATTTCAACGATTGCTTCACCGTCAGCAGTATAACAATTCACATCAATGCACGGGTTATCAGTTGCTTCCATCGCATCAAGGCTGTTTTGTATTAAGTTTACAACCACTTGATGTACAAAACCTTCATAATTCTGTAAAAGAATTGATTCACCTTCAATGGATAATTTCGCCTGTACTTTAGCAGTTTGAGTCACCCATTTTGCTGCATTCCTCACAACTTCTAGCAAATCAAAAGTAACCTTCTCTTCCCTATGGTTACTCGAAAAACGCCTTAAATCCTGAACAATAGAGCTCACGCGCATGGTCCCTTCCAGACCCCCATCCACCAGTGATGGAATATCATCTAAAATACGGTCTATTTTTAAATTTTTGCGTAGATCACCTTGTACGCTATCGCCAAGCTGAAGATGCAAAGCCTCGATGTATTCACGTAAACGATAACCATATTTTTTAATGGCAAACATATTACTATGCACGAAACTGATCGGGTTGTTTAATTCATGTGCAACACCTGCAACCAGACGCCCTAAAGAAGCCATTTTCTCAGATTGTACCAGTTGGTCTTGCGCCTGTTGCAACTCTACATGTGTTTGATTTAAGTCATTGTATGCTTGACGAAGCTCACCAACAGGACGGCCAATTAACACCATGCCCACCAACATACCTTCATGGTCAAACTGTGGGGAGCAGCGTACGACTAAAGGTGATGCATCACCATGCTTATCCAGCATAGTAACTTCTAATTCTGATGTTTTCCCTCTACGCACAGACATCAAACAAGCTTCAACATCTTGCTGTGAGCATTTATCAAATAATATGCTTAAAGGCCTCCCAACAAAACTGTTTTCTTCACACCCTTGTATTTTAGCCAATGCTAGGTTCGTTTGTTGGATAAGTCCTGATAAGTCACAAACCACTAGCACATCAGTCATGGATGATACTACACCCCTAATAAACTGTTGTGTCTCCTCCAAAGCTGCGTTCTTTTCTTCCAACTCAACTTGAGAGCGTACCAAGTCGGCATATACCGCATCCATGGTTTGGATAACTTCAATCCATGCGCCTTCATTATCCTGACCCAGGGCACTCGTGGCAGTTGAGATAATTTGTTGTGATAGGGCATCTGGCATTGCTATACCTTACTTCAGCTTCCAGTTGCCTGCAACTGACCTTCAGTCAACTCTAAAACCTCTACCTTCTCCAAACCATATCGCTCAAGTTTGTTGCGTAACCCCACCCGTGATAGCCCTAACTCTTTAGCTGTTTTACTTTTATTCCAGCGATTACGAATTAATGCCTCATGCACAATTCTAGCCTCTAAACCATCCAGCCTTTCTTTAAGTGAGCCTTCTTGTGTAGTCAGCCATTCAAGTTCCGCCTCATCCTCTTGTGGAGCGGCACGCAACACTTGTGATGATAATAGTTCCGCTTCCAAATAGTCATCTGTCGTCATTACCAACATACGTTTTACTTCATTTTGCAACTCGCGTACATTTCCAGGCCAATGGTATGCCTTCATACATGCTAAGGTTTCATCAGAAAAGCCTTTCACCTTTTTACCCAATTCATTCATAGCATCATCCAATGTTGCACGAGCCAGAAGCGGAACATCTTCCAACCGATCAGCAAGTGGAGGTATAATAATTTTGAATGTAGAAAGGCGGTAATATAAATCTTCCCTAAACCTACCCTCTCTAACCTCTTGCTCTAAATCTTTATTCGTTGCCGCAATGACTCTCACATTGATTTTCTTGCGCTCATTTGATCCTAGTGGGCGAATCTCACCCTCTTGCAATACACGGAGTAGTTTGACTTGAAAGGCTGGTGTTGTATCCCCGACTTCATCCAAGAATATTGTGCCTCCATCCGCTTCTTCGAACAAACCAATACGGCTAGTGTTCGCACCTGTAAAAGCCCCTTTTTTATACCCAAATAGTTCACTTTCTAATAACTCATCTGGTAATGCGGCGCAGTTTTCTGCAATGAAAGCCTTGTCGGAACGCAAGCTGCCGTAGTGCAGAGCTCTAGCAGATAGCTCTTTACCAACACCGGAATCACCCATTAGCAGCACTGACACATCAAAGGTCGCAACTTGGCGAATCACATCACAAACTTGATTCATGCAGCTGTCAGGTGCTCTTACAATTCCATAATCCACATCATAGGAACTCATCAAACGTTGCCGAATTTCTTGTAAGCCTTCTTCCACTGTGGCGGGTAACATTTTTAGCTCGGTAGTTAGCTGCTGATTTTCTCTTTGCAACTTAAACAAGTGTACTGCGTTTCGAATGGTCAATAATAAATTATCAGGATCCCAAGGTTTGGTGATATACTGGTGAATTCCAGCATTATTGATTGCTGCCACAATGTCTTCTGCATCGCTATAACCAGAGATAATGATGCGTACAACTTCAGGAAAGCGCTCTCGTACTTCCTTTAAAAACTCCACACCTGTCATACCAGGCATCCGTTGATCAGAAATAACTACTTGAATCCATTCCTCAGCCATTACTACCATGGCTTCATCGGGTGAGTTGGCTAGGTATACATCAAAATCATCCTCTAATAACCGCTGCAAGGATTCCAACACTCGAACTTCATCATCTACCAATAGAATTGATGGTAATGTTGTATTCATACTACCCTCCTTACTTGGTCTACCTGACTCCTATGCTGAGCAAGTGTCAACGGTGTACGTGATTTACACACCTTATAAACAAAATTATACCTAGCCACATGGTAACTTGGGTCAAAACCATAAAAGTTTTTCTTCATACGTAGCAACTCCGCTTCACGGTATGTTGCTAACGGCTTTATCTCTTCATCTTGCAGTCGCTGTAAACGCTTTTCTAATAAAAATTTATCAATTCCTAAATCCGTAGTTCGAGCCTCAGATTTCAATTGCACCTGTTGTATGAAATTATCCTGACCACCCTTAATCACGACATCTACCAAACCTAGCTCATGCGCTTCTTTCACGCCCATGGGTAAGCGAGCCTGTGTAATACGCTCCGCATGATCAAAACCACAATGTTTGGGTAGTAAATATGTCCAGTACTCTGAACCATACAGGTTACCCATATCCTTGTAGTGTGGGTTCAGTATTATATCCTCATGTGCCCATACTTCATCAGCAGCACGTGCTAAGAACACTCCCCCTGCACCTGCGTTGCCTTGCATAGCTGAGATGACTCTGTGTGATGTAGTAGTGATGATTGATTCTGCCAAATCATTCATGGCATTGATATTAGCCCAAGATTCATCAGCTGCACTTTTTGCAGCTTCGATGACGTTCAAATGAATACCATTTGACCAGAAGTCAGAGCCACCCATCAATACAATAACTTTTGTTGGCCTGTCTACTGCGTCCTTATAAGCTCGCAGTAATTGCCTACACCCTTGCGTACTCATCGCTCCATTATAAAAAGGAAAGTATAGGTAGCCCACGTTACCTTGCTCTTCATACCAAACCTCTCGGTAACCATCCGTTTCCAGTAGCCCCTGACTTTCCGCTTCAAACAACATGGTTGCAGGCAATTTGAAAGGATGACTACAGGCTTTGTCCTTAACATGGCCAATCCAAACAGCACCATCCTTGGTCGCCCTGCATAGCGCCAATCCAGACTTAGCTATAGTTTCACCTGCTTCCCCATGAATACCTTGAGCAACATGAGCATCATAAAGAAATACCTCCCTGCCAAACCACTGGTCCTTAACCCCAGGAAAACCATCGGCAGCATTAATTTTACGTACCACCGCTTCTGTATCATCATGTTTCCAATCTATTTGGCGCACGTCTTGTGTCATGAACGGACGCTGTTTACCTTTAGATGTCCACAGTTTTTGTTTTAATGATGTGCGCCTAAATGTTGAGCTCGTATAGTTTTCCATAGCTAACTTTACTGCTTGAACAGCAGCTGTTGTCACCTCCTTGCGATATAAGCTTGCTTTTGTGGCGCTGCGCATTGGGAATTCTATAGAAGCCCAAATATCTCCAGCATCCATTTCAGCATTGGCTTGAAGTACAGTTACTCCCCAAGTTTTTTCATGATTACTAATCGCCCAATCCATCGATGATGGGCCTCTATCCCCAATGATTCCTGGATGAACAATCAGACAAGTGTGTTTACTCCATATTGATTTTGGGATTGCCCGTTTTAAATACGGTGCAACAATCAAATCAGGTTGAAACAAATCAATAGCTTCTTGTGCAATGTCATCATGAATATCGAATTCGATAGTTACATCATGTTCATCCTGCTCCAATGCAATAAACAACCGTTGTGTAAGGCTGTTAAAAGCATGGGTAAGCAGAAGGATTCTCATTTGCTTAGCAAATCCTTGGTAGCTGTTCACCAGCTAACCAATCGACAATTCGAGAACCACCAAATGTGGTTTCCATTTGCACAAAGCCATGCTCATCTTCAACAACTTCACCCACAATTGCTGCATTTTTCCCGAACTCGTGAGAACGCATCGCGGCCAAAAGATCTTGTGCATGTTCGGGGGCACAAATACAAATCAATTTACCCTCATTCGCTACATACAGCGGATCTAACCCAAGCAGCTCACACGCTGCCTTCACATCAGGGTGAACAGGCACATCATCTTCCACCAATTGCATCCCTACTTTGGATTGCTGAGCAATTTCATTTAATGTCGTCGCCAAACCACCACGCGTTGGGTCGCGCAACACATGAATGTCAGGAACTAGCTCTACCATTTCGGCTATCAAACCATTAAGTGCTGCTGAGTCTGATTGAATTTCTGTTTCAAACTCTAAGCCCTCTCTGCTAGACATAATCGCCACGCCATGGTCACCCATAGTACCACTGACCAAGACCACATCACCTACTTGCGCTCTATCTCCTGAAATATTGACACCCTCAGGAACAACACCAATACCAGTTGTCGAAATAAATACACCATCACCTTTTCCACGTTCGACAACCTTTGTATCACCTGTAACCACAGATACGCCTGCCTTTATTGCTGCTGCTGCCATGCTTTCAACAATACGGTTCAAGTCAGCAAGCGGATAGCCTTCTTCGATAATAAAACTCGCAGAAAGGTATAAAGGCTTAGCTCCAGACATCGCAACATCATTCACCGTTCCATGCACAGATAATGAGCCAATGTCACCGCCTGGGAAAAATAAAGGGGAAATCACATGCCCATCCGTACTCATCGCCATACGCCCTTGCTCGGTTTGAAACATGGCTTGGTCATTACCTTGACGAAGTAACTCATTATCCAAGTGCTTCATAAACACTTCTTCAATCAACTGTGCCATGGCTCTACCACCACTACCGTGGGCCATGTCTATTTTACCATTTTTCAAATCTAGCTTCATAGGGAATCTACGGGGTGTACTCATGCTGTAACCTCACCTTTTCCTGACTGACGGAATCTGCCGTATGACCAATATGCTGCACATGCACCTTCCGATGAAACCATGCATGAGCCCATAGGATTTTCAGGGGTACAAACAGTGCCAAAGAGCTTGCAATCCGTAGGCTTCTTAACACCACGCAATATGGATGGACATTCACACCCTTTGACATCGTATGCCACAATCTTGGGTACAGAAAAGCGAACTTCCGCATCAAATTCAGTAAATGTTTCTTTAATTTGTAATGCCGAGTAAGGCACCATACCCAAACCACGCCATTCAAACTCTCGGCGCAATTCAAATACCTCTGCCACCAAAGACTGTGCCTTTAAGTTGCCCTCTTTCGTAACCACACGCGTATATTCATTTTCCACTTCCGAACGCCCTTCATTGAGTTGGCGAATCAACATCAGTGCGGACTGCATCACATCCAAAGGCTCAAAACCTGCAATAACCACTGGCTTCTGAAATTCTTCTGCAAAAAATTCATACGGCTCATAACCAATCACTGAACTCACATGTGAAGGCCCGAAAAAACCATCAATGGATACAGCACCCATCTCACGCACTTCGGGCGATTGTAAAATATGCTGAATTGCTGCTGGCGTTAACACATGGTTACAAAAAACACTGAAATTCTTTAACCCCTCAGCTTTCGCTTGCTTGATCGCTACAGCTGTTGGAGGGGTTGTCGTTTCAAAACCAATAGCGAAGAAAATTACTTCACGATCAGGAAACTCTCTTGCCAATTTCAGCGCATCCTGTGTGGAGTAAACCATACGAACATCAGCACCAGCAGCCTTAGCTTTCAACAAACTCTTACGGCCAGATGCAGGGACGCGCATCATATCACCATAAGTACATAGAATTGCATCATGGTCTTCCACCAAAGCTATTGCATTATCAATCCTTCCAATAGGAAGCACACAAACAGGACAACCTGGGCCATGAACAAACTTTACATTATCAGGCATTAAATCCTGAACACCATAACGAAAAATTGAGTGAGTATGCCCACCACAAAATTCCATTAAATTATAAGTGCGGCTCTCATCCACTTCAGCTGCAATGACTTTCCCAAGTTTTCGGGCTAGCTTACCATCACGAAATTCGTCAACATATTTCATGACTTGGCTCCCATTTCCTCGATTTCTTCTAGCAACTCCGCCTCATCAAACATCGCCAATGTGCGTGCAGCTTCTTCCTCGGATATTTTATGTAACGCATAACCCACATGCAGCAACACATAATCATCAATCTGTGCATCATCAATCAGAGCAATCGATACTTCCTTCTTCACATTGCCCAAGGTCACGGTTGCCATATCCGTAGCTTTATCAATAGCAACTATTTTTGCTGGAATCGCTAAACACATGGCAATCCTCCTAAGCAGCTTGCGCTGAAGATTCGGCTGGCTTGGGACTATAGCCAATCATCGTTACTTGTTGGGTAGCTTTAATCCATTGATACCAAGTATCCATGCCTTCGCCCGTAGTCGCGGATACCTGCAAAATTTTAATCCCTGGATTCACACGACGTGCATATTCCATGCACTTTTCCACATCAAAGTTCACGTAAGGTAACAAATCAATTTTATTCAGAATCATGAGGTCAGCTGCATAAAACATATCTGGGTATTTAAGCGGTTTATCTTCACCCTCGGTCACCGACAGAATCGCAACTTTGTGTGCCTCACCCAAATCAAATGCCGCAGGGCAAACGAGGTTTCCCACATTTTCAATAAACAACACACTCATATCTTCAGGTGCTAATGGCTCCATAGCATGACCCACCATGTGCGCATCCAAATGACAACCTTTGCCTGTATTAATTTGCAAAGCTTTTACACCTGTAGCTCGAATGCGGTCAGCATCATTGGCTGTTTGCTGGTCGCCTTCAATCACAGCTAATTTCAATTCAGATTGCACATCTTCTAGTGTTTTAGTTAGTAACGTGGTTTTTCCTGACCCGGGGCTGGAGACAAGATTAAGCGCTAAAATGCCATGCTCTGCAAAATAATTGCGATTGGCATTGGCATACATATTATTCTTGCCTAAGATGTCCTGCTCAATCTGCACCATGCGGCTTTGGCTTAACCCTGGCGCATGGGCGTGTGCAGGTCCTTTTCCATAATCATGCGTATGATTATCATGGTCGTGATGGTGGTGGCCATGCTCTTCATGTGCGTGACTATGCCCTTGTCCCTCAATGGTTGTTTCGCCCTCTCCGCATCCACAAACTGTACACATCACTCCACCTCCAATTCTTTTATTCGTAGTTCATCACCACTCGATACTTGCAACTGATAACTATCACATGACGGGCAAGGTTCACCCCGACCTGAAATTATTACTTCATTCGTGCACTGCAAACACCATGCATGTGCAGGCAGCTCAATGATTTCGAGCCTTGAACCATCAGCTAGTGAACCTTTCACCACAACATCATAGCTAAATAACATGGCTTCATGCTCTACACCTGACAAGACACCAATTTCAAGCCAAACTGTTTTAACTTTTTTAAAACCTTGCTGCTTAGCACTCTCTTCTAAGACATTAAGCACGCCTTCACATAGTGACATCTCATGCACCTTGAACATCCAGGGTGAATTGCACACAAGGGTCCATCGCATGAATCAATAGGCCAGCTTGTTTTTCAATACTTTGAATATCACCCTTAAGCTGCTGCAATGCACTTTTTAGCACACCATTTGGATGAAAGTTCCATTCCGTTGGCGCGATAATATGATATGTTTTCACTTCATCATTCTCCAACGCGACATGATGTATTAAACGCCCTCTAGCCGCCTCTACAAAACCAAGTCCATCACGCCTTTGCGGTGATTGAACAAGTAGATCTTTAGTTTGCAACAATGAATCTACCAAATCAATAAACGTTTCTGCCACTTCCAGAAGCACAGCAACAAACCTAGCCAATAAGCCATGCCCAAACTTATTCATCACAGCTTGTATCAAGGGGTGCTCAAACTGCCTAGATAATGGTGTGGTTTCATAAGTAGTTTCACCCACGCTTGGGCGAGACACAAACAACTCTGCATCAGCACCACCCAATTTTTGTATTAACCATGCTTCATCCAGTTCAGGAAGTACATTAACACTTGCTTGCCCTATGTCTGCCATTTCCTGCTGAATCAACATGTGAATGAAACGCGCAGCCCCCGTCTGTGTGTACTGAGCCCATAGCAACAGTTGATCAACATCATGGCAGGCATAAAAGGTCTGAGGTGACATGAAAAACACGTGCTCTTTGAGAAATGTTCCACACAATATAGCAACTTTTGATGCTTTAGATTTCTCCATCGCTGGACCCACCATCGAACAACTTGAACCAAGTTGGAAAATATTATTTTGCCCATCCAGTGTTGATGCCCAATCCTTATCAAAGGTCAGCACTTGCTTCATCAAATCACCCTGTGATGGCATATCCATAAGTTTCGGCCAACTCAATAGTATACGCCATAAATGTTCACGAATCACTTCCATTCGCACAAGCTGCAAACGCACTTCCATAGCTTCCTCAGATGCGGAATTACCCATTGCCTGCTCCAATGCCATTGCAGATGCAAATGTTTGCGCTCGACCACACAAGCGATACACCATAGATACTAGGCTTGGAACCTCACTTGCATCTTTACCTTCCAGCATTTTTTGCGCTAGTACGGGTCGTTGTGAAGCAATCTCAACTTCTTCAACCCTATTCTTAAGGGTTGATATTTGAATCACAACGCGACCTTCAATGCTCATCTATGACCGCGGTGTTAACTTTTTTACTCCACCACATCTCATACACTGAAACAGACCACATAAAAGCAAAAGCTATTCCCATACCGCTACCGCCAATCAATACTAGCCAAGCAAATACTGGATCAAACTTGGTAAGCCACCACGATGCGATATCCATGATTTGAGATGCAAAAGGCATAGCAATAGCAACTGATTTCAACCAAATTGGCACATTCTTTGCCAAAACAAAAATTAGCCCTACAAAGAAGAAAATAAAAGAGATACCAAACAAGTGAATATGTGAAACTCGGGTTAAAGAAGAAAAAGTTGCGCCTGTATCTTGCTGTGCACGTTCTTTGATGTTTTCAAACTGATTAAAATCAGGAAGTCCCATTCCAGCTTCTTCTGAATGACAGGCTAAACAATTGTTTTCAACAATCTCCTTAATGCCTTGTCGTTCAAATGCTATTTCATCAGCCCCTTCGCGTACCCACTTGATAATTTCGAGCCTACTGTGGTCATCTGCCATATCTTGCATAGAACCATTTAATTTATTTTCAATCAGCGTACCTGTACGGTCGCCATAATAACTATAAACAATATCATCAATCGACAGCCCCAATTTGCCATCCGCCATACCATGTGTGAAAAGAATTTGTGTAAAAGCCATCATATAGCCAATACCTACCACGCATAAATAACTGGTAAATAATACTTTCAGCGGTGTACCTATATTGGTTAAGTTATACCCTTTGATCACTTTCTTCTCCATTGTCTTGCTCTATTTTTTTTCTAAACAAACCACCTCTCAACAACTCACGTCTTGATAATGGTTTCTCTAAATTTTCTTTAGCAATTTTACCTATGGTCTGCGCACCATCTAATACGCTTTCTGCCAAGCCTGCACTTTGAACTTTTTTCTCAGACCCAATTTCTTCAGCAGCCATACTTTGACCAACTAAAACTTCTTGGCTTTCTTCCCTAAACATACCTGCCACAATCGCCTCTGCTGTTTGCACCGCCGCATCTTGATTTGCAAAATCAAACATTGGCGAAAACATGGAGCAGCTCATATATTTCCCTAACTCTTCTTCCCAACCCATGATGAACTCAAAGCTACCTGCCTCAAACACGTAACTACGTTTCTTCCCCACATTGAGATCTGACCAGTCTGTTTCAGCGGTAGGCAATAACATCAAGTTCATAAACCATGGTGTAATCAGCACCCCAATCACATATTCATTCCATTCGTGAAAGCCAATTGCCTGAACTTTTAGCTTATCATTTAAGATTGGAATCCCATCCATTCGGTTAAGCTGAATACCATTGTATAACTGCTCCAAATGATAGGCTGCCCCCATGGGACTAAGCGTTTGCAATGGTTGACTCATGAGCCTCTCAAGACCACCATAAAATCTTCTTTTCTTCCATCGCACTCTGGACATTTCCATTCATCTGGCAGCTGCGAAAACGGGGTTCCTGGTTCAATTTGCCAATAATCATCACCTTCAGCGGGTTTGTATTGATGCCAGCAGATTTTACATTCTAAAACGGCATCATCCGCAATCTTCGTATCATCACCGCCATACGAGTTGAAGAAATTTTCACTCATTATCGTACAGCTCCAGCACTTCAACAAAGCGCTCTGCACTATCTGCAATGTCTTCTTGTGATGCGCACGCCACTTCAGGCACAGCGCTGATTTCAATAGTGTTCAGAATTAATTTATCTTCGGAATTGAAGTATTTCACCCACCATACATTTTGAGTTTCTGTGCAAGCAATTCTACAGTTTCCATAACCACGAGAAAGAATGACCACGGGGCCTGAGCCCAAGAGCTGGTCTAAGAATACTAAGTCTTCCTCCGTTTGAGGTAATAGACTGAAGTTAATAACATGAGGCTCATCACCTTCTTTCCAGTCTGCTACTTTCTCGTTTAATTCAGTAATCAAAGCAGGGGCGTTCATTACACCTTTTGGCATATTACTCTCATCATATTCAAGTTTGGTTTTCGCTTTAATAAAGGATGAGTTTCTTACAACCTCCGGAATATCTGCAATTTCAATAAAGTCTCTAACTACCTTGGATTCCGCATCTAAATATACAATGCGCCACACGCCTGCAAACACCGACTCCTGAATTTCTGTGCGTACACCACCTTCGTAGATCACGCTGACTTCACCGTGACCCAAAGTTGCATTCACCCAGTCTCTATTTTGTTCATCTAAATCAGTAATATCTATCATTGTAAGCTGATCATTTATTTTAAACTTTTGAAGTGCATCACGAACCAAACGCAGTGCCTGCAAACCCTCCACTAAACCTTCAACGTCTTCTGGTTCAGGCATGTTTGAGGCTTCAAACACGCTCATTTCATGCGGCATAGGAATAAACTCTAGCGTCTTACCATCTTCGCTCTCAGGTTGTGAACCCACACCAATTGATGCTATCGGAATATGTATTTCTGTCATGACTGTCTCCTATGCCTTCACTGGCGCAGAGCCAGGACAAATCGTATCTAAATCAAATGCAGGAGGGGGTGTTGGGGCTGTGGCTAACAGGCTTTTAAATTCATCCATGTATTCAAGCCAGTCGCGCACCTTAGAGATTGTGCCTACATATTCGCCGTCACGGAGGAACACCAATGCTGGATAACCCTTAAAACGGTACTTTCTTTGTAGAGGACGCTCACTTTCACGGCTTACCACTGCGGCAACCAGAACGTCTTCAAACTTCTTCATCAACTCTGGTAAAATAATCGCGACATCATTGGTTTCAGGGTAATTGTTTCCATTTTCGGTAAAAAACAAAACCACATCTTTATGCTTCTTTTGAAAACTTCCCAAACTTTCTTCAGTCACAATGGGGTAACCATAAGTTTCAATCATTTCTTCTATCAACGGTGTATACATTGTTTTACTCCTGCTTTGCCTTATCGGTTTGTTCTTTATCAATCTGCTCTTGTAAATGCGGAGGTAACTGAGGGGCTCTATCAATGATATCTGCAAACAACATACCAATACCTGCTCCATCACTATGCATCGCCAAGTCAACCGCCTGCAGAGCATTTGATATTTTTAATGCCTCATCTTCATCAACCACTTCTCGGGCTGCATCGAGAAATGTCACAACCCATGTACCTACGGGCTGTTCTCCCACCAAACTCATATCAATACTTTTTTGTTGCCCCATGCCTTGGCAGTGCGACAAATGTTCGCTTAAGACAGTGACAACTTGCATAGGAATACCAAGGCACATTAGCGGTACTTATCCAAATGATGATCAACATCCACCTTCATAGGATTATCTCCCAAAGGAACTGCCATAGGGGTAGCGACCACAAAATCTGGGGATGTTAAGACTCTATCATCGCCCATTCGGCAGGCTTCTTCCTCGGATGGTCTGCCTGTTTCATAATTTTCAATATCTAAAATTGCATCTTCAGTTCTGTCTTCTGGATCTAGCGGCTGTTCACGCTTGGTAAATGTAACGCCCAACTCTCCCAAGTAGCTTAGACATTGCTCAACAGCCACAGGTATCTGCGCCTTAACCACGGGGCGTAAACTTCCACCAAAATCTTCAATATATTCGGGTTGAACACCAATAAGCATTATTTTTTCAGGGTAATCACCCATCATATCTGCCAGCGCTAAAACTTCTTGAAAGCCTGTTTGATGTAGACTCACTTTTTTAGCTCCCATAAATTTCGGTACATCTTCATTTTCTATAATTTTCATGGCACCGGGCTCTAGCCCGTAATCGATAGCATCAAGTACTACTAAAATATCGGCATCTCGAACCTCTTGCACTAAATAAACACCCTGCGTACCACCATCCAAAAGGACGACATTCTCAGGGAATATATAATCACGCTGCAGCGCTTCCAATGCACGCACACCAAACCCTTCATCTGCCCAAAGAATGTTTCCTATACCCAATATCAGAACTTTCTTTTTATCGCTCACGACCTCTCCCAAATGCTTTCTGTCATTTTATTAAAGCACAGCTTCTGCCAACATTAGCCCGGTGGCTAAGTAGCTAATAGATAAAGGAGTATTAAGGTTGGTGAAAAATAATTCATCGTAAATGGGATGCATACATTACAAATATGATTTAAAAGTGGATACTATATATACATTCTGACTTTTATTAAGGTAAAACCGTGTGTTTATGACCTTGAATCGAATACTTACTTTGCAGCTATGCTTTAAGACAGCATCTTTTATATTTTTTTCCACTTCCGCACAAACAGAGTTCGTTACGCCCTATTTTTTTTGAGCCACGCACAACAGTAGCTGAGCGCCAGCCCATAGGCGCTACGCGTTCACCTGGAATGACATCTTTGTCCACAATCGGTACATCCAATGCCTCGTAGTCCTTGCCCTTTTGCAACAGCTTTCTATCAGGGTAAAGCCACCAGCTAAGCTCCTCATATGGTGTCTTTATATAACCATCCACAACATTTTCTTTTTGCTTGAGGACTTCATGGAATGACTCACCCAAACAGTCTTCAAGGGTTTGTTCATTGAGCACGACAGGCTCAATCAATTTCTTTTGAATGGCATCCAGCAGTTCATCTTTTAATTCTTTGGGTTGCAAGTCATACGCAGTCAAAGCAACAGCATCCCAGACATAACTGGGTTTCGCTTCTAAACCACCATTCATAAGTGTTTTTAAATAATCGAGAACATCTTGCCGAGACAACGCACCTTCTTTCCACAGCACCATAAAGCTATCCAGTGCGCCTGCTCGAATCCACACATCCAACTTTTCATTTTCAACAACAGATTGGATTGGTCTTAAATCACCGTCATACACCGAAGCAATCACCCTTCCCAATGCTTCAGTCACAACTTCACCTGTAAGTGCCAATATCTGCTTATTAGACTGAGATATCAGTTGGATGACACTTGAATATGCTGTTTGTTCACGAAAATAGGCCAACATAAAAATAGCCATGATATGACGGATATATTTTTTTCCTTCAGCTTCAATATCATCAGGATAATGAGTAAACCGGTCAATTTCAGCTAACAACAAGGGTGTCATCTCACCTTTACATTCAAACATCTTTTGAAATTCATCTTCTGTAGGCGGATTCTCTATAGACTTCAAACGTTCAAATAATTGTAATGCTTGCACTCTTTCCTGTTCACCCATTTTCAACACCTATGTATCTATTTAGTCATCCCCCATAAAAAAGGCGGCATGTCACCATGCCGCCTCGATTGAACATCATGAGGAGGTTCAAACTTTTACGTTAAGGGCGGTCATCCTTAAACATTCTCCATCCACTGATCATCGTGCTCACCATACTTTGACGTGACATGATATCCTCACGAATTGCAGCATACACATGTGCAATAATGAAAGTGATTAAAAGCCACATGCCTAAATGGTGGAAGGTGTGCACATCCTGACTTTGACCAAAAAGAGGTATCACCCATGATGAAAACATTTCATATTGCCATGAGCCCATACCAGTGCCTTCACCATATAAGGCAAAGCCCGTGATAATCATAAAGAACATGCCCAGAACAAACATAAAGAACATCGCCATCATTGCTAGCGGGTTATGCCCTATACATTTAACAGACTCCTTCTCCATAAATGCATACCAACGAGCCTCATGAAGAGCCCCCTTAAAATGTGCCTTTGTTAAAGGAGGTATAAACAACTGTTTAGCATGGTGGTTCCCAACAAATGCCCAGTAAATTCTAGCCAAGAAACCAACAGCCAAAATATACCCCGATGCAAAGTGAGCAAACCTGATATAACCCATTACGTAGCTATCACTTGCTTCACCAGGCATTGTTGGCAATGGTGAAGCAATAAAGTAGCCCGTTATACATAGAACAGTAATTGCTAAAGCATTGACCCAGTGCCATAAACGCACTGGTGCTTCATACACATACACCGATTCTGTACGTGTTACAATTTCATGAGAAGTATCCGTTGAAATTGAACTATCACTCATACTGCCCTCCTATAACTCTGAAGTGGGGCGGCAAAAAAACCGCCCATAAATACACCCCATATCATCTTAACGTACCTTAGCACTGACAACTTCTTCGCCTTCTTCACTCATGACATGTGTTGAACATGCCAAGCATGGGTCAAAGCTGTGAAGCGTGCGCAGAATTTCCACTGGCTCATCAGCGCGTTCGACTGGTGTCCCCATCAAACTAGCTTCAAATGCACCAATATTACCTTCTGGGTCTCTCGGAGAGCCATTCCAAGTACTTGGTACAACACACTGGTAATTTTCAATCTTACCATCTTTAATTTTAATCCAATGGCCTAGTCCGCCACGCGGAGCTGCAGTCACGCCCACACCTTTAGCTTCTTTCGGCCAAGTTGCAGGGTCCCATTTTTCCATGTTGGCTGTAGCTGTATCACCAGCTTTAATGTTACCCATCAATGAGTTCCAATCATCCACCAACATGTCACCACAATACTGTGACTCCAGCGCACGAGCCAAAGTACGGCCAATGGTTGATTGCAGGATTGGCTTAGCACCTAAATCAGTGCCTGCAAGCTGGTTAAACGCAGCCACGCTACGATGAACCTGATCTTGCACATAATCTACACCTTGTGCATAAGCCAACGTGTATCGAGATAGTGGGCCAACTTCAACAGCATGCCCTTTCCAACGCGGTGCTTTGATCCACGAGTATTTAGCAGTCTCATCAAGTGCTTCAATATTAGTAGTCGTACCTTTTGCAGAACTAACATCAAAGTTTGGTTCTGTAATACCATCCCAAGGATGTAGACCTTTGCTCTCATCAGGGTATTTATACCATGAATGATCAACAAATTCTTGAACATGACTTGGATCGCGAGGATCAATTTCCATCACGTTGTCCCAGTTATCATCAAGAATCACGCCGCCAGGCAATTGATCCGTTGACTTGTCATAGTTAACCGTAGGATATGCACCATAGTCCATGACATTTTTCGCACCATGACCTCCGCCCCACAATTGTTTTTTATAGAAGCTCGCAATTGCAAGCACGTCAGGAATATAAACATTATCATTAAATGCCTTCATCTCATCGATACGCGCTTTTACAAAGTTCAAGCGCTCCATGTTCAATGGTGCACCAGCAGCCATATCACCATCAATATTAATGGCACAAGGAACGCCACCAACAAGATAGTTTGGATGTGGGTTCTTACCACCAAATACAGTATGAACTTTCACAAATTCTTTTTGTAAATCGAGTGCTTCTAAATAATGCGCTACCGCCATCAAATCTGCTTCTGGTGGTAGTTTATAAGCTGGGTTATCCCAGTAGCCATTTTTAAATGGACCCAGTTGGCCCGACTCAATAAATTTACGAATACGTGTTTGCACATCGCGGAAGTAGCCTGGGCTTGAGTTTGGATGATGCGGCCCAGTGAGTTGCTGAAGCTTTGAAGTTGCTTTTGGATCTGCTTTCAAAGCGTTGACTGGGTTTACCCAATCTAGAGCATGCAAGTGATAGAAGTGAACCACATGATCATGCACCTGTAGCGTTTTCGCCATCATTTCACGAATCAAAAATGCATTGGTTGGGATTTTAATATCCAAGGCATCTTCAACAGCGCGAACAGATGTCAATGCATGACAACCTGTACACACACCACAAATACGTTCAACAAATGCCCAAGCATCACGGGGGTCACGGCCTTTAAGAATCACCTCTAAGCCACGCCACATTGTTCCCGATGAAACTGCATTCGTGATTACATTATTACTATCCACATTCACTTCGCAGCGCATGTGACCTTCAATACGTGTTACAGGATCAATAACAACACGCTTGCCGCCATTATCTAAATTATATCCATTTGGAGTTGTCGTCACACTCATTGTTTATCTCCCTGTCCGTCTTGTTTACTTGTTGCGCGTTGAATTGCAGATGCGGCGGCATGAAGTGCAACTGCACCACCAACTACTGCTGCGGCCGTACCACCCACCTCATCAGCATTGGATTCAATACCAAATTGCTGAATGCCTGATAAGCGGTCATAAAAACTACCTTTATCCCAGAAACCATCCTCTGAACAACCGATACATCCGTGACCTGCTTGAATGGGGAATGAAGTACCTTCATTCCAACGTATGGTAGAACATGCATTATATGTGGTCGGACCTTTACAACCGACTTTATATAAGCAGTAACCTTTACGAGCGAATTCATCATCATATTCTTCAACAAATTGACCTGCATCAAAATGAGGGCGGCGATAACATTTATCATGAATACGTTGGCTATAGAACATTTTCGGACGACCTTGACGGTCTAACGACGGGATTTTGTCGAATGTAATCATGTAGGCAATTACAGCTGTCATCACCTCTGCAATTGGTGGGCAGCCTGGAACCTTAATAATGGGCTTGTTGGCAATACCTGGATGTCTATGTGTCGGCACAGCTTGTGTTGGATTTGGACTTGCTGCTTGTACACAACCCCATGACGCACACGAGCCCCAAGATATGATTGCTTTGCAGTGTTTAGACACATGATTCAGCTGCTCTGAGAATGGCTTACCACCAATAATCATGGACATACCATCTTGATTTAAAGGCGCATTACCTTCAACTGCCAACAAAAACTGACCATCATACTTCTTAATGGTTTCTTCAATAATGGCTTCGGCTTGATGACCAGCTGCTGCCATGATTGTATCATCATAATCAAGCGAGAGCATCGAAAGGATAACATCTTTTGCCAAAGGATGTGCTGAGCGAATAAATGATTCCGAACAGCATGTACACTCTAAACCATGCAGCCATAATACTGGAAGCCTGGGCTTTGTTTCCATTGCATGTGCTATTTTTGGTGCGAATGCAGGGCTAAGCCCCAATGATGCTGCTGTTAGGCTGCAATACTTCAAGAAACTACGACGCGTAATCCCCTGCCTACGCATCACTTCATAAAATGTTTCGGTTTTTGCCATTAGATGCTCCTATGTAAAATATAAAACTTAAGGAAAACAACAATGACACCTTTGCTCCCTAGCTCTACATCTCATAAGCACCTGCAATGCCAACGGAACAAATTCTTTTTTTTCAATAGCTTATGTAAAATATAACTAGTAATTAATACTATCTTAATTTATCATTATATCGCGCGAGTGCTAACTATGTTTCCACATGTATTGAGGATATCTGCTATATTTGAATGTGAATTAAAGCATGCTCATTTCAATATTTCCGAGCTTCGCCGAAACCCACATAAATAACCCATGAAATCCAAGAAACTATTATTTACTTAGTTAGGAGACAGCCACTATATAAGTGCAAAATATTGCATTAATAATGATTTTTATTATCATTTATCTTCATGATTAGACTTACTCAAAATCGTCAGATTATTCTCAATCACATTAATAACTCCAATTATCACTGGGAAGCAGAGGAGTTGGCGCATGCGCTGATATCTGCTGGGCATTCCATGGGTATTGCTACTGTCTACCGTGGCCTTGCATCACTCGAATCTCAAGGACTGATTAGCAGTTTCCAGCTTACTGATCGAAAACGTTATGAACGAGTAAACAAAGCACACCATGACCACCTAGTTTGCACAGAGTGTGGAAAAATCGAAGAGTTTACCAACGACAGCATTGAACTGCAGCAGAACCTAGTTGCCAAAGAGAATGGCTTCGCCATCACCGGGCACCAATTGGTTATTTTTGGTGTTTGCCATAACTGCCAATAACTAACACACCTTTTCCTACTTCCAATTTAATTCCCTGCCATAAATAACAACACACAAAATGATAATGACTATCATTACTATTGACTACTAAATGATAATGACTATCATTCTCGATTAATTATTAAACTAGGAGAATGAAATGCAACAAATAATTAAAGAAATAATCGGAATAAAACTACGAATACTGATTCTTACGACAGCCTTTCTATTTATAGCAGTTGGTCCTGCATATTCTGCTGAATACCAAGTGAAGATAGAGAATCACAGGTTTATTCCAAACAAGATTGAGATGGAACGAGGAGTGAGACACCGCTTGATCGTATTGAATACTGATGCAACGGCTGAAGAGTTTGAGAGTTACGAGCTCAATCGCGAAAAAATTATCAGTGGTAAGTCAAAAGCTGTGATTTTCCTACCTCCACTAACACCCGGGAGCTACCCATTCTTCGGTGAGTTCCATGAAGATACGGCCCAGGGCCGCATCATCGTCAAGTAGGAGGAAGTTATGATACCCACATTGATTATTATTTTTCGAGAAGTTCTTGAGGCTATGCTGGTAGTCGGAATAGCCATGGCAGCATCTAAGGAGATTCAGGCCAGTCCTCTTTGGGTTTACGGCGGGGTAGTTGGTGGACTAATCGTGGCAGCACTAGTCGCGGTTTCAGCAGAAATGATTGCTGCTGCATCATCAGGAATGGGACAGGAATTATTTAATGCACTCGTGCTATTATCTGCAGCACTGTTAATGAGCTGGACAGCCATATGGATGCGCAAACATGGGAAAGATATCTCTAACCGGGTTCGTGATACGTGTAACCAAGTAAACGGGGGCACTGCCACCCGAATAATGCTTTCGGTTGTTGTAGGGCTAGCTGTGGCCCGAGAGGGCTCAGAAGTTGTACTGTTTCTGCATGGTGTTGCAGTCACAGGAGAGAGTGAATCAACCAAGATGCTCACAGGGGGCATCATCGGTCTGCTGCTGGGCATTGTCATTGCTGCTGGTCTCTATCGAAGTCTTCTATATATTCAGATGCGTCAACTCTTTAGTTTGGTCACTATTCTGATCGTACTACTGGCTGCGGGTATGGCATCGCAGGGTACGGCCTATCTGGTCATGGTGGATGCACTCCCTGCATTGGGAGAGACCATATGGAATACATCCGGTGTAATCCCTGAGCAAAGCATACTGGGGCAGTTTCTTCAGGCCTTAATCGGTTATGATGACCGTCCGAGCGGCATGCAGGTGGTTGCATTTCTATTAACGATTTCCATAACTTGGCTTGCAATGGTAGTACAGGATAAAGCCCTCCCACGATCTGTTGGTAAGGTATCGGCAGCCCTTCTTCTCTGTATGTCACTTTCAATAGCATCGGGCACTGCAGATGCAAAAAAAATCTATAGCCCAGTAGTCGAGGAGGGTGAGCTGGAGTTTGAATACATATTAGATTACAGCTTCGACCGTGATCCGGCTAAAGATGGCAGTGCTAGGCATCAGTTTGAGCTTGAGTATGGTGTTACTGACCGCTGGATGACCGCACTGGTTGGAGACTATAGGAAACGGCCAGAGCAAGGTTTTGCCTACCAGGGCCTGAAGTGGGAAAATATCTACCAGCTATTTGAGCAGGGTGAGCGTTGGCTCGATTCTGGGCTCTATTTCGAATATATCATCCCAGACAGCTCATTGAATAAAGCGGATGTTTTAGAGTTCAAAATGCTGCTTGAACGGGAGAGCAGTAACTTGATCAACACGACTAATTTAGTGTTAAAAAAGGAGCTGGGGCAATATGCTTCTAAAAACACCACAGTCAGTGTGAATTGGCGGAGCAAATGGCGCTGGAGTAGAGAATTCGAGCCAGCAATCGAGTATTATGGGTCATTCGGAGAGCTGGGAAACAGTAGCCCGGTAGCTGAGCAGAGTCATCAGGTAGGGCCAGTCATTTTCGGAAAGCTGGCCGGAGGTGTCGGCTACGAAATTGGCTACCTATTTGGTATGACATCTGGCAGTGATGCTGGGATGCTTAAGATGATTATGGGTTATGAATTTTAGCCCTTTGTTACCATCAAATCTTAGTTGAGCAAGCATGTGCACTAGCGAATGTCAGACACTCAGTAAAGATCTGCTACACTGTACATATCACATTTGAGCTAATGTGTTTGATAGGAAAGAGGAGCTGGAGGGCTTCTTTTTCTATTTTCATATGTATGTCTGCTTTCGGCCCAGACTGTGTAAAAACGCAGGAGCCGAACGGCTGCTTGTGGCCCAGGGTGTGTGAAAACGCGAACCTAAAAGCAACCTCTCCAAACGCCCTATAAATCAATTTATTTGAGTCTATATATGGTGAAAACGTAAGTATTTATGATACAATTACCTCATAAAATTGAT